>ENA-OWRJ01000078-OWRJ01000078.1-human-gut-metagenome-genome-assembly--contig:-NODE-78-length-136290-cov-19.724388_pt1 | contig 136290 bp, 160 predicted proteins | sample MGYA00248269_ERZ651897 | MGnify/ENA primary metagenome ERZ651897 (study PRJEB26924, sample SAMEA4378252) | human gut metagenome | biome: human gut; feature: human-associated habitat; material...
AATGCCGGTGAGGGCAGAGGAGGGGATAGTGAGAACGATAAAATCGTTCTCAAATATAAAAGTAAACAATTAAGAATTAAAAATTAAAGAGGAAAATATTGTTATGTATTATCTGCTTATACTGGTTCTGCTGTTTTTAGCAGAACTTTTTTATTTTAGAGTGGCTGATAGGTGCAATATCATCGACAAGCCCAATGAGCGGAGTTCTCATACGAAAGTGACTTTACGCGGTGGTGGGATTATTTTCTATTTCGGAGCGTTGGCCTATTTCCTGACGAGTGGCTTTGAATATCCCTGGTTCCTGCTTGCCTTGACACTGGTGACGTTCATCAGCTTCGTGGACGATATAAAATCCACCGGACAGATGACAAGACTGCTTTTTCATTTCTCTGCCATGGCCTTGATGTTTTATCAGTGGGGGCTGTTTTCCTTGTCTTGGTGGTGGATAGTCATTGCCTTGATAGTCTGTACGGGTATTATCAATGCCTATAACTTTATGGATGGCATTAACGGCATAACCGGCGGTTATTCTCTGGTTATTCTTGCTGCGTTGGCTTATGTCAATAAGGAGGTGGTTACTTTTGTGGAAGCGGATTTCATCTATACCGTTATCTGTTCCGTTCTAGTCTTCTGTTTCTTCAATTTCCGCAAGCGTGCTAAATGCTTTGCCGGTGATGTGGGTTCGGTGAGCATTGCCTTTATCCTTCTTTTCCTGATAGGCAGGCTCATCATTGAAACGGAAGATTTCAGCTGGATAGTCCTTTTATCCGTTTATGGTGTGGATAGTGTACTGACTATCATTCACCGCCTGATACTTCATGAGAATATCGGGCTGCCGCATCGCAAACATCTGTATCAGATTATGGCGAATGAGCTGAAGATTCCTCATGTCATAGTCTCTCTGGTCTATATGACAATACAGACTTTTATAATAGTAGGATATATTTATTACCAACGGTATGGCTATATCTTCTTGATAGGGTGTATCTTACTGTTGAGCGCAATATACGTACTCTTCATGAAAAAGTATTTTTCAAGACATATCTCTTGAATTACTGTCTTCCATTATACAATTTCCACGGTCACCTGAATACCCAAAGCTTTGGCAATACGCTCGATATCACGCTTCTTTGTTTTTGTATTGCTGCAGGTCATAAGAAACCGTCCGTTGCCTAATGGTTTTTGAGCGCGCTGGTATTTCTCATGAAGTGTGTTTGATATCAAGGGAATCTTGCATACCTTGATATTTAAAGATTGCACTTGTTCCACACCTACTGTCATCACAAATTGCCGGAAAGTCTCGGCTGCTTGTGTTTCTTGAATTACTTTCCCATTACCAAAAGTAATCTTTAATCGGGATATTGGAGTATTGCTTTCCGTATCATTGGTTACTTGGTACAGTTTCTTTGCTGCTTCAAGAAATCTTGGAAATAATGTTCCCCACTGGTTGTTGACAACAATTTTTGTTCCGTCTGCCAATAAAATAACTTCATCAGGCTTAAGAAAGTAACGTTTCTTTAAATCGGGATGAGATTTGATTTTTTCTTGGACTTCTATCAAGGTACGTATTACACCCAATGCTTTACTGTGTAAATTGGATGGAAAGACTTTTTCCAGTTCAACATAGTTTATGTTGGGATGGTCTTTGATATAGTGCTTGATTACTTCCAATACAAAACGTCTTTTGACATAGAAGTTGATTCCATCCAATGAGAATTTTGTATGGTCTTTGGAGTCACTTTCTTTATAGTCGTTTTGTGAGTTTTTAGATGTTTGTCTCGTTTTAAGTTGTAATGAAGGGAGAATGCTCTTATTTTCGTAATGTACTGTAAGCGTAAGATTGGCAAATTCTTCATTAATGGCGGATTCCTCAAATCCTTCAGCTGTAAACTTGTCTTTGAGCAACGAAATCATATTCTTTACCCCATTGCCTTCGGATAAGAATTCTGACACCCTCCTATGCAGATTATTACGCGCTTGGATTTTTTTATATTGCTCATTACAGAATGTTTCTATTTTTTCCAGATTGAATTTGTCGTAAGTTAGCAGGTCACAGATGATGGAACCATTTACATCTTCTTTCTTAAATTCTGCTGTAAATACACAGATGGGATTCTCGCCATCGTTGGGAATGTCGTAGTAAAGCTGTATCTTTTCTCCTATATATAATCCGACATTAAGTTTCAGTTGGCGCATATACGACATCAACTGATTTTCTTGCCTCTCATTTTGTATATTAGACGGACGTTTTATTTCAATTGGGAGTACGGGGGATTGTGTATCATGTTCGTTCTTTCGCCAAAGTACAATGTCCGGACGTATGGAGTTACTATTGCCTATCGGTAATGTATACTGGGATACCATTGTTCCATTGGTCTTTTTCCATCCAAGAAATTTCAAGCAGTTCTCTATTTCCCGCTGGTAATCACCTTCTACCGAATTTGTTTCAAAATACGGTATCAGTGTTTCCACAATCTCAGGCCAATTTTCATTCATCTTTTATCGGGTTATATTAGGACATATTGTTTACACTTCTTCGGAGTGTGCATAAAGCAAATGTATTGACTTTATTTGAACTGCCCAAATTATAGTCATAAAAAATGAATCGGGCGGTGTACAATAAAAACAAATAGTCCCGGATTCTTGACAAAGAATCCGGGACTATTTGTTTTTATCGTTTTTGAGAGGCTTTACTTAGCCGGCTTCAACCATTTGTCCAGCCATTCAAAGAAGGTACGTTGCCACAGCACGCCATTCTGAGGTTTCAGTACCCAGTGGTTTTCGTCCGGATAGATAAGCAGTTCGGCAGGAACGCCACGCATCACGGCTGCATCGAAGGCGGCCATTGCCTGGTTGGCAAGGATGCGGAAGTCCTTCTCTCCGTGGATGCAGAGGATAGGGGTGTCCCATTTGTCGACGAAGAGATGCGGGGAGTTGGCAAAAGTGCGTTGTGCCGTAGCGTTGTTCTTTTCCCAATAAGCACCGCCCATATCCCAGTTGGCAAACCATTTCTCTTCCGTTTCCAGATATTGCATTTCCATGTTGAAGATACCGTCGTGTGCGATGAATGCCTTGAAGCGTTTGTCATGGTGTCCGGCAAGCCAATATACGGAGAAGCCTCCGAAGCTGGCGCCTACGCAACCCAGGCGGTCTTTGTCGACGAAAGGTTCCTTGGCCATTTCGTCAATGGCAGTGAAGTAGTCCTTCATGCACTGGCCGCCATAATCACCGCTGATGGCTTCGTTCCACTCTACACCGAAGCCCGGAAGACCACGACGGTTGGGAGCTACGATGATATAGTCGTTTGCCGCCATAATCTGGAAATTCCAACGGTAGCTCCAGAACTGGCTGACGGGACTCTGAGGACCGCCTTCACAGAAGAGGAGGGTGGGGTACTTCTTGTTAGGGTCGAACTGTGGAGGATAAATCACCCAGGTCAGCATCTGCTTGCCGTCGGTGGTCTTCATCCAGCGGGCTTCCACCTTACCCATCTCCAGCTGGTCGTAAATCTGCTTGTTTTCTGTGGTCAGTTGCACTGCTTCTGCAAAAGCGTCGCCGTTGCGTGCACTGTTTACGGCATAGATTTCGTCGCCCATGCTCATGGAGTGGCGTTTGGCGATAATCTTGTCTCCGCAAAGGGCAAGCGAAGCATAGTCGTACATGCCGTCGGTGAGCCGGGTAAGCTTGTCGTTTCCGGCAAGGTCGATGTTGTAAATCTGTGTCTCGCCATGCCATACACCGATGAAGTAGATGCTTTGGGAATCTTTGTTCCACAAGAAGGCGTCCACGTTCGATTCGAATGCCTTGCTTACAAAACGTTTCTCGCCGGTCTCGAGGTTCATGATAAACAAGCGGTTCAAGTCGGCTTCGTAGCCGTCACGCTCCATGCTCTGCCAGGCGATGTATTTGCCGTCGGGAGAGTATTGGGGATTCGTATCATATCCCTTGTTTTCTTCCGTGATGTTTTTGGTTTCCTTGGAGGCAAGGTCGTAGATATAAATGTCGGAGTTGGTGGAAATGGCATACGCCAGTCCGGTTTTCTTACGGCATGTATAGGCCACCTTATCAGAAGACGGGCTCCATGCCAGCTGCTCGATACCGCCCCAGGGCTTCATCGGGCTTTCGTATGGCTCTCCCTCAAGAATATCAGTGACATTGCTGATGGCATTGCCGTCGAAATCGGCAACGAATGGATGGGGAGCAGTAGTCACCCATTCGTCCCAATGCTTGTACATCAGGTCGGTAACGATGATGCCGGTGGCTTTAGGAAGGTCCGGATGTTTGTCTGCCGTACTCTTCACGGTCTTTACCTGGGCAATGAAAAGGAGTTTCTTGCCGTCGGGCGAGAAAGAGAACCCTTCGATGTCTCCCTCGTATTGAGTCAGCTGCTTGCGTCCGCTGCCGTCGGGATTCATTTCCCATACCTGGCTGCTGCCGCTTTCGTTGCAGAGGAAGGCAAGCTTCTTGCCGTCCTTGAACCATGTGGGCTGTCCTTCTTGCCAGGCGTCATGCGTTATCTGGGTATTGCCACTACCGTCGGCATTCATGACGAAGACTTCGCTGTTACTCTTGTTCTGGGGCACGCTGTAATAGGATACCGTGTAGGCAATTTGCTTTTCGTCGGGAGATACGGCTACACTGCCGATACGTCCCATCGCCCAGAGTGCCTCGGGTGTCATACGCTTTCCTTCAATCTTGATGTCCGACCGCTGGATGAGCGTCGCTGCGTCCTGCTGCTGTCCGGCATCTTTTGTTCCTCCGCAGGAGGCCAATGTCATGGCTGCTGACATAAGTAGTAGATTTACTTGTTTCATATATGTTTTTTGTTTCGGTTATTTCAATGCAAAGATACTAAATTTTCCTTCCTTGCCAATTCCCACGTTTGATATATAGCCAGCAGAAAATGAGAATAAAGCTGGAATAAACCATTTCCGAGGTCCAGCAGATGGCCACGTCGAGTTGCAGAATCAGAATAATGTAGGTGATATAGGCTGTGTAGATGACCAGCGTTGCCAGCTCCATGCCCAATGCAGTACGCGTATTGCCGGTTCCGGAAACTGCCTGGAAATAGACATTGGCAGGAACCAGGAACAGATAGGTGGAGCACATCACCCAAAGCGAATGCACGGCAGCGTCCTGCAGGTCGGGTATGTCGGTATAAATTCCCAGAATCAGCTTGGGGAACAGCGCGAAAAGCAATGCCAGCGGAAGTACGAAAACATAGGCTATGCGTACATGCTGCCGGATAGTGCCTGCCACGCAATCGGAGTGGCCTGCACCGATGAGGTTGCTGACCAGTGAACCGCAGGTAGAGGCAAACGCCATGAGTACCATGAACAGTATGCCGGACACATTGCGGACAATGTTGGTCACTGCCAGCGAGCGCTCTCCCAGATGCTCTACATAAAGGAAGAAAAGGAACCAGGTGGAGAGGGAGAAGAAATTCTGTATCATGGTCCAGAAAGAGACGTTCAGCATCCGTTTCAATACGTCCAGCCGGAACTTCGGAATACGGTCCAGCCCGTACTTGCAGCAGTCGATACGGCTACGGGTATAGAGGATGAAGAATAACAGCGAAACCAGCTCGGCCAATGAGGAGCCGATGGCGGCTCCGGCAATGCCGAGTGCAGGAAAACCGAATTTACCGAAAATCAGGATATAGTTGAATACGACATTGCTCAACACCATGACGATGGAGTTCAGTGTCAGTGTCTTGGTCTGGGTGGTTCCCAAGAAAAAGGCACGGAACATGACTGCGCTGAACGAGAAGAAGGCACCGAATACACGCCAGTGCAGGTAGCTGGTGGCTGCTTCGTAGATATGTTCCGAGGCTACGATGCGTTTCAGGATAATCGGCGAGAAGCAATAGGACAGCAGGAACATGACTGTCGCCATCCCGACTTGGAAATAGATGCCCTGATAGAACAAGTCACCGATTTCCTTATACTGCCGTTCGCCGTTGCGCCGGGCAATGAGTATCTGTGCCCCGATGCTGAAACCGAAGGCAACCATGAAGATGACCATATAGAAGACACCGGCGATGGCAGATGCTCCCAACTCGACTTCGCCCACACGCCCGAGGAAGGCGGTGTCCGTCATACCTATCATCTGCTCCATAAGGAGGCTGATTAGGATAGGGTAGGCTATGAGCCAGATTTGTTTGTAAGTGTATTTAGTCTGCATAATTTAGAGTCTGTGAATTTTTTCGTTGGTGTAAGGATAAGAAAGCCGGGCAAATGTCATTGTCCGGCTTTCTGCAAAAGAATATCTTGAACGGTAGTCTTACTACTTTTTGTTCTGTTTTTCTTTCATCATCTGTTCCTGCTGTTTCTGCATGGCTTCCAGACGAGCGGCGAAACCGGTTTTCTTCATCTTCTTCGGGTCTTTCTTGTTGGCTTCCAACTGAGCAAGAAGGGCTTCCTCATTGGTTGTCTTGCGCATGATGAGCGTTGTTACCACACTGACTAACGTAGAGATGAAGTAGTAATAGTTCAATCCCGAAGGATAGTCGTTCAATATGAAGAGGAACATGATAGGCATCAGGTATGACATCCACTTCATGGCAGCCATCTGCGGATTGGCACCCGTATCCTGTTGCTGCATCATGTACTTCGTGTTCAATATGTTGGTAACCGTCATCAGCAGGCAGAACAAGCTGAGGTGGCTTCCCAGGAACGGGATATGGAACGGGAAGTTGATGAACGCATCGTAAGTGGAAAGGTCGTCTGCCCACAAGAAGCTCTGCTGGCGGAGTTCAATGGCACTCGGCACGAACATGAACAAGGCCATCAAGATAGGGAACTGTATCAGCATCGGCAGACATCCGCCCATCGGACTGACTCCGTACTGGCTGTAGAGGCCCATCACTTCCTGCTGCTTCTTCATGGCATCTTCCTGCTTGGGGTACTTCTTGTTTATCTCGTCGATTTTCGGTTTCAGTACGCGCATCTTGGCAGAGGACATGTAGGTTTTCCACGTTGCGGGGAATACTACAGCTTTTACGATTAACGTCATGAACAACAGTACGATACCCATGCTCAACCCCCAACTGGACAACCAGTCGAAGATGTTGATGGTGAACCATTTGTTTATCCAGCGGATGAGCGGCCAGCCCAGATAGACCAGACGGTTCAGCTCCCACTTCTCGTCACGCCCCTTGTCGAGTGCGGTCAGGGTCTTGTAGTGATTGGGGCCGAAGTAGAAGAACAGCTGGGTAGGTTCCTTGCCAGCAGGGTCGAACTTCGTGCTCATCTCCGCAGAATAGTCCTTAATGTAGCCGCTGCCTTGAGTCTCCATCTTGGAACTCAGTTTGGTCTTTTCAAAGTCGGCATCTGCCAAAAATACTGAAGAGAAGAACTGGTTCTTGAAAGCAATCCAGTCCAGGCGTTCCGGAACTTCCTTTTCATCATTCTTGTTGGCAGACAGATAATCGGTACCCTCTCCGGTGATTTTGTAAGTCAGTTCAGCCAGACGGTTCTCGTAGGTGTAACCCTTCTCTATCTGACGGGCACGCTGAGACCACTCGATGTCCACATAATTGTTGGTAGCCGCCAGCTTGCCTTCCATATTGACAGCCTGGATAGTAAAGTCTATCAGGTATGTGTCATTGTGCATGCTGTAGGTAAAGTCGATATAGCTGTTGCTGTCTGCCGACAAACGCATGGTGACGGTACTGTCCGTACGGTTTACTGCGGTGAAATAATAGTCTTCCGTCTGGATAGTCTCTTTCTTGTTGTAAAAGAGGAAATTCATGGAAGCGTCATTGCCGCTGAACAGTGTGACGGGGGTCGTCTTGTCTTGTCCCATGTATTCCTTCAGCGTGGCCGAAGCTATGCGCCCGCCTTTTGTATCTACGGTTATTTCTGCCAGGTTGTTCTGGATGGTTACCTGCGAGTTGGTTCCTTGACGGGCGTCGAAGAAGAGGGCAGTGGAGTCAACGCTTGCTTCCGCTCCGCTTTCGTTGGCCAGGGCTGCTTCCGCCTTGGCTTTCAAGTCGGCTTCGCGCTGTTGCACCTGGGCTATGGAGTCGTAGTAACGTTGCTGTGCTTCCAACTGCTCCTGGCTGGGACGGCTCAGAAAGCTGAAACCTACTAACAATATCGCTATCAGAACAAGACCTGTGATGGTATTTTTATCCATTCTTTGTTGATTACAAATTACTTATTACAAATTATTTCTTTTCGTTTTCATTTTCGATGGCGGCCTTCACGAATGCTACGAACAGTGGGTGCGGATGCAATACCGTACTGCTGTATTCGGGATGGAACTGGGTACCGACAAACCACTTCAATGCGGGAATCTCAACAATTTCCACCAGGTCCGATTCGGGGTTTATACCCACACACTTCATACCTGCTGCTTCGTAGGCATCCTTGAAGCTGTTGTTGAACTCGTAGCGGTGACGGTGACGTTCCTGGATATGCTCGGTACCATATGCCTCGTATGCCTTGCTGCCTTTCTGCAGAACACATTCGTAGGCACCCAGACGCATGGTTCCACCCATATTGGTGATGGACTTCTGCTCTTCCATGATGTCGATGACATTGTGCGGTGTCTTTTCGTCCATCTCGCGTGAGTTGGCATCGGCATAACCCAGTACGTTACGGGCAAATTCGATGGCGATACACTGCATACCCAGACAGATACCGAAGGTGGGGATGTCGTGCGTACGCGCATATTTGATGGCTACGAACTTGCCGGCAACGCCGCGTTCGCCGAAGCCTGGACCGATAAGTACGCCTGCCATGCCTTTCAGGGCTTCTGCCACATTCTCGTCAGTCAGCTTTTCACTGTTCACGAAGTCTACCGATACCTTGCGGTCATTGTAGGTTCCTGCTTGTGAAAGGGCCTCGCGGATGGACTTGTAGGCATCCTGCAAGTCATATTTGCCCACCAATGCGATGTGCAGCGGGGCAGTCTCTTCGGCTTTGTGACGGCGTTCGAGGAAAGCACGCCACGGTCCCAGTCCCGGAGTGTCGCCGACGGGAAGTCCCATTTTCTTCAAAATGGTAACGTCCAGTCCCTGGCTCTGCATCAAGATAGGCACTTCGTAGATGGTAGGCGCGTCGATGCTTTGCACCACGGCATTCTCGTCCACATTGCAGAACAGAGCCACTTTCTTGCGCAGGGTGGTACTCAACTCATGTTCCGTACGCAGTACGAGGACATCGGGTTGGATACCGGCACTTTGCAGTTCCTTTACGGAGTGCTGGGTGGGCTTGGTCTTCAGTTCACCGGCAGCTGCCAGGTAGGGGACATAAGTAAGGTGTACGCACAAGGCGTCTTTTCCCAGTTCCCACTTCAGCTGACGGATGCTTTCCAGATAGGGCAGAGACTCGATGTCACCCACTGTACCGCCAATCTCGGTAATAACAAAGTCGAATTTGTATTTGTTTCCCAGCAGTTTTACATTACGCTTGATTTCGTCTGTAATATGGGGAATAACCTGAATTGTCTTTCCCAGATAGTCACCCCGGCGCTCTTTGTCGATGACGCTTTTGTAGATGCGTCCGGTCGTGATATTGTTGGCCTTGGTGGTCTGGATGCCCAGGAAGCGTTCGTAATGGCCCAAATCGAGGTCGGCTTCGTGGCCATCCACGGTAACGTAGCATTCGCCGTGTTCATAAGGGTTCAGTGTACCCGGGTCGATGTTGATGTACGGGTCAAACTTCTGGATGGTTACCTTGTAACCTCTTGCTTGCAGCAATTTACCGATGGAGGATGAGATGATACCTTTACCTAATGAAGAGGCAACACCACCGGTGACGAAAATATACTTTGTTTCTCCCACAACTATATTATTTTATTAATTGTTTAATCTAATGCCAAGAGCCTATACGGCTTGTCGTTCAGGGTGCGCACTGCTCCCGTCAGTACACGTAGAACTTAAAAAGCGCAAAATTATAAAAAAAAGAGGAAGTAGAGAAAGTTTCGATGAAACAATTATTAAAAAATACGATTTCATCGAAGAAAGTCCTTCTTGCCTTTTTCTTATGGCTTTTCTATGTTTTCTAAACATTTTAAGCTAAATTTGCGCTCGAAACATAGACTTTAGGGCATTATGAAGAATAGACACATTGCATTTTGGTTAATTGCTACGATGATTTCTTCGTCGGTGATGGCACAGAATACGCTGGATACCGCCTCGAAGAACAGTGGACAGGAAACAACTGCCAAAGCCGACACCTTGCCGGATATAATGAAAGAATACATGATTCTGAAATTGAAACCGGAAGGTATGGGGTACAGGCTGGATACTGTTTCCATATTATATGAAAGGTATATCGGAGTGCTGGATTATTTGAATGACCCCACGACTCCGGAGCGTTATATACCTTCCAATCCGAACTACTATAGGTTGTTCCTTCCCCTTACCTATTATTATGCCCCCATGAGACGCCTTTCCAAGGTGGACTGGCATTTCCAGGTGCCTGATACGGTGCCTGCCCTGACGCGCGAGATGTTGCCGTTCGACACACTGAGTTTCACCTCAAAGGACCGAGCCAACAAACTGGTGGACCGTACGCTGCTGAACACGTATGTAGATTGTCCCAATCTGGTTGTAATGACCGAGAAGGAGGTGATGAAAGGGAAGATATTCAAGGATAATATAGAGAAGGAGGTTTCTTCCAAGCCGTCCGTCGTGAAACTGTTTGCACAAGAGAATATGGTGGGAGTGAAGGAGGAAGCCGACGTGATTATCCACAAGCCCAACTGGTGGGTGACGGGTGGAAACGGTTCATTGCAGATTACCCAGAACTATATCTCCGACAACTGGTACAAGGGAGGTGAGAGCACTAACGCCGTGCTTGCCAACCTGCAATTGTTTGCCAACTATAATGACCGTGAAAAGGTGCAGTGGGAAAATCTGCTCGATGCCAAGCTGGGCTTCAGCTCCGCACCTTCCGACGAGTTTCATAACTATCTGGTAAGTACCGACCAACTCCGGCTGTACAGTAAACTGGGTATTCAGGCTGCGTCCAAGTGGTATTATACCATCACGACTGAGTTTAAGACCCAGTTCTGCAATGGCTACAAGGCCAACAGTGAAGAGCTGGTTTCGGCTTTCTTTGCTCCGGCAGACTGGTCGAGCAGTATCGGTATGGACTACAAGTTGAAGAAGCAGAAATTCAGCTTGTCCGTTTTCATGGCTCCGCTGACGTACATGCTGCGCTATGTAGGAAATAAGGGGGTGAATGAAGTGAGTTTCGGTCTTGATGAGGGCAAATGCGTGAAGCATAACTTCGGTTCGCAGATACAGCCTACACTTTCATGGACCATCATTCCTTCCATCACGCTGGATTCCCGCTTGGACTTCCAGACCAGTTATGAGTGGACACGTATTGAATGGGAAAACACGGTGAACTTTGTGCTGAACCGCTATCTTTCCACCAAGCTCTATGTGCACGCCCGCTATGACGACAGTGCCAAGCCGACGGAAGGGGACAGCTATTTTCAGGTAAAAGAATTGCTCAGTTTCGGTATCAATTATAAATGGTAAATAAACAAATGGTCTGTTCGGAGTGAACAGATTATCTGTTTTGGTTAGTCAGACGGTCTGTTTTTCCTTGACAGACCGTCTGTTTTTTGTCTTTTTGTAGTCTGTGGCAGGTGAAAAAACATAAAAACATAGAAAAAGCACGTTTACGAACACAGAAAATGCATAGGAAAGGTTTGCAGTTCACAAATAATGCGTAAATTTGCCGCGATTTGTAATGCACACTTTGCAAAATGGCGAATACTATAAAACATCAAGGTATTGTGGAAAACATAAACGGTTCTCATCTCCAAGTGAGAATCATCCAGACTTCAGCGTGCGCTTCGTGTAGTGTCAAGGGACATTGTACCTCTGCGGATACGAAAGAGAAACTTGTCGATGTGGCCGATGCCAATGCCGCATCCTACCAGCCCGGCGACCGTGTATGGGTGACGGGCGAACTTTCAATGGGAGTGATGGCAGTTCTGTTTGCCTTTATATTTCCTTTCCTTATTCTGATAATCTCACTATTTGTCTTTATGGCTATCTGGAATGACGAGCTGCGTTCCGCGCTTTGTTCGCTAGCACTTCTTGTACCTTATTATTATATATTGTGGCTGAACAAGTCGCGGATGGGTAAGAAGTTCTCATTCTCCGTACGACCGATGAACTAACTAATAATAAAACAAATAATTAATAAACAACTAATTTATGAATGTAATTCTGATTGCAGTGATTTCATTGGGAGTTATAGCGCTGGTATCAGCCGCTATTCTTTACGTGGCTTCCAAGAAATTCGCCGTGTATGAAGATCCGCGGATTGCCCAGGTAGCAGAGGTGCTTCCTCAGGCAAATTGCGGTGGATGTGGTTACCCCGGTTGTAGCGGATTTGCAGATGCTTGTGTAAAGGCAGGTTCGCTGGATGGTAAACTTTGTCCGGTGGGTGGACAGCCCGTCATGACAAAGATTGCCGAGATTCTGGGCTTGGATGCCGCTGCTGCCGAACCTATGGTTGCGGTGGTGAGATGTAATGGAACTTGTGCCAACCGTCCTCGTGTGAACCAATACGATGGCGCCAAGAGTTGTGCCATTGCGGCTTCTCTCTATGGTGGTGAAACGGGTTGTAGTTATGGCTGTCTGGGATGCGGCGACTGTGTGGCTGCCTGCCAGTTCGATGCTATCCACATGAATCCGGAGACCGGACTTCCCGAAGTGGATGAGGAAAAGTGTACGGCTTGTGGAGCTTGTGCCAAGGCTTGTCCGAAATCTATTATTGAAATCCGTCCTCAAGGCAAGAAATCACGTCGTATTTACGTACAGTGTGTAAACAAGGACAAGGGGGCCGTAGCACGCAAGGCTTGTACCGTGGCATGTATCGGTTGCGGCAAGTGTGTGAAGGTTTGTCCGTTCGAGGCTATCACGCTGGAAAACAATCTGGCTTACATTGACCCCAATAAGTGTAAATCCTGTCGCAAGTGCGAGGAAGCTTGTCCGCAAAACACAATCATTGCCCTCAACTTCCCGCCGCGCAAACCGAAGGCTGACGATGCAGCTCCCCAAGTAAAGGTTGCAGCTCCTAAAGCTGAGGTTGAGACTCCCAAAGCAGAGGTTTAGACTTCCCAAGTTGAGGTATGAATTAATAAAGTAAATAAACGACTAAAAATACAGAATTGTATGTTGAAGACATTTTCAATTGGTGGAGTCCATCCACACGAAAATAAACTTTCAGCACATCAGCCTATCATCAAGGCAGAGATTCCGGCCAAGGCCGCTATCTTGCTGGGACAGCACATCGGTGCTCCTGCCAAGCCTATCGTTGCCAAAGGTGATGTTGTGAAAGTGGGTACAAAGATTGCCGAGCCCGGCGGTTTTGTATCAGCAGCCATTCATTCGTCTGTCAGCGGGAAAGTCGCTAAGATTGACACGATTGTCGATGCCAGCGGTTACGCCAAGCCTGCTATATTCATTGACGTAGAAGGGGATGAATGGGAAGAATCCATTGACCGTTCCGAAACGTTGGTGAAGGAATGCAGTCTGACCTCCGAGGAAATCGTGAAGAAAATCGCTGATGCCGGTATCGTAGGTCTGGGCGGTGCATGCTTCCCTACGCAGGTCAAGTTGTGTCCTCCTCCTGCATTCAAGGCAGAGTGTGTCATCATCAACGCCGTAGAGTGCGAACCGTATCTGACTGCCGACCATCAGCTGATGCTGGAACATGCGGAAGAAATTATGGTAGGTGTATCCATTCTGATGAAAGCGGTAAAGGTGAACAAGGCATTCATTGGCATTGAGAACAACAAGCCCGATGCCATCCAGCTGATGACGAAGGTTGCTTCCAGCTATGCAGGTATCGAGGTGGTACCCTTGAAGGTACAATATCCGCAGGGTGGTGAAAAGCAGTTGATTGATGCTGTCATCAGTCGCCAGGTTGCAGCCGGTGCGCTGCCTATCTCCACGGGAGCTGTGGTGCAGAATGTGGGTACCGCATTTGCCGTTTACCAGGCCGTACAGAAGAACAAACCTCTGTTTGAACGTGTCATTACCGTGACCGGTAAGTCTCTGGCAAAGCCGTCCAATTTCCTGGCACGTATCGGTACGCCGATGAAGCAGCTGATTGAAGCTTGCGGCGGTCTGCCCGAAGATACGGGCAAGATTATCGGCGGTGGCCCGATGATGGGTAAAGCTCTGGTAAATACGGATGTACCGACAGCCAAAGGAAGCTCCGGTATTCTGATTATGAACGAGAAGGAAGCCAAGCGCGGCGAGGTACAGCCTTGTATCCGTTGTGCCAAGTGCGTGGGAGCCTGCCCGATGGGGTTGGAGCCGTATCTGCTGGCTACCGTTTCGGCCCACGGAGATTTTGAAAGAGTAGAGAAAGAAGACATTATGTCGTGTATAGAATGCGGTTCATGCCAGTTCACTTGTCCTTCCAACCGTCCGATGCTGGATTATATCCGCTTGGGTAAGGGTAAGGTAGGAGCGATGATCCGTGCACGTCAAGCTAAAAAATAACGAAGTATGAATAAATTAATCGTATCCCTTTCGCCCCACGTTCACGGCGGTGACAGCGTGAAGAAGAATATGTACGGTGTGCTTATCGCATTGATTCCGGCATTTCTCGTTTCGCTTTACTTTTTCGGACTGGGTGCGCTGATTGTTACGGCCACTTCCGTAGCAGCCTGCTTGTTCTTTGAATGGGCCATCGGCAAATTCCTCATGAAAAAAGAGACCACAACCATCACCGACGGCTCTGCCATCATTACCGGTGTGTTGCTGGCCTTTAACCTGCCTTCCAACCTGCCCATCTGGATTATCATCCTTGGTGCCTTGTTTGCCATCGGGGTAGGCAAGATGTCCTTCGGAGGTTTGGGTTGCAATCCCTTTAACCCTGCACTGGCAGGACGTGTATTCCTGTTGCTTTCATTCCCCGTGCAGATGACGACATGGCCGGCTGTAGGCCAGTTGACAGCCTATACGGATGCCACGACGGCTGCTACGCCGCTGGCTATTATGAAAGGTGTCATCAATGGTGCTCCGGGCATGTCCCTGAGCGACCTTCCGGGAGCTTTCGACCTTCTGATAGGTAATAATGGAGGATGTCTCGGTGAGGTGAGTGCCTTGGCGCTGCTGCTTGGTTTGTTCTACATGTTGTGGAAGAAAATCATCACCTGGCACATTCCGGTATCTATTCTGGTGACGGTATTCGTGTTCTCCGGTATCATGTATCTGGTCAATCCGGAACTTTATGTATCCCCGGTCGTACAGTTGTTGTCCGGTGGTCTGATGCTGGGTGCTGTCTTTATGGCTACGGACTACGTGACTTCTCCGATGAGCCACAAAGGTATGCTGATTTATGGTGTTTGCATCGGCCTACTGACTGTCATCATCCGTCTGTTCGGTGCATATCCGGAGGGTATGTCGTTTGCCATTCTGATTATGAATGCGTTCACTCCGCTCATCAACACCTATGTTAAACCTAAACGCTTTGGGGAGGTAGCGAAGAAGAAATGAAAAAGTTAGAATCATCCTTGAAGAATATGTTGCTGGTACTTACGGGCGTTACCGCAATCTCCGTAGCGTTGCTGGCTTATGTAAACGAATTGACGAAGGAGCCCATTGCGCAGGCCAATGCAAAGACCTTGAGCGATGCCGTAAGTGCGGTGGTTCCGGGCTTCGACAATGACCCCATCGCCGAGAAGAAGATGCAGGAAGTAAACGGAGTACAGTATTCTGTATATCCTGCCACCAAAGGCGGAGAATATATCGGAGCTGCTGTGGAAGCTGTTGCCATGGGTTTTGGCGGTGAGCTGAAAGTGTTGGTCGGTTTCGATGCTGAAGGCAAAATCATCGACTACTCCTTGTTGTCGCATGTGGAAACTCCGGGGTTGGGTTCCAAGGCTGCCGACTGGTTCAAGAAAGGCAATAAAGGTGACATCACCGGCATGAATCCGGGTGAAGCTGCATTGACAGTGAGCAAGGACGGTGGTAAAGTAGATGCCATTACAGCGTCTACCATCACCTCACGTGCTTTTTTGAATGCAGTGAATGCGGCTTATGCTGCCTATGCCGGTCAGGAAACTGCCGACGGCACTACCGGCGCTACTCAAAAGAATGTTGAACAACCTGCTGATTCCGCAGCTCCCGAAGCTGTGGATACACTCAGCGCTAAATGAGAAAGGAGTAGAAGATATGAATAATTTTAAAGTTATGATGAACGGGATTATCAAAGAGAATCCTACGTTTGTACTCCTGCTGGGTATGTGTCCTACACTGGGTACCACTTCCTCTGCCATTAACGGTATGGGTATGGGACTGGCTACAATGTTCGTGCTGATATGTTCCAATGTGGTGATTTCTGCCATCAAGAATCTGATTCCCGATATGGTGCGTATCCCTTCATTCATTGTAGTCATAGCATCATTTGTGACACTGTTGCAGATGATAATGCAAGCTTACGTTCCTGCATTGTACGCCACACTGGGCCTGTTCATTCCGCTGATTGTTGTAAACTGTATCGTATTGGGACGTGCCGAGGCATTTGCTGCCAAAAACAATCCGGTGGCTTCCTTGTTCGACGGTCTGGGCATGGGCTTGGGCTTTACCATTGCACTGACATTGCTGGGTGCCGTGCGTGAGTTCCTGGGAACCGGCAAGATATTCAACCTGAGTATCCTTCCCGAAGAATACGGCATGCTGGTATTTGTCCTTGCTCCGGGTGCATTCATCGCATTGGGCTATCTCATTGCTTTAATCAACAGTATGAAGAAGAATTAATAATGAAAAATTAAAAATGAAAAAATTGAGAACGTATCGGCGGTAGACTGCCGGGCTTTTAATTTTTAGTTTTTAATTCTTAATTTAATGATTATGGAATATATATTGATATTTATCTCGGCAATCTTTGTAAACAACATCGTATTGTCGCAATTCTTGGGAATTTGCCCGTTCTTGGGAGTTTCCAAGAAAGTGGAGACTGCATTGGGCATGTCGGCAGCGGTGGCATTCGTGCTCACCATCGCCACTATCGTGACATTCCTTATTCAGAAGTATGTGCTCGACGCTTTTGATTTGGGCTATTTGCAGACTATTACCTTTATCCTGGTGATTGCCGCATTGGTGCAGATGGTAGAGATTATCCTGAAGAAAGTTTCTCCTTCTCTGTATCAGGCCTTGGGCGTGTTCCTGCCGTTGATTACTACCAACTGCTGTATTCTCGGTGTGGCTATCCTTGTTATCCAAAAAGATTATGATTTGCTGACGGGAGTGGTTTATGCATTCTCCACGGCACTTGGTTTCGGCTTGGCACTGACACTGTTTGCAGGCCTGCGCGAGCAAATGAGCCTGGTTAGTGTACCGAAAGGTATGCAGGGTACTCCGATAGCTTTGATTACTGCCGGACTGCTGGCAATGGCATTCATGGGCTTTTCGGGGGTTGTGAAGATTTAAAGAAGAAAAAACGGAAATAAAGTGGAAGGGGGATAAACTAAAATTTATCCCCCTTTTTCTGTTTTTATTAATTTATTTCCTTACATTTGTGGCGTATTGATAACCTAAAAGCTAAATTATCTATATTTAATATGAAAGGGAAAATCTTAGTTACGGGTGGAACCGGTTATATTGGTTCTCACACGGTGGTGGAACTTCAAAACGCAGGTTATGAAGTTGTTATTATTGATAATTTGTCAAACTCCAGCGCAGATGTTGTAGATAACATAGAGAAGGTATCGGGCATCCGCCCTGCATTCGAGGAATTGGATTGCTTGGATTATGCCGGTCTTGACGCTGTGTTTACCAAATATAAAGGCATTAAAGCCATCATTCACTTTGCGGCCAGCAAGGCTGTGGGTGAATCTGTCCAGAAACCATTGCTTTACTATCGTAATAACCTGGTTTCACTGATAAACCTGCTGGAATTGATGCCGAAGCATGGAGTGGAAGGTATCGTATTCTCTTCTTCCTGCACAGTTTACGGCCAGCCGGACGAACTTCCGGTAACGGAAAAGGCACCTATTAAGAAAGCTGAGTCTCCGTATGGAAACACGAAGCAAATCAATGAAGAGATTGTACGTGATACGGTTGCTTCCGGTGCTCCGATAAACGCCATCTTGTTGCGTTACTTCAACCCGATAGGTGCACACCCCACAGCATTGTTGGGAGAGTTGCCTAACGGTGTACCGCAGAACTTGATTCCTTATCTTACCCAGACCGCTATCGGCATCCGTGAGAAACTGAGCGTGTTTGGTGACGATTATGATACTCCCGACGGTTCTTGTATCCGCGACTTCATCAATGTAGTCGATTTGGCCAAAGCACACGTAGTGGCTATCCGCCGTATCTTGGAGAACAAGCAGAAGGAAAAAGTGGAAGTATTCAATATCGGTACAGGTCGTGGACTTTCCGTATTGGAACTGATTAATGCTTTCGAAAAGGCTACCGGTGTAAAACTGAACTATCAGATAGTAGGTCGGCGTGCCGGTGATATTGAGAAGGTATGGGCAAACCCGGAATTGGCAAACAATGAACTGGGTTGGAAGGCAGAAACAAGTATTGAAGATACTTTACTTTCTGCATGGAAATGGCAGTTGAAGCTTCGTGAAAGAGGTATTCAATGACAAACTTTGAATTTGTGTTTTTTAACAAATAGGCAATAAACAAATGCCTCCCCGCATTTGTTTATAATGTGCAAATCAGCCTGAAGCTGTTTATGTATATGTGAATATCCGTAACTAGTACGTATGCCTCCCCGGCATAGACAGGTAAGATTGCATAGTAGTTTTGTCGTGTTTTATTTTGTGTTTGTGTTGTGAATAAGCCTTGTCGAGAGACAAGGCTTATTTTTTGTATATTATATACAGAACCTCTGTTGTCAATTCAGTGTTTTTTTCATAAGATGGGTGGGCAATTCCTTTTTCTTGCTAATTGTTAACTGATGTTATCATGTCTGTAACAATTTGTTCCAATTGTAGTATTAATCGTTCAAAATAGTCTTTTTTGTTCAAAAAATGCTATACACGGTAACAACTACATGCAAATTGTTTATACATTTGCGTTGTTGTTTATGTAACTATTGGGATGAACAAACCATAGCTGACAAACGTTAATAGGTACGAGTACATAGCTGATGAAAGACGCGACTTGGCTGACTTGTTAATGAGGATACACGCGACTTACAACTTAGTATTGGGAAAAATAATTAAGGAAATATAGAATAAAAAGATTGCTTATGTCACAGATTGTCGGACATATCTCACAGGTAATCGGGCCTGTAGTAGACGTCTATTTCGAAGGAACGGAGGCAGAAATGATGTTGCCGAGTATTCACGACGCACTGGAAATAAAAAGGTCGAACGGCAAAAGACTGATTGTAGAGGTACAGCAGCACATTGGTGAAAACACGGTGCGTACTGTTGCTATGGACAGTACGGACGGCCTGCAGAGAGGAATGACAGTGCATCCGCTGGGAGGCCCCATCACCATGCCGATAGGTACACAAATCAAAGGCCGCCTGATGAACGTAGTGGGCGACTCTATCGACGGCATGAAGGAGTTGGACCGTACAGGTGCTTATCCCATCCATCGCGACCCCCCTAAGTTTGAAGATTTGACTACCGTACAAGAGGTGCTTTATACAGGCATCAAGGTTATCGACTTGCTGGAACCATATAGCAAGGGCGGTAAAATCGGTCTGTTTGGTGGCGCCGGTGTAGGCAAGACGGTGCTTATCCAAGAGCTCATTAATAATATTGCGAAGAAGCAGCACGGCTTCTCTGTGTTTGCCGGTGTAGGAGAACGTACACGTGAAGGCAACGACCTGCTGAGAGAAATGATAGAATCCGGCGTTATCCGTTACGGAGAAGAATTCAAGAAAGGTATGGAGGAAGGCCATTGGGATTTGTCCAAAGTAGATTATGACGAAGTGGCCAAATCACAAGTGTCTTTGATATTCGGTCAGATGAACGAACCTCCCGGTGCGCGTCAGTCCGTGGCATTGTCTGGGTTGACGGTGGCCGAGTCCTTCCGTGACATGGGAGCGGAGACGGACGGTCCGCGTGACATTCTGTTCTTCATTGATAATATCTTCCGTTTCACCCAAGCCGGTTCCGAGGTTTCGGCCTTGCTGGGCCGTATGCCTTCTGCCGTAGGCTATCAGCCGACACTGGCAACGGAAATGGGTGCCATGCAGGAGCGTATTACCTCTACAAGAAACGGCTCTATCACTTCCGTGCAGGCTGTATATGTGCCTGCCGATGACTTGACGGACCCGGCACCTGCCACAACGTTTACCCACCTCGATGCCACCACGGTGTTGAGTCGTAAGATTACTGAACTTGGTATTTATCCTGCTGTGGACCCGTTGGAATCTACTTCACGCATTCTCGACCCACACATCGTGGGGGTAGAACACTACGAAGTGGCACAACGTGTAAAACAAATATTGCAGCGCAACAAGGAATTGCAAGACATTATCTCCATCCTTGGTATGGAGGAACTCTCTGATGCCGACCGTACGTTGGTGAACCGTGCACGTCGTGTGCAGCGTTTCCTTTCACAGCCGTTTGCCGTTGCCGAGCAGTTTACGGGTGTCCCAGGTACAATGGTTTCCATTGAGGACACTATCAAAGGCTTCAAGATGATTCTTGACGGGGAGGTGGACTACCTGCCCGAACCTGCTTTCTTGAATGTGGGAACCATTGAAGAAGCCATTGAGAAGGGTAAGAAACTACTGGAGCAGGCAGGGGGAAAAACGATTAAAAATTAAAAGTCTGGGAGCTTTGATGATGAAAAAGTTGCATTTGAATATTGTTTCACCGGAGAAGGAACTCTTCAACGGGGAAGTGGAAAGTGTTACATTGCCGGGCACTATGGGCTCTTTTTCTATCCTGCCGCAGCATGCACCGATTGTATCATCGTTGGGAACGGGGAAATTGATTTACGCAACGGACGGTGAGGAACATGAGTTGGATATTCAAAGCGGATTCGTGGAGATGAGTAACGGAAGGGTTGCCGTCTGTATAGAACAGCAATAGGCTATTAAAAAATTAAAAATTAAAAAATAGAGGTTGTTGGCGTGACTATTACTAAGAGAAACTACTTATTGCATACAGCGCTCTTGACGGTATTGATAGGAATTGTAGGCGGTTGGGCGTATTTTTCGATAAATCCGCATCACTATTTCGGCGGTTATCCGCTGATTCCGCTTTTCTTCTTTGTTTTCGGAGTATTCATGATTAATATGACCGAAAGCTGCCGTCACCGGATGCCAGGACGAATGTTGCAGATTTATCTGCTGATGCGTGTGATGAGAATGCTGGTCTCCATGATTGTGATGCTGGTTTATTGCGTTGCAGTACGTGAGGAAGCCAGGGCGTTTTTGTTGACGTTTATAGCCAACTATCTGATATATTTGATTTATGATTCCTGGTTCTTCTTCACTTTTGAGGCGAATCGGAAACTGAAAAAGAAAAGTAACAATGAAAAGATTGCGTAACATACTGACTGTAATTCTGCTGGCACTGGGCATGTTGCTACCCGCCACGGTGCGGGCCGAGAATACGGTGGACGTGAAGGAGATTGTCTTCGGGCATATCGGCGATTCTTACGAATGGCACATCACGACGTGGGGCGAAACTCACGTTACGATTCCTTTGCCGGTAATAGTGCATAGCTCTACCACCGGATGGCATGCCTTTCTATCCTCACGTCTGGAGGAGAACGGTGGAAGTTATGAAGGCTTTTCCATCGCTCCCGCAGGAAGCAAGTACGAAGGCAAGCTGGTGGAGTATGATGCCACCGGAAACGAAATACGCCCGTTGGACATCTCCATCACGAAGGTGACACTGGCTTTGCTCATCAACAGCGCATTGCTGCTTCTCATCATTTTGAGTGTGGCGCACTGGTATCGCAAGCACCCGCAGGGAAGTGCCGCTCCCGGTGGTTTCATCGGGTTTATGGAGATGTTTATCATGATGGTGAACGATGATATTATAAAGAGCTGTGTCGGTCCGAAGTACCGTAAATTCGCACCTTACTTGCTGACGGCCTTCTTCTTTATTTTCATCAACAACATTATGGGGCTGATTCCTTTCTTTCCCGGAGGGGCCAACGTGACGGGAAATATAGCCATTACGATGGTATTGGCCATCTGTACTTTCTTGGCCGTGAATATCTTTGGAACCAAGACTTATTGGAAAGATATCTTTTGGCCGGATGTGCCCTGGTGGCTGAAGGTACCGGTCCCCATGATGCCGTTTATCGAGTTCTTCGGTATTTTCACCAAACCGTTTGCTTTGATGATACGTCTTTTTGCCAATATGCTGGCAGGGCACATGGCAATGCTGGTGCTTACCTGCCTGATATTCATCTCGGCCAGTATGGGACCTGCTTTGAACGGAACGCTGACCGTGGCATCGGTGTTGTTCAATATCTTTATGAATGCACTTGAGTTGTTGGTTGCCTTTATCCAGGCATATGTGTTCACCATGCTGTCAGCCGTGTTCATCGGTCTGGCGCAGGAAGAGCATAAGGAGAAGGCGGTGAAGTGATACGATTATTGGGAATATAAATATTAATAAAAATAACCATTTAAAAACTGAAAGTTATGTTACTATCTGTATTATTGCAAGCTGCTGCGGCAGGTGTGGGAGTTAGTAAACTGGGTGCAGCCATTGGTGCTGGTTTGGCTGTTATTGGTGCTGGTGTAGGTATCGGTAAAATCGGCGGTTCTGCTATGGAGGCCATTGCCCGCCAGCCGGAAGCATCCGGAGATATCCGTATGAACATGATTATTGCCGCTGCCTTGATTGAAGGTGTTGCTTTGTTGGCAGTAGTTGTGTGTTTATTGGTATTCTTTTTATAATGTACAATCTACCATTTACCATTTACAATTTGTCCGTGCAGCATCACCGCGCAGCCAAATTGTAAATCGTAAATTGTCAAATAGTAAATAAAATTATGTCATTGTTATTACCCGATAGTGGTCTGCTGTTCTGGATGCTCCTTTCATTCGGTGTGGTGTTTGTGGTGCTTGCCAAGTACGGTTTTCCCGTTATCACCAAGATGGTGGAAGGTCGCAAGACCTACATCGACCAGTCTTTGGAAGTGGCACGCGAAGCAAATGCCCAGCTCTCCAAACTGAAAGAGGAGAGTGAAGCGTTGATTGCTGCTGCCAACAAAGAACAAGGACGTATTCTCCGGGAGGCGATGCATGAGCGTGACAAGATTATCGTCGAAGCACGCAAGCAGGCGGAAGCCGCCGCGCAGAAGGAGCTGGACGAAGTTAAAAAGCAGATACAGCAAGAGAAGGAAGAGGCCATCCGCGATATTCGCCGCCAGGTGGCAGTCTTGTCCGTAGATATAGCCGAGAAAATTATCCGCAAGAATCTGGACGAGAAACATGAGCAGATGGAGATGATAGACCGGATGCTGGATGAAGTGCTGGCCGCAAGTAAAAACAATTAATTCTCAAAGAAATGGATATAGGAATCGTTTCGATGCGTTATGCGAAAGCATTGATGGAATATGCCAAGAGCATGGGGGCAGAAGATACTCTGTACAAGGAGTTTTGTATGCTCGACCGTAGCTTCAGGAAACATCCGGATTTGCGCATGGCATTGGAAAACCCCATCCTGACGATACGTGAGAAGTTAACACTTATCTGTACCGCTGCTGTGGGGGATGCTCCTGCGGGCCGTGAGTTTGCGCGTTTCATGACCCTGGTGTTGAAGAACCGGCGGGAAAACTTTCTCCAGTACATCTGCCTGAGTTTTCTGGATTTGTACCGGAAAGACAAGCATATCGGTGTAGGAAAGCTGATAACAGCCGTTCCCGTCAGCCAGGAAGTGCGGGAGCGCATCCATGACAGTGCTTCCTCCCTGCTGCATGCCAGCATGGAGCTGCAAACTGAAGTGGATCCCTCCATTGAAGGTGGTTTTATCTTCGACATCAACGACTTCCGTCTGGATGCCAGTATTGCTACGCAGCTTAAGAAAGTGAAACAGCAGTTCATTGATAAGAATAGAAGAATCGTGTGATTTACGATTTGACAATTTACAATTTACTTATTTAATAGTCTTGTGATGCGTAAGTTGTAGAGGTCAAACAGTATATGATTCGGGTTCTTTCAAATAGTAAATAGTAAATAGTAAATTGTAAAATAGTAAATACTAAGATGTTGTCTGAAAATATAAAAGTAAGCGAAGTCTCCGATATTCTCCGCAAGCAACTGGAAGGGATTGACACCCGCGTACAGTTGGACGAGATTGGCACGGTACTGCAAGTCAGTGACGGTGTAGCCCGTATCTATGGGTTGCGCAATGCCGAAGCCAACGAGTTGTTGGAGTTCGACAACGGCATCAAGGCCATTGTGATGAACCTCGAAGAGGATAATGTGGGTGCTGTGTTGCTTGGCCCTACGGATAAAATCAAGGAAGGCTTCATTGTAAAGCGTACCAAGCGTATTGCTTCCATCATGGTGGGAGAGGGTATGCTGGGCCGTGTAATAGACCCTCTGGGTGCGCCGCTCGATGGCAAAGGACTGATAGGCGGAGAACTTTATGAAATGCCGCTGGAACGCAAGGCGCCGGGAGTTATCTTCCGTCAGCCGGTGAATCAGCCGCTACAGACCGGTCTGAAGGCTGTGGATGCCATGATACCTATTGGCCGCGGACAGCGTGAACTGATTATCGGTGACCGCCAGACCGGTAAGACGGCCATTGCCATCGATACCATCATCAACCAGCGTGCCAATTTTGAAGCTGGTGATCCGGTGTATTGTATTTATGTAGCCATTGGTCAGAAAGGTTCTACCGTTGCCTCTATCGTGAATACCCTGCACCAGTACGGTGCGATGGACTATACCATTGTGGTGGCTGCTACGGCGGGCGACCCGGCTGCATTGCAGTATTACGCTCCCTTTGCAGGGGCTGCCATCGGAGAGTATTTCCGTGATACCGGCCGTCATGCGCTGGTGGTCTATGACGACTTGTCCAAGCAGGCGGTGGCCTATCGTGAAGTGTCTCTGATTCTGCGCCGTCCATCAGGACGTGAGGCCTATCCGGGTGATATCTTCTATCTGCACTCCCGTTTGTTGGAACGTGCGGCGAAGATTATCAGCCAGGAGGAAGTGGCACGCGAGATGAACGACCTGCCGGACAGTCTGAAAGGCAAGGTGAAAGGTGGCGGTTCGCTGACTGCATTGCCCATTATCGAAACTCAGGCAGGAGACGTGTCCGCCTATATCCCAACGAATGTGATTTCAATCACTGACGGGCAGATATTCCTTGATACGAACCTCTTCAACCAGGGTAACCGTCCGGCCATTGACGTGGGTATCTCTGTGAGCCGTGTGGGTGGTAATGCCCAAGTCAAGGCTATGAAGAAGGTGGCAGGTACATTAAAGATTGACCAGGCACAGTACCGGGAGCTGGAAGCGTTTACCAAGTTCAGTGGCGATATGGACCCCGTGACGGCATTGACCATCGACAAGGGACAGAAGAATACACGCCTGCTGGTACAGCCCCAATACAGCCCGATGCCGGTAGAAAAGCAGATTGCCATTCTTTATTGCGGCACGCACGGCTTGTTGAGGAATGTTCCTTTGGACAAGGTCAGCGAGTTTGAACGCAACTTCCTTGAGTCTCTTGAGATGAACTATCGCATGGAGGTACTCGACGTTTTAAAGACGGGTGCCATCAATGACGATGTCTGCAAGAAGATTGAGGAGACAGCAGAGGCGGTTGCAAGACAATTCATGTAATTTACGATTGGACGATTTACGATTTACGATTGGGGCTACTCTATATGGTAAGTGGTAAATCGGCTGCAAGCAAAAGTAACTTCAATCGTAAATCGTAAATAATTAAATCGTAAATAGATATATGTCTTCACTGAAAGAGGTAAAAAATAGAATAAGCTCCGTCAAGAGTACACGCCAGATAACATCGGCTATGAAGATGGTGGCATCTGCCAAACTGCATAAGGCGCAGGGGCGGATTGAGAATATGCTGCCTTATCAACGGAAGCTGAATGAGATTCTGACGAACTTTCTGCGTACGGATGCTTCCTTCGAGTCGCCCTATACCGAGAAAAGACCCGTGACGAGAGTAGCGGTTGTGGCGTTTTCGTCCAATAGTTCCTTGTGCGGTGCATTCAACTCGAATGTGGCGAAGATGCTGGAACGGGCTTTGGAAGATTACCAGTCGCTGGGCAAGGAGAATATTCTGATATATCCCGTTGGGAGAAAGATGGAGGAAGCCGTCAAGAAAATGGGATATGTGCCGCAAGGCAGCTACCAGGTGATGGCAGACAAGCCTTCGTACGTTGAAGCGTATGAGCTGGCAGAGAAGTTGATGCATGAGTTTGTGGAAAAGCAGATTGACCATGTGGAGCTGATTTACCATCACTTCAAATCGATGGGTTCGCAGGTGCTGCTCCGCGAGAATTATCTGCCCATTGACCTGACGCAAGTAGCGCAGGAGGCGGCAGAAGATGTACCGGAGGATGCCCGCAGTTTTAATAATGATTACATTGTGGAACCTTCCGTCGGCGAACTGATAGCGGAACTTCTGCCAAAAGTGTTGAGTCAGAAGATATTTACCGTGCTTCTCGATTCCAATACTTCGGAACATGCTGCCCGTATGCTTGCCATGCAGACGGCGACAGATAATGCCAACGAGTTGATTCAAGATTTGACGAAACAGTATAACAAGAGCCGTCAGCAGGCCATTACGAATGAGCTGCTCGATATTATCGGCGGTAGCTTGAAATAGTTCGGATTGCCCCGTAAAGGGCTTTCTCAGGATGGGTACAAATAAATGGAATAATAGGACAAGGATAACGAAATAACCGCTATCTTTGTCCTATTATCATATATGACTACTGATGAAATCCGTATCATTCTGAGAGAGAGCGGATTGGTTGAATAATAAACATATCAATGGAGAATAATCCCGAAATAGCGCTTGCATGGCAATTCATTGAAAACACAGGCACTCATCTTTTTTTGACCGGCAAGGCAGGTACCGGTAAGACAACTTTCCTGCGAAAACTGAGGGTGGAGAGTCCGAAACGGATGATTGTACTTGCACCGACGGGAATTGCCGCTATCAATGCAGGCGGTGTCACCATCCACTCCTTTTTCCAAGTACCTTTTGCTCCTTATGTGCCCGAAAGCTCATTCAGCGCAGATGGCAAGGCAACCTACCGTTTTCGTTACGGGAAAGAGAAAATCAACATTATACGCAGCATAGATTTATTGGTCATCGATGAAATCAGTATGGTCCGTGCCGACTTGCTCGATTCGGTGGATGCCGTCTTGAGGCGGTTCCGCGACCGGAACAAACCCTTTGGCGGCGTGCAACTGCTGATGATTGGCGACTTACAGCAGCTGTCTCCCGTAGTGAAAGACGATGAGTGGCAGATGCTGCGCAAATACTATGACACGCCTTATTTCTTCTCCAGCCAGGCCTTGAAGCAGACGGAATATTGCACCATAGAACTAAAGAAAGTCTATCGGCAGAACGATGGGACTTTTCTTGAACTACTGAACCGCATTCGCGAAAACCGTTGTGACGGGCAAGTGCTGGAAGCCTTGAACCGCCGGTATATTCCCAATTTCGTACCAGATAAAGAAGAAGGATACATCCGCCTGGTGACCCACAATTATCAGGCCCAACGGATTAATGACCATGAGCTGGAACAACTTCCGGGACGCTCGTATGCCTTTCGTGCCAAGATTGACGGAAAGTTTCCCGAATATTCCTATCCCACGGATGAAGTACTGGAACTGAAACGCGGTGCCCAGGTAATGTTTGTGAAGAACGACACCTCCGGTGAGCACCGTTACTACAATGGCATGATTGGAGAGGTGACAGCCGTGTCGGCAGATGGAATTGAAGTGCGCAGTAAGGGAAGCGACGCTACCTTCTTACTTCAGGAGGAAGAGTGGACGAATGCCAAATACGTGCTTGATGAGGAAACCAAGGAGATTACAGAAGATATTGAAGGAACATTCCGGCAATATCCGCTGAAGCTGGCGTGGGCGATTACCATTCACAAAAGCCAGGGACTGACGTTTGAACGTGCCGTGATTGATGCCAGTGCCTCCTTTGCACATGGGCAGACCTATGTGGCTCTGAGCCGCTGCAAGACATTGGAGGGAGTGGTGCTCAGTGCCCCGCTTTCTGCAAAGGCCGTTATCAGTGACCATGCAGTAGATACCTTCACGATGGAGGCACGGAGAAACGAGCCGGACGAGAAACGCTTCCGTTCCTTGCAGCAGACCTATTTCCTGGAACTGCTGTCGGGCTTGTTCGATTTCCAGCCCATGGAGCAGGCTTTGCGGCGGTATGTGCGGCTGATAGACGAACACTTGTACAAGCTCTTTCCCAAGCAACTCGCAGCCTGCAAGGAGGAAATGGAACGTTTTCACGACAAAGTGACGAAAGTAGCCCAGAAGTTCAGTATCCAGTATACCCGCCTGATTGATACTGCGCAGGACTATGCAGCCGACCCGACTTTGCAGGGGCGCATACACTCTGCCGCCACTTATTTTCAAGAGCAGTTGCAACCGCTGGATGCGGTGATGGCGAGTACGGTAACTTCTGATAATAAAGAGTTGAAGAAGAAGCTCCGGGATGCCATGGAGGAGCTGGAGGAAGTGTTTGACATGAAGACTGATTTGCTGGATTATGTGCTGGAGAATGGTTTCCATATGGCAGGATACTTGAAGCAGAAAGCACTGCTTTCCATTGATGATTCGGCTTCGCAGAAGGGTAAAGGCAAAGGGAGAAGTGCTGCTGCCAAAGAAGGGCAGGGAAGCAGTAAGCTGGCTGATAAAGAGAAACGTCCGCGTGAGCGGAAACGCGATGCTGCGGCTGTTGAAGTACCCACGGATGTGCTGCATTCGGAACTTTACAACCGCTTGGTAGCATGGCGCAATGCAGAAGCTTCCGCATTAGGGCTGCCCGTATACACCGTCATTCAGCAGAAGGCAATTCTAGGCATCAGCAATCTGCTTCCTTCGGATAAGGCCATGCTTGTACGCATTCCGTATTTCGGAAAAAAAGGGGTGGAGAAATATGGAGATGTGATTCTGGAGATGGTACGTGTGTATCGCAAAGAGAAAGGACTGGCAGAGCCGGAGTTGCTGTAGTCGAATCTGCTGCCATCCGAACTTGCATTATTTACTATCCGAACATCAGCTTTATTCCTTCCTCCAGCGTATGCGGTCGATATCCCAGTTCCCGGCGTACCTTTTCTATACTCAGCCCGCTGAAACGGGGACGTGGCGTCTTTTCATTCATCTCCTTCGTAGTGACGGGACGGATGAGCGAGCGATTCAGTCCCAATACGTCCGCTACCCAATAAGCGATGTCTGCAATGGTCAGGCACTCGCTGCCACAGAGGTGGTAGATGCCGTTTTGTGGGTGATTTATCAGCTTCTCCACTCCTTGCGACACGTCTCCCACGAAGGTGGGCGTACGCCATTGGTCGGACACGACGAACACTTCCTCATTGTTCCTTAATCTGTTTGCCACCAGTTGGAGCACATTGCCATGCTGTCCGGGCAGGGAGGCACCGTACACCACCACTACACGCACGATGGCATAATCCTTGCAAACGGCAGCGATACGTTTCTCACCTTCCAGTTTGGTGTAGCCGTAATAATTAACGGGAGCGGGAATATCCTCCTCCGTATAGGGTCGGTCCGTATCACCACCGAAAACGAAGTCGGTGGAAAGATGGATAAAACGGCTGCCTCCCGCCTCACAGCATTCTGCCAGATGCTCCACGGCAGTAATGTTGACGGCATCCGCTTCTGCATGGTGCGTTTCGCAATAATCGGGGACGGAGAGGGCGGAGGTATTGATTACAACATCCGGCTGTACTTCCTGGAAAAGCTTTTCCACCGCCTGGCGGTTGCATATATCCGTACGGATAAAGCGATAGTCGCCCGAATGAGGACAGATGTCGTCGTGCAGGGAACAGCCCGTTGTCTGGTAAGACTGATTATGGGATAAATCGTCCAGGATGCGCCTGCCGGTAAAACCGTTGGCGCCTATCACCAATATTTTCCTTTTCATAATTACGTTTATAAATGCGCGATTGAAGACAGACAAAAGAAGCATGCTGGGGCTGCCAGAGTCACATTGTCACTTCGGCCCCTTTCAATATGGATAGTTCCTTCCCTGCTGCACTTCAATGCGTATGCCGAAGGCTCCGTTGGCTGATTTCAGCTCGAACGCCCCTTTGAAATTGTTCTTTTCCCAAGGCAGTGCGGAAGGGTTGGGCACTTTCCAGCCGTCTTTGTCATATTCGCCGTACGTATGGATGCGCATGCCGTTCTTCAAAGTGAAACTTCCCATTTGCAGGTTGTCAGTAGAGCCCCAGAAGCCCGTCAGTCCGAAGGGATTCGAACTGAAATACCGGGAGTTGCTGAGTGAGAATATGTTCGAAAGACCTTGTGAATAAGTCACGTTCGGGTTCAACTGGAAGATGCGGCTATAGTCTTTGCTGGCATCCGGTATCTCCAAAGTGAATTTGGGAAGAGTGGGGGTGGACAGATTCATCAGCCCCATATCCAGCAGGAAGCCGTCGTAATTCTTCACGTCCGGCAGAAGCTCCTTTTCAGACGGAGACATGCCTTCGGGAGACGCTTCGCCACGTACTGCAGTACGTACCGTATCGGCAGGCATCCCGTTCTGTGCGCTGACGGATGACATGCCTGCAAGTAAAATGATGATGCAGAAGAAGATTCGTTTCATAGTTCTTTGTTCACAATTTCAGTTGCTGTCTGCCGCATAGGGGCGGACTGAACAAAGATACTCGTTTCCCTCTATTTCTGGAAATATCTTTGTATTATTTCTATTTCTTTATACGAATGGTAGGGGCGAAGATGGGCGAATTTACCCATTTCATTTTAGTGGGGTCGTATCTTCGTTCCATCCCTCCGTTGAGGTCGAGCCAGTCCGTCACTTTCAGTTCCAGTACCATGCCATAACCGCTTTGCGGATACATCGGGTTCATATATCCATGAAAGGAGTTACTTCTCCCGTAGCCCGAATACTGGCCGAAGGCATGTAGACGCATGTAGGGATTGATGCGGTAGGATACGGAGGCATTGTAGCCTATGTCCCATTGAGTACCCCGGGGAGCATCCCTTTTGGCATACTGGGCGCCGGCAATGGAGGAGGGGGTAGAGATGGAATAGTGGGCGGCATACACTCCGCCGCTCAGTTCCCAATGTCCGTCGGGACTGTAATAAGTAACTCCTGCGCCAGCCTGCATGATGGAGCCCATTGCAGGATAGGTGTTATGGCTGCCGTACATCGTCAGTACGACTTCCGGCGAGAGCAGGAAATCGGCGAAACGCTGGAAGTCCCATTCAAAGATGTTTTTCTGAAAGTGTATCTTCTTCATGTCCGTCCAGGGCAGGGGCTCCACATAGTCGGAGGGAGGGAGATGGAGATTTATCTCTTCCTGCTGTTCGTCTTGCAGACTTTGTTGGGGCTGGCTTTCATCAAGGCCCGTACGCTTGTTCTCTTTTGGAGAAAAGGGAATCTGCTCTTTCTTTACGGGAGGCCGGTTCTTTATTGTGTCTTCCGGAATCTCGCTCTGTGCATAGGCGCAGAGTGAGGAACAGATAAAAGTAATGAATAATAACTTTTTCATAAATAGTAGTTTAGTTTTAGTTTAGTTCACTATTAGTTTATATCCTATTCCCCGCACATTGACGATACGGATGCGCTCGTCTCCGGCCAGTTTATGCCGCAGTTTGGTGATGAACACATGCAGGCTGCGGGAGTTGAAGAAGCTGTCGTCTCCCCAGAGGTCGAGCAATACGTTCTGGGTGTTGACCACCTGGTTACGGTTCTCGCAAAGACGTTTCAGTATCTCGGACTCGCGGTGGGAGAGTTCCACTTCCGTATCCGCGTTAGGTGAAGTCGGGGTGCCTGCAAAAGCAAGTCGTTGAGTGACGGAATTGAAACGGTAGTCACCGATTTCAAAAACGGTAGTTTCTTTGGGCTTTTCCTCTGTAAAGGAGAAAGCTTTGCCTACCAGGGCCTTTATGCGGATAATGAGTTCCTGCATTCCGAAAGGCTTTTTCAGGTAGTCGTTGGCACCCAGCTCAAACCCTTCCACCACATCGTTGATGGCGGAACGGGCGGTAAGGAACAGTACCGGGGTCTGTTTGTCGGTCTGCCGGATGCGGCGCACCATCTCAAAGCCGTCCATGCGGGGCATCATCACGTCTGCCACCAGCACGTCGGGACGGAGGTCGAAGAACTTGCGCAATCCCTCTTCACCGTCTGCTGCGGTGTGGATGATGAAGTTCTGCCCTTCCAATGTGTCCTTGATAATCATGGCGAGGGTCTGTTCGTCCTCAACCAGAAGTACGGTTATCTTTTCCATAATTGTCGCTTTTGTTACAAGTAATGTAAAGCTCCTTAACAAGTAATGTAAAGTACCCTAACAAATAATGTTATCATATCCTTATCGTAAAGGTACTTCCTTTTCCCAACTCACTCTTTACCGATACGCTGCCACCATGCTTCTCTATCATGGTCTTCACATAGAACAATCCCAGCCCATAGCCTTTCACATCGTGCAGATTACCCGTGGGTACGCGGTAGAATTTGTCGAAGATGTGCTTCTGCTTCTCGGGAGCAATACCGATACCGTGGTCGCTGACGGAGATTTCGGTCTGTTCATTCTGCCCTTCGACGGTTACCTTGCGGCAATGGATGGCCACTTCGGCCTCTCCGTGCGAATATTTGATGGCGTTGTCTATCAGGTTGCTGATGATGTTGCTGAAATGCGTGCGGTCGGCAAGTACGCTCAAATCTTCCGGTTCGATGTCCACCGATATGTGGACGGAGCTTTCCGCTTTCAGCTTGTGTTGTTCGATGAGCGTTTCCAGAATATCACGTATTGCAAACTCCTCCGGGTGCAGGCGGAAAGTCCTGCGGCGTTCCATACTCATGGAAAGTATCTGTTCAACCAGTCCACTGAGGCGCTGAAGCTGTTCCTGGCAGATACGCAGGTATTTGTCGCGTTGGGCCTTTTCCTCCGCTTGGTTGAAGTTGAGCAGAGCGTCGTTGGCGGCGTAGGCTACGGCGATGGGGGTCTTCAGTTCGTGGGTGATGTTGTTGGTGAAATCGCTCTTCATCTCTTCCAGTGTCTTCTGTTTCAAGATGGTGCGTATCAAGAATCAGAAGGAGAAAGCGAGTACAATCAAGATGATGAATGACGTGGTGAGAATGCTCGACATCTGCCGCAGAACCAGCATGCCGACCGGTTCCATGATGAGACGGTAGCTTTGACTTGTATTGATGTCGAAAGAATAATTATATTCCACGGCTTTTGAGGTAGGCACATAGCCGGGAGTACCGATGTTTACCAATGTATCTATATAGAGAATGGTAGAGTCCCATTTACTGCCTTTGTGAAGATGTAGCAGCCTATGGGGAAGATTGATGTTACGGTCGTGCAGGAATGAAGTCAGCAGGCTGTCATAAAGCATTACGTCGGGGTCGGAAATGATGTCCAGTCCCGAATGCAGTCCGCGCTGGAAGTAGGTGGCGAGTTCCAGCATACTGTTTTGGTCGCGCAAAATCACATCCAGTCCCCCTTTGGCACTCAATGCGGATTGGGGAGAGCTGTCCGAGTCCTTGACACTGACTTCCACGCGGGTTGAATCGTTCGGGTGGGTCACGTAAACACTGTCTCCTTTGGGCATGAAGGTTTCGTGCAGGGTAGCGTTGTCCAAAGAATCTTCACGGGAGATGGTGGTACTGCTACGGACAAATGATTTTCCGTCATCGCTGTATCCGGCTGATACGCTGACTTCACCGTGGTTGATGTCGTCCTGCTTCATTTTATCCACGCGTATCATCATTTCGTTATAGTCGCTCATGCGCATGGCTTCGGTGATGTCCCTTTCCATTTCACTGTGCATGGTATGGTAGAGCCCCGTCAGCCAGTAGGCTTGGTAGGCGAAGATACCGGCCAGGGAGACGATGACAAGTATGGCAATATATTTGAATGGCAGTTTCATGTTTGTTTCCGGTTACTTTTATACATACAAAGGTAAGATTAATATTGTGAAACCTATCATCCGATAAGACTAAATAACACTCCCGATAACACTGGATAACACTTGGTAAGCCGCTGATAACACAAGTTTCTGCTGATTCTGCCGTACTTTGCAGACGAAGATTTGCAGAAGAAGAAGAATATAAACATAAATAAAAAGAAGAACATGAAACGATTCTATTTACTCCCTATTGTATGCTGTGCTTTGAGCATCAGTCTTTCGGCACAAGAGAACAACGGCACTGCAACCACCTCCGGTGCGGACGACAACCGCATCCTCAGCGCCGACAGCCTTATCACGACCGATGCCCGTCTGGACAGTCTTTATCAGACCTTGCCGGAAGTGATGATTACCGGTGAACGCCCCATCGTAAAGGCAGCGCAAGGCAAGCTGGTGTACGACCTGCCCCGCCTTATCCAGAACCTCCCCGTAGATAATGCCTACGATGCCGTGAAAGAGCTTCCCGGCGTCATCGAGATGAATGGAGGGCTGCAGTTGGCAGGTCAGGGAGTCACCGTTATCCTGGACGGCAAAGTAACCACCCTCAGCACAGAGCAGCTCTATTCCTTGCTGCGCAGCATCCCTGCCAGCCGCATAGAGAAGGCGGAAGTGATGTACAACGCCCCTGCACGCTACCAGGTGCGTGGCGCACTTATCAATATCACCCTGAAACAATCGGCAGGCGGCCCCGGCTCCTGGCAAGGCGAACTCTATGCCAAGTATCGCCAGAAGCATAACGAAGGCTTTGAGGAACGCGCCAGCCTGCTCTTCAGCAAAAATAAATTCTCAGCAGATTTTCTTTACTCGCACAGCCATGGCCGGGGCTACTCTACTACCGACAAAGAGGCTGTGCACACTCTGGCAGACGGCTCGGTTCACCCCATGACAACAGATGAGGTGGGCCGTGGCCGCAGCCATACCCATAATTTCAGGGTAGGGGCGGACTATAACATCGCCAAGGACCATCAGCTGAGTTTCGTCTATAACGGTGGCTATTCCACCTCCCACAACTGGAAGGGCGTGACGGGCACGCAGGTGTCCACAACTCATAGCAATAGCACCGACTGGCTGCACAACGGCCGTCTGGACTATCGTACCCCTTTCGGCCTCAAAGCCGGTGCCGAACTGACCTACTACCGCTCTCCGTCCAACCAACTACTGCATAGCCGTATGCAGGATGAGGAACTCGATTTCTACACGGAAGACTGTCAGCGCATCAACCGCTGGAAATTCTTTCTGGCCCAGGAGCACAGTCTGGGAAAAGGTTGGGATTTGAATTACGGAGCCATCTATACTACCAGCATCGACAACAGCTACCAATATTATTATGACCCCGAAACCGGCGGACAACTGACCTCATCGGATGCCTTGAGCAATATGAAGTCCCGCCGCCGCGAGCAGACCTGGAATATCTATGCAGGTTTCAGCAAGAGTTTCGGCGACAAACTCGCTTTGGACGCTTCCCTGGCTGTGGAGCATTACAAGACTCCCGTCTGGAACCAGTGGGACTGGTATCCCATCGTCAACTTGAACTATATGCCGTCACCGGGACATATCCTTCAGCTCTCTCTGAGCAGCGACAAGGACTATCCCGACTACTGGGCGGTGCAGGATGCCGTCTCTTACATCGGTGGCGGATACTCTGAGCTGCATGGTAATCCGTTGCTGAAACCGGCACAAGAGTATGAGCTGAAAATGACCTATATTTTGAAGAGCAAATACATCTTCAGCGCTTGGTTCAACCATACCAAGGACTACTCCGTACAGACACTCTACCAATCCTCCGAACGTCTGGTTGAAATCTACAAGACACTCAATTTTGATTATCAGCAACAAGCAGGAATACAAGCCTCTATCCCATTTAAGGTGAAGGATTGGTTGAATTCTCGCCTTACCCTCATCGGCTTGTGGCATCGCGAAAAGGATGGTGATTTCTGGGATATTCCTTTCGACAGAAAGCAATGCTATGGCATTGCCCAGATGAACAATACTTTTACTCTCTCCACCAAACCCGACTTGAAGCTGACGGTGACCGGATTTGTGCATAGTAAAGCCATTCAGGGCATCTACGACCTGCCTACGTCGGGCAATGTGAATATTGCCCTGCGCTACGGCTTCGCCAAGAACAAAGCCATCCTCAACCTCTACTGCAACGACATTTTTGAGACGGGACAGATTTCTCCCCGCATCCGCTTCCAGACGCAGAATGTGACGAATCATTACTCATGCTTCCGCGAATTCGGCGTATCGTTTACCTATAAATTCGGAGGATATAAGGAGAAGCAACGGGAGGCGGTGGATACGTCGCGGTTTAAATAGATGGAAATAGCAGCGTGAAGGTACTTCCTTCTCCAAGGTGAGAGCTGACAGTGATGTTTCCGTTGTGCTGGTGCATGATTTGTCGTGAAATGGTCAGCCCGATTCCTGAACCGGATGGCTTGGTAGTAAAGAAAGGGATGAAGATACGTTCCAGTACATCCGGTTCGATGCCGGTCCCGTCGTCTGCCACACGCAGGTAGGGGTGGTCAGTGGAAGTGATGCCTGAGGAAAGAACGATATGTTCTGCCTCGTTTTCACGGGCATTCTTTATGAGGTTGATAAGGATCTGTTCAATCTGGGCTTTGTCTGCAATGATGCATAGGGAGTTTCTGGGAAGCGAGAGCTGTAAGTCGTTCCGTTCACTTTGCATAAGTTGCAGGGTATCTTGCAGAATATCCTGCGCGGTGTGTGGTTTCAGTAAGGGCTGTGGAAGATGGGAAACCTCCCGGTAGTTGCCGACAAAGTGTACCAATCCGTTGCCGCGTCGGCTGATGGTCTGGAGCATCTGGAGTATTTCGGATTTGGTTCCCTCATCGCCCTTCAGCTCTTCTATCTGTCTGGACAGCAGTTCAGTGAGAGAGATGATGGGGGTGATGGAGTTCATGATTTCATGCGTCAGTACGCGGATCAGTTTCTGCCAAGCCTCCGTTTCTTGGCTGTCCAGGGCAGAGTGTATGTTCTTCATGCTGGCGATGATGAGTTGTCTGCCTTGAATGGTAAATTCCATACCTGAGAGGGCAAGTTGGATATGCTCATCTTTCCGTTTAATTTGCAGGACAGATAGGTCACCGGCCTTGAGCTTATACAATTTTCCGGGCAATTCGGAGTGGAAAGGATGAAGGTCGTCGATCCTTTTGGGTACTTTGAGGGCTATATTGTCGGTATTTGAGCCGATGAGCCGTTTGGCCGCTTCGTTCATCCACTCCATAGTTCCGTCCGGGGTATAGACCAGTATGGCAATGTCTATGTGGTTGGCAAGTGCCTGGAAGTATTGCAGCCGACTCTCCTTCTTTTGCAGATTACGGCGGTAGTGCTCCAATGCTTCCTGCATCTCTGCCAGCAGTTCCGGCGGCAGCGAACGTTGGCTTTCACAGCCTTGTATCGGAGAAGAAAGAAATTCGGAATAACGTACAGCCCATATGAATTGTGCCATAGCCCGGGCTGAACGCAGAATATAACGGTAGATGGCATAGGCTACGCCCAGCGTTAGCAGGATGGAGATGCATAAACTGATGTAGAAGCCATGAAGGGCAAGGCAGGCGGTGGTTATGCAGCATAGCAGCAAGGCCATTGTCAGGCAGAGGGGAGATTTTGTCCAGGTTTGTTTCATAGCTTAAATTTCTCGATTCTTCTGTAGAGTGATGTTCTTGTGATGCCTAACATTTCTGCCGCCAGCGTGATGTTGCCGCCACAGATGCGGAGTACTTCGTTGATGTTCTCTTTTTCCATCCGTTCTATATTGTATCTTTCCCTTTCGGAGACCGCTTCTTGTGATTGCCTGTTCCGGAGGTTGAAGTCTTCCGCAGTCAGCAGTGTACTTCCGGAAAGAATTACTGCACGTTCGATGGCATGTTCCAATTCCCTTACGTTTCCCGGCCAGCGATAAAGCTGCATCTGCTTGCGTGCTTCTTTTGAAATGCCACGAAGGTCTTTCCTGTATTTCTTCTTGTAGCGTTGCAGAAAGAAATCGGCCAGTAGGAATAAGTCATTGCCCCGTTCACGCAGAGGAGGAATACGGATTTCAATCGTATTGATGCGGTACAGCAAGTCTTGGCGGAATTCTCCCTTGTCAATAGCTGCGTATAGGTCGGAATTGGTAGCGCATATCAACCGCACATCCACCGGATAAGAAGCGGTGGAGCCGATCCGTGAACTTCTCCGTTGCTCGATGACTGAGAGCAGTTTGGCTTGTAGCGGCAGTTTCAGATTGCCTATTTCGTTGAGGAACAAGGTACCTCCCGAAGCTACTTCCATCCGTCCCGGTTTACCGTTGCGCGCATCGGTAAAAGCTCCTTTTTCATAGCCGAAGAGCTCGCTTTCGAACAATGTTTCGGGGATGCTTCCCAAGTCTATCGGCACATACACTTCCTTTTTCCGGGGCGATTGTTCGTAGACATATCTGGCAATCAAATCCTTTCCCGTTCCGTTTTCTCCCAGTAGCAGGAGGTTGGCGTCTGTGTCGGAAAATTTGCGGATGGTCTGGAAAATGGCGTGCATGGCAGCCGACTCCCCGATTACTTTTGTCGGTTCGGCAGGAATGCAGAGAGTTCCGGCTTGTCCTTTCAAGGTCTCCTGCTGTTTTTTCAGTTTTTCCTTTTGCTTCTTCAAGGCTTCCACTTCCGTACGGCTGAAACTTAGTTGCAGGGCAGAAGACACGGTGGCCAGTAGTTTTTCGTTCTGCCACGGTTTTGGAATGAAGTCTGTAGCACCTTGTTTGATGGCTTGCACGGCTTTTTCCGTATCGGCATAGGCTGTGATGAAGATGACGACGGCTTTTGCGTCCAACCTTAGAATCTCTTCCAGCCAGTGGAATCCTTCCTTTCCACTGACGGCATCCCGTCGGAAGTTCATGTCCAGCAGAATGACGTCGAAACGAGTACGGGAAATGACGGGAAGTAATTCCCGAGGGTCGGAAAGGAGCGTGACGCTTTCTGCCAGTGGGCGCAACAGCAGCTTCAGAGTGAAAAGGATATCTTCATTGTCATCGACAATCAGTATTTTGCCTTTTTTCATTGCGGATAATTAAGTGATTAGATAGAGATTAAAAAACATCTTCTCCTTACAGATATGGGCAAAGGTACAGAAACTTTTTGAAAGTACAGTGTACGGAAGCGTGCATTTGGTGTACGATACCGTGCATTTTTATGTAAGTGTATTTAAGCTAAATATTTGATAAATAGATATTTACGGTTTGGTATGGTTATTGCGAATTATTCGTAGATAAGCTTTGCAACGAAAAAAACTCTATCGTCATTGTAAAATAGTAGAATGGTATGATACAACATTACATCAAAGTGGCGCTCCGTCTTATCGAACGGAGCATGCTTTTTTCTCTCATCAACATGCTGGGATTTGTGTTTGGTATGGCGGCGGCATTTCTTATTTATCTTTGGGTGGTGAACGAACTGACCTATGAAGATTATAACCCCGATACCGACCGCATTTATCGGGTAGTAGAAGTTGTCCGGCAGCAAACCGGTGAAATAACAGAGTCATCCAGTACTGTTCTCGCCTTGCCTGAAATCTTCAAAGAAAACTTCCCACAAGTAGAGGCTGCCACTGCCATCAAGTATATCGGAGAAGGGAGCATGGAGACTGGTGAAGGAAAAAGTCTTTCAGGATATCGTGTGTATACGGATACGGCCTTTTTTCAAGTTTTTCCATTTGAAGTAATGGCGGGTAACCTTACTGATATGAAAAAGGGTAATTACATTGTGTTATCCGAGAAGATGGCGATTAAACTGTTTGGCAGCGCCACGGCGGCAATCGGGCAGAAATTGAAAGAAGTGGCTGACGATTTATATGGCTGGGAAGCAAAGAAAGTGGTGGCAGTCGTGAAGATTCCTTCCAAATGCCATATCTATTTTGATATACTCTGTGACCTTGATAATTTTGCAAAAGCATATGGTATCGATCGTAACACTTTCCGTGAGGATCAGCATGTCTACGTCAAGATGAAACTTGGAGATGCAGGAAAGATGTATGCGAAAGAACACAGCGAGATGAGCCGGGTATTTTCCAAGCTTGGAGACAAGAATACACTGATTCGTTTCCAGCCTATCAAGGATATTCACCTGAAGACAAACTTTGCCGATCCCAATGTAAAGAATCATGGCAGTATGGCAAGCATCTATTTGTTTATCGGACTGGCTGTCCTGGTCATTTTTATGGGGGCATTCAACTTTATGACACTCTCTACGGCAAGGGCATCCATGCGTTACAAAGAGATAGGGGTGCGCAAGGTGACAGGCGCCAAGCGCAAGACGTTGATTACACAGTTCTTGTCCGAAGGTATGGTGCAGGCTGTCATCTCTTTGGGGTTGGCTTTGGCTCTGACGGAACTGATGCTTCCTCTTTTCAATGAGGCAATGGGTACTGAAGTATCACTGAATTTGAGTTGGAGTGTCGTGCTTTATGTCCTGTTCGGCATTGTTGGGATAGGGTGTGTCGCAGGCAGCTATCCGGCATTCTACCTTTCATCCGTCAATCCGCTGATAGCATTCAAGGGGGGCAAGAAAACCGGTAAGAAGGGAGGGATGCTGAAAGGCCTGATATGCGTACAGTTCATCATCACCATCACCTTGATGCTTGCTACGATGTTGGTTTATAAGCAACTGTATTTTATGCAGAATAAGGACTTGGGCTTGAACAAAGAAAATGTAGTGACGGTCTATACCAATCTGTGGTACAATGTCAATGACTTTAGGCAGGAAATTCTGAAGAATCCCAATGTGCAGAGTGTGGCAATGGGAAGCCCGATAGAAAATCTGTATGAAAACGGAGAAAAGAAAGAGGGGGGCGAAGCGGAATGGATAGATATGGATGGAAAGGTGAATACTTTGAAAATGGTGCCTATCATTGCAGACGATGATTTCATAAAGGTTTTCAACCTGGAGATGATAAAGGGGGAATCGCTGGAGGCAGATTATGACAACTACTGGGGTGGAGGCGCTCTACAGCGTACCGTCGTAATCAATGAGTCTGCCTGGAAGGCTATGAAGGTGGCAGATCCTATCGGAACGGAATTCCGCCTTACGGATACTTGGTGGGGGCATTTTAATTATCGGATAGTAGGGGTGGTGAAGGATTTCAACTTCCAGTCCTTGCGTGAGAAGATAAGGCCTGCTTTTATCTTTTATTCACCTGAACAGATGCAATATCTTTTTATTAGAATCTCTCCCGAAAACAAGAAGGAGACTTTGAAATTCATACAGCAGAAATTTGATGAGATGGCACCGCTTTTTATGAAAGAATTTCGTTATCAGTTCTTTTCTGATGCCTTAAACAAGAACTACGCCAAAGAGCAACAGCAGAGCAAGATGTTGCTGTTCTTCACAGTGCTTGCCATCGTCATAGCCATGATGGGAGTGTTTGGCCTGGTTGCCCTCTCTACAGAGCAACGGACCAAGGAAATTGGCATCCGTAAAGTGAACGGTGCACATTCCGACCGTATCGTGAAAATGTTCTGCCGCGAATATTTGCAGTGGGTGGGGATTGCCTTCATCATAGCTTGCCCTTTGGGATATTTCTTCATGCGGCATTGGATCAGCGAGTTTGTCTACCAGACACCAATCAGCTGGTGGCTATTCGTGGCAGTGGGTGCTGTCATTGCAGGCATTGCTTTGCTGACGGTCATTGGGCAGACATGGAGAAAGGCGTCGCAGAATCCGGTGAAATCATTGAGATATGAATGATAACATAAAATAAAGATATATGATAAAGACAATCGGACTCAGTAAAATCTTCCGCACGGAGAATGTGCAGACCACAGCCTTGAATGAGGTGAATATTGAAATCAATCGGGGCGAGTTTGTGGCAATCATGGGGCCGTCCGGATGCGGCAAGTCCACCTTATTGAATATACTGGGATTGCTGGACAATCCGACATCGGGCGAACTTTGGTTCCTCGGGCAGGAGGTGTCCCGCTTCTCGGAGAACAGTCGTACAGACTTACGTAATGGAAACATCGGATTCGTCTTCCAGAGTTTCAACTTGATAGACGAACTGACGGTTTTTGAAAACGTAGAATTACCTCTGCTTTATGCCGGAGTCCCCGTTCGCGAGCGTGTGGAGCGTGTAAATTGTGCTTTGGAACGGATGCAGATTGCACACCGCACGGAGCATTATCCGCAGCAGCTTTCGGGGGGGCAGCAACAGCGCGTTGCCATTGCCCGTGCCATTGTTACCAATCCCCATCTCATTCTTGCCGACGAGCCTACGGGTAACCTGGATTCTATCAACGGCAACGAAGTGATGGCGTTGCTGAAAGAACTGAACAGTGAAGGCGCCACTGTGGTGATGGTGACTCACTCGGAGGAGAATGCCCGCGAAGCGGGAAGGATTGTCCGGATGATGGATGGATGTATACTGACGGAAAGCTATTCTTAGTATCAAATACAGATGGAATAATCGGGGATTTTTCGTACTTTTGCAACTTTCAAAACATTAAAGTTGTTATTTAAAGAAAAGACTCTGTATGAAATCGGACATTGAAATAGCCCGCAGCATAGAGCTGAAGAAGATAAAGCAGGTGGCTGAAAGTGTGGATATCCCGCGTGACGAAGTAGAGAACTATGGCCGTTACATAGCCAAGATTCCTACGCATCTGATTGATGAAGAGAAAGTGAAGAAGAGCAATCTGATACTGGTGACGGCTATCACGGCTACGAAAGCGGGTATCGGTAAAACAACCGTGTCCATCGGGCTGGCATTGGGGCTGAACAAGATTGGCAAGAAAGCGATTGTGGCTTTACGCGAACCCTCGTTAGGTCCTTGCTTCGGCATGAAAGGCGGTGCTGCCGGTGGAGGATATGCCCAGGTGCTGCCCATGGAGAAGATAAACCTGCACTTTACGGGCGACTTTCACGCCATTACCTCCGCACACAACATGATTTCCGCTTTGCTCGACAATTACTTGTACCAGCATCAGGCGGACGGCTTCGGACTGAAAGAAATCATCTGGCGGCGCGTACTTGATGTGAATGACCGTTCCTTGCGGAGCATTGTCACCGGATTGGGACCGAGCACCAACGGCATTACCGAGGAGTCGGGCTTCGATATTACCCCGGCTTCCGAAATTATGGCTATTCTCTGTCTGGCAACGGACCTCGATGACCTCCGTCGCCGTATCGAAAATATTATTCTGGGATTCCGTTTCGATGGTACTCCTTTCACAGTGAAGGAGTTAGGAGTAGCCGGTGCCATTACCGTACTGTTGAAAGATGCTATCAACCCCAACTTGGTACAGACTACCGAAGGCTCTGCTGCTTTTGTTCATGGAGGACCGTTCGCAAATATTGCCCATGGTTGCAACTCCATTCTTGCCACAAAAATGGCCATGACATTCGGCGATTATGTAGTGACGGAAGCCGGTTTCGGGGCTGACCTGGGTGCGGAGAAGTTTTACAATATCAAGTGCCGCAAGAGCGGCCTACAGCCCAAGTTGACGATAATCGTTGCTACCGCACAAGGATTGAAGATGCATGGCGGCGTCAGTCTGGACCGCATCAAGGAACCCAATATGGAAGGACTGAAAGAGGGCTTCGGCAATCTGGACAAGCATGTACGCAATTTGCGTTCATTCGGCCAGCAGGTCATCGTGGCATTCAACCGTTTTGCCAGTGATACGGACGAGGAGGTGGAAGCTATCCGCCGCCATTGCGAAGAAAAGCTTGAGGTAGGTTTTGCCGTGAACAACGCCTTTGCCAAAGGAGGAGAGGGAGCCGTTGACCTTGCCAATCTGGTAGTAGATACTATCGAGAACAAACCATCCGAACCGCTGACCTTCACCTACGAAGAGAGCGATTGCGTGGAACGTAAAATAGAAAAGGTAGCCTGCAACCTCTACGGGGCAAGCGTAGTGACTTACAGTCTCCACTCCCGCAAGGTTATCAAACTGATAGAGCAGATGGGTATCAGCCATTACCCCGTCTGTATTGCCAAGACGCAGTACTCCTTCTCTGCCGACCCGAAGATATATGGTGCAGTCAACAACTTTGAGTTCCACATCAAGGATATTGTGGTCAATAACGGTGCGGAAATGATTGTAGCCATCGCCGGTGAAATTCTCCGTATGCCGGGATTACCCAAGAAACCACAAGCCGAACACATTGATATTGTGGACGGAAATATAGAAGGGCTGAGCTAAACGCGCGGAGCGCGTTTAGAATTAAAAATTAAAGGCTGCGCAGTTCAAAGCGAACATTGCGCAGCCTTTAATTTTTAATTCTTAATTTTTAATTCTGTTTGCTTATCAATAAGCAAACAGCGGGTATTCTTTCATCTTCGCATTTACGCGTGCACGTACCTCTGCGATGACTTGTTCGTTGTCTACGTTGGACAGAACGGTTTCAATCATCTCGGCAATTTCGAGCATCAGGTCTTCCTTGGCACCACGGGTTGTGATGGCAGGAGTACCCAGACGGATACCGGAAGTCTGGAAAGCCGAGCGGCTGTCAAACGGAACCATGTTCTTGTTTACGGTGATGTCGGCAGATACCAACGCTTTCTCGGCAACCTTACCGGTCAAATCGGGATATTTGCTGCGCAGGTCTACCAGCATGGAGTGGTTGTCCGTACCGCCGGAAACGATGGTGAAGCCACGGTCTATCAAGGCTTGTGCCAAGACAGCGGCGTTTTTCTTCACCTGCTTGGCATATTCTTTCCATTCCGGTTGCAGGATTTCGCCGAAGGCAACGGCTTTGGCTGCGATGACATGTTCCAGCGGACCACCTTGGATACCGGGGAATACGGCTGAATCCAGCAACTGGGACATCATCTTGATTTCTCCCTTCGGAGTTTTCTTGCCCCAGGGATTGGGGAAGTCCTTACCCATCATGATAACGCCACCACGAGGACCACGCAGAGTCTTGTGAGTAGTAGAGGTCACGATGTGGGCATATTTCACGGGGTTATCCAGTTCACCGGCTGCAATCAGTCCGGCAGGATGAGCCATGTCAATCATTAGGATGGCACCTATCTTGTCCGCGATTTCGCGCATGCGCTTGTAGTCCCATTCGCGGGAATAAGCAGAACCGCCGCCGATAATCATTTTGGGTTTCTCGCGCAGGGCAACTTCTTCCATCTGGTCATAGTCCACACGTCCGGTTTCCTGGTTCAGATTGTATTCGCAGGGAGTATAGATAATACCGGAAGTGTTGACCAGTGAGCCATGGGAGAGGTGACCGCCGTGTGCAAGGTTCAGTCCCATGAATTTGTCGCCCGGATTGAGCACGGCGAGGAATACGGCTGCATTGGCTTGTGCACCGGAGTGCGGCTGTACGTTGGCCCATTCTGCGCCGAAAATCTGTTTCAAGCGGTCGATGGCAATCTGCTCACTCTGGTCTACTACCTCACAACCACCATAGTAACGCTTGCCGGGGTATCCTTCAGCATACTTGTTGGTGAGGCAGGAGCCCATTGCCTGCATAACCTGGTCACTTACAAAGTTCTCTGATGCAATCAGTTCAATGCCTTTGAGCTGACGTTGGTGTTCTTTTTCGATAAGTTCGAAAATTAAATCATCTCTTTTCATTCTGCTTATTAGATAAGTTTGATAAATCTGTGTTCTCTTATTAAGCGCACAAATTTACGGGAAATAAATGAATAAATTGAAAGAAAAGGAAGAAATTTACTGTCAAAAGAACACTCCGAAAGAAAAACTTAGCACATTGTCCCTGCGGTGAAAACGGATTTCGTTTTTCGTGTTTTCGTCAGCAGCGTTGTTGTCGGCCGGAATATCGTATGTCACGCTCTTGGAGATGTTATGCAGCCCCATGTCGTAACGGAAGTCGAAAAAGACGCGTGAGATGGTGACGGATACGCCGACGGTGAAACTGAGATTGAGCGGACGCAGCCTTTCACGGATATTCACCTGGTCGAATTTCTCGAAGTCGATGTCACTTTTCCTGTCCCATATATAGCGCACTTTGGGTCCTCCAAAGACGGCAAGGCTGTACGGCCCCTCCTTGATGAAGTTGTATCCGTAGATGACGGGGATGTCTATACTGTGGATGGACGATGTAATGGAGGCTTCCTCCGGCCGGGCTCCTGATGCGGCGTCTTCGGGCAGAGGTTTCTCGAAGGTGATGTTGCACCGGTTGATGTTGTAGGATATTTCCGGTTGCAGGAAATGGCGGTCGAAGTTTATCCGCATGAAAAGGGAGCCGAAATATCCTATCTTGTAATTGTTCTGCACTTCGTCGATGGGCACTCCGTTGACGCTGAACTGGGATACAAGGAACAAGGAAGAGGTGAAACCGCCTTTGAAACCGAAATTGACCGGAGTTTCCTTGCGGTGTCTGGAATGCTCTTCGTCGGCAGTACCGGGCACAACCGGAGTCTGTCCCCACATCATGGCGGGGAAGGCCAACAGATATAAGCCCATCAAGATTCGTCGCAACTCCATCTCTTAAAACCTTTATCGCATTATTACTTCTTTTTCTCTACTGACCATCCGAATTTGCCTATCTTTTCTCCCAGCTCATAATATCCACCGTGCACATAGACCAGCGGATTCGTTTCCGCCAGTTCCAGTTTGCCGGTTTCAGGGTTCAGATTACGGGTATCGGCACGTACATTTACCACATCCGCTATAAACATGTCGTGCGAACCGAGAGCCATAATCTCCTTTACCCGGCATTCTATGCAAAGCGGTGATTCCTTGATAAGAGGCGCGCTGACTACGGTGCTTTTCCCCGGTGTCAGATGCATTTCCTCGAATTTGTTGTAGTCCTTTCCGGAGCGTACGCCACACCAGTCCGTGGCATGGGCCATGTCTTTCGTGGTGAGGTTGATGACGAACTCCATATTCCGCTTGATGATGTCGTAGGAGTGGCGTTCGGGGCGTACGGAGATATAACACATGGGCGGGTTCGTGCAAATCGTCCCCGTCCATGCGATAGTCAGAATGTTATATTCCTCCGGAGTGCTTCCGCAGCTCACCAATACGGCAGGCAGCGGATAAATCATTGTTCCGGGTTTCCAGTCTTCTTTCATATAATCTCAATATCTTCTCTGGTCTGCTCCTTTTCGCAGTAGTGGCATTTGATGACGCAATTGTCCTTATCCACGACATGAAACAACGTAGGCATAGGCTCATTGTTCGTGATGCACTTCGGGTTGGCGCATTTCACGATTCCGCGCAGCTCTTCGGGCAGGCGGACTTCGCGTTTCTCCACCACTTCGTAGTCGCGGATAATGTTCAGTTTTACATTGGGAGCCACCACGGCGATACGGTTTATCTCTTCGTCGCAGAAGAACTTGTCGGCAATCTTGATGATGCCTTTCGTGCCCAGCTTCTTGCTCTTGAGGTTGAAGCCGATGGTGATATTGTTGCTCATGTGTTCCAGTCCGAGCAGGGAGACTACGGTAAACAGTCTCTCGGAGGGTATATGGTCTATTACAGTGCCGTTTTCCAGAGCAGCAACCTGCAATTCCTGTTTCTTTTCGCTTAACATCTTGAAATATTAGTTATTAGACGATTCTACTGAATTACTCCTTTACTCTTTTTCACCTCATCCAGCGTGATGCCCAGTACATCGCACAGAATAGCTTCACGGGCATACAGTCCGTTTTGTGCCTGCTGGAAATAGTATGCCTTGGGATTGTCGTCCACATCATAGGCTATTTCGTTGACACGGGGCAGCGGATGCAGGATGCGCAGGTTGGGACGGGTATGTTCCAGCATCTTGTTGCGCAGGATGTAGACATTCTTCACCCGCTCGTACTCCATAAGGTCGGTGAAGCGCTCGCGCTGCACACGGGTCATGTAGAGGATATCGGCATCAGCGATGATTTCTTCCGTAAAGTCCGTATGTTCCACGTACTTGATGTTGTGCTCGCGGCAGTAGATTTTGTATTCTTCGGGCATCCGCAACTCGTCGGGAGCGATGAAGTGGAAAGTGGGGTTGAAGTGGCGCATGGCCATCAGCAGGGAGTGGACGGTACGGCCGTACTTCAAGTCGCCGACCAGAAAAATGTTCAGGTTCTCCAGTGTGCCTTGTGTCTTGTAGATGGAGTAGAGATCGAGCATGGTTTGTGAGGGATGCTGGTTGGCACCGTCTCCGGCATTCACAATGGGCACGGTGGTGACTTCACTGGCATAGCGTGCGGCCCCTTCGAGGTGGTGGCGCATCACGATGATGTCGGCATAGTTGCTTACCATCTTGATGGTGTCTTTCAGCGTCTCGCCCTTGGATGAGCTGGTGGCCTTTGGGTCGCTGAACCCGATGACACGTGCTCCAAGCCGGTTGGCGGCAGTCTCGAAACTGAGGCGTGTACGGGTGGAAGGCTCGAAAAATAAGGTGGCAACTACTTTCCCGTCCAATATATGCCGATTGGGATGGGCTTCAAACTCTTTCGCCATCTCGAGCATATAGAGGATTTTTTCCCGGCTATGCTCGGCAATGGTGACTAAACTTCTGTTTTCCATATCGTTGAATTCATTTATACTTTTCGAGAGTGTAAAGTTACGGAAAATATGCGGGCTACGGAAATATGCGGGGAAGTTTTTTGCGAAATATGGGCTGTTTTTTTAACCGTGTGGCTTGTTGTCCGGAATGCCACACTTCATCATCCGGAATGCCACACTTCGACAAAGTAAATGCCGCATTTCGCGAATGTTCAAGTGTGGCATTTGCCTTATTCAAGTGCGGCGTTTGCCTTGTCGAAGTGTGGCATTCCGGACAGTGAAGTGTGGTATCTCTTTACGCCGTCGCCGTCGTTCTTTTTAACGACAACGTCGTTTTTTTCTCTTCTCTTCTTATCTTATCTCCTCTTACGCGCGCGAGGGCAAGTTTTCATTGTTTCAATCTGTATTATAGTTCATTACGATGTATTTTTCCTTTCCGATTTTTTCTTCAAGTTTTCTAATTGTTTTGCAATCGTTTTGCATTTCACTGAGAGTTTCCATTAAAATAAACGGGCGTTTTTTTTGTGGATGCCGGAAATCTTATCCTGAAAAAGATATAAAAAGCATAGGCACATCCAATATATTTCCGTACCTTTGCCCTATTATTGAACTTTGATTTTAGCAACTGAAACATGATAAGGAAAGTCGTCAAAATCCTATGGATTTTCATCGCACTGATTTCGCTGGTGTGTGTCTTTATATTCTTTTCCATAGCCAAGGGCTGGATAGGCTATATGCCTCCGGTGGAAGACCTGGAAAATCCGAATTACAAATTTGCCACAGAAGTCTTTTCCGAGGACGGAAAAGTATTGGGTACTTATTCCTATAGTAAGGAAAACCGCGTGTTTGTGGGATACAATGATTTGTCGCCCAATATCATTAACGCCTTGATAGCTACGGAAGATGTACGTTTTGCCGAACATTCGGGCATTGACGCCTACGCCCTGACGCGTGCCGTAGTGAAGCGCGGCATCCTGATGCAGAAGAATGCCGGCGGTGGCAGTACCATCACCCAGCAGCTTTCCAAACAGCTTTATTCTCCCAGTGCCGACAATGTGATGGAACGTCTGTTCCAGAAGCCCATCGAATGGGTGATTGCCGTAAAGCTGGAGCGTTACTATACAAAAGAGGAAATCCTCACCATGTATCTCAACAAGTTCGATTTCCTGAACAATGCGGTAGGCATCAAGACTGCTGCCTTTACCTACTTCGGTTGCGAACCGAAAGATTTGAAGATTGAGGAAGCGGCTACGTTGGTGGGCATGTGCAAGAATCCGTCTCTCTATAATCCGGTGCGCTACAATGAACGTTCCCGCGGACGGCGCAATGTGGTGCTCGACCAGATGCGGAAAGCGGGATATATTACGGAAGCCGAGCGCGACTCCCTCCAGGCGTTGCCTCTGAAACTGAAGTACAACCGTGTGGACCACAAGGAAGGGTTGGCCACTTATTTCCGCGAATACCTGCGCGGCGTGCTCACCGCCAAGAAGCCCGACAAGGCCAACTACCGCGGTTGGCAGATGCAGAAATACTACGAGGATTCACTCGACTGGGAGAACAATCCGCTCTTTGGATGGTGCGAAAAGAACACCAAGAAAGACGGTACCAAATACAACCTCTACACCGACGGGCTGAAAATCTATACCACGCTCGACTCGCGTATGCAGCAGTATGCCGAGGATGCCGTGACAGAGCATCTGAAGGAACTGCAAGGTTACTTCTTCAAGGAAAAGAAAGGGGCCAAGAAAGCTCCCTACACCTTCCGTCTGACCCAGGAGCAGGTGGACGAGATTCTGGGACGTGCCATGAGGTTGTCCGACCGCTACCGCATTATGAAGAAAGCCGGAGCCACCGAAGCTGAAATAAAGAAAGCCTTCGATACCCCGGAGGAGATGTCCGTATTCAGTTGGGAAGGGGAGAAAGACACCATTATGACCCCGATGGATTCCATCCGTTACTACAAGTTCTTCCTTCGTGCCGGTTTCATGTCCATGGACCCGCGCAGCGGACATGTCAAGGCATACGTAGGCGGACCGAACTACCATTACTTCCAGTACGATATGGCCATGGTGGGACGCCGCCAGGTAGGTTCTACCATCAAGCCTTTCCTTTATACATTGGCTATGGAGAACGGTTTTTCTCCCTGCGACGAAGTGCGCCACGTGGAATACACGCTGATTGATGAAAACGGAAAACCGTGGACGCCGCGTAATGCCAACAAAAAGCTGATTGGTGACATGGTGACTGTGAAGTGGGGGCTGGCAAACTCGGACAACTGGATTACGGCCTATCTCATGAGCAAGCTGAATCCCTATAATCTGAAACGTCTTATACATACTTTCGGTGTCCGCAACCGTGATATAGTACCTTCCGTTTCACTCTGTCTGGGCCCGTGCGAGATTTCCGTCGGCGAGATGGTAAGTGCCTATACCGCATTCCCCAACAAGGGTATCCGGGTAGCTCCGCTGTTCGTGACCCGCATCGAGGACAACGACGGAAACGTGCTGGCAACCTTTGCTCCCGAAATGCAGGAAGTCATCAGTGTATCCAGCGCTTACAAGATGCTGGTCATGCTGCGTGCCGTTGTCAACGAAGGTACCGGAGGCCGTGTGCGCCGTCTGGGTGTGAAAGCCGACATGGGCGGCAAGACCGGAACGACGAACTACAATGCCGACGGCTGGTTTATGGGCTTCACGCCTTCGCTCGTGTCCGGTTGCTGGGTGGGCGGTGAGGACCGCGACATCCACTTCGATACGATGCTTCACGGACAAGGTGCTTCCATGGCATTGCCTATCTGGACCAAATACATGGTGAAAGTGCTCGGTGACAAATCTCTGGGATATGATGAAAATGAAACATTCCAGTTGCCCGAAGGCTATGACCCGTGCAAGGATGATGTGAATCTGGAAGGAGACACCCATATAGAAGAACCGATAGAGGGACTCGACGAACTGTTTAATTAGTTGAAAGGTGAAAATTGAAAGTGGAAAGGTAAACTTTCAATTTTCACCTTTTCCCCTTTCACCTTAAAAAATGGATTATACGATTAGTATTGGGAGCAACGAGCAGCGGAGGGAGAACATGGAACTGGCTCGCAGACGCTTGACGGAACTTTTTTCGGGAATACGTTTCTCGGAAGAGGAGGAGACGGCACCTTTGTTCTTTCACCGTCCGAATCTGTTCTCCAATCAGGTGGCATGCTTTGCTTCCGATAATCCGGTAGAGGAAGTCACCGCCTGCCTGAAAGCCATCGAACGGGAAGCCGGAAGGAAGCCCGAGGAGAAGGAGCAGGAAATTGTACGGCTGGATATAGACTTGTTGTCTTGTGACGGGACTGTCTATAAGCCAAAAGATTTGAAACGTGATTATATCCTGCGAGGATTGAAACAACTGTTATAATTAATAAAGAATATAAGGAGATGGGTCGATAGTATATGAACACTTTCGGACACACTCTCATTTTAAAAAACGAAGATTGAAAATGAAATTTTTAGGAATCATACCTGCCCGTTACGCATCTACGCGTTTTCCAGCCAAACCATTGGCGGTGTTAGGTGGAAAAACCGTGATACAGCGAGTATACGAGCAAGTGGCAGGAATCTTGGACGATGCATACGTGGCTACGGACGATGAGCGTATTGAAGCCGCAGTAAAAGCATTCGGAGGAAAGGTGGTAATGACTTCCACCGAACATAAAAGCGGCACCGACCGCTGTCAGGAAGCTTGTACAAAAATAGGAGGACAGTTTGATGTCGTGGTGAATATCCAGGGGGATGAGCCTTTCATCCAGCCTTCGCAGTTACAAGCCGTCAAAGCATGTTTCGACGATCCGGCCACCCAGATAGCCACTCTGGTGAAACCCTTTACGGTAGATAATGGTTTCGAGGCACTGGAAAATGTGAACTCTCCGAAGGTTGTGCTCAACAAAAACAGGAATGCCCTCTATTTTAGCCGTTCCATCATTCCCTACCAGCGTAATGCGGCGAAGGAAGACTGGCTGAAGAACCATACGTATTATAAGCATATCGGCCTTTATGCCTATCGCGTAGAGGTACTGAAAGAGATAACCGCCCTTCCGCAGTCATCCCTCGAGATTGCCGAATCATTGGAACAGCTTCGTTGGTTGGAAAACGGATACACTATCAAAGCAGGTATCACGGATGTAGAAACTATCGGCATAGATACTCCTCAAGATTTGGAACGGGCAGAAGAATTTCTTAAAAGCCATGGGCTGTAAACTAGAAAGCCCATGCTGAACCGAAGTGACCAACCCCGGATTCTTGAACCGGAACAACTGGTGGTGCAAAGGCCGGAACGTATCAAGTTGCCTAATGGCGTGCCATTGAGCGTGCTCAATGCCGGTGACAATGAAGTGACACGTATCGATCTCCTCATGGCAGGCGGCCGATGGCAACAGAAACAGCCCTTGCAGGCGTTGTTTACGAACCGCATGCTTCGCGAGGGCACCCGACGCTACGATGCCGCCCGGATAGCGGAAAAGCTGGACTATTACGGAGCCTGGCTGGAATTGTCCAGTGCATCCGAGTATGCCTATGTCACCCTTTATTCTCTGAATAAATACCTTCCCCAAACGCTTGACATATTGGAGTCTATCGTCAAAGAGCCGGTATTTCCCGAGAAAGAGCTGGGAGTGATTGTAGACAACAATATCCAGCAGTTTCTTGTCAACTCTTCCAAGGTGGACTTTCTGGCGCACCGCGGATTGGTGAAGGCTCTGTACGGCGGGCAGCATCCCGGCGGACGTCTGGTGCAGGAAGAGGATTATCGGCGCATCACTCCTGCGGTGCTACGCGAGTTTTATGACCGTTATTATCATTCCAATAATTGCAGCATCTACCTCTCGGGCAAGGTTACCGACGATTGCATCCGCCGGATAGAGTCCTTGTTTGGCTGCGAGGCTTTCGGTACGGATTTCCGCAAACCGGAGAAGACAGAATTTCATCCGGTTACCGCTTCCGGAAAACGTATCTTCATCGAACGTCCGGACGCCCTGCAAAGTGCCGTCCGTATGGGCATGCTTTCCCTGGACCGTAATCATCCGGACTACTTGAAGGCCCGCGTACTGGTCACACTGTTCGGGGGTTATTTTGGCAGTCGCCTGATGTCCAATATCCGGGAAGATAAAGGATACACATACGGTATCTCCGCAGCCATCATGCCCTATCCGGGGCAGGGAGTGTTGGCGGTCAGTGCCGAAGCCGCCAACGAATTTGTGGAGCCTCTTATCGGTGAGGTTTATCATGAAATAGACCGCCTTCAGAACGAGCTGGTTTCCGATGGAGAGCTTTCCATGGTGAAGAACTATATGTTGGGAGACATGTGCCGTAGTTATGAATCTGCATTCTCGCTGGCGGATGCCTGGATTTTTGTGCAGGTATCGGGCTTGCAGGATACTTACTTTGCCGAAGCATTGGATGCTGTCAAGGAGGTTACCCCACAAGAAATCCGTGAACTTGCAGGGCGGCATTTATGCAAAGAGAAATTAAAAGAAATAGTGTGCGGCAAAAAAATGTCATAAAAAGCGGGAGTTATCGCATCATTTTACCGGATAAATCCTACCTTTGTCAATTATCAACTATCAATTATCAATTAATGAAATATCTATATACTGCACTCATTCTGGCTTTCTTATGCCAAGGTGGAGCCACTGCTCAGGAAAAAAAAAGCGGCTTTTTCGATAAAGTGAAAAATACATTCTCTTCGGAGATAAAGATAGGTACCTATACGTTCAAAGATAACGGGGCCGTCTATACCGGTGAAATAAAAGGCCGCAAGCCCAATGGAAAGGGGAAGACCGTTTTCAAGAACGGCGACGTCTACGAGGGTGAGTATGTGAAGGGCAAGCGTGAAGGCTACGGTACATATATGTTTCCCGACGGTGAAAAGTATGAGGGGCAATGGTTTCAAGACCAGCAGCATGGCAGGGGTATCTACTATTTTATGAATAACAACCGTTATGACGGCATGTGGTTTCAGGATTACCAGCACGGTAAAGGAACCATGTACTATTACAATGGTGATATTTATGAGGGCGACTGGGTGAATGATAAACGCGAAGGCCAAGGAACGTATACCTGGAAGAACGGTTCCAAGTATGTAGGCTCGTGGAAGAATGACAAGAAAGACGGCAAAGGAACACTGACCTGGAATGACGGTTCCAAATATGACGGAGAGTGGAAAAATGATGTCCGGGACGGTAAAGGAACTTTTGAATATGCCAACGGTGACAAATACGTAGGTGACTGGAAGGACGACATGCAGCATGGCAAAGGTATTTACTTTTTCCATACCGGCGACCGTTACGAAGGTTCTTATGTTCAAGGTGAACGTACCGGAGAGGGCATTTATTACCATGCCAGCGGCAACAAGTATGTGGGCAGCTTCAAGGATGGAAAGCAGGAAGGCCACGGCACATTTACGTGGGCAAGCGGCGCCGTTTACGAAGGTAATTGGAAAGATAACCAACGTGACGGATACGGTACTTACAAATGGAATGTAGGTGACTCTTACGAAGGTGAATGGAAAGACAATAAGTTCAACGGCCAAGGTACCCTGATTCAGACCGATGGAACCAAATATAAAGGCGGTTTTGTGAACGGTATGGAAGAAGGTAGCGGTATCCAGGAGGACAAGAACGGAAACCGTTATGAAGGCTTCTTCAAACAAGGCAAGAAACACGGTCCGTTTGTAGAAACAGACAAGAACGGAAAGGTGATACGAAAAGGAACCTACAAGATGGGAAGGCTGGAGAATTAGAATTAAAAATTAGAAATTAAAAATTAAAGGCTGCGCAATGTTCACTTCAGAACCGCGCAGCCTTTAATTTTTAATATCTAACCGCTCCGCGGTTAGATAATGTATTGTGAACTGATTGATTCATTGTTCATCACCCGCTTGATGGTTTCGGCGAACATATCGGCAATGCTCAACTGTTTAACCTTGTCACATTTTTTAGAGTAGGGGATACTATCGGTAAATACCATTTCCGTTAGTGCGGATTCTTGTACACGGAAAGAAGCAGGGTCGGACATTACGCAGTGGCTGGCAATGGCACGGACAGATTTGGCTCCTGCTTCCAGCATGATGTTGGCAGCCTTGGTAATGGTTCCTGCTGTATCTACAATATCGTCTACCAATACTACATTCTTGTCTTTTACATCACCGATGATTTGCATGGTGGCAACCACGTTTGCTTTTTCGCGTGTCTTGTTGCACAATACCAGGGGTACACCGAGGTATTTGGAGAATGTGCTGGCGCGTTTTGAACCGCCGACATCCGGGGTGGCGATTACCAAGTCTTCCAGTTTCAAGGATTCAATATAGGGGAGGAATACTGCTGATGCATACAAATGATCCACCGGAATATTGAAGAAACCTTGAATCTGGTCTGCATGAAGGTCCATCGTAATCAGACGGTCGATACCTGCAACAGAGAGCAGGTCGGCCACCAGCTTAGCGCCGATGGAAACACGGGGTTTGTCTTTTCTGTCCTGACGTGCCCAACCGAAGTAGGGGATAACGGCTACAACGCTTTTTGCCGATGCTCTTTTAGCAGCATCAACCATCAGCAGAAGTTCCATCAAGTTGTCAGAATTAGGGAAGGTTGATTGAACCAGGAATACATGCGAGCCACGGATAGATTCCTCATAAGAGACTGCAAACTCACCATCTGCAAAATGGGTGATGTTCATCTTTCCCAGAGGGCAATCAAGGCTAGCGCAGATTTTCTCTGCAAGGTATCTCGAATTTGTTCCGGAGAATACCATAAAGGGTGCTTTTTCGCTCATTTGTGTAATAGATGTTACCTATTTGTTAATTTGCATGCAAAGGTAGGAATTTCCCGTTACATAAAACAAGAGTTATTGTATAAAAATTATTTTTCTTTCCCGGATTTATTCGTAGCTTTGCTTTATGAAACGACTTTCTTTTATATGGTTTGCGGGGTTGTTGTGCCTTTGTACAACAATGGTTTCGTGTGTGGGAACGGCACCCATGAAGGAAGTACGCCTTATCGACTCTCTAAACCAGGTGGCTTATGCTTTTCGTTATAAAAACCTGGATTCATCCTGCCATGCGGCATCAAGGGCCTACCGTGAAGTCAGCCTCTATAAACAAGGAAAAGCGGAAGCATCCAATAATCTGGGCTTTTGTGCTTTTATGCGCATGGATTTTGAGCAGGCCGAAAAGTTTCATATGGATGTCTATAATCTGACCAAGAATGAACTGGAACTCCTTATTGCCGACATCGGTTTGATGAAGATTTATCAGCGGACGGCGTTGAACAAGGAGTTCTACGATTATCGCAATAGTGCCTTGCACCGTATGAAAAGAATAGCGGAGGATGACAATCTGTTTGTGGACCAACACGAGCAAATGCGTTTGAATTATGCCCGTTCGGAATTTTATATTGTATCTGCTGTGTATTATTATTATTTGCAACAGCGTCCGGAAGCTGTAGCCTCTATTAATGAAGTTACTAAAAAACAAGAGTTGCTGGCAGATACCAATCAGCTGTTGTATTATCACTACATCAAAGGTTCTGCTGCCTTATGCGAGGGTGAGACACCGGATGAGCGAAGACTGAGAGAATTTGATGAGCTCTATACCGCATGGCAGTTGGCTTCGCGCAAGGGCTATCTTTACTTTGAGGGCAATGGAGTGCAGGGACTTGCCAACTTGATGGCTTCACCGGATAATTACGCATTTTTTCAAGACCGCCGCTCCCATGCCTTGACACGTTTTGGAGTACCGGTAGATTCGCTGCTTCCCATGCGTCTGGGGCAGTTGGCATTGCAAAAATTCAGCCAATACAAGGATTTGTATCAGATAGCAGGTGCATATGTATCTATCGGCAAATACCTGAATGCCCACAGTCACTATACAGAAGCTCTTGACACGCTAAAACTTGCTCTGGAATGTGTAAATGACCATCACCGCCTTTTCTATGACTGCCACGATAGTTTGGACTGGCTGAAAGCATTTGACCGTCGAGATACGATTTGTGCGGAGAAGGCATGGATGGAGCAGAAACTGAAAACCGTGCCCGAGTGGATTTCACGTATTCGTGAACAGTTGAGCGTTTCGTATGCAGGACTCGGAATGAAAGAAAAATCAGACTATAACCGCAATATTTACCTGGATATCCTTGAAGATACACGCCAGGATAAAGAACTGGAAAGCCGCTATCAGGCATTGGAAAAGGAGGCGGGGCAACTCAACGTCGTGTTGTCACTGGTCATTGTGGGCTTCGTGCTTGTATCCCTCTTCTTCTGGTTTTTCAACAAGCGTTCCAAAGACCGGAACAGAGTGCATCTCCGCCGTCTGCAGCTGATGCTGGATATCTGTCAGAAGATAACGGCATCCATTCCGGCAGATGCACAGACTGAGGAGGAAATCGTCGACTCTATCCGGACGGCTGTCTGCCCGGAATTGGAAAAGCTGTTTGGAGTGAAGGATATCCGCATAGACAACGGGCAATTAGTGTTCCCGCGTCGGATGAGCAAGGATGAGCAGGCGATGGTACGGGTGATAACTCCCTATATCCAATGGGCAATCGACAACGGCATGACGTCCATCTCCCTTGGTGACGAACGCCGCAGACTGGAAAAGCAACGCTACATTTACGAGCAGCACATCGCGGGGAACAAACGGCAAAATCTGATAAAGAAAGCATGTATGGCTATTGTCAACGGAATTCACCCGTACATAGACCGTATCATCAACGAAGTGCAGAAACTGACTCAAAAAGGATTCATCAAAGAGGAGCGGATCAAAGAGGAGAAATACCAGTATATCGACGAGTTGGTTACTACCATCAATGAATACAATGATATTCTTGCCCTTTGGATAAAGATGAAGCAAGGAAGCCTTAGCCTGAACATAGAGACGTTCGAATTGAATGAACTTTTCGAGCTGCTTAGGAAGGGAAGCCGTACATTCGAGATGAAGAGACAGTCGTTGGAGGTGCAGCCTACGGATATCCGGGTAAAGGCAGACAAAGCCCTTACATTGTTTATGATAAATACACTGGCGGAGAATGCCCGTAAATATACCCCTCAGGGCGGTATGGTGAAAGTATATGCACGGCAGGAGGAAGATTATGTGGAAATCTCGGTAGAGGATAATGGTTGTGGATTGTCACCGGAAGATGTAGCCCGCATTGTGGGAGAAAAAGTATATGACTCGAAAGCCATCGGTATGAGTGACGCTCCCGACAAGGAGGAATTGAGGAAGAACAAAGGAAGTGGCTTTGGACTGATGAACTGTAAGGGCATCATTGAAAAATATCGCAAGACGAATGATTTGTTCAAGGTCTGTCTGTTCAATGTGGAGAGCGGGCTGGGAAAAGGCAGCCGTTTTTATTTCCGTCTGCCTGCCGGTATCCGTAAGTCTGTGTCGGTGTTGCTCGTCGTGTTGTCTTTGTGCATGTCATCCTGCCGGCATGCTGTGGAACAGACTGCTTCCGGAGAGGTGTTGCCGGATTCTTTGGCACTGCTTGCACAGAATGAATACGAAGCTTTGCTGGACGAAGCCTCCGATTATGCCAATGAAGCTTATTACTGCAATGTGGACGGAGAATACGAACTGGCTTTACAATACATAGATTCGGCAATGTATTGCCTGAACGAACATTACAAGCAATACGCCCATCCTATACATCGCTATATGACGCTGACGGGAGACGGGGCGCCTGCGGAACTGGATTGGTGGAACCAGATGTTCAATTCGGATTTCCATGTAATTCTGGATATCAGGAATGAAGCGGCAGTCTCATTTCTTGCATTGAAGCAATGGGATGACTATAGTTATAATAATGCTGCCTACACTACCTTATACAAACTGTTGGGAGAAGACCAATCCTTGGAAGAATATTGCCGGCAGCTGGAGCGTTCCACCAACAACAAGATGGTGGGCATTTTGCTGGCGGTGATTTTGCTGTTCGTATTGCTGTTGGGATATTACATACTTTACTTCCGTAAACGTCTGGTGAACCGCTGGAATCTGGAGCAAGTGCTGGAAATTAATGGAAAGGTGTTCAATGCCTCCTTGTTGCCGGTTTCGGATACGGAGGAAATGTTGCAGCGTGAGGAGGATACATTGAAGGAAATCCCGCGGCAGATTGTAGGTTCCGCTTTTGATGCAGTGAACGAACTTTTGAGTATCGACCGGTTAAGCATAGCTGTATACAACGAGACTACACATAAGCTGGAATACACTTCCAATCCAGTGGAAGATACCGCCGTGGACGAGTTGCCTGTCCGAAGGAAATATATGGAGAATTGTTTTGAGCAGCAAGTGTACATATCGGAAAAGGGTATACAAGCATTGCCGCTTGTTGTGGATGCAGGCAATATGTGTCGTTGCATAGGTGTGCTGTGTCTGGAACGCAGGGAAGGTACGGAGCAGGAGACCGACCATTTGCTTTTGGAACTGATAGCCCGTTATGTCTCCATTGTAATCTTCAATGCAGTGGTTAAGTTGGCTACGAAATACCGGGACATCGAAGTGGCTCAAGATGAAGCCCGGCGAGCTTCCTGGGAAGACAGTTTGCTGCATGTACAGAACATGGTGCTGGATAATTGTCTTTCGACCATCAAGCATGAAACGATTTATTATCCGAACAAGATAAAGCAGCTGATAGGGAAACTGCGGTCCGGCAAACAGACAGAAGCGGAGGAGCGGGAAACGGTGGTTGCCATCAGCGAATTGATAGAGTATTACAAAGGTATCTTTACGACACTCAGTTCATGCGCTTCCCGCCAGTTGGAAGAGGTGACTTTTAGGCGTGCGACAATATCTGTGCCGGAACTTATGGCTACTGCCGGGAAATATTTCCGCAAAGTGTATAAGGGAAACAAGGCGCATATTGATTTTAAGATACAACCGTTGGAAGGACGGATTACCGGTGACTGGAACCAGTTGCGTTTCCTGCTTGAAAACCTGATAGACGAGGCTTGCTCCGTAACTCTGGATGGAGCTGTCTGTCTGTCGGCCCGGGAAGATGGGGAATTTATACGTTTTCTGTTTACAGATATGCGCAGGGAAAAGACCCGTGAAGAATTGAACCAATTGTTCTATCCCGACTTGTCCCGCATGACGGCCGGTGAGAAAGGAGAACTGTATGGTACGGAATATCTGGTGTGCAAGCAGATTATCCGCGACCATGACGAGTTTGCCGGACGCCGGGGATGCCGTATCAATGCCGAACCGGGAAAGGAAGGAGGTTTTACAATATATTTTACGCTACCGAAAAAATGAAATATGGAAGACAAAAAATTTAAAGTAATCATCGTTGAAGATGTCAAGTTGGAGCTGAAAGGGACGGAAGAGATTTTCCGCCATGAAATTCCCAATGCGGAGGTAATAGGTACTGCTATGACTGAGCAGGAGTTCTGGACATTGATTGAAGCCGGCGTGCCGGATCTTGTTCTGCTGGACTTGGGATTGGGAGGTTCGACCACAATCGGGGTGGACATCTGCCGGAATATCTTCAAGCGTTATCCGGGAGTACATGTGCTGATATTCACGGGAGAAATATTGAATGAGAAGTTATGGGTGGACGTACTTGAAGCCGGCGCTGACGGCATTATCCTGAAAACCGGAGAGTTGCTGACCAAAACCGATGTGCAGGCAGTGATGGACGGCAAGAAGCTGGTCTTTAACTATCCGATACTGGAGAAGATAGTGGAACGCTTCAAGAAATCTGTCCTGAATGATGCAAAACGTCAGGAAGCAATCATAAGCTATGATATTGATGAGTATGACGAGCGTTTCCTCCGTCATTTGGCACTGGGCTATACCAAAGAAATGATTGCCAATCTTAGGGGAATGCCTTTTGGAGTCAAGTCGCTGGAGAAACGGCAGAATGACTTGGTCGGCCGTCTTTTCCCGCCTAGTGAACGGGTGGGGGTGAATGCCACTCGTCTGGTGGTGCGTGCATTGGAACTTCGAATCTTGAATATAGACAATCTGGAAGCCGACGATGAGTAAACTCCGAATGCCACATCCCGCTACGATGTTCTTCCTGCTGACGCTGGCAGTCATCCTCCTTTCATGGATATTCGATGTCTATGGTCTGAGCGTGCTGCAACCGCAGACTGGAGAAGAAATACGGGTGCAGAGCCTGCTGAGTCCGGAGGGCATACGCTGGCTGCTGCGCCATGTCATAACCAATTTTACGGGATTCGCTCCGTTAGGGCTGGTGATTGTGGCTATGTTCGGAATAGGGGTGGCACAGCATTCGGGTTTCATCGATGCATGTATTCGCAGGGGGGTACGACGTCCACGTGATCCTTGGCGCATTATTCTGCTGGTCATTGTCTTAGGACTGTTGTCCAATATAGTGGGAGATGCAGGATATATCATTCTGTTGCCGATAGCTGCAACTTTGTTCCAGTCCGTCGGTCTGCACCCCATTGGAGGTATAATTACAGCTTATGTTTCAGTCTCTTGTGGCTATAGCGCTAATGTGTTTTTGAGTACATTAGACCCCATGATTGCCTCTGTAACGCAAGAAGCGGCTGATAGGATGAATATTGCTCCGGGGCAGACTGGACCGCTGTGCAATTATTATTTTCTCTTTGTTTCCACGTTCCTGCTTGCATTCATCATTTATCATATTACCCGCAGGAGCTTGTTGCCGCACTTGGGAATGTATGCAGGGGATATTCATTTTAATGGCTACAAACAACTGTCCCGCAAGGAACGGAGAGCTATGTTGGGAGCTGTATTTGCAGGCTTGCTGTATATTGCCATTATTCTGTGGGCTACATTCTCTTCATGGGGGATATTGCGGAGTGTCAATGGTGGGCTGATTCGTTCTCCGTTTATAGTTGGTATTCTGTTTTTGCTTTCGTTTGGAATAGGTTTGATGGGGATGGTCTATGGTTTTGCCTCCGGCCGATACCGTACGGACGGTGATGTGATAGAAGGACTTACGCAGCCGATGAAACTGCTGGGCGTTTATTTTGTGATAGCTTTCTTTGCCTCACAGATGTTTGCTTGTTTTGAATATTCCCACTTGGACAAGTGCATTGCCATTTTAGGCGCTAATCTGCTGTCCTCCGCCTCTTTGAGTAGTTTATGGATATTGATTCTCTTCATTCTTTTTACGGCGCTGGTCAATCTCTTTATGGTATCTGCCACAGCTAAATGGGCTTTTATGTCTTTCATTTTTGTTCCGGTATTGGCAAGTATGGGCATTTCGCCGGATATGACCCAATGTGCGTTCCGTATAGGTGACAGTGCAACAAATGCCATAACACCTTTTATGTTCTACATGCCACTTGTCTTGACCTATATGCAGCAATATGATAGGCAATCCACTTATGGTTCACTACTGAAGTATACTTGGAGATATTCTTTAGTCATTCTATTGGCATGGACCACCTTATTTGTACTTTGGTACATCAGCGGTTTGCCATTAGGACTGTAATGTCATAACCGATGAACAGCCCGCTTTCGATAACCCCGGTAATGGCTTTCAGTTTCTGTTCCAAATCAGGAACAATGTTGCTGAGATGAATGTCAAGAATGAAATTACCGTTTTCGGTAAATACCGGACCGTCTTTTCCTTCTGCAAGACGTAGGCTGATTTTTGAAGCTCCCAATAAGCGTATCTCGTTTTCCACATGGGAGAGAGCATGTGGAAACACTTCTACCGGTATGGGGTATTTGCTCCCCAGTTTGCTGACAAGCTTGCTCTCATCGACAATGATGTAAGTCTTGCCACTGCTTTTAATTAGGAGTTTCTCCTTAAACATGGCTCCGCCACGTCCTTTGATGAGGTTATTATGCGGATCCACTTCGTCTGCACCGTCGAATGTCCAATCCGGACGCTTATTCCACAGAGTAGTTTGCGGCAGGCCAAGCTGTATACATGTCATCGAAATTTCGGCAGATGCCGGAATGATTTCTATATGCAGAGATTCTTGTTTAACTCGCTGAGCTAATGCAAACAAAGTGAGATAAACGGTAGAGCCGGAGCCTGCTCCTATGGCATCACCGTCTTTGGCCAGTCCGGCAATTTCCTGGGCTACCAATTCCTTACTCGCCTTATTGCTGATTTTATTTGACCATTGCAATTCTTGTATCAACTGATTTTCCCATTCCATCTCTTTAAAATTTAGCTGTTATTACTCTTTCATTCATTTTCGGGTCAATGCTACTTTTCCTATTTGAATATTCCTCCATATTTTTACTTTTTATAATTAGTAACATTGATAATTTGCAAAATGTTTTAATACATCTGTATATAAATACCGTGTATCTTGTTTGTAAAGGTAACTAATCATTACTTTTTATGTAGCAAATGAGCCTTTTATACATAGGTAACGAAAAAAGGTGATACAAAAATTTGCAATATTCGTAAAAAAGCGTACCTTTGCACCGCAATTAAGGCTGGTTCCGTAGCTCAGCTGGATAGAGCAACGCCCTTCTAAGGCGTGGGTCTTGCGTTCGAATCGCAACGGAATCACATAAGGCGGTTACTTGGGTAGCTGCCTTTTTTTTTGTATATCAGATACTTATGTGATAAAATATTGGAATATAGATGTTTAAATCACGTATCTGTTAACTTTTATTAGTGCACAATCATGCAGGATAATGCACGCAAATGCACTACTTTTGATACCAATAATATACCAAAGGTATCAAATGATACCAAAAACGTGATACCGATGTCCGGTTGCATAAGATACCAACTTAAAATTAAAAAGTATGAAGTACCCAACAATGAGGTTTGTGTTCGACAGAAAGCATGTCGCCACAAAAAACAAAAAAGGTCTCGTCCAGATTGAAGTGACATCGGAAGGTAGACGAAAATGGATAGGGACATCTGTAAAACTGTACTCGGACCAATGGCATGAAAAAAGGAAAGTAGTCAACTCGTTAAACTCCATCCAGCTTAATGCAATCTTAGATGGCATGATGGCAAAGCTGAATGAGTTTATCCTTGACCTTGTGCGAAACAACCAGCAGTTCGACTTTGAGAAGCTGAATGCGTTTTTGGAAAAGTCAACACGCTCAGATTCGTTTATTGAATTTGTTCGCAAAAGAATAGAGGACAGAACAGACCTTGAAGAGAGCACACGTAAACAGCATAGAACTTTGCTGCAATCGCTTGAAAAGTTCGGTAAGATAAATTATATGGATGACCTAACGAAAGCCAATATAACGCTTTACGATGAGTTCCTTCACCAACAAGGAATAAGCCAGCCAACTATTTATAATTATCACAAACGCTTAAAACGGTATTTGCATGAGGCTATGAAGTTCGGAATGCTGGATGCAGATCCTTATATAGGACTTCATTTTGAACGAGGAAAATTTGAGAAACGAAAGTACCTAACAGAAAATGAGCTGGAAATAATTCGGTCATGTAAAATTAATGTTCAGGCAATAGCTCGGGTGCGCGATTTGTTCCTATTCCAGTGCTACACTGGACTTGCTTATGCTGATTTTGAAAAATTCGACTTTGAAAAGGATGTTGAGGAACGGAACGGGAAATACATCGTAGCTGACAGGAGAAAGAAAACCAATGAGGACTACAAGATAGTTCTTCTTACTCCAGCGATTGAAATACTAAAGAAGTATGATTATAAGCTGCCTATAATCAGCAATCAGAAATACAATGTCTCGCTTAAAGTCGTAGCTCAATACGCCGGAATAGATAAGAACATAACTACCCACATGGGAAGGCATACTTTTGCGGTTTTCGCCCTAAACAACGGTGTGCCTATCGAAGTTGTGGCAAAGATGCTCGGGCACACGAACATTCGGACTACACAAATCTATGCTAAGGTGCTTAATTCGGAAGTTGAAAAAGGATTCGATTTGTTGGAGAGCAAAATCAAGAAATAGTCATTTGATTTAAACAACCCAGTGGGTTAAATTCAACCCAAAACAAGCGAAACAACCCACTGGGTTATATAAACTTATTGCTGTTCCATGAATTCCTTCAATCTGTACAGCCTGTCAATCGCCGGATTGTAGAACGGGTCCGGATAGTGCTGGTTGATGTCGCAGATATTGGCGTGGACGTACATGGACGTATCTATGATGTGTTCCGATTCGCTTAATGTCACTTCCTTGGGAAGCGGGGCCGTCAAAGCCCAATGGACGATAGCTTTCACGCTTTCCTCATCGTATGAGTATTTACTTTCTTGTGCCATGGTTTGGTGCTGTTAAAATCCCAGTTTTAATGCTTTGGCTCCATTCTGAATTTGTTTTTCAAATCAGCTTCATATACATCTATGACTTTATCTGCCAAAACGCTTAAATCTCTTGACATACTTTTATTCCTCGGTGGATATCCTTTGTGAAATTTTACAACATTAATTTTCGTCATATTATCTTTCACAAATCGAATAGCTTCTGAATAATCGTAATCGCCACTTACCAATATTATTTTATCGCATTTTTTCCCGACACTAAGTGAAATCATTTTTACCGCTAAAGAAATATCAACACCTTTTTCCCCTAAATAATCTTGCTTATAAGGGTCTATTTTTACCACTCCAGTTTTTACGATTTCAATATTGTCATGGATTAAGCAAAGCTGGTCATACGCATATTCTATATTCGCAAATTTTTCCTTTTGCTTCTTAATCCATTCAGCAGTTTTCTTACATTCGTCTTTTACGTCATCTTGTACCTTCTGAGGTACCTTAGTCATATCACCTTTTTTGTAATTATCACAATGGGTTCTGTATTTTTTATATACAATGAAATTTTGAATATTTTGTTCCGTATAATAAGTGTCCAATATTTTAGATGGTCTAAACCAATAAGTCCTTATTAATTCATCGCCTTCATCTATCATGCTGCCAAACAGAGATGTCCAATCAACATCCTTTTCAATAATTTTCATTCCTTGAAGGCTATAATATAGATTTTGCCCATCTACTAAAATAACAACTTGCTTTCCCATAGTTTCTTAACATTTAGTAATTAGAAATAAGAAAGCCGCCAAAAAATATGACGGCTTAGTATAATCAGGTATTAAAACCCAGTTTAATCACGCTTATTGCGCATTGTTCTCTTTTTGTTTATCTGTTAACGGTTATGGATAAACCCATACATTTTTATATTCATTATTTACGTTGCAAATATAGATATATTAAATTACCCACAAAAGAAAAAGAAGAAAAACAGTATTTTTTTATCAATAATTAGCCAAAAATGCAATTTATACATTGCAAAATCAGCATTTATTGCATGTTTTTGAGTCGTTTTATAGACAAATTATGGAATATGGACTTATCTTGTATTCCCATATATGAACTCTTCCTAAACTAAAGATTTTTGGGGAAAATGGCGAATCCCCTATAAAGAAGTGTCCCCACCGGCATAGATACCGGAACCCGACTGACTACGGGTTACACTCCTTCATAGAGGATTCATGTTGTTTCTATTGTTTCGGGGACTGCAAATTTAATCAATTCCCCGATAAAAAACAATCAGGATATAAGTTCAAGGGCCTACATCTTTATCTCCAATTCGCTGCCCACCAAATCGAAATACACGTTCTGCAGCTGGTGCAGATATTCAATGGGAATATGGGATAAAGGATATTCGGCACAGTTTATAGATACAAATAGTTTATCGCCATTTGCCCCATCGTCATATAGGTAACGTCCGTATGATAATTCAATACCGCAAGAGAATCCATTGTATTCTTTTGTAAATCCGCTTTTCAGAAGCAATTCCTCCGTCAGTGGGATAGGCTCTACCATAGCAACCGGAACTTCACTGTAACAAACGCCGTCACCGGCCTTGCATTCCAGATAAAAGGAATTGCGCTTTATGGCTTCCACCTTGCATACTGTTCCGGCGGGAGCCTTTGTATTTACAAACTTAAAATCCTCAGACAGCCTTATATAGTTGCCTAATCTTATCGAGTTTGATTCCATTATAAGTTGATGATAAACAAAATAAAATTCTGGTAATATTCACTTATCTATAATAGTCAATTTACAATTAAGAGCCTCTGTTATCTTAGACAAGATGTCAATGCTGACATTATACTTGCCATTCTCAATCTTGGTGATGTTTTGATAGCTAACTCCGGCAAGTTCAGCCAGCGCACGGACCGACAACCCGGCTTCATTTCTTTTTTGGGCGAGTAATGCGCCTATCCGTTCACGCTCATTCATTTCCATCCTTCCTTTCTTATATTCTCATCCTCCCACTTGGCATATTCACAGTACCACTGTGCGGCAGGTTTCATAATTTCCTTGATAATCATTTCACGGTCTACATCCTTATCAAGTGTGGCACTATAGTGTAATGTAGCAACCATTGGCTCTTTAATGCCAAAGCTGTTAACAAAAGAAAAATTGTAGGCCAAAGTGCCTTCGGTGAGGAAGGTATTATCTCTATCAAGTATCTCTATCACACTTGCAGAACGTATATGCAGTATTACTGTCCGGCCAGACAGTATATTATTCTTTTCGTGTTCAGAGCCCTCCACAAATGCAAATTCGGGAAGTATAAGGTTCACAAGTTTCTCCATATTCATCGCCCGTCATGCCGATAGCGCAGCTTTAAATTATTTGTAAAATTATTGTTTATATCTCTTTGATTCGTTTTATAAAGTATGTTTTAAAGCATGCTTTTCGCATATTCCGCGCGCCTGTTTATCTTTGTTCGTAATGCGGTGAGCCTGTTACGGGTAAATTCAAGTCCAGAGTGCGTTTTTAATCCCATAGCGTTCAACTTGTCCGCTACCTTGTCAACGTCTTGCGGAGTTGTACAATCACGAAGCAATTCAGCAATGATTCGGTTTGTAGAGCTTTCCAGCGCCTCCTTCCTTCTTTTTTCTCCGTTCGCCTGGCCGCCTTTTGCCTGCCCGGTTGTTGTGCCGCCTAATGAGGTACACCAATTACCGGACTTCGAGTAAAAGCCGCCTTCTTGCTCTATCTTTTTTTGCAATACTCCTAAAGCGGCTTTAGTCCTAATTGAAATTTGGAGTGCTTCGCGTTCAGCGATGGCAAAAAACAATGTAAGGGTAAATTTGTCTGTATGTGGCAAATCGCAAAAATAAATATTACCTTCCCCCATTTCATCGTATATCTGTAACGCTTCGATGGTTGACCTAAAACGGTCTGTTTTGGCAATAATAAGAATAGCGTTATTCTCTTTTGAAAATTCAATGGCGCGTTTTAATTCTACGCATTTATCCAAGTGCTTACCTGTATATACTTCTGCAAAATCATTTATAAGTTTTCCGCCTTCTGATTTAACGAAGTATTCTATAATGTCTTTTTGCGCTTCCAGTCCAAGACCTGATCGCCCTTGCTCCTTGGTGCTGACCCTACGCCAGCTTACAAACTTCTTCATATCATTTTTGTTTTAAGTTAGTAATAGTTCCGCCCGTGGAACTTGCACCACTTGCAAGGCGTTGAACCTTTGGCAGATAATTCGGCTTAAAAACCGTTATTTCCAGTCATTTCCTTCATACAACCCACTACGAGCCACACGATAACCATCAAAAAAAACATAGTTCGTCCCTCCCTATTTTAGTTATTTCTATTATAAAATCGTTCTGCATTGTACGATATGCCTTACCCAAGATTTTCCGGGTACTATTGCGTCATTACATTGTACAGTGCTATCATTTCGCAATTTGAAGCCTAAATTCGCATAGTCTTTATTAGCGGATTCTTCATCAATCCTGCTTGGCGTAACTTGTCCTCTCGAAACAGTAACCCACAAATTGCGATTAAAATCAGGGCAATATTCCCAAACGAGATTTTCTCGTACTACAAACCATACCTTACTATTCATATCAATTAGTTTTTATTGTTAATTCGTTTTCTTTTGCAAATTCGATAGCCTCTTTTTTGCTGTCAAAATACCGTGAAGAACTGTTATAATACATTCCGGTTCTTGCATTTAGAATATTGACTTGATAACAAGTTGTACCGTACATTTTAAAGCATAATATTTCCGCAATATCTTTCATTTCATTGTCTTTTTATTGGTTTATAATAGTTCCCGGCGGCGGTGTCGCTCCGCCTGCCCACACGGTTCCGGGATGATTTTCACGCCTTGAATATTACAAGGTATTCGCCACCTCTTTTGCCTATGTGTATATGTTCGTAACGCCCTTTTTTGGCATTGTAATAAAATTCTCCGGTAACGTTATATTCCACGCCGTTAACCTCGTAAACCATACAACGATGGTCGTTGCTAATCTCTGTTGCTTTAATTGTCTTCATATCCTTAAAATTTATCTGATTCGTTATTTATAAACTCTTTAACTCTCTCTATATCGGCGCCGCTGATGAACAACACAGCACCGAATAACAACAACATAACACCTAACATACATTTATACGAATTGGTCTAACTCTTTTTCAAGCTTCGCCCGGTCGATTTCCGGGAATAGTTTCAAAACCAAATCTAAAGCCCGGCAATAGTTATTGCAGTATTCCTCCGTGTCCATTAACCGTAAAACCATCGTGCACGGAATACTTTTATAATGATTGCCGCTTTCAATTTTGTAACCTAATAAATTGCGCTTATCTATAATTATATCGTTCATTTTCTTGTCCTCCTATTTAATTATATAATACTTCTTAACCGTCCGTTACCATCCGTAAACCCGTTAAGCATTTCCGCCTGTTTCTCGGCTTCTTCCCTCGTTTGGTAGAAATCCACCGGGCAATTATCCAAAGCGTCTGAAACGTGATAAAAACCGCATTTAGGATTGTCGTTCACAATGTACCGTTTGCCCGTTACCTTCTTTTCGTAAAACTCTACATTCTCGCCCATCGGTTTATAAAAAGATGATTTGCTTAATGTATTCGCCTCTATCTTGTTGTTAAACTCAATGATACCGGGCAAATCGTTGTATAAGCTCCTGTTAAGGCTTACACCGTCATAGGTTACGCCGTATTTGCGTTCCTCGTTCGTGTACACGTTGAAAATGTCGCCAGGCTGTATGTCCGCGCGTACTTTCGCGCTCGTTATGATTCCAGCCCCTTCCACATCGAAATAACATACACCGTTTAAGTTATTCGTTTCGGTAAATGTTATTCCTTCGAGTGGGTACGCCTCGTTCGCTTCTGTTATTACTACCTGTATTCCTTTATCGCCCGCTGCTTCTTCTTCTTTGCTCTCTTCTGCTGAAGGTACGAGCAATTCCCGCACCTCGTCCGCTTTCCTTTTGCTGAATATCCAGCCGGCGCGCTTTTTACCGTTGTAATTTAAAGACGGGTTAAATCGCCCTCCCAGTTCCTTTAACTGGTCTTTGATGGCTTTGGTATCGCCAAAAACGGCGATGGCTTTTTCTGAATAATCCACGATGTCGAGACCTTCAACCGTCACGGCTTCCACTTCTTTTGCTTCTTCAACCTTTTCAGCCTTAACGCTGCTTTTCTTCGCTTTCGGCTCTACAACCTTATATTCATCGCCAACTTTTATACTCAAATAAAAATTAGTATCGAAATAGTCCTGCATACTGTCGCTATCATCATAGCGGAAAGAATTGGCGTAAGTTGTTACAGCGTCAAGCACTTTAAACATTTCGGGCGTTAAATCCTTTTCCCATCCCTTAACGGTGTTCATCGTGGACATATAACCACGTTCCGCGCTCCTTGAATCCTCAATAAATGGAATACAAACACCTTCTTTCACCTCGATATATAGCGAATCCGTGTACATGCTCCATTTTGAAGTAATCGAAAATTTGAAGCACGGGAAATTCTTCTTTGCAAAAGCTCTAACCTTTGCGGCGATTTCCTTTGTACTTAACTTGCTGTCATAGTTCGAACCAGCCCAACCGTTTGCGGTGTAGAAATTCATTGCTTTCATAATGCTATATTTAAATTGTTAATGATTCAACCTTATAGCGTGATTGATAGCCTGATAACTGACTATATACACTATTTACCTGATAGCTGCATATCACATCAACATCATAAGCCATCGAAATTAATTGAATGAATATTTGCAGGAAAAGAAATAAGAAAGTAACTTTGCTCCTGGTATGGGGGGGGTACTTTCGTACTTCCATCCTACGAGGGTCTTAACATTGCAGTGTTAAGGCTCTCTTTTTTATATCCAACATATCAATATATCATGTATCACGCTTGTTAATCAATGAGATAACAACATGTATCGCAGTGTTATATCTCTCATCTTTCAACACTGCAAAGTAAGTGATTTTTTATCATATATGCAAGTAATATTATAGTTTATTTGTAAACAAACACGAAAAACTTATATGTTCTTTGGCATACCGCATAAGCCTATGTCGTGCGATATGCGGACACTTCTTTCTTGCCTTCACCATGCACCGAATACACCCTCCTTTGCTTTATTCTGCTCCTATCGAAGCCATCAGCAACGAAGCAAACGAGCGTTGCAAACCGTTGTGCTACACTGCAATACGCCGTGTACCCCGTTCCGCGTATTCTCATGGACCAAAGACACCCATCCCCCCCTATGTCGGTACATCCGTGAACATCCGTCCTCTCCCGAATTTTTTTGAAATTTTTTTATTCGTTTTTTTGTTGTGATATTTTATATTTAACATTAATATTATTATGTAAAATAATATTATTCGTTATCTTGATGATGCTTTCGTTTACGCTGGTGTCTCGCTATGCAGTGTGTGTATGAACCCCTTTCATTAATTCTTAATAAAAGGGAGAGCGGTGTTCGCTACGCTCACTTTTTCTTTATGTTACTTTCTTTTTATGGTTTTGGATTAGACATTTTTCCTTTATTTATATAGGGTGTGTCTAATCGGTAATGCTGTAGTACTATGCAATGCAAGGTATGCAGTATATGACTATGTGGGAGATACGGCATGTTTGTATATCCTGTGGCTTTGGTCGGTGCCATATTTGAGGATTTCTTTCTTTTGATGGTAAATGGTATGTGCCTGCTATAATGGTGTCTTGTGTGGCTTTATTTGAGGCGTGCTGTCAAACATGTCCCTTTTTTTGCCGGGATTTACTGAATGCGGTAACTTTGCATCGTTCAACTTTAAATATGATGTTGTTAAAAGAGTATGGATTTGGAAGAAGAAATAGCTGAACGTATAATAAGGCAAGCGTTCGAGAAAGGAGGTGAGGTAGTATTTGCAGATACGGAGCTGAAGGGATGTACAGACAGGGTGTTGCTTCAAAAGGTGAACTTGTTGCTGTCTTTATATGGAGCAATGAATAATATTACCACATTGGACAGATGGGGTATATTCAAGCTGAACGAGAAAGGCATACGTTTTGTAAGGCAAGGAGGGTTCAATGGAGAGTGGGAACGTGAGCAGCGAAAGGATGAGCTTGAAAGACTGACATTGGACATTTCAAGACTGCAAAAGGAATCGGAGGAATACAAAAAGAAGATGAGGGTATGGCAAGTTATCAGTGCGATACTGGCGTTAGCTTCAACGATACTTTCTTCTATTTTAGCTTTATTAGTATGAATATGATTACGCCTGTGATTATGCCACCCCATATAGCTGGTATGAAATTCCAAAACGACCATTTGTTTTTGATTTCACGCTTTATGATTTCTTGCTGCGCAATCAACCTGACTAATTCTTTGTCATACTCTTCCATATCAAACTGGTTTATACGCAAAGATACAATTATTCAATGAATTAAAGAACAAATGGAACCAAATATCTATATTTGCAGAAAATTTGAATACTAACTTAAAATATGAGTATGGAAGAAAATAAGATATTATTAGCAAAGTATGGTTCTGATAAAACTCCTTTGCGTTTGGGAAACTTGGAGATACCTTGTTATGTACTTGACAATGGAATGAGAGTATTTTCCGGTAGAGGAATACAAAAGGCAATAGGTTATGACAGCAAGAGCGGTCAGTGGATGAGTAGCTTCTGTAAAATGGAAGGTGTTTCAAGTTATCTTTGTGCCGGCGATAACAGCATATCAGAGCGACTATCTAAACCTGTAAAATTCAAAAGAAATAACGCAGGCGGCTCACAATCAACGGCTAACGGATATGAGGTGACACTTTTGGTTGATATTTGCTCTGCTATAATAGACGCAAATCGTGCCGGTGTTTTTGATAATGATGCCATTGTTCGGAATGCTGATATAATTATACGTTCGGTTGCAAAAGTAGGTATTATAGCACTTGTTGATGAAGCTACCGGATACCAGTACGAAAGAGAGAATGACGAACTTCAAAAGATACTCAAAGCATACATATCCGAAGAGCTTCTACCGTGGCAGAAGCGTTTCCCAGATATATTCTATAAGGAGTTGTTCAGGCTTAACGGATGGGACTATACCGTTAACGGGATAAAGAAAAGACCGGGAATAATAGGGAAATGGACGAACACATTCATATACGAGGAACTCCCTAACGGTGTGTTGGAGGAACTTAAAAAGAAAACACCTAAAAGTGAATTGGGGAATAGGACGAACAGGTATCACCAGCTTTTGACTACCGATATAGGAGAACCTAATTTGGAGAAGCAGATAAACAAGGTAATAACACTGTTTCAAGTATCTGATAACATGAAGCAGTTCTGTGACAATTTCAAGAAAATGAAGATGCGCCAAATCGGGCAGATGGAGTTGCCTTTTGAGTTTGACGAAAATGGAAGGATAAAGGAGTAATATCATGGTAACAAGGAAAGGGAAATCAAACGAAAGTTATATGGCGGACCAAATCCCGTTATTTATCAATTCAAAACGTATTTAATGTTTTGTGTATAAATAGATTATAGTGTGGACCATGTATGGTGTAAAAGGACTGCCGCAAAGGGTAGTATCTATTGCTGGCAGCATAAGAAATGATTAATCACTTAAAATTATATGTTATGAAGAAGATTTTATTTTTGATGGCAGCTTTGCTGTTCGTGATAACAATGGCAAATGCGCAAGACGCTTCTTTTATATGTACTTGTAATAAGGAAATATCAAAGAAACTATTACAATCCACAGACACTGTTTTCCGATTGGATATAGGGGAGATGGCGAAATTCATTACTATGGATGGTAATGTAGTAAAGTCATATCTCATAGGAACTAAGAAGAGAGAAGGCTCGGATATGTATTTTTTCTTTGAGGATAAAGAAGGTAATCAAGGATGTGTTTCTATTGCTATGGATATTAATATTGTTCAAGTGGTGGATATGACAATACAAAAAGATGTGTTTGTTTTGAAACTTGACTTGGATAAAACAAAAGAGTTTAATGCGAAAAAGCATTCAACATTAGACTTAAACCAATACCGTGTTCCTAATTACAATACGGTAGATGAATATCAAGCTCTTGTAGGAAAGAATTTATGGTATTATTATAAAAAAGACTCTCATGGGAAAAATCCTTTTGGATTGCTTGAAGTAAAACCTGTGAAGATATTGTCTGTTGATTTTGTAAAGAGCAAAGGAAAGAAAGATAAAAAGTGGAGTAAACTAAAATTAAAAATAGAAGATGTTGAAAAGGGTAAAACAGCCACATACTCATATTATTTCGGGAACAGAACATCTTATCTTGGTGAACTATTGGATGATGAATTAGACTATGGCAATAGACTTGAATATGAAGATTTAACTTTTTTCTTCTATGACAAATGGAAAGAAGCGAACAAAGATAAATTCGATTTAATTGGTAAAGAAGTGTCTGACAAACTTGTTAAGGTTAAATATATCATAGAGGATGTAGTACCTGCATATAATTATAAAGAAAAGAATTATGATGTAAAATACGAAGTAAGGAATAATATTACAGGAGAGAAACGTAAATGCTATTATAACGAAATATTTAATAGTGACAAATACAAAACGATTAAAGAGTACATGGGTATTGAAAGTCCTTCAAATGCGAAGGTAGGTACATTTAAAAAGCCCGATAAGGATGCAATATATTCAAAAAGATTCTATGAATATATTGATGATATTATAGACATAAATATACGAACTGCAAATACAGAATTTGTGTTTAATATAAAGAATGTTTCTGATGGTACTATAAAAATCATTTGGGATGATGCTGTTTTTGTAGATGTGGACGGTACAACGCAAAGAATAATGCACAAAGGGACGAAGTACTCGGAAAGGAACAATTCACAAGTCCCTACTTCTATAATAAAAGGAACCTCGATTGACGATATAGCTTGTCCTGTTGGGAAAGTATATTATGATGATGATTGGAAAGCGCATCCTTTGTATGGCGATAAATATATGGAAATGGATTATTCAATATATGATGGTAAAAGCATACGTCTTATGCTACCTATACAATATAATGGCAATATATACGAATACTTATTTATAGTAAACTTGAAATACGAATACTCTCATCCTGAAAGGTTGAACCTTTAATATAATATTATCAATTAGAACAAAAATCCACCGAATTGTATAGCGGTGGATTTTTTATGCTGAAAAACATACTACATATTTTTGTTGTTCCAAAAATTATGCCTTTCTTTGCGGTGTCAACAACTTATAGGAGTGGCAAACTCCTATGGCTTCATCATTGGAGTTCTTTTTTTGCCAATACATATAACAAGTAAGTATCATAATTCAAGATATTGCGCACGAACGGTGGGGTAACAGAAATGTCCCCAAACTAAATTCCTATGAGTTTGTTGACAGCCGTGAACGTGCGCTTTTTTTATTATTATGTCAACAAACTCAATTCAAGTCCTAAGCGAAACAGAGTTGCTTGGGCGTAAAGCAACCGCTTACCAAAAGGCGGTAATCGGCATCCTTCTCAAAGAGAGGAGAATGTTTCGTAGTATCAAACGCAGAAAAGGGATTGTACCTTTCTGTGCAGTGCTAACCCTCTACCTTTTCCATTTGTTCCTATATCCGTTTGTGAAATTTGCAAAGTGGATTTAACCTACGTTAATTCGTTTGCTTAGTTAGTTGTACAGGAAAGATTATAAAGGTGCAATATACCCTGTCAGAAGTATGTTGTACGCAATAATTGTATGCAATTTTACTTTGTTTGTTTGTTAGTTTGTTTGTTGTTTTAATCAGATAATCAATAAGTTAAATATGACTTTTATTATTGTATAATCTAATTTTGTTACTTAACTTAGCAAGCGGAAACAACGTTGTTATTTACCCTCGTGGCTGTCGGTAAAAGCACTAAAGATATTTGCAGGGAGTTTTGGAATTGGATGTTGGCAGCCACATTAAACATCCAAATTCCATTTCTCCCTGCTTTCATTTTAATAAACGGATATGAAAACGAATCAAGATATGATAAGGTACATTGATACCTTTTCAGTTGTACAACGTACAAGTGACGGCTACTTTGATGGGAGCGAGTTGCTTCGTCAATGGAACAGCGTAGAAGGAAATTCTCAAAGAAAGATGGACGAGTTTCTTTTGTCTAAAGAAACATCCCAATTTATTGTAGCTTTGATAGCAGAAGAACGAAATAATAATTTAGGGGAAAATTCCCCTAAAATTGATAATCAGGCATTTAAGAAGTCAAAGGTAAAAGAGAAAGGTAAAGTAGGAAGACCTAAAGAACAGGTTTGGATGCACCCGTTTCTTTTCATTAGATTTGCTATGTGGATTAATCCACGCTTTGAGGTAAAAGTTATTAAGTTTGTTTACGATGAAATGATACGTTACCGCAATGAAGCTGGAGACGCATACCTTGAGCTTGGAGCTGCCGTTCAAAAGATTGTTCCGAAAGGCTTTATGCCTAAAGCAATGAAAAAAGTCGGGGAAGCATTGAACTGGGTCGTATTCAACCAGCATGAGAAGATGCTTCGTAATAAACAAGGTGACGAAAGCAAGCAACGTGATTTGTGGCAACTTGAAAAGAAAGTAGCCGACCTTATTAATGAGGGTTTTATTACAAACTTTGATAATCTGATAGATTACCTTAGAAAGCAATATTCAAAGAGAAATTATCCAAGCGTATTTCTTGCATCGTAGAAACAACGTTGTTTAGTCGTTCTTCGTGGTTGTCGAACGACCGGAATAAAGATATTACTGGGCATTTCCCTTTGGAGCAGACAACCACATTAGGCTTCATCGGGATTTGCCCTTTACTTTTTAATATAGGAATAAAATGGAAAATACAAATAGAAGTTACTCAAACAGTAATAATGTTACTGTATTAGGTACGGTCAGCCCATCTGACATGGGACAAATCTTCTCTTATAATGGGAATAGTGTAAGAATGCGCAAAATGAATGGGTATATTCTTGTATGCCTTACAGACTTTGCAAAACCATTTCCAGACAAAAACTTATCTCACATCGTAAATTCAAGAGAGTTAACCGATTACGTAGCACGAATGAGCGAAATACAAAATTGTATTTCGACTGATTTACTGCGAGTTACGAAAGGAGGAGATGCAACACAACAAGGAACGTGGGCACATCATCGTGTTGCCATCCGTGTCGCTCAAAAGTTATCCACCGATTTTGCTATTTGGGTTGATGATAAGATAGAGGAGTTATTAACTACTGGAAGCGCATCACTTCAACCCAAACTCCCAAACTTCAATAATCCTGCAGAGTCCGCACGTGCATGGGCAGACCAATACGAAAAGAACCAAATGCTCTCTTTAGAAGTGCAGAAAAAGGAGGAGGAGAAACAAGCCATCATAGAGGAAACAAAACCAGCTGTTGTATTTGCGGAATGCGTAAAAAGTGCGCCTACTAATATTCTTGTACGAGACCTCGCAAAACTAATTACGCAAAACGGATATGCGATTGGAGAACAACGGTTATATGATTGGCTTGTGGAAAACAAGTACCTTATTCGCCACAAGCGATGGAGCAAGTCGAAGAATAAATATTTGTTTGATTATACTCCTACACAGAGGGCTGCCGAAATGTATCTGTTCTTTGTAACGGAGAACGCAATAACACAAGGCGGTAATCCTACATTCATAAAGCATACATGCTATGTGACCGGTAAAGGACAAGTGTATTTCTTGAATAAGTTTAAAACATTAATAGAAGCGTAACCATGATACAATACGATAAAGAAAATTACGACATAGAAAACTTTGGAGGTTGGGATTTTACAGTTCATGCTGTAAGAGATATAAACACAAATGAGAAAGTTATCATGTTTGAAATGGAAGGTGCGAATGAAGGTGATGAGAACGTTTCCGTCTTCGTATCAAGAGAAGAAGCTAAGGAATTAGCTAAAGTTCTTATGGGAATGGCTGAATAGTAGCTATAATGGAAAGTTATAAATAAGTTTTGCTCACCTTACGAATGAGGTGAGCAAGACTATTACGTATCAACTCACTTATATTAAAAGAATTAACATTATGGAAAGCAAAATAGAAATACTTATAAGACAGAACAGGATGCTTATGCAGCAATTGTTACGCATATCAGAAGACTTGGAGCTTGCGCAAGAAAAGATAGCCAAGCTGGAAAAATCCAAATGTACAGGAAGACTTAAAACGAAAAAACCGCACATGAAGATTTGCTCCCCAAATTAACAGAGACGCACATTGATGTTCGGCTAATGCACAAATCGGAAAGGCATCCTACTTATCGCAAGCTGGATGCCTTTTTTTTTGAAATACTAACTTAAAATGAAGTGTTATTCACTTTATATCAAAGCCTCTTGCAAATATAAGCATAATATTTAAATATTAAAGTAAAGCTTGAATAAATCATTATAATTAATTATATTTGCGGATGTTATAACGTGTAGTATGGCAGATTATAAATTCTATATGATTCGTTACGGTGAGACTGGTGCTTCTTGGAAGGACTTGGAAACGGAGTTTCCCGGATTGAGATACAAGGAGTGTACCGGTCTTAATGCTTACGGGGAGCCTAAGAACGTGTATTCGGAGGACTTCGCGGAGACGAGCAAGGCCGATGTGTACGTTGCGGGTACTCCGGCTTACAAGCAGACGAGCATAAAGCTGACGCTGGTGTTCTTGGAGAACGACGAGAAGGACGATTCGGCTTACCACGGCTTTTTGGATTTCGTTTCAGGCTGCAAGATGGCTTACCGTGACACGGCGAGGAAGAGGAAGGTGCTGATGTACCTTACCGGAGCTACAGAGCCTAAGAGTGACACTTTGAAAGGGCAGAACTACAAGGAGGTGACGTTTGCATTCACCAACGTGTACGGATGCTCGTTCGGATATGATGATACTTTCCCGACTGAATAATCACAAATAAAAACCTATATATTATGTTTTTAGAGACAGATACATTATCAGAGGCATTATCCTTTGCGAGGTTGAGGGAGCTGCCAAAGAAGTTAAATCCCGAACTTGGGCTTACTTGGATATTGGCTATCGCCCTTATCAAGAAGAAGAACCTTATGAACGCCTACGCAATTGTGGAGCAGAGGGCTGACGGACTTATCGAGTACAAGAAGACGTTCGGACGCTTGTCGCCTATTGACGGTCTTATTTCGATTCACCCGTATATGTACGTGGATGAAGAGGCATTGGGAATGGCTATGAAAGCAAACAGACGAACTATCGCCATGCACTATCCCGGCTATGCGGATGAAATCATTGATTCGGACGATGAGAAGTTCAAGGTGTACCAGTTGCAGTATGCTATGGATATGCAGAAGCTGAACATGAACCAGGAGAAGCCGAGATTCGGTAAGTCGGTTGTGGACGAAGCGGAAGAGAAGGCTAATCCTGTCGTTGAAGAGGAGTTGAAGGAGAATGAGGCGGTGGCGACAGTTGAGGATGAGGGAGAGTGTATTATCGAGGTAGAGGACGCTAAGACGGCGTTCAGACCGAATAGAGGTAGAAAGGCTAAGACGGAGGAATAATTATGAAGTACAGGAAGAAACCGGTAGTTATTGAAGCGGTTAGGTTAGAACACGATGAAAATTCCATTTTGGAATGTGTTGATTTTCTTGGATGTGGTACTGAAACATCAGTATTCGGTAGAAAATCTACAATACAGCAAGTTATTTCTAACGGTGGAATAAAAATAGAAACACTTGAAGGTATTATGACTGCAAGTTTTGGGGACTATATTATCAAAGGTATAAATGGAGAGTTCTACCCATGCAAGCCAGACATATTTGAAAAAACATACGAAAAAGCATAATAACTATGGCAAAGAAAAAGAAACAACAAGGGTTTGAGTTCATCATCAAAGAAAGCGATGTGCTGGAGAGAGAGAATTTCGGTTCGTTCGAGATTGTTATTGCGAAGCAAGGCGCAATTTTTAAGAACTATACAGGTTACAAAGTGTTTACTACCCCGTATGCGGTAGGTTTGGACGGTGTGGCTCACGAAACATCCCTCTATGCTTGGTTGAAGTACATGGTGGACTTCAAGAAATCAATCGTAGGCAAGGAATATGAAATGTTTGGTGAAACAGGTTCTACCAATATGGAGTTCTTGGAAGGAATGAAGGTGGTGACGGAAGCGAACCTTATCAAGCCGATGGCTGTATTCACTGACATTGACGAAGCGCAGAAGGAAGCGGAGAATTACTTGAAGTGGATGGAACGGCAGATGAAGGACTTGGATAAGGCTATGAACACTACGCCGCCCGAAGAGGATTTGAAGGCGAATGCGGAGTTCGAGCAGAAGGCTATAATGTCAGAGGAAGCGAAGGAGGTGTTCGATGGAGGAAATAAAACCGAGGAAGGACAGGTATAGCCCTGACAACGTATATCACATACGCATAAACATAGGCAACCATCCGGGCGTAAAATGGGTATCTTTCAAGGATAAAACGACCGGAGAGGTTACTAAGGGAGTATTTATACCCGATGTTGAGACAGGTGGAATACGGGTGAAGAAAGGGCGTATAGTTTTTGATATAAACGCTATTCCAGTTCAAGGCTGTGTCAATACTCATGTGCTTACACCATCGGTTCCAAGAGGCGTTGATAATGGATTGGGGTTGTATGGTAAAAAGACTATTGACTTCAAGAAATATGTAATCGGCAATATGTATATATGCGGAGAAATACTTAATGAAGACCAACAGAAAATCATAGAAAAGTATGTCAAAAGGAAAAGATTGCTTAAAATCGGGCGTTATAAGAAAGGTTGAGCGTATCGTGTGCGATTGCGTAAACAAAGCATTCTGCAAGGATAAATATTCGCCCATATCTCCATTGTCTTTATACGAAGGGAAGACAAATATACCGTTCGTAAAAAGAATGGCAAGACCTGCAGTGTTTGTGGTTGCGCATGACCGATTCGGGGTGTCGTACAGCGCGTTAGAAAAGCATTCTCATATTCATGCACGTAATATTATACGGTCTGTCAGAATGTATAAGGACATTCCTTGTTCAGATAGTGATGTGAAGAGGATTAATGAACTTATTGAGGTAGAACTTGAAAAATTCCCTATTGTATGAAAAACAAAGATGTTTTCATTGAAAAGTGTGGAGACATAATCATATCTGTTGATTTCGGACATAAAAATGATATAGCTATAGAAACTGTATTTCGAAAAGATAAAAGTGGATTAACTATTTTATCACAAAAGGTTATTGGCCGTGCAGACGATTTTAATACAGAAGAGAAAAGAAATAAATATTTGAACAATGAATGATTTGCTTTCTTTTAAACGTAATGCCATGATGCTCGGTCTTTGCACTGGGTATAAGAATAAATGGGACGCAGCGACAAGTAAGGAAGCGTTAATGGATATGGCGTTGGATTCAAACGGTGTGGAGCTGTTGGCAGATGCTCATAGCTTTGGGTTCGGCATGGATATTCAGTACATGAAACGGACGTTTTCTGACTATATAAACGGTAAATGGAAGCGGAGTAAGGACGGATATACTTCGTGCCTGTATGTGGACTTTAACGGTAAAATAGAGCAGGATTGTACGATTACAACGGTGCTTTCTTCAAAGGTTGAGTTCCATGTGCCGAAAGGTAGCGTTTGCAAGCTGTATGTTGGCGGTGAATCTACCGTTCATATTACCGGAGAAGGTATATGCTACGTGTACTCCTACGGTCACAATGAGGTGACAGGTAGGTTTAAGTCTATGAATTGTGTAACTAAGTCCGAATGGGTTAAGGATTGATTATTATGGATAATTACTACATTAAACAATCAGACAAATATGAAAGGAATAGAATATTGTATTGGCGATTTTCTGTATGGAATCCCATCAAGTAAAGAATCGGAAATGTACAATCCGATAGATAAAAGAGTTTTCATTTATAACGGATGCGTGACTGGTGACGGCTATGGTATTCTTGTAGGATGGCATGATGGTGAAATTAAAAAGAGTACGGGGTTTAGAAATTTCATGTGGGGAGGTGAGGTACGAAAAGCAACCGAACAAGAAAAGCATGATTTTATGGCAAAATTAATGAATCAAGAAACAATTAAACCATATTGAATTGATATGAAAAAGTACATTGGAACAAAACAAATTGAAGCAGAGCCTATGACAATGGGCGAAGCGTATGAGAAAGGTCTCCTGCAAGCAGGGAGAGTGCCTAACGAAGCAGAAAAGGATAACGCTGGTTATCATGTTAAGTATCAAGACGGTTATGAAAGCTGGTCTCCGGCTGAACCGTTCAAGAAGGCGTACAAATGTTCGGAAACATTTCTTGACCGCTTGCATATTGAAATGCGTGATTTATATGATAAGATGGATAAACTTGCTCCATTTATTGAATCAGGCAAAATAGATGAGATTGTGACTGACAAATACCAAAACTGTTTGCTTCGTTTGCAAGATCGAATTATGAGTAGGTATATCAACGTATTGGAGTGCCGTATAGGTAGGATTGATGGATCACCTGAAGCACCTTTACACCTCATGACATTTGGCGATGCAATAGAAGTGTTGAAACAAGGTGTGGCTATCCGTAGAAGTGGCTGGAACGGAAAAGGGTTGTTTGTCATCAAACAAGTTCCTGCCCGTATTACAGAAGAAATTATCCCGAAGATGCAATCACTGCCCCAATCTGCAAAAGACCTTATTCTGAAAGGAAAAGGATTTATTGACTATACAAGTCAGTGTCTTATCTACAATGAGAATACCGGACGCGCTGATTCATGGGTTCCGTCTATCAGTGATGTGTTTGCCGAAGACTGGGAAATTGTACAATAGCGTATCTGCCATGTGTAGAAAAGGTAACTGGTGCGTTTAGCGTTTGTAACGCTGGCGCACCTTGCTAAAAACAAATAGTATATGACCGAAGAAGAACAGATACAAGCCGACATAGAGCGATTTGATAAAAGAGGTTGCGATATTCCCGATGATGGGGATGTGGTTGAGCAAATACCTTTGTTCAGCTCTTCCGATATGCAGTCTGTCATAGAGGACGGCAAGAAGAAACCGCCTATACATAGGCTTTGGGGCGATTTTTGGTGGGAGAATGAACTTGTGTTCCTGTTTGCGGACAGCGGTATCGGAAAATCAATTTTAGCCACACAGATAGCCTACGAGATAGCCAAAGGGGAGAGTGAATGTATGGATGTGGAAATGAATCCGCAGAGTGTCCTTTACTTTGACTTTGAGCTTTCGGACAGGCAGCTTGCAAGGAGGTATCAGAACGCGGATTTCCCGAAGTCGCTTATCCGTTGCACCATATCGGACAACGTGGGTAGCGATGAGTTCAGCATGAACGTGATTGACGGGATTAAGGATAAATTGATTGATACGGAAGCAAAGGTTATGATACTGGATAACCTGTCTTTCCTTTCCACCCAGACATCGGAAGCGGAGTATGCAGGTGCTATCATGGACGGGCTTACGAGATTAAAACGTGAAATGAAAATCAGTATCATGGTGATAGCGCATACTCCTAAAATAGAGGAATGGAAGCCTTTGTCAAAGACAAATATGGCAGGGAGCAAGATTCTTTCAAACTTTGCGGACGGGGTGTTTGCCATCGGTAGGACAAAGACAGGTGGAAGGTACTTGAAACTTCTGAAGACACGTATGGTGAGCGAGCCGGACGAGAAGTCTTTGCTGCCATATTTTAATATTGTATCGGAGCCTTATTTGCATTTTGAGAAGGTAGGAGAGGAGACGGAAAAGAAACTACTTATGGGAAAGCCTGCCAAGGAGTTTTTCAGTTCCATTTGGGATAGAAATACGATAGAGCCTATTCCGTTGAATGAGTTGGTGAAGCTGATAGTGTCTAAAGACAGCTCAAAGAACACTGACAAGGCTAAGGACGGCAATGCAAGAAAGCGTATTGACCGGGGAATAAAGTATGGTACTTTGAGAAAAGATGAACTGAAGAATATCTATTTGAAAGCGGATAATTAAGGCTATGGACGTTGAAGAGATAAAGCAAAAGAAGCAGGAGTTAAGCGAAAAGATTGCCGTTCTTCTGAATGAGTTTGAGGATGAGACCGGAGTACAGGTTTCGGATGTTGGCTTTGTAAGGCGTGTGTCTTATGACGAGTTAGGGCGTGAAGTATGTAAGATGTATGTGACAGAAGTGGAGGTGAAACTATGAGCAAGAAAAAGCTATTATATGAGTTTGACCCTGTAATATACCCCCGAAAGTTATGGGTGTGCATAGGTATAGACGAAGAATATATCAATAGCAAGTTTCATGGAGAAGGTGGTACTAAGTTAAACTTCGGTAATAGTGACGAATATTATGCTATTACGTTTGACGATATAGTCAGGAATGATACAAACATGAAAGGGGAGCTTGTGGTTTTCCATAGCAAGAATGACATGAGAATGGGTGTTGTGTGCCATGAGGCGAGCCACGTTGTTGATGGGATAGAGAATGCAATAGGCATGGAACATGGAGATGAGCCGTCTGCATATTTGTTTGAATGGGTATGCAAGAGTATCAATTTGGCGAGGTTAGGTAGTTGCGAGCCATTGAAATTTCAAGATGAATCTGAAAAATAGAACACCGATTTTTGTATAACCACCGTGATTTTTCTGACAAGCAATTTGGAAATCTTAAAAATAGAATATTTTAATCCCCGTTCGTAGCGTTCGGGGATTTTTATTATATTCTTTAAATAATCATGTTTAAAAACATAATTTGCTAATTTTGTTATTATTTCCGGATTCAAATGGGAATATTGGCGTATTTTTGCAATGTTATAGGCAGGTAAATCCTAAGTAAAGAGTGATAAGTGTCATAAGCGTGTTCTAAATGCACCTCTTTTAGGGTCTGTCTTTCATGAATAACTAATTAAAAATAATTCAGTTATGGCATACAAGGCATCAGATATAGCAAAGGTTCTTATAAAGAAAGCAGAACAAGTCAGTTGTGGAGAAGAGTTTATGACAAACATGAAGCTCCAAAAGATGTTGTACTATCAGCAAGGTTTCCATTTAGCTTATTTTGGGACTCCATTGTTTGATGAAGAAATTGAGGCATGGATGTATGGCCCGGTAGTACCTTCCGTGTATGATGAATATAAGAGTAACGGTAAAAACGGCATTCATTTAGATTCTGAGTTTGATTTTGAATTTGAAGACAGGAAAGAAGAAGCGTTATTCAATGAAGTATTTAAGGTATATGGAGTATATTCCGCACTTGGTCTTATGAATATGACCCATAATGAACATCCGTGGAAAAGCACTAAAACCGGAGAAGGAAATGTGATAGCAAAGGATAAGATTAAGACATTCTTTAAAACACGGTTGAAGAAATGAGAGGGAAAGGTAAAAACAAGAAAAAGAAAAGTGATGATGGGCTTTCTTTTATACAGAGTATTATAAACTCAAATAAAATCAGCGTAGGTGAAATAAGTGATTTGTCTGAAATAGACCATCCGCTATTTTCTTTCAAATATCTTTCGGACGTATCTATCAAAGGTTGCAAAGACCATTCTTTTCTTCTCAATTTTATATTAAGGCTTCAAAAGTTATGTGAGCTTGGATGGAATGAGATACGGTCGTCTCATAAACATTCATACGGGATGGAGCCAATACCATATAATAGCATTAAACCAAAAGACAAATTGCCTTCATTTGTAACAAGAGAGGTAGAACTTGACGTATTCCGCGCTTCTGGTGATAATAGGGTTTTTGTAGGCCTTCAAAAAGGTAAGATTTTCTATATATTTTTTGTCGAAGCAAATTTCTGTGACATATACGACCATTGAAGTAAATAATTACAGGATTATCATAAGTATAAAGCGATAAGATGTTCTCCTACCGCTTTATTTTTATTGCATTATAACACGAAGAGCCGGTCCCTTAGAATTGGGGCTTGGTGCGAACACCCTTCCAATATAGTCACTAAGTTTTTCCAAATATCCAGTCTGCGCCCTCAATTCGACAAGCATAGGATTGCTATCGGAGTATTCGGCTTCAAGTCCGTATCGGGCATCCAACAAGGCTCTGATTGCGGAAATGTCGGTTGTCTGCTGGGAGACGAAGAACCTGATAGAATTGAGCAGGCTTTCTAAAATTTCTGCTTCTCGTTCAGTTATACCTTGAATGCTTTGGGTTAGGGGAGACAATTCGGCTGTCTTATTATTTTTTATCCCAAGGGCATTGTATAGCTGTTCTAATGCTTCACTAAGCTGTGGGAATTGCTTTTTTGCTTCCTCGACAATCTTATCCATTTCTTGCCTTGTCAAGTCTGTACTACCATCAAATCCTTTTGCAATGGCTGCTTCACCTTCTGTAACAGCAAGGTCTATCATTTGGAACAACGGTTCAAGGAATTTGTTGGCAATTCTCATGGATGCTTGTTTCAAGAAGAGATTGTTTATGAAATCATCAAAATTCTCTTCCAGACCTTTAAGCCCGTCACCGGTTTCATTAAATGCGTCCAGCCACGCTTGAACAAATGAAGAGGCGGCATCTTTGTATTCGGATTCACCACCGATACCTCCCATTTCAATTTTTTCTTGATTCAGGATTTCTTGCTTGGTCTTTTCAAGTTCCTTTATAGCATCGTTCCATTCGTTTATACGGTCTTTATCCGTCTTTTTCTTGTCCTGCTCGGCTTTAATCATAGCCTGATAGGAAGCTATCTGCTGGTCTAAGTTGGCTACGGTATCTTTGGTCTGTGTGCGAAGGTCATCTGCGCTCCAAGCGGCTTCCATTTTCTCCTTCAACTCATCGTATGTCTTGCCAAGTGTTTCTATATTCTTTATCTGCCGTTGGATTTCACGCTCTTTCTTCTTGTCTTTAATATTAAAAAGACTTCCTATGGTTTTAGCAATTCCCCCAACAGCTTGGATATAACCACCAATATCAGCAGGATTAGCAATAGCACGTGCAACCCCACTTGCTGTTTGACCTAATCCACTTGCTATTTCTGCTATACTGCTAATTGTATCTGCTGTTCCGGCAGACATAGTGCCAAACACATTTTCAAGGTTACTTGCTACGTCAGTGATACCGGAGGAAAATTCAGAGAGATTATTTCCAATTTCGCTGAATTTATCGGACAGAGTTTTACCTAATTTCTGCCCATTTCTTATTTGCTCGGCTGTTTCCTCTGTTATCTTTCCCTCTGCAACAAGTTGAGCGAGTATAGCATCAAGTTTTGACTTCTCTAACAACCATTGTATGCGTAGCTGATTTGCTTGTGCTGAATCTACACCGTATATTTCTACTGCTGCATCGTATTCTTGCTTCTTTTGTTGAACAATCTGTGATTGTGCATTTTTCTGTTCGGTATAATAAGCAACTGCATTATTGGCTCTTATATTCTCTTTTTCAAGTTCATTCCTTTGCTTTAAGAATTGAATGTACTCTTTTACTCCAGAAGTAAGACCTGTGAAAGGATTCTTTTTGGAAATCATTTCGTCAATCTTCTCCTGTTGCTTGATTATGGCTTTCAGTTGGTCGGCAGGGAGGTCTTTTAAGTTCTCACGCAAACTCGCAAGTTTATCACGCATGGCAGTAAGCATACGTGTGGATGAGCTTTCAATATTCTCAAACATGGAAATATACATGTCCGAATTTTGGAATTGCTTCCAAGTGTTTTCGTCAGACTTTCTTCCATATTGAGATTTAAGGTTGGCTTCATATTGTATTCTCTGCTCCTCTGTAAGATTCGCTTTCTGTATCTTCGCCCTTTCCTCGTAATACCATCTGTCAAGCTGCAATTGGTCTGAAAGCTGTGTCTTGTACGCTTTTGTAAGCTCAACTACAAGGTCTTGGCTTTCCTTTATACGTTGCTGCTCAATCTCCTTTATTGCATCTTGATAATCTTTGTATTGTTGAGTATTCGGGGCTTTGTATGTGTCAGTATACTTCGTTTGAAACTCAATCTCAATGCCTTTCTGAACATCATTCAACGTCTTTGCAAGTCCGGGGAACAACTGCTGCACCTCCGCTTCGGAAAGACCTGCATCTTTCAGCTTCTTGTGCAAGTCCAAGCCGTTGAACATATCTTCTATGTTCTTCTTGGTCTTGTCAAGCTGATTCTTTAAATCTTCTTCCTGAATCTCTATTTTCAGCTCTGCAATAATCTTTTTAAGTTCAGTGATTTTCTTGCTGTCTGTAACATCTTTAAGAAGTTCCTCGTAAGCCTTAATCATGCCCTCTTTGGTTGGCAGGATATTCATTTCATCCATACCTGTAAACTTCAAAGCAGGCTTGAAAGCGGAAAGAGTTTGCTCAATAGCGGCATTCTCTCCCATAAGCTGATTCAGTTTCTCATAGCGTGACTGCATTTCTTTGAGGACGGAAATACGTTCTGACCAAATGTCACGTTCAGCTTTTGCATTAGGAATTATACCTTTCTTAGCAAGTGCTTCAAGCCTTTTTTGTATTTCTTTTTCAACTCTCGCAGAATCAATGTAAGTGTTTTCATCAGCAGGCTTTCCACGTTTTGTTTTAATTCCAGTTAGGTCAAACCCTCGTTTTTGAAGTTCTCCACCTAAGTAATACTGGTCTGGATGCGCTCTAACATATTCAAGTTGTTTTTTCAGTACATCAGCAGTCTTCTGCATTTGCTCTTGACCATCCATCCAATAATCTATTAGACCTTGTTTGCTCGTTACATAATCAACCTTTATAGTTATTTTGTTGCGGTCAAACTCAGCTTGAAGTTGGTCTCTTAATGTAAGTGCTTCTTTTTTTACTTCTTCTTTGTCGGCTTTTATATTGATTTTATAATGTGTGTAGGCCAATTCTTTTGTTACAGCATCTAACTCTGATTTGTCAATTCTAATTCTAAGCCTTTCCTTTTCTGCTTTTGTCCTATTCTCATTGAATTTCCCAAAAATGCCTTCTATTTCATCAATGACGTTCTTTTCATCCTTAATGTATTTGCTTGACGCTGTAAATAAATTAGAAATTGCCGTTTGTATTCTCCAAACTGCATCCGATGCAACGCCTCCCCAAGATGTCCCTTTTTTGTAATACTTATCCAAATCGTCAGACATTTTCGCTATTTCGTCCTTCATTCTTTTAGTATAAGTAAGCAAATCTTCTCCCTCCTTTGGACCTTTTGACAGTTCTTCAAGGGTTTTCTTATGTTCGGATGATAGATTGTTTTCTTCTGCGGCAAGTTGCATCATTACGGCTTTTAACTCTTCGCCTTGAAGGATAAACTCGCCATAAGAAGATGCGTATTGTTTACTGTCTTTGTCTATATCGTCTTCAAACCATTTTGATTTGCTCTTTGCATATTTGGCTTCCATTATCCGTTGTTCATTAAGGAACGCCTCATATTCTAAAAGATAATTTTTGAATGTTTCTTTAGCCTCTTCTTCTGAAAGATTGACTCCAATTTTAATGTCAAAACCTTCGTTGTTCATTTCTTGAACGAGTTTGTCAAGAGACTTTTTTATATCTGATTCTGATTCATCTTTTATAGTTGATATTCGTATTTTTGCCTCAAAATACTTGTTTGTACTTTCTGCTATTGCTTTATTATATTCTTTTATGGTGTCAACAAGCTCCGTGATAATTCCAATAGTTGCCATTATAGCAGCCAACGGCAATGAAGCCTTGAATGTCGCTCCAAATGCTTTCATTGCTGTATTTGCCTTATTAAGCCCTACTGAAAACAATCCAAGTGCACCATTTGCCGCCCCAATTTTTTTAGCCCATGTATTGATTGCCATTGATGCAATTATTGGTGCAAACGCTTTCGCTACATTAACGACCGTTTCCCAATTATCAATAAGGACTTTCACGGCATCTATTGAACCTTTCAGTGTATCCTCGTTAGCCTTACCGATAGAATTAAGCATAACGTCTATACTATCCTGTAAGTTGGAAATTTTGCCTTGCAAAGTTTCGGCTTGAATTTCCTGCATATTGTAGAACAAACCTCCCTTGTCAGTCAATCTTTGGAAGATATTCTCTATATCCTCAAAGGTGACTTTACGCTTGGAAATCATATCTACAATCTGCGCCGTGGTGTACGCTTCGCCTTTAACTTCTTCAAAATAGCGTTGCAACTCTCCATACAAGTTTATACCAGCTTCCGTAAACTGCCGGACTTCCGTACCACGCAAGTATGCTGCCGCCTTGACCTGACCGTAAGCAAGAATAAGTCTGCCCATATCAACGCCCAAACCAGCCGATACATCAGCAAGTCTTTTTGTCGTATCATACAACTTGCTTGATTCAATGCGGTATGCTGCAAGTTGCTTGGTGTATGAAACAAGTTCCTTGATTTTGAAAGGAGACTTGACAGCAAGTTGAACGGTCTTGTTGAATATTTGGTCTGCTTGTGATTTATTCTGCAATATGGCTTGCAAGGAACGCTGTTGTAGCTCAAACTCTCCACGGACGTTTGCCAGCTTACTTATATATCCTTCAATCTGTGACACGGAGAATACCAAGGCAAGCTGACGGCTTAATTGCCCTGCCGTATCCATTAGGTTACGGTGACGTGTGGCAAGCTGTTGTGATTTGACTCCTGCTTCTGTTAACGCTTGGTTGTGCTTGGCGATGGCTTGGTTTATCTGTTGTAACGTAGTTTGATAATTCTTGTCAGTAGTGTTTAGGGACAAACGGGCTTTTTTCAAATATTCGATGGCTTGTACGTTTTCTTTAAGAGACTTTGTGTTTTTGGAATAGTCCAATGCGCCTTGCGGAGTTGACCTCTGCGCATTCGCTAAATCTGCTGCCGCCTTTGCCGCACGTCTATCCGCTGCCTCCTTACGTTGTGCAGCCTTTTCCGCAGATTGGGCACGTTGCTCGTCCGTCTTTCGTTGCTCGTCAAGCTCCATCTTCATGTAGCGCATGGCTTCTACTGCAGCTTTTTGTTGCGGCTTTGACAAATCCATGTTCTCAACGTATTTTTTCAAATCCGAATATCCCTGCTTTAACCCGGAGATGTTTAAGTTGCTGAATGAGCCTTCACCTATTTTATTACTGCTTATTCTATTTAGTAGGTCTGCTGCACGTGAAAGGCTTTCATTCAGAGAGATTGTCTTTCTCGTAGTTTCTTCCGCACCTTTACCTGCTCCTTCAAACGGATTGCCTTTTATGGCATCTATCTTTTTGGCTAAGGAAGTGATTGCACTCTCCAACTTACCTGTATCTATTACTACACTGCCAAACCCGTTTTTCAACGCATCAGCCGCCGTATGAGCGTGCTTCTCTATCTTCTCCAGCTTCTCATCGAAACTATCCAACTTCTTTAATACATCCGGTGTTATATTGAGGAATGCTCCTGCTTCGTTATTTGCCATCGTTATCCTGTTATTTATTTATTATCGGTAATCCCAAATCGTTCAAATTCTTCAAATCATCGGCACTTCCTATCTTGCCGACCTTACTATTCTTATCCTTGTTCAAGTATTCCACATGGGAGAAATCGAATGAGCTTAACCGTACCTGCCCGACCGTCATTCCCCACAAGTATTCGTCACGAGAGCACCAAGTGTTGGAGCGAAGGAAATCAACCATCTGCCCCCACTCGGTACGGGAGATTATCAGCTTCGTTCCGCTTTCTTCGTCTTCCTCGTCAGGGTCATTTCCCTCACGGTCTGAATCACATTGGTACTCTCGAAAAAAAAATCCGTGCTTATGAGGTTTAGTATTTCGCCAAGCAGTAAAGCCCAGTCCTTCATGTCGTACTCTCCCCACATGAGAAGGTCGTAAACCTGCCTGTACTCTTCGGAAAGTTCTCTTTTCTCGTAGTCAGAGAAAATCCTTTCCTTGTCATTGAGCAAAGCAAGGGTTATCACGTGTACAACTGCCGGGAGATTCACCGCAAACTCCTTGATTACGTCCCCCATGCTCAACTTCTCGCCTTTGACAATCTGACAAGCCTGTTCCGCAATGAGCCACTGCACGCCCGGCTTCAATCCTGTAATACTCCATTCCGTCCCGTGAAGCGTTACAAGGCTTGGGCTGTCGTTCATTATCTTTGCAAGCCGCTCCATTGATTCATCGGAAACTCTTTTTACAGAAGTGCTTTCCTGTTCTTTGTCTTTCTTCTTTGTCGCTCTATATACCGCCATGATTCAAACAAAAAGGGCGGCGGCATATCAGCCTACCGCCCTGTTCAACAATCTTTTTACCTATATAATCTATGCTTTTAAGCCGTCTCTGTCGGAATGGTAAAGTCCTCATTCACGTATGCGGCCGTCTTGATGGTCTTTCCGTTAGCCGTCAGTGCCACACTGGTAGCCGTACCTGCAAGGTTCAGACGTGCGATGTTGCTGTTCATGCTCTCAACCATAAGGCGTGAGTTCAACTGCAACTTCGGAATACAGATACTCATATACTTGTCGTTTCCGTCTGTGTCAGTTCCGTTCTTGAAAACAAGGTCAATCTTTACATACGTCTTTTGGTACGCAGCCGGAGCGAACAACTTCTTGGCGGTCAAATCGTATGTGTAGTTTGCGAAGTTTTTTAGAATCTCAGTCTGAATGTCGGCTACTTCTGCCGCAAACTGGAATTTACCCAAAGACACAATATCAAGAATCGGGTCATCGGAAAACTCGTTCTCAATCGTTGTTGAATCGTTGTCATCCTGTGAGATTGTTGTGGTGTCACGGACTACCTCGTCAAAAATGAAAGTATCGCCTGCCGGATTGTCGGCTGTCTCCGTTGTAGCACCCGTGTAAAGTGTAGCTACCAAGCAATCGGGTTTGATTACCTGCAATGAAGTTGGGCTGGTTCTTTTTACTGTTGCCATAATGTTATCCTTTCTTTTGTTAAATGTTTCTTACCGTTATGTTTACGTTTATCACATTGTAGTAGTAGTTCCTGTTTTGGTCGTAGTCAGCGTCACGGAAGTTCACTTCAATCACATAGTGACGGTCGTTGCATGATTCAATAGCATTGTCAAGCGCAAGTTCCATAGCGTATAGCCGTTTAACTGGCTTTGTCCCGTGGCTGTCAACGGATTTTGCATAGAGGAATATGTTTGCAGAGCCTTTGGCGTAAGCACCGTAATCCTTGAGTGAGAGCACATCGACAAGCACCATGTCTTTCCAACTGCTGTCAACTGTTGCAGGCATATTCCCGATAAACAGGTTATCCGAAATCCCTGCTTTCGTGAGAAGCATTGAAAAGAAGTTCTCAGCTCTTGATGTTGTCTTGTATATGTTCCCCATAATCAATAACTACCGTGACTTATTATCCCGAAATTCGCGTTCTTGAACTTTGAAGCAAGTTGCTTTACGTCATTCCTTGCCGTTGCTATCACCTCATACTTGTACTTGTCCTCAACTATTTCACCGTATGGCATTGCGACTGCAACAACCAAATCTATCCCGTCATGTGCCTTGTACTTGTTTTGTAGGAAATCGGTAATGGCTTCACGACCTTTAATCGTTTCACCATACCACTTCCTGCCTTTCTCGGCTTTAACAGCAGGGAATCCGCTTGCAACCAGTTTCTTGTCAACATATACTCCCCAACCGTAGCTGTCGTGAAGGTTGTGTGTACGATGCGTGTAACCTTTGTTTTGCAACTGGCTATCCACAATTTTCTGCCCTTCACCGGAAAGGAATCTGACAAGTTCTGATATGCGGTCTTTCTTTGCCATAGCCTACACCTCGCTCATCTTAATGTCAACGTGGCAACCACCCAACTGGCTGTATTCAAGTCCAACAACACGACCGTTAATAGGTATCGCATAATCCTCGCATTTGAAGTTAGTGTTGAACCTTATCGGAAGTTTAGCACCTATATCGCAAGGAAAGAACACCTTGTAATCAGCCATGATAGTACCTGAATTAATCAGCTTTGCTGCCTGCTGTATGTCGCATTCGGTTTCAAGAAGGATAGTCTCTCCCGTAGTGGGGACTTCGGGAGAGCTGTCAGTCCTTTCATTCCCAAGCAAGTCGCCGTTACCGAGAAGGTCTCCATCCTCCGGCTTATTCGTCACAACGGTATAGAACGTACCGTGAAACGGGTATTGGGTTATTGCTTTTCTTTTCAGGCGCATAACTACACATCCAATGAATTTTCATTTACCCAACTCATACCTCCGCTATCCATGCTTGCCAACGCTTCTTCTTCACCGTACTTCTTGTACAATGCTTTCAGACGGTCTTTTAAGTTTTGGATAATAGCAGCAGTTACCGTCTCACTACCTACGTCCTGCCTGTAATTGCCGTGCTGGAGTGACGATGAAGCCACAGACCACGGGCCGTTTATGACAAGCTCATAGAGTGCGATAAGGCAATGGTCTTTCGTGTATTCGTCTATTTGTGAACGGTCGGTAAGTTCTACCAAACCGTTCTCGTATGCGATGTTTTCAAGCGCATCATCTTCAAAGACGAACCTCGTAAGTCCATTGAGGTATGCTATCGGGTCAAATGAATTTTCCATACTACTACAATGCCTTGGTTGTTAGGAATCCGCTGTGCTGGTATCTACAATCACATGGTTGCGGAACGTCTTCAATGCAGGGCAAGCCGACATCATTACATCGGTATGCCATTCCTTGTACAATCCGTTGTTGGTTGTAGTGTTAACCACTGTGCAGAGACCGTCATTAGTCTGGGCGAAAATCTTTGTGATTACGCTTGAACCGTACTTGTCGAACATCTGCTTGTCGAGGTTATTTGTGTATTCAAACTCGCAAGCATATCCGGCAGGACGAAGAACCGCAATCTTATCAGCCCATCCTTGAACGAAGGTATCTCCGGTATTGGTAAGGTTCCGTTCCTTCTCTTCCACAATTTCAATCGGGGAAACGCCCGGGTAGTCACGGAATGCGGCAAGGAACAAGTCTCTTGTAGTAGGAGCGGTCGTAGTGGATGAAATGTAAGCCAAAGGATTCTTCTTGTAGCTGTCAACAAGTTCCTTTGATTCTCCATTCGGCAAGATGACTTCGTAGAACATCTTACGCGTAACCTGCCATACCAATGCGCCTTCATATCCCCACTTCTCTCGGTATACCTTCTCTTTTGCGGCCATCTGGCTAAGGATTTTGCAATCGGGGTCAGTCCACACCTTAGTACCAGCCTTAGTGAAATTCTCTTCGGGAATATCCGCTTTGTGCAGAGGAATCTGAATACCACGGGCAATGTTACGGTAGTCAATGTTACCTTTTGACATCAGTTGTGCGGTCATAAAGTTCATGGTAGCGTCCGAGCTGTCAATCTGTGATTGCAACGTGTGCACCCATGCGGCTACCAAATCGGCATCGTTTCCAAACAACTCAAACTGTTGCTCTTTTGCTTCACGTTCCATAGCGGTTTCAACGTAACCGGGAGCGATGAAGTCGGGGATTGAAGCTGTGTACCAGTACAATCCTTCCTTATCCATTTGGTTGCTGTCACCAAGAGGCGCACGCAAGTCCATCAAAGGAGCGGCTTTCAAATCGCGACCTTTCACGGAGAAGGTGGCAATACCATTAGGCGCAGTAGGCGTTGGAGCACCGGCCTTTACGCCTTGTGTCTTATACCAACCGTAATTGGTATAGAGCAATCCTTCCGTGTTGATGAAGGACTGCAAGAAACGCTGGTTAGTCTTGTCTGCGAAGAACTTAGCGTATCTGCTGTTGTTAAAATCAAATTTAGGCATAGTCTAATTAAGTTTAAATGTTGAACCACCCGTTAACCTTACTTTTGTTCAAGCCTTTCAAGGCTGCCGAAAGCGGCTGCATTCTGTCCGTGTAAAGGAACACGTCACCTAACGCCAAAGCAGGGGTAATAAGGTATCTCGCACCGTCAAAGTCATTGTCAGATGCGGCAGGGTCAAATACAAAGTCAAAGTCACAAGGAAGGTATGAATTGGGGTTAGTAACCATTGCTTCCTTGCTTGCTCCAGCCTCTTTTGCTTCTACAAGCACTGAAGAAGTGGTCAATGCGCCAAGTGTTGCGCTCAATGTCACTTTCCATACATCACCTGCCGTAGCGTCTGTTTCGGCCTTAACTGCTGTAACGGTCACTGCTGTTCCTTTTCCTGTCAATGTAGTTGGTGCTACCATAAGAATGTCACCTACGAACGGAATGAGAGAGTAGCCGTCCCTTTTCAGGTATATGTCCGTGTCGGTTGCTTCTGCTGTGGCTTTGGCTACTGCATACGATTTCAAAATATAACCAGTACCATCCGGATTGTACTCAAACAGAGTTCCTGCAAAAGCACGGGCATTCCCTTTGAACGGATTCTTGATAACGCATCCCGTAGTAGGGAATACAAGCGCGTCCTTTCCGCTCATCTGCAATTTCACGAAAACATAGCGGTGTCCACCAATGCTTCCACGAGCCTGAACCAACGCTCTACCGGGAAGGTAGCCGCTGTTCAATAGGATTTGCTGATAAAAATCTGCCATTTTCTTTAGTTTTTAAATGATTATTGTTTTTCTTCTCTGTGCGATTGCTTCTTCACGATAGCAACCACATCGGCGTAGTCATCTGTCTTTTCTGAACCTCCTCCTGCGCCTCCTGGAGTGATATTAGGCGGTGTGTTTGCACTGAACTTGTTATAGCTCTTTACCAGTCTTTCTGTCAGAGCGTCAACGTCAGTTTCAGAATCAATGTGAATCAGTTCGAGCTGGTCGTTAATCCAATCCTCGTTCTTGACTTCTTTCCCTTTCAAGGCTGATTTGAGATGGTTGCGCTTTTCGGAGATTGCCTTAGCTTTCTTTTCTTCCTCACGCTCTGATTTCAAGTCTTGGAGTTCTTCAAGCAACTTGTCCAGTTTGCTTTCGTCTCCTTTTTCGTCCTTGCCATCATCCTTTTTGTCCTTATCGTCCTTTGTGGGGTGATTCTTTTCCCACTCCTTTACGAACTTTGAATTGTCGTTGCGTACATTGTTGTCGATACGCTCCAAGCGTTTAATCTTTTTGCCTACGACATCCTCCAGCTCCAATTCTTCGTCGTTACCACTCTCTTCCAAATCGGTGTAGATGTCTTCTACTTCCTCATTGAAACTTCTCTCACTCATAGCCAAGTTTTTCTTGCCGTTGTTGGTGAGTTTTGCTTTCAGTGCTTCTGAAAGCTGCTCTTTCGTAAATTTCATACAGTATGAATTTATAATGATTATGTGCGAAAGTAATGCTTTAATAAAAATGTATAATCATAAACAAATCAAGCTATTTATCACAGTGATAAATAAGTATTAGATTACATATATATTACTTTGTTATTAATGGGTATTTTTGCTCTTGATGAAAGAGCAAGAAGTACATAATGCGATAGTGAAGAAGCCCTTCCCAGGCTTCCAAACCTACTTTGCTTCAACTAACGTGGATATATGTTTCGGTGCTGGAGGGGTAGGAAACGGGAAGTCATACTCTCTTGTTCTTGGATTTGCTGAACCGTTAATGCTTGACCCTGATTTTAGATGTTTGATAAGTCGTAGAAGTCTTGGAAATCAAAAAGCAGGAGGGGGATTTGTCGATACGTTTAAAGATATATTCGGAGAATATGTAAAAGTTAAAGAAGCCGATACTCCGAGAATATCATTTTCAAGCGGAGCGTATTGCGACCTTACTTATATAGACCCAACGAATATAGACAGAATGAGGGAGCGCGCGAAAGGATGGCAATATGACGCAATCGCTATTGACGAGCTTACAGAAATGCCATGGGAAGTGTTTACTTATATTCAATCCCGTAATCGTGGTAAAAGCAAAACATTTACAGGGAAATTCCGTGCTACATTCAACCCTAAACGGACACATTGGACGAGAAGGTTTATAGATTGGTATGTAGGAGTTGATGGGAAGGGTATTCCTGACAGGATAGGGAAGGTACGTTTCTTTTTCGTTGCAGGTTCTACTGTTGATGATACTGTTTGGGGCGATTCAAAAGAAGAGGTTTACGCCAAATGTAAGATACAAATAGATAGTTTGATTAAAGACTTGAAAGGTAAAGCGAAATATCAAGACTTTATCAAATCGTTTACCCTATACGAGGGCACAGTTGATGAAAATGAAGCTCTTATGGGAGGCAATGCAGGATATGTTGGTTCAGTTGCAGCTTCTGGTACTCGTTCAGCCGCTGGACTTATTGGCGTAAATTATAATGCTGACCCTGATTCAGACGAAAAGATACCTATCCCGTCCAATTCCGCACAAGGAGTATTCAACAACAACCCGGCTGTAAACGGTGACAAATGGATAACCGTTGACTTGGCAGACTACGGTACTGACAACCTTGTAGCCCTTGCATGGGACGGATTTCACGCATACGACATACTCATACTCAGCAAGTCAACTCCGAGAGAGAACGCTATGGCGGTAAAGACATTCGCGTTTGAGCATGACACGGCAGAGAGCCATATCATTTTTGACGCTACCGCCGGACGTTACTTCAACGACTACATACCGGATGCCGTACCTTACATATCACTCAATAAGCCTTTCGGCCTTTATCAGCTTACCGCAATGACTGTAAAGGATATGTGCTATATCCGATTATGCAAGATGATAGAAGCTGGTAACTTGACATTTGACGATAAACTTGCCGTGCAGACTTACACGCACCAAAACTTGAAGTACAAAGTAACGGTTGAGAATGAGTTTATGGAAGAATGCTCCGTTGTGCGGTTCGATGATATGCAGAGCGGAAAGAAACGGCTTTGGAACAAGAAGAAAATGAACCAAATGCTTGGGAAAGGTCGGTCAATGGACTTGTTAGACCCGTGTGCAATGCGGATGTTGCCTTGTGCAAACATCGAATATGGTAATGAGGTGCAGGCTGGGTATTACAATAGCGTTGAGGAGTCGAAACAGACTAAAGGTTTGGTTACGGAAGGAAGTATTTACGATGAACATTTATGGTATTAGGATATGATAAGTTACAATGACATAAAGGACATTATCAATTCCCTTAAAACGGAAGGGATTGAAGCAAGGGTAAGGGACGTTGCCTATCTGGTGATGTGCGATTCTTTCGTAGATAAAGCTCTTGCCGCAAAGGTGGCTTATCAGGAAGACGACAAACCATCAAACAAGGTACTATCCATGCTTGCAGAGAAGTTGAAACCTTTCGGCATAGGTGCTGCGATTACCATATCCAAAGACGAGAACCGGGAAGCATTGCTAAAAGAAATATTGGAGATGAAACAGATTGCCGACGATTCGAAAGCAAGTGGAGATTCAGACACTTTTATCAAAGCAAGCAAGGTCGTGTTGGATGCACGTGTGAAGCTGAACGACAAGTTCAACATCGAAGAAGAAGAAGGACAGAGAAGAATCATAGTCGTTCCTCAGAAGCACGATATTATCTGTAAGTGGACTTCGAGAGAATGTTCAGCTATGCCGAGCAAGGAGGCCTGTATGAAGTATTACAACCTAATTGACGCAGACAAATGACACGGGAAGAGAAAAAACTATATTTATTACAGAACGTAGATGCTCTTTTGCAGAAGAAGCCGTTCTTTAGGGGTAGTGATACATCTTCTGTCAATGATGCTTCCGAAGGGCAATCCGCAACCGTTACGGAAACACGGACGGCAAGGTTGCCTAAAGTGAGCAAGAATATTATCACACAGGAAAAGTTCTTGAAAGAGCTTGACCCTATGAGCCATGACGTTCTGTTTGACAATAACCTTCCGAGCATTTGTGTGAAACTGGAAAATGGAGGTTATCAAGAAATAAAATTCCAACGTACCTCTTTAGCGTTGCAAGAGCAGATATTGGCGAGCCATGTAATCTACTTATGTGGCAATCCTTGCGTATTGTCTTTGAGAGGTGGCAATCCTTCTGAAAAAGACAAAGAAAACTATTCCACTATCAAAGAGTATTGGGTCGATAGGAATATGGACGGTTGGCGTACAAAGGCAGTGCGTTCACAGCTTGCTTCCGGGGATTCAGGATTACTTTTCTACTATGACTATAAAAATAGAGTAAAATGCCGTTTGTTGAGTTATGAGGACGGATATGTTATAATATCACACAATGACGAAAACGGAGACAGACTTCTTGAAAGCGTTTACTATGCTGATAGTAACGGTGTGGAGTACATAGACTGCTACGATGACAAGTATATGTACCGTATGCGCAATTCGGGAGAAAACGCCGGAGAAGATGGATGGATAAGGGAAACTCCAGTAGTGCACGGGTTCAGTGAGATTCCTTTGTGTACGAAGCGTGGAAATGTGGCGTGGGACAAAGCGCAAAGCCTTATTGAGATATACGAGATTATATACAACATATTCTTTGTCATTCAGAAACGTAATGGTTGGGGAATCCTGTACATACGAGGGAATTTATCCGAAACGACAAAGAAACTTGCCGGAAATATAATCCTTCAAGACAAGTCCATGGACGGGAATGGTAGTGCTGAATTTAAGGCACCGCCAAGCCCGGAAGGTATGCTTAATTCCTTGGAAGATTTGTTTGAGAAGATTCAGATTAATTCTTCATGCACATTCCTTTTGCCGAAAGATGTCAAGTCAAGCGGAGATATAAGCGGACTTGCTATCACGCTTACCCGTGACTTGGACTTGAAAAATGCTCAGCAAGGGGTTATCGAATGGCAGAATTTCGCTGATAAGATGATGCGGTTGTTCAAGGAAGGACTTGCAAAAGAACTTGTAAAGAAAGGAGAGAACACGAATGCGATAACTGAATTTGCAAAGCTTCGTATAAGCTGCAAATTCAAAATTTGGCAACCGTTTAGCGCTACTGAATATAACAATATGCTTATTTCAATGAAACAAGCCGGAATACTTTCAACTAAGACCGCTATTGAGAAGAACACTGAATCAACACCAGATGAAGCTAAGAGGATTGAAGAAGAGAATGCCGCAAATGCATCTGTAGAAAAAATTGAAGAACAGATTGATGTTGTCGAATAATGGAGAAGAAGAGCCTGTACATATATAAACTCGACGAGCAAGGGAACAAGGTAATGTTCCCTAATTCCGATATGCCTGCCAAATTGGGAGAATACACTTATTCGGCACAACGTATGGCAGGTACTCCAACGCTTACGGCTACATTAAATTATCCTTCTTGCTTGGATGATTTGTGGAGTGGAGAGGAATTTGTGGAGTTCAGAGGTGAGAAATACTATGTAGACCAAACCCCTACATCTTCAAAGGACAACAAGAGTGTAATGTATAAGCATGAACTCCAGTTCGTTTCAGAACGTATCGTGCTGGAGAACGTGTATTTCATGGACGTGGTGACTACCGGAGCAGATACATATCATTCCAATTCAACTTCAGTGAAGTTCATGGGAGACATAAACGAGTTTGTCGGACGGCTTAACGCCTCAATGACAAAATCGGGTATAGGATATTCGGTAGTCATGGATGATGATATTACTTCCGATTCCAAACTTGTTTCGCTTGATAACGTGTACCTTGCAGAAGCGTTGCAGTCCATATATACCATATATGAACTGCCTTATTACTTTGTAGGGAAAGTATGCCACATTGGATATACAGAGAATGTCATTTCCACTCCCTTCGAGTATAGGAAAGGGCTTGTATCAATCAAAAAGACAAACGCAAATTACAAGATAGTAAATAGAGTTACGGGTGTCGGTAGCTCTGACAATATTCCTTTCTACTATCCGAATGATGATGAGACAGAAACTATTGAGCGTAGCCAAAACCTTATGCCTTCCATTTATAGAGAGAGTGGGGGAGCGGAGAGATTCTACAATGCGCTTAATAACAAATATAAAATTCCCGGTACGAATGATTACTATTCGTTTAAGAATATATATTCTTCAAAGAAAGTAAAGGAAATAAAGGTCGATTTTAGCGACATAAAACCGACTATAGAAGGGGTAACAAACTCTTCCGGTAAGTTGTTCGGAGAAATAGCAGATATTGCTTTTGATGCCAATGATAGTGACGAACTTGGTACAGGTACTGGAAACAACGTGTTTAATGGTTCGGACGAGTATGTTCATTCCTATTTCTATATAAAGCTGCATATCTATAACGGAGATTACGGATTCAACCTGTTTGAGCAAGGCTTGGAAGGTGGGACTGCCGTAATCAACATGACTACGGGGAATTGTGCCGCTTGCGAGTTTGAGATAGGAGTTACCTATAAGGACAATGAGCCGGGCAGGGCTTTCAATCCAGTGTTGGTGGATTCTGCTGGGAACTTACCGGCAGGAGACTTTGAACAGAAGGTTACTTCGCAAACATCCCAATATGTAGAAAGCCAACAAAACACTTCTACAAATGAGGTTTGGATAGCTGTTAAGAAGGACAATACTTCTTTCGGTGTAGTCATGCCTAACGCCACAAACAACTATAAGCCTTCTATCGGTGACAAGTTTGTGATTACGGGCATAAAGATGCCTAAACCGCTTGTTCTTGCAGCGGAAAAGAGGCTAGAAGAAGCGCTGATAAAGTATATGTCAGAGAACAACGATGAGAAATTCACGTTCTCCGTAAACTTCTCACGCATATTCCTTGCCGATAATACTGATTTATGGGACATATTGAATGAAAACGCTCGCATATACATAAAATACAATAACAAAGAGTATTTTATGTATGTCAATTCATATACTTGTAAATCTGACAAGAATTGCTTGTATGACATATCCGTTGAACTTACAGACAAGCTATCCGCTAATGTCTCTGCATTGAGAAGTACGATTTCAGAGATAGCCGGGGATATTATAGGAAGTACATTGGGCGGTGCGAATAACAATAATGATTGGTTTGCAAAAGCGGCAAGAAGATTTATCCGCAAGGATACCAACGACCGCACCCCCTTCAAGCTGGAAGTTGGCGACAAGCTGACTGCGGAGAAGGGAATTCAGATAAGCAAGAACTTCGTTTCCGGTATTATCGGAGGAAGCGGCGGCTACATCTATCTGGACGAGAACGGGAAGGTTGTCATCGAGACAGACAAGGCTGTATTCCGTGAGGAGATGATAACTCCAAAAATAACCTTCAACTGCATAGACGTTATATCGGGTGACAAAGCCAATACGTTCGCCTACGGAACAATCAAGACTGTAGATACCGAGAACCGCATCGCCACTCTTGACCTTCTGGAAGGCCAATACGGTACGCTTCATGTGAGTGACATATGCCGTGGCGTATTCCATAACATAGGTGGAAGTAACACCGACAAGGATACGATTGGCGCGAACGGTTTCATAGAGTATTCCGGTTTCGCCACATCCTACTTTACTCCGACCAATATACTGGAGAACGAGGCAGGAATCATGAAGTTCGAGTATGAGCTTCAGGTGGGTACGTCCGTTCATCCGATGCCGGGCATGAACTTCTTCGCATACGGTAACTTCACCGACGAGGGCCGCCAGGCTATCACCTACGAAAACCGTTACTATACACGCCGTCTGGCTCACGTCAACACTTGGGTGATAGACCCCGAGGTTAACGTCATGATGCAGACCGGTGACCTTAGTGGCCTTTCCATAGGCGGCATGGACTTCTCCGGTTATTCGTTCTACGGCAAGAATGTGTACATCTCCGGCACGATAGAACGCTTGAAGCCAAACGGCACCCCAGCCAAGGACTTGAGCTATGAGGGCGCTTGGGAATCCGGCAGAAAGTATGACTACTACGACAGCGTGACCCATGACGGAAGCACATGGGCCTGCATGAACAAGAACGGTTCGTCAGCCGAGCCGGGCACGAACAATGACTGGCAGAAGATTGCCTCCAAGGGTGACAAGGGCGACCCCGGAGAATCGGCAGTGTTCGCAGACCTCACAAACGAGATGGATAACGTCGCCCTTACCAATGACGGCAAGGTTTATCAGGACACGTCGATAAGCACAGTTGTATGGATGAGCTACGGCAGCAAGAAGATGGCCCTCACCGGCATAACATGCACGCTCCCTGCCAACGTCACCGAGACGCACGACGTTTCCACCGGAGAGATAACTTTCAGTGTCAAGCAGGGCGTGGCTCTGGACGGCAGGAATCCGATACCCGTCGCGTTGACAGCCACCTATAACGGGAAAGCCTACACCGGGCAGCTCACGTTTACCCTGGCAGGTGTCAAGGGCGGTGCCGATGCCGTTCTATACCGGCTTGTCCCGAGCGTGTCTGCCGTGATAAAGGATGCCAACGGTAATCTCAATGTAACTTCCGTATCGTGTACACGGTTGAAGTCTTCGGTTTCCGGAGGCACGGCCGAGACCGGGACGGGAGAACTTAAATACTCCCTTGACGGTGGAGCGGAAGTCTCAATCGGGAACAATGCCGGGGTACCGGTATCAAGCTTCCAGAAGAGCATCAAGTTCATATTCTACGTGGACGGTACAGTAGTGGACGTGGAGACGATACCTCTCGTGGTGGACGGTAAGGACGGTGCCCAAGGCCCTCAAGGTGTTCCCGGTCCTGCCGGAGCTGACGGGAAAACCCTATACACCTGGATAAAATATGCCGACAACGCGCAAGGTGGTGGTATAAGCAACAATCCTACCGGAAAAGCGTATATAGGTTTCGCCTACAACAAGGAGACCGCTACGGAAAGTAACAATCCTTCCGATTATACATGGAGCGATATAAAGGGAGAAGACGGTATACCGGGTGCCGCCGGTGCCGACGGAAAGACTTATTACACATGGGTTGCCTATTCGGACAATGCGGACGGAACGGGCATGTACCAACAGCCTAAAGACACGACTAAATATATCGGTATAGCCGTCAACAAGGAGACTGCTACAGAAAGTAACAATCCTTCTGACTATACATGGTCAAAATTTAAGGGGGAAGACGGACAGAGCGTGTCTTCGCTCGGCAGATGGTATACCGGGCTGTTTGTACCAAAGCTGAGCATTGTCACGATGGGGGGAAGTTCATTCTGCTCAAAGAAAGATACCTCCAACCCACCGTTATGGACTACCACGACAAATGACGGCAGGCGCATTACCCAGACCCAGGACGGAGGCAAGACATACGGGTACATACTGTCCGGTGAATCAAATACGGAGGAGTATGACCTGCTTGTCCAGAGCGGAAAGGACGGAAGCGACGGTACCGATTACGAAAGAGTGTTTATCCATACCACGACGGAAAACCGCCCCTCCACCCCAGCGACCTCACAGACGGACGATTATATCCCTTCCGGCTGGCATGATGATCCTATTGGCGTTTCCGAATCCCTGCCTTTTGAATGGATAAGCGAGAGGAAGAAGAGAAACGGCATATGGAGTAACTTCAGCACACCTGCTCTCTGGGCTAAATATGGATTTGATGGCATTGATGGCGCAGAAGGTGTGGCTGGTACGAGTATTGTATGGAAAGGTGATTTCTCGTCTGCCCCTTCCTCTCCTCAGAACGGTTGGGCGTACAAGAATACGACCGACAAGAAGTCGTATGTATATCAAGACGGCCAGTGGTATCAAATGACCATTGACGGAATTGACGGAAAGAACGGAAAGGACGGACTGAGCATCGTATGGAAAGGCGACCTGCAGTCTCCACCTTCCAATCCTCAAATCAACTGGGCATATAGGGACACCAATAACGGTCGTGTATACATATGGAACGGGACAGCATGGTCGTTGATGGTCGTTGACGGCTCGGACGGTGCTGACGGTGCAGCCGGCTCGAACGGATTGAGCGTGTTCATAACTTACAATGACAGCACTTCCCAGCCTTCTGTTCCTACGGGAAACGGTACTACCGGAGGCTGGCATACGAATGCTACAAGTGGAGCTATATGGATGTCGCAGAAGGTTGCTTCATCCGCAAGTGATGGGACATGGGGCACGCCAATTAAAATCAAAGGCGATAAGGGCGAGAGCATAACAGCCATGGGCAGATGGTATACCGGGCTTATCGTGCCGAAGCAGGGTGTAGTTACCATGGGCGGCTCTTCATACATAGCCAAGAAGGAGACCACCAATCCACCACTGTGGACTGTTACAACAAGTTCCGGTCAGCGAATCAAGCAGACCCAGGACGGTGGCAAGACATACGGGTACATACTTTCCGGTGAGATGAATTCCGCGGAGTATGATTTACTTGCTTCAAAGGGTGAAGACGGAAAACCTGGTGTTGACGGGAAACCTGGTGCTGATGGCAAGCCTGGGGAAAAAGGAGAGCAGGGTATCCAAGGCTGCATCACCCGGCATTCCGAATGGGCTGTGGGCGTGACTTACCGCAACGACGAAGCTCTGACAAGCGGCACCCGTTATGTGGATATTGCCATGATAAGAAACAATGCCGCAATCGACGGATGGGATGTCTACAAATGCAACACTACCCATACAAGCTCGGAAAGCAACAAGCCGGGAGTGTCATCGTCCACATGGACCAAGTTAAGCGGTGTAGGTCCTATCTACACGTCCCTCATTATTGCAAAGAACGCGAGTATTGACTTCATGCAGGGAAACCAGCTGCTTATCAAGAAGGATGACGGTACGGTAACTGCAGGTCTGTCCGGTTCCATAGCAGGCAGCAAGGTGCGTATCTGGGCTGGTTCCGCGACACCGGACAACGCTCCGTTCCGGGTATTGGAAAGTGGCAAAATGATAGGTACGGATGTGGAGCTGACTGGGACTATCAATGCTATAAGCGGTACTATTGCAGGTTTCAAAATTTCCGGTACCAGCATTTCAAGTACAGATGGCGCATACGATGGCGGTGCCGGAAACAACTCTTATTCCAATTCCAAGTTTTTCTTGCATGCGGATGGTTCCAGCTCTGCGTTCTTGGGTTTCAGTGCCACTAACAAATGGGTGGGCATCGGGCTGAACTGTATGCCTGCAACTTCCAATATGCAGGTGTTGGGACGTTTTGAAGATACCGGCACATCATCCTATACCTATAACAAGGCAGGGCTGTACATCTCAATAGCAGGAGCTACAACCTATGATGACAGCAACGTTCATGGCAATAGCGCGCTCTATATTCCCAAAGGGCATATTACCGGATTCCGTAGAAGATTCAGAAGGGTTTCTACTTCCACGACATTGACCAATATGGACAGTATCGTGAGGCTGGTGAATACCGCTGAAATAACGGTTACCCTTCCAGCCGGGGCTGAGGACGGTCAGGAAATATGGTTGTGTTCAGGAAACGAGAAAAAGGTGAATGTGAAAGCGGCATCAGGAGATACTATATCCTACGGAGGAGAAGGTTTCGCTACTAACCGGTGGCACATCTACATATATGATGCGTACAACCGAGGATGGGTTTACGGATATACAAACAACGGATAATATTTCGTGATATGAAGAGAATTAATTTTGAAAGATTTGAGATTTACACAACTATTAATCACAAGGAAGTGGTTGTGCAGGACTGCAGGGAAGGCTTTGCCAACATCATCTACTTGAACGGTAGTGGTGTGGCTTGCCATGCGCTGGCGATGAAGATTTACAAGTCGGAAGGGGCGACGGAGTATTCTGACGAGGAGATTACCTTGATGAAGCAATTCGCGGAAAACTTCGGCAATCTTTCACTGCTTGATTCGTTCGACATGAATGTTAAGGAGAGTACAAATGATAATGAAACAAGAAAGGAGGAACAACAATGATTTTGCAGGCAGACGGAGGGCACTACCTTACACAAAGTGCGGATGTGCCCATAGATGAAAGGGTGTTCGGGAATACCGCGTATATCAGCGACGTTTCGGAGGCTTCCAAATATCGCCAGGTATCCGAAGCCGAGAAGGAACGCATGCTCAATGCCGGAACGATATTGGACCCGTCTGACTTGTCGGATGAGTATCTGGGCAAGGTGGACACGCTACATGAGATTATTAAGGAGAACATCAACACCGCAGGTCTGACGGTTGAGGTGAGCCTTAAGCATAAGGAGTATTTTCCAAAATGGGATGAATTAATTGGCAAGACTGAGCCAGTCGGATTCATGTTTTCCTACGAAGACACTTTATATGAGGTAATTCAAGAGCATGAATTTGCCAGCCAGTGGGTGCCGGGTGTGGGTACGGAATCCCTCTACAAGGTTGTCCAGATTGAAGCCTCCGGCACAAAGGAAGACCCGATAGCCTGGAAGCAGGGAATGGAGCTATTTAACGGCAAGTATTACACAGACAAGGATGTGCTTTACTTGTGCATCCGTGACAGCGGTATGGGAATGTCTTTTGACCTTGCCGACCTGGTGTCCGGTGGTTTTGTGGAAGTGGTCGAGGAATCTTCTGAAGGCACTGTTCTATAACAAGGAAACTTGTTCTTTTTCGGCTTTCCCGATGCCGTTAATTCGGGAATTTATTTAAACAAAAACGAGTTAATTATTAAAATGTTAAATTAGGGTATCATGTTTTTAAAGCGGATGCCCCTTAAATGTACAGAAGTATGGCAGAACAAGATATTAAGGAAAATGAGATGACTGTAGCCAATAGCGTAGATTATGTACGAGGATTAAGTGGTAAAACAAGTGTATTAATAGCATTGTCCACATTACTATCGAAGACTATAAAAAGTGTAGGTAGTGTAGGCGATAATGATTTGAAAAACGTTGGAATATGTTTCGGGTATTCCTTCGGAACAAATGACGGTTCAGGCATTAATGGCATGTTCTTATCAATAGAAGTAGTGGGATATTATTTTCAACTCAAAGTATCATATACTGGAGATTCTATAAAATTTAGAGTATATAATTATAGAGACAGTCTTTGGACATCTTGGAAATCTATATCTTTTACTGAATAAAGCTTTGGAAATGGCATAACCTTTATGTTGCCGTGTTCTTTGCCCCTTAAACGTACAAGGTATGGCAGAGGATATTAAAATGAATCAGTTCCAAGTGGTAACGGATGCACCGTATGTATATGTAGAACTGGCAGATGGTAGCCAGGGGAAAATAAAGAAGGAAGATTTAACAAAACTTATATCTGATAGTATAGCATTGGCAAAGCCAAAAACTATATCCACCAAGAGAGGAATAGAAGTTGATACTGGAATTACTGGTACACATATTGTTTCAATCTGGTATAATAATAGAGAATCAGCTTATGAATATATATTTCGTATATATTCCAATAATGGCGAATATCATACAGAAGTTTTAGCTTCTACTTGGTATTCAGATAAAATCAGTATAAGGATGGATGTTGATAGGCTATATATAACTCAAAACAACTGGGATAATATGCAATTAAAAATCAAAGTGCTATAGCAATATTAACTTCATTTTTCAAACTCCGGAGGAAGTTAGTGAGGCTATTCCAGAGGGGTATTCTGTCAAATAATTTACTCTCTAATACGGAGCAAATTGGAGACTTCTGTTTTTTGCCCAATCTTCTGCCCCTTAAACGTACAAGGTATGGCAGAGGATATTAAAATGAATCAGTTCCAAGTGGTAACGGATGCACCGTATGTATATGTAGAACTGGCAGATGGTAGCCAGGGGAAAATAAAGAAGAGTGATTTGGCAAATGTGATGAATACATTAATAGGAGGCTTATTTCCAAAGTTATTTTCCACTCCTTCAGCTGGAAATGTAAAAGGCTTTATAATTAGAACTGCAATAAGTGTGGCGCAATATCGTGCCATAAGGTTGCAATGCTCTATAGGTTTTAACCAAAACAATATGAGTAATGAGAATTTCTCTGTCAATATAAAGTATTGGGAGAACAAATTCGCAGACAGTCGTCTATCCAAAGAAAATTACAGTTCAACAATATGTGATTATATCGTATGCTACGTTGATAATGACAATACTTTCAGTTTTTATTTAAACAGTAAATACCCAAACCATTCTGGTGGCTATCTTATGTTGTATGTTATATCCAATGTTAATGGGAACAAGAACCAAATTCTCTCTATGGAAGCGGTAACATCGGAATATGTTATGGGTTCTCATGCCCAGGAAAATAAAATTACCATTTCATAAGTCTTTCCAATCTTCTGCCTATAATAGAAATCCGTCCTATCCTCACGGACAAGACGGAGAAAGAGAGTTAATTAATATGAGTTTATAACAGTCTGACTCTTCAGACTTTATAACCCTAAAAAAGACTACTATGCCTAAAAAGGACATGCGGTAAAATTAATAATAATCAATCAGAATGCCAAACAAAACCCGCTCAAACCATCTCGGCTTGAACGGGCTTGATTTGCGCACATTGGACATCCATTATAAAAGGTATGAAGTGTAATTTAACAAGCAAACAAACATTCTGTCCAATGCGCAAAAGAAAGAGATAGGGTGGCAACCCGAATTCAGCTTTATGGCGTTGCCAATGCCTTCTAAATCATGCACTATCTTCACAAATAAGGCATGATTATCGGGTTGTCAATGCACCAAAGGTATAATTTTTATTTTAAAGGAACAAATCCCATGCAAGACATGCTGAGAAATGGAAAGTCAATGGTCTGTTTGAATTCTCTTGTAACCCGTTCCGACCATCTCGGTCAGAACGGGCATAACCTAAAACATTATTTGTCATGTACATTATATATTTGAGATGAAAGTAAAATGAGTCAATAATGTACAGACAAATCAGCAGCTTTGTCATATCCTATTCTCACGAACAAAATACACTTCTGTGCCTATTTATTACAAGAGTGTGCAAAAATATAGCTTTTGCGCAAAATACGCAAATGGCGCAGAAGATACGAATGAAAATTCACATGGCTTGCTGAGCCACTATCAGAAGGAAACTTCTTTTACAGAGTAGCCTTCAGGAATGGCTTCGCCAACCTCTTCCGGTTTATGCAACGTAAAGCCAATCATGGATGACGCGGATATATGCACCATATTTGTTTGATTCAAGCGAACAAACACATCTAAGTAAGATATTTCTGAACTTGATTTAATAGATAATATACGCGCTTTTGAAATGGGAACGACACTTGAAGCAGCTATTTTAGTAATGAAAGAGCCACCGCTATATGCATCGGTAAAAGCGTAAAATAATATCGCTTTTGAGCTCTCATAGGCAAAACTATTTGCTATATTAAATATTCCAGAAGAAGGTTGTTCACCACTTACACCTCTGGCGATTCTATACCACTTCCCATTAGATAAAGCTGCTTTCGTATATCCACTGCCCGTGTTCGGATGAGGAAGGTCGCCAGGTTTTATCAACACACTATCCTTGCCTTTCAAGCCTCTCACATAGTCCACACTGCTGACTGAGGTCATCTCATTTTCCTTAATATCTTGTTCTGCCATACCTTGTACGTTTAAGGGGCAAAGAGTATGGCAAAAAGTACAGAGTAAAAAAGCAATGAACTATTCAGTAAAAGATATTTTCTTCCATGTCAGTTGAACCTCTTCTCCTACTGGAACAGATATGTCTGATGAATAACCAATATTAACCCCATTTTCGCTAAATTCATATACAAACCTTTTAAGAATAATGTTGGTCGTTGAAACCCATTTGTCCCCTTTAATATTTCTTATCCCTTTTAAAATACAAACATTCCCAGTACTATATCTAGTCCCAAGTGCTGACATGATACCTCTTGAATATTTCCCAGCAATCCATAGACTCCCATTTGTGGCTTCATCATCACCAATCGTTAAGACTCTGAATGACGAACTTAGCAACTCTATTAAATCGCTCTTCTTTATTTTCCCCTGGTTATTTCCTATCTCTACATATACATAATCAGCATCCGTCACCACTTGGAACTGATTCATTTTAATGTCTTGTTCTGCCATATTCTCACATTTAATGGGCATCACCTATACACCACTTCCACCCCCATTCTCTTCAAGTGCGCATCCAGTGTTTTTATATTACAATTAAAGTATCGGGAGATAAAGACCTTGCTTTTCCCTTGCCTCAAGAATTTCAATATTTCCTTTTCGTGAGGGAAAAGCAAATGATGATGGTGCCGAATAGACTTGAGCTTCTCCTTTTTCTCCTCAAGTATGGCAGGCTTGTCTACATCAACAACAATGCCTTTTTCTCGAAGTGTGTCAGCCTCCATCAATCGGTGGCGATATTGGTAAGCGGCTGCTTGGTATTCAACGTGTGGCGCTCGGTCGGTTTGGATTCGTTTCTTAATGATGACTTTTCGCTTCTTTCTTCTCTGGGGAACGGTTTTCTTTTCTGTGGTAATGTCTTTAGGTTTCCGTGGGCGTGGAGTATAGTTCCTAACTATCAGTCCTTCTCTTTCTAGATGTTTGTCAAGCGTGCTGTACTGGCACTTGACTTTCCGGCAGATGGCTGCTTTGCTGTATCCGTAGTCGACCATAGTGCGTATAAGTTCCTTGTGTTTGTCGAGCTTGTGCCGGGAGTTTGTCCCTCCGGTTTTCCTTCCGAGTTTCATTCCAAGCGATTTTTTTCTTGCAAGTGCTTCTTTCGTGCGTTGTGAGATAAGGCTGCGTTCTATTTCACTCGCCAACGAGAATGCAAATGCTATGACGTGGCTCTGTAGATTATCGCACAGTTCAAAGCCTTCCTTAACGGTTATTACTCGGATTTTCTTCTTCATCAGGTTGTCGAGAATGGACATAACCTCCAGCAACCGCCTGCCCAGTCTGGATATTTCCGAGGCTATAAGGGTATCGTCCTTCTTCATCTTCTTTAGCAGTGTCCCGAGCTTTCTCTTGTCCACATCTTTCATCCCGCTTATCGTCTCCTCGATGTATTGGTCTACATCTATCTGCCTTTTCCTGCAATAATTCTCTATCTCGAACCGCTGGTTTTCTACTGTTTGCTTGTCTGTCGAAACACGAATGTATGCGTAAATCATTTTTGTTATAAAGATAATGATTTTCCAGAAATATTTGTATATTTGCAGTACCCGTATGAAGATGTACGGCACCGTAACTATGCACTTGGAATATCCGACATATATCAAAGCCTCTGAGCTGATGTTTTTTTGCATCCGGCTCGGGGGCTTTTGTCGTTTTTGACAGACAAAATTTTGGTTAGTTTGAAAAGTTAACATTAAAGTAGGTAATATGACAGATTTAGTTTTTAAAGGTCAGAATGGCCAAGTTTTAACCAATAGCCTTTTGGTGGCTGAGAAGTTCGGGAAAAGACATGCCGATGTAATAAGAAGCATTGACAATATTCTTAATACAGAGGACGAATCACTCAACGCAAAAATGCGTTTAGCTTTTGTATCAACTACTTACGAAGATGCGACCGGGAAAAGTAATCCGGCTTATATCATGAATCAAAAAGGTTTCTCTATTTTGGTAATGGGGTGGAATGGCATAAAGGCTTTGAAATTCAAGAATGAGTTTTATGACGCTTTTGAAGCAATGGAGCGAGCATTGAAAGGAATTACAACTCCTCAAACATATGCGGAAGCGTTACGCCGGCTTGCGGATGAAGTGGAGGAGAAAGAAAGAACAAAGGCTCTTCTTGAACAGAAGACCGAGCAGCTTGATGAATCCAAGGAGTGGTACAGTATCAAGCGTTGGGCGAAGGAGCATAATATGAACTGGCGTTCCATCAACTGGCGAAAGATGAAAGCGCTGTCCTATGGACTGGGATATGAGATAAAGAAGATATTTGACGCCAACTACGGACGGGTGAATATCTATCATATTAATGTGTTTAAAACCTACTTCCAGTGAAAGACAATATAATAACCCAGAGCATCCCCGGAGGCTTCTCCGTAATAGCGAGCGGATTTATAATGGAATCCCTCGAACACATGATACCTTGGCTTATAGTTTCGTTTTCAGTAGTCGTGTGCGACTTGGCTTTCGGAATAAGGAAAAGTCTGCTGATGAAAGAAGAGGTGCGGTTTTCCAGCGCTATACGGCGTACAATGGGTAAGATGGTGACGTACTTTGCTTTTGTCTGTATGGTCGTTATGATAAACATCGCTTCCGGCAGCAAATGGAATATAGATGTGTATTCATGCCTGCTTGTTTGTTTCATTGAGTTCTGCTCGATTATCAGTAATATCCTTACGCCGAAAGGATACAGCTTCAACATGCTAAAGGCACTGGGGTTGTTCGGGAAAAAAATGCTTGATGTTGACAAGGAGGAAATAAGTGAGATAATAACTAAAGATAAGGAAGAAAAGAAATGAGTTTACCAAGAGGTTTGAGAAACAATAATGCGGGAAATATCCGTAACAGTTCTACTGTATGGGTCGGAGAGATAACACCGAGTAAGGACAAGTCGTTCAAGCAGTTCAAGTCAATGGCATACGGCTATCGTGCATTGATAAAGCTTTTGCAGAACTACCGTAAACTGCACAACTGTAGAACTATCAGTGATTTCATTAATCGTTGGGCACCGCCTTGCGAGAATAATACTTCCGGTTATATCAATCGTGTATGCAGTGAGATGCAGGTGCCTAACACTTATATACCGGATATTGAGGATAAGGCTACGATGTGTGCTTTTGCAGCCGCTATTTCGCAGGTAGAAAACGGTGTTCCGGCTGTAATGTCTGATGTGGAAAACGGGTGGAACTTATTGTAAACGGCAATGTACTTCACAGCGGAAAGCCGTCGCACATACAAACAGTTTATCATTAAACAGAATAGCTATGAAAAGGTTCATCGAGAAATCGGATTTGCCGGAATTTTGGAGATTATTGTTTTGGCTTGCCGTCGGTTTGTCCGCTATGTTGTGGAGCATATTGCTTTCATCGTGTGCTGTACCTAAGAATATGGAGCAGGAAAGCCACATGGATTATTCTGACGTGTTACAGAAGATGCATATCCGTATGGATTCTCTTCTGTATAATATGGATATGGTGCGGAAGGAAACAAGCGAGAAGCTTTCTAATTTAAAAGTTGAGAACACTACTACCTATCTTTCTGTGCCCGACAGTGCCGGCAGACAATACCCTACTGTTGTAAGCAAGACTACAGCTAATAAGGAGGAGAAAGAAACCCATAGCATATATACGGAAATATCCGTAACCATGCAGCAGCTTGTGGAGGAGGTGTCCGGCTTGAAGAAACAATTAAACTCCGTTATATCGGATAAGGAAAAAGTGATGGAATTGTCTTGGTGGAACTTGCATAAGGACAAGGTTTACGCCGGAACGATTCTATTGCTGTTTGTTTTTGTTCTAATTGGAAAACTTAAGAAAGGAGGCTGACATGACTTAGAGTAAATCATTCGGGTGTGTAGAAGTGCCCATAGGAAAACTTATCGTAAAATGCGCTCTTTCGGGGCTTAGAGCGGAAAAGAAAGCCCGACCCGTACCTGACTACCAATCCGAACGGGCAAACATCACGAGGACTGTTTAAGGGCTTTCATAAGTCTATAAACGGTTTTCGTGATGTTTTGTTTTTATAAACCCTATATATTATGAGTATGAAGGAATTGAAGAGAATTTATGAGAGTGCGGAGAAGGTTGTTTGTGAAGTCGTAGAACTGGATTACGACAAGTTCTTGACGTCGCATGAGGAAATATATGTGGATGCACGCGCCATTCTCGTGGATTGGCTGATAAGGGCCGGATTTACCGAAAAGATGATAGGAAGATATTCGCGTATGAGCCAGCAGCGCATAAACTCTTTGAAGAATGGATTCCTTCGCAGGAAGCAGAAGATGAGCGTGGATTTGTTCCTACAAGAAATAAACAAAAGACTTACAAGGAACTTACAAACGATTATTTGATTAACAAGGCACTTATCCCGTCCTTTGTGATGCAGTCCAATCGGATTGCCTTGAAATTATAAATTTATAAGTTATGAGAATTAAAGGAATGAGCGGTGAGGAGTACAACGTCACCGGACAAGGACAGGGAAACTACAACACTGTAGGAGCTTCTGCAGGTATTGCGTCTTTCTTGGGGTTAAACGCAGGAAACCTTTTGGGCGGTTGTGGCAATGCAAGAAACGGAGGATATGTAGGCCCGGTTGAGGTTATTACCTCGGAGGACAAGCCCGTAAGCCGTTATGAGGCTGGCATGATGGATAAGCTTGCAGCCAAGGATTCGGAAATCGCATTGTTGAAGTCCAACACCTACACGGACCAGAAACTTGCTGATGTTTATGACCGCCTTTTGACGATTATCAACAGAAACAAGGAGGCTCAAGGTGAAATCAACTTGAACCAGGCTGTTTACAATGGCACCAACACCGCCACACTGGGTTGCATGAAGCAGCAGATTGCGGAATTGGCGGCATTGAGCGAACTTGTTGTTCCGCAGCGTAAAGTTTGTGATACTGGATGCTGTGGATGTAACGGTTAATCCGTAGCCTATGTTTTCTAATGCTCAAAAATTGGCGGCTGTGCTCAACAAATGGGCGCAGCCTGCTATACAGGGATTGCTTGGCAGTAGATTGGGGCAGCTCCCGTTCATCGCAAACATTGATGCCAAGTTGCGCTCTACCGGTTGGGTAAGTCCGATGTGGAGTCTATCTAAGGAGATAGCGCCATTAATGGACGGGTTGTCTTCTTTTCTGGTGGAGCCTATGCTTGCAAGATATTTGCAGGGGATACCGGATTCCGCTATACCGGAACTTGCCCATAAAGTGGTAGATGACGCTATAAAGGTCGGGAGCCTCTCGCTGTTTGAGGGAAAGGTGGAATTCGAGAAAGACGATTTGGAGGAATTGAAGATGCTTTTGCAGTACAATCTTCCAATAAATGTGTCGGCAAATTCTTATGAGGTCTTGACAGAGGAACCTACTCCGCAAGGTGAGGATGCGGAAGAAAAATAATATAAAAAGAAAAAGATTATGATTCAATTAACTCCAATTGCAATCGCTGCTACCAGCCAGCAATATCTGGCAAATGTAGTGGAGAATTTGTGCCAGGCTTATTGTGCCAATAATGGCGTACAGCCTACTGGCGTTGTCAATTTCACTGTAGCCGAGCAGCAGACAGTGAACACGCAGACTATTGTTACAATTAACGCCGCAGTGCTTGTGTCTTACACCCCAAAGGGGTCATGCCGTTCCGTAACCAAACAATGGGTGGAGCAGTTTAAGGTGGCGTTTATCGGTGCTGCCGGTGCGGTTCCTACGATAACTCTTGCTCCTCTCGTGACAAGTGTCACTCCGGAAAACGTGAAGTGCTGCAACCGGGCATTCGGTGTAAGCCTTGCAACTCCATTGACTATTACAGCCACCTTTCCTGCCTGACGAAGCCGTGTCGACGGATTATAACGTCCGTGGATTGCAGTCCGTAAAAAGGAAGAGAGCAAAATTATAAATCGGGGAGGCACTGTCCTCCCCTTAAAAGCATTATTATGAAGACAAAAGATGAAATGATAGAGCGCTATAACCTCCTTTATGAAAAGATGTCCGACAGCAAGAATCCCAAAAACATGAAGATTTTTGGCGAGGCCGAAAAATATATGTTCCGTGAGATAGCGGTGGCGCATCCGGATATGGCCGAGACGTGGCTTTCCCATCTGGAAGCAGTATGCTGGGATAACTACTTGTCAGAGAGAGAGGCCGGGAATATCAACAAGAGGACTGTCAATCAAGATGGCACGAAAGGTTTCCATTGGGGATATGAGATGTTCTGCAATGCCGTAAAAAGTCTTGGGGGACAAGTGGAGGACAAGCCGCATTACAATAGTTATGCCTTGTGGGTTACAGCCAACATGATTTATTCCGACCATGCGAAAAGTATATCCGAGGATATGGGGTATAAGACACCCCAGGAAGTGCCGGCCGATAAGATGGCCCTATCTTGTTATAGAAAGGCGGTGGAGAATCTGAAGGATGAAGACGAGGGGTTTCGTATCAGGAGATACTTTAAGCACCGGATGTACGATAACTCGCCTTTGTGAACTTGAAAGAAAGATAGACATGTTGATTCGGATGGTTGGAAAGCTTGATGGGCTGCGTGGGTTCGGTTCGAATGTTCTTGCAAATGTTGTCGGGGACCTTATGATAAGGCGATGATATGAAAGATAGGATAGACATATTGCTTGAAAAGGCAGACTTCGCATTCTACTGCGACTTCTGCCTTATGTTGAGGGTTCTTCAGTGGAACGTTTAGAGCGTTTCGAGAAGGTCCTTCAGTGGATTATACCCTTCGCTGTATTGGGGAGGATATTAACTCTGTGCGTCTAATTCCTTCACGTCCTGCAGGGTGTTACAAAGTACATACAATGTGCTCATATGGCTCTTGAACAAGTCTGTAGCACCGTCTTCCACGGATTGCGCGTAATCAAACACCAGTTCTATGAGTTCTTCCCTTAGCTGTTCGGGTGTAATGCAGTCTTTGAACAATTCTCCTATTGCGCTGAGGTCGTATTGCTTCTTAGCGGTTCTTATGTTTGTTTCCATGATGATTGAATGATTGAATAATTTTTTAGGTTTTGTTTTAAATGTAAAACGTTGTAAATCAAGTGAACTACAATTTTGTATTTCACTCAAACGAATTGAATAAAGCTTGCTCACCTCATTTATAAGGTGAGCAAAAGTTAATTGTAAGGTTATGCTACATTCATTAACGACAGCAATTCATTCGATGTTTTCAAGAACCATATAGGAGAAGGGAATGAGGCGTCTTTGTGTTGGTGCATCTTCCCATATTTCTCACCTTTCTTTGTGATAACCCATTGAGGAACATCTTTCCCTTTGCTTTTGCTGTACCTTGTGACCTTCTCTATCAACCCAGCTTCAAGAAGTCTTTTATTCCCTTCTTGTCCGCTCATAAATTTCCCTTTTTTATTCATAATTCCTTTATGTTCGAGAAGTTCTGATATTGGTAGTGCCGCTTCTTCATCAACAAATTCGGGCAATGGCAATCCGAGAGGTTCTGCAATCTTTTGTAGCATACCCAAAGTAGAATGATTGTCAAGGCTTAGAAGTTTCTTGGTTTCCTTTACCCATGTGATTTGGTCTTTAAATCCGATTCTTGGAATGTTCGATTCTGTTTTTACCGAACTGATTATCGGCTCGGCTTTTCCGGTTTCTAACGCATCCCAACGGAGCACTAACTTCGCTCTTGTCCCATCTTCAAACTTAGAAGCTATGTACATACATTCTCTGTAATCCAATTCGTAACATGGTTGCTGTCTGTTCCATTGGTCAACATAAGAGGTCAGCGCAAAATTGCGCCCACCTTCTTTCACCCATGCTGGTTCCATATCACGAATGGAACGCATAACATCTTTGTGGTTTCTACCTGCGAGCTCTGCAATTTCAAGAGAGCTCATAGTCTTTTTGATTGAATTTAATTCATTTGCCATAGTTATAACGAATTTATTGGCATTATAGAACAGAGAAACGGCTGTTCACGTCCCGTTCGTTACACTCCTTGATAGGCAGTTGCTACGCCATTAAGCAATAGCACGGGGTTAAACAGCCGTTGTATTATATATACAGCGCACTTACAAGCATAAAAAATGCCTGCATATAGCAGACAACCGTCTGCCTATCAAAAAGTGTAACGCTGCAAATATACGCCCTTTTTCTATAACGCCAAAGATTTAAACAAAAAAATACTTGATAGGTCAATGATATGAGTTATTTGTTCTTCAAACCGTACTTCCTTATGTAAGTGCTTATGGTGGAAGCCGCCACGCCCATCTCATAGGCAATGTCCTTGGACTTCATCCCGTCGTTTACCATCCTCCGCAGATTGTCCATGTCCACAAGTCTTGATGCATGTCCTTTCACTTCGACAGCAGGGGCAAGACCCAACGTCTTGCGCTTTTTTGCGGCATATTCGGGAGTGCATTTGTCTTTGGTCACGTATATTACGGTACGGTGGTCTATGCGTAAGGGATATTTCCCCTTTTCCGTTTCTCTGTGCATCTCCGCGAGGCGTTCCACGTCCCCGTTGAGCGTTGTGTCAATCTTCTTGTATCTGTCATCAATAGGGGTATGCAGCTTTTTCAGTCTGTCTATTTTTCTCATGGCTTTTCTTTATTACTTGAAAACACTAAATTCTGTACTTCTTCTTCCCATACATCTCCCTCATTCCCTTCAAAGTCAAGATATACCGTATCTTTAGGGCTTGGATTGTTGAAACTGGAAAGCAGCCCTACTACCTGCATGGGGATGGAAAGTCTCTCTCCTTGTGGTGACGGCAGTTTTATTCTCACCCGGTCACCGATTTTTAATTCTGTTATATCCATTATTTCACTATGCTAAACTTGTGATACCATTTGTCCGCGTGGCTGAACCATCCAATCATGAACGGTTTGCCGAAGAGGGTTACTTTGTATAGTTTACTCATGAATAATTCGGCTTTTTCTCCGGATTCTGGCTATGTTTACTAAAACGTCCCTGCCAGCATTCAAGAGGGACACGTTGCATGAAGGTATGGCGCATACCCAAATCCTCCCATTCCTCGCAATACTTCTCCAATATAGCCGACATCTCGTCAAGCATACGGACATAGGATTTATTGGCTTCAAGACCACGCTCTATAATCGGGATTGCCATCTTCCATTCTTCATTCGTAAGCAGATTGAGGGACAAGGAAACACGGACAGCGGCTATAATTTCATCTGTAGTCCAAAATTCGTTGCCGTCCTTGACGAAATGATTGACTATTTCGTAGTCAAAGTCTTTTTTCAGCCTGCTCTTGAATGCCGCAATGTTATGCTCTCTGAAGCCAGAACTGTATGTTGTGTAGATAAGCCTTCGTTCGTAATATTCTGTTTCCGGATAGTCTTCAAGTCTTTTCCCTAATAATATTATCTCCATTGTATTTACCATTCCGTCTTTAACTAATATCTCTCCATCATCTCCATATTCATAGCAATCCGGGCAATAGTGCTTGTCATCCACTGGGTCGTAATACCATCCGCTTTCATTGGCAACTTCGGCAACGGTTTTCATATCCTCATGCCACATCTCTTCATTGGCTAAATCCCCACATACATCACACTGGATGTTATGGAAATATTTCTTTACTCTCATGGCTATTTCTTATATTAAATTGGTGTTATCGTAAATATTACCTGCAATCTCATATCTATGCCTAAATTTATCCGAAATTGTTGCATACAAATTGTTTAAAAGGGTAAAAACGATAAAATGTGCACCTTACAAATTTGTCGTTATACGCATCCAACGAAAACTTGCATTTAAGGCAGCATTTAGTCATTGTGCCTATCTTTAATCCTATATTATCCATAATCATATAAGTTTTAACACTTCTTGTATTCCGGCTTCAAGCGCTTCCTCGTAGGTATTGTAATGAATAGAAGGTCTGTTTGCCAGACCGACTAAAACATGGTTCGATACAGACATTATCTCGTAGTACCAAAACAGCTTATGTGAATAGCATATTCCAATATGCAGGTCCTTGGTTTCACGCAGCCACCTTTGAGCCACCGATTGAGGTGGAACAGATAGGTATTTATAACAATTATGCAAAGTAGAAACATTTATAAGATATTTCCTTTGTTGAAACCCTTTCTCTTTCAGCAGCTTCGCTGTCTCTAATGTTACAAGTTCTTCGGTCATTGTTATTCCTCTGTTTTCAGTTCAATCTTTTCTGCCCGTCCCCACCAGGAGCGCTTGTTGTGCTCTTTAATCAAGTTTTCCAGCAGGTAGCGCTTGTATTCTTCATCAGAAGCTTTTCTGCGTTCTTCATAAACCTTTTCTTGCAGGGAATTGGCCTTGTTTTCCAACCTGGTAATTTCTTCGACAAGCTTCTTGACATACTTATCCTTCAAGGAATAGATAGCCCGTGTTTTCCTGGAAAAACTGAATCCTTCTTGTACATCAGTAAATTCAGCCAGCGTATTCCCATCACCCAACGCTACGATAAGCTTGGTAAGGCTTTCCGCGCTTATCTCATAACGCTCTTTTATCTCAAAGGAATCAGGCAATTTCCCGTTCTTGATTTCTATTCCGTCCACGTTGAATATAAGGTCTTTGCCGTCAAAGACCACCTCTTTCTTGTTCTGTTCCATGATACTAATCTTTATTTATGACGTCATTTATATTCCACTCTATTTGAGGAACTTGAATCTTTTGGGAGAATAGTTCCTGCAATTCCTTTACGGTAGCCTTGTGTGCTTGTGCTACGTCTGTCCCACAATACCATCGGTCATGATTGCAAAGAATAAAATCCCCTTTGTATTGGTAGCATCCGACCGCTTCCCATATGTTATCATGGTCCAATACAAACCATTGGTTCTTGTCTGTATCATCCCTCAATGCAGCAATGGCAAGAAACAAAGATTCGTTGGTTCCGCAATTAATACTTCCATGTTTTTTCAAAGGATGCCCATTCCTTATCACATGGTTCTTTTGAGAGAGTAAAAAGAACCTTCCATTGTGACACATTATAAAATCATACTCGTTGTCATCATCATCTGCATAATATTCAGGCTTACCATGTGAATAGCCCAAATATTCCAGTTTCTTCCGAAGCTCCGGTGTGTTTTTGCGTATAAACGCTGTTTGTAAAAATCTATACATATCTAATTTCTATTTTTTTGTTTATTACTTTCCCTTGTAAATAATTGTATATTTGTCTACGACTTATATTTAGTCCTATACTCGCAGCTTGTATAGACTTAAATACAGTTTCTTTTTCGTTTGAAAAAACAACTTTAACCTTTGCGAATGTTCGCTCCTCATAAGGTTGTATATCTAATGTATTATCATTAAATAATCTCCATTGACTATTAGCAAAAATATGATGTTTATCTCTTATTGAAAGACGAATTAGCGTTGGTGTCTTTCCGTATGAAGCAGCAGCATCTTTTATACTATCCCATGTTCTTATAAATTTACCAGATAAATCATATTGGTTTACAGGTTTACTTCTTGATATACTCATTTTTTTTCGAGCTTCAATACTATGCTTCTTTCCTAATTGCGACATACTTTTTCTTTTCCTCGTAATTGGATTACAAGCATTTTCAGAATAGGTACACCATTGAAGATTATTTACGGAGTTATTTCTTCTATCTGTGTCGATGTGGTCTACACAAGGTTTGTTTTCTGGGTTTGGAATAAATGCTTGTGCCACTAATCTATGAATACTAAACATTTTTTTTGTTCCGTATTTTGTAAGACCCACTTGGGAATATCCCCAAATATTTAATTTACCTGATATTATTTTCTTATAACGCCCAAGACTTTTTACTCTACCATAGTTACTGACTTTATATAATCCTTCGTATCCGACTACATCTTTCCATTCTTCATCATAATTTTTCATAAAGCACGGTGTTGTAAATCCCATATTTATTCTCCTTTCAGTCTTTTAAAAAATTTCATCGGAGACACTAAGGAACCCGACGAAATGTCTTTGAAAATTTCACTATCATCATTCACACCCAATGCAAGACAATACTCCTGCGGATTAACTTTTGCCAATTCACGGAGCTTCTTTTCCCTATCTACACCAGCATAAAGAATCCCGGTATATTCCAAAGTAATAGAGCCGTGCATGTCTTTCATATCTGATAGCTTTAATATTTCTCTTCTTGACATTATTCAATCTCCTTTCAGTTTCTCTATTAGTGAATCAGCAAAACCAATACTCCATTCTGCCACTATATTTGAGTCAGCACTCATTATCTGTTGATGTGGATTGCTACAGAATCCTTGCATTGCAGCCTTTGCCAGTTCATAACGCCTCTGCTCCCAATCAATGCTACTTCCTAATTGAATGATTTCTATGTTTTGATATGGAATTGTACATACACTCCCTTTTAGAAGAATACTTAATTTAGTCTTTTCTACATCGTCCCAGCATAGAACATCTCCAATTTCTCCGGTTTCTTTTATTCTTGCTTTCATGACTATTCTTTAGTTTTTACATATCCTTTTTGAATACACCAACACAGCATATAATAGGCGGCATCTATCAACCTCGGCATTTTTTCTAAACGAACGGTTCCATTATTCGTTACGTCTACATATTTAAGCCACCACAACCCCACTTTCTTAAATATGTACAAATCATATATCTGTATGGATTCCGGCAACTTGTCGAGAATATCCTGCAAAGTGTAGGTTTCATAATAATAGTCGTAATACGTATCGGCATCCAAAGAGACTACAACTTTTTTGTTTTCATCCGATTCTCTCCATTCGATACACATACTTGCATCGCTTGTATCTAATCCAAGCTCCTGCAAGTGCTTCATCTGTTCGATTGATAATACTTGTTTCATTTCTTTTCCTCCTCCGTTTTAATCTCTGTTACTTTACCACGACTGACAAATATGTCTCCACCCAACATATGGCATATTAACATTGATTGATGACAAATACTATAAAGAGAGCAATCATCACAATAAGCCTCTGAATTAGTATTCACCAATTTATGCAGCACTCCGTCTATTATTATTCCGTTCTTTACTTCCATGACCTTCTCCTATTCCTTTTTAAGTTTTAAAAACAACATTATTCTGTCCCATAATACCATATAGCTGTCCCAGTAATCGCTAAAGCTGAAATAGTACCAGCTCATTTGCAAATACCATATCGGCAGATAGGCTATGAATATGGCGAACCATAAAGGGATAAGCAGCCATCGGAGTATCAGTCTTAATTTTATCATAGTGTTAAAATAATATCTATTCTTATACACTCTTTGGGTTGAGATAAAGGTTCTGATTCTGTGTTTTCCCGATATACATACACTATATTGGTTTTCAATCCGGTTTCTAATTCGAGATTTTCCAGAATCCGGGCTATCTCCATTTCTGCTTTCGCTTTCTTTATTTTTGCTTCTTCTATATTCATATCAATCACCATTTAAAACATCCAACAACTCTTTCGCTCTCTTATAGGTATCAAAGCCCTTTACATTCACCCATTCGGATGAAATACGTTTGTCTTTTCTGACTTGTACAAAATACACGACTATCGGAATACAGCCGTTATACCTTATTTCTTTCACAATCCTATATCTTTCCATTCTAATCTCCTTTCTCCTTAATCCGCTCCAGTACATCCTTGTTAGCTTCGAGTATCTCGTCGAATGAGGGGATAGGTCTCCAATGAGTAACATATCCAGTCTTGATGTAGGGGTATATCCATTTATTCACTTCTCGCATTGCCATTTCATCAATACTACCATCAACAAATTTCACTTGACACATGCCTTTTGCTTGTTTGTTTGGTATTGCATCCTCTACGCTTATCCACGGTGATTGCTTTGCCTGCCATTCGACACCTTTTCTGAACATGTTTAGCATTGCTTGTTGCTGATATGCAAACTCACCTTTAACCACTATTGCATAGCTTGACATAAGCTCTTGCCATGCTGCTTCTTCTACTGTCTGTTTCATATATTTCTTATTGTGAGCAAGAACCACCGGTTTCCGCTCGTGTTAATACTTCATGTGCAGAAATGGCTTCTTTTTGCACATGTTAATCTCAATTCATTTTCCTTCTCTAATCAATCAGCCTTTATCGCATTGGCGATATTGTCCGCATCCGACAGTTTCCTTGCAAGAACTTCAAATGCTGCAGTACAGCGTTCAGTGTTCATGTTCACCGTTCTGCCGATTTTGAGATTGTCGGAGGCAAGGTTCATCAGTCTTGCCACATTAGCCAGTTTAAGGTAATCCAGCATGAATCCGTTGAACTTTGAATCCTTCCTCTTGAGTTCTCCTATCCGTTCGTCGAACTGTACACAAGCATAGTCGCACAACGTCCTTGCCAGTTCGAACTTTGCAAGTTCTGCGGAATGGGATATTCCGTTGTCATCAAGTGTCTGCTTGAACTGCCAGTATAGCATATCCACGTGCTTGTTCACTTCCTCCACATACTTGCCATTACATTCGGCAAAGAATTCGCTGCGGTCTGAACCGATGATACCGTTTACGGTCCGCTCGTATTCCCTTCTCGCTCTGTCCGCATCGTTCAAGTATCTTTTGAATGCCTGCTTGTAGTGGGGTGTGCGTTTCATCGCATGAATGCATTCGATAATTTGTCCGCAACAGATGTCGTTCGTGAACAGAATATTGTAAGTGCAGAGTACCACAAGGCTCTCATACTTGCTGATTATCTTGGTTGCTGTATCGGTAGTCATAGCTTTGTGTATTCTGCCTTATCCATACTCTTGTTCCTGCTCTCTTTTGCAAGTTCATCAATCATGCGCTGATACTTCCTTGCCACCAACGGGCAGCGCAGGTGCAGTGCGTTGTCACGCTGCCACTCCAATTGTTCGATTTTCTTTTCAAGTTCTACGTCCATGATGTTTTACTGTTTTTCCCTTATATGGATAAATCCTCTTTTCTCGCACTCTCGCAATAGCTCCATGTCTTCTTCCTTTATATCGCATGGAGTTTCGTGGTTTACGCTCATGTATGACGATATACCGAATCTTCTGCATATATCGTAGTAGAATCGTCTTTGTCGGTCTCTTGCCGTCCAACAGATTGTAAGTTTCATCCTTTATTGTCAAATTTATGTTTCTGCCAATATTTGTAACTGGCGTACTCTCCACGTTTGTCAAACATTATACGTTCGAATGTACCAACACGCCGCAATGCTTCGTTTGCGTACAAGTCTCCTCCGGCTATCTTGGCTTTCAACATCTCAATATACTCCTCCCGGCTGTACTCTTCTCCGGTAAAAACATTCATTTTTTCTTCCGGCATTGAATGTATCACTTCGTCGCGCTCCTTGTCGTAAGTTGCAAACCAACTCATGATAACAGAACCGTCTATTTTCCCGTAAAATCCACCGTATGACGAGTTCTCCCTTGCCCGTTTAAAACAAAGGCAAACATCCTCAATCCGGAAATAGTAATACTTGTCAAGGATAGAGTTCACAACAGATGCCGCTTGATAGTCATTCATATCCTCACGACTTCGACCATAGAATAGGAGAGTGCCCTCTATGAACTTTACAAGAACTGCCTTTATGCAGGTTTCGTTATCTTTCCTCCATTGCGATAACTGTATTGGAGGTGCGTTTATTGCCTGACTTATGGAAGTTATCTCATTACTGATGTTCTTGCAGATAGCAATCAGCTGCCTGGAAGATAGAACCGCTATTTCCTTGCTTGTTATTGAAATTTCTGTTCCCATTGTCTTTTAGTGGAAATAACCCTTGGTAATTATTACTCATGCTTTGCTCTATTATCGCAATCATCATCTGCTTGTCACCTCCCGAAAGGGTCAATAGCTTTCGGTAACATGCCTCGGCTCCGGTCTGCTTGTATGGCTGGCCCCTCTCTTTCTTGTAGTTGAGCCAGTATATGAATACATCCTTGTATTCTTCCTCTACGAAATAGAGGTCAAGCTCTTCCTTCTTCCTTATCGAGTTCCTTCCGTCTATCCATGCTTTCGCTATTTCATTTCGAATTTCGGAAGGGTACTTCATGGAATACTCTTCCGCTTGCTGCTTTATTGTTTTCATTATATCGGTAATACGTTTGGATGTTTTTTGTAATACAAGTTGGTAAGTGCAGATTTTAATTGCTGATAGTTTTTTACTATACCTATCTCAATCCATTGTGCAATATTCATTTCAAGTTCGTATAATTCCCTCAACTTGCTTTCGTCTGCGATTTTGTTTCTCATTTCACTTTCATGTTTCCCGTAGATTATGATATTAAGAGAACGGGCGAGGTCTTTTACCTTTTCTCTGAATATATCTTCGGGCAGGATAGATTTTACTGCTTTACACATCGTAGGATAAGCATCGCCCGAAAGATTGCGGAACTTAATCATTTCGTCTTGAATGAATTTTAGAACCTTTACTTTGAATGTAGGATTTAACCACATGGCAAAATCTAAAAACATAAGAGGTGTCATCCATGTACCTCCATTCTTTCCTCTTGTAACAACAACAATAGATTTTGGAAAGTCTTTATAATCATCACTTTCTAAAAGGTGATAATTCTCACTTTTAAATTCAGGTTCTTCCAGCAATGCTTTTACAAACTCTTTAGTTTCCTTTAGCCTTAAATATTCAGTAATCTTTTTAGGATTACTTTTATTAGCACTATTCCATTGTGCAAGCAAATTTGTACAGTCGAATTTTCCATCACAAGTTCGTTGTGTTACTTTAAACTCGCCCATTGGGCGCACCATAATTTGATTTGTTTTCATATAATAAATTTTAGATTTTACTCAATAAAAGAACTTCTCTCCCTTTTTTCGGAAAGTGAGGTAGCCCGATAAAAGGCTACCAAACACGATAAGTATTTCAATCATGGCTATTACTTCTTGGCTATTCCCGTTCTTCTGTATTCATCCCACTTGTCGTACTGCTTCGTCTCGACAAGGTAGTGGAAGCATGAGCATTTTAGTTCTATTTCCCTGCGTTCGCTCCACCTTGTCCATTTGAGCATTTCTTTCGTGAATTCCAGTTCTTTTTCAAGCCTTGCGATTTTCCGCTTGTCGGCTGCGTTTGATTTTACAACCTTCGGAGCAATCTCGTTCACCTTGTGGAAGACTTCACGGTAAACGTCGAAGACGGGGCGAACCTTGCGGGCGATGAAGTATTCAAGGCAAGAGACGGAGAGATAATAGTCAATCTTATTTTGACCGCCTTTTGTTCGCTCCGCATTTTGTCGGAGCGGCTGATAATCAATTCCTTCAATAAAGTTTTTAGATAGTTCTTTTGTGGCATTATCCTTTCTTGAATAAGCGAGCATCCATACCATATCCAGATTGACGGGATAAGGTTCATTTGACTTGGAAATCTCTAAAACGGCTTTAAAATAGCGTTTGATTTCTTCGGTTGAAGAAGATAAGGAAAGGGTGCACGTGTCGTGTGCAGACGTACTTATACATCTACTGTTTTTCAATGTACTCGTAATTTCATTTCTCTTGGTCATTTGATACATGAAATTTGAGTTATATATAAAAAGAAAGCTGTCCGCTTCCTAATTCTCGACCAAGAGAACCACAAACATAATCTGTAAGTGGGTATCATAGGAAAACGAACAGCCTTTTATCTTTACGGATACAAGCAGTCGAATGGATATAAAAAATCCACCTAACAGATATTATGTCTTGTTCTCTTGGTCTTGAACACCGCAAAGATACACACTCAAATCAAAATGCCAAAGGAAAACGCCAAATAATTATTGTTCCCGTGAACAAACCCAATCATCCACGGGATTTCTTAACTTTGTGTCGTCAAACTAAAAATTAAGAATTATGAAAACTAAAGAATTTTACATTGAAAAAGCAAAAGAGCTTATTGAAAAGGCAAAATTAGTCAAAGGAGAATATGATGAAAACGATATTTTTAGCTATCCTGAAATGAAAGACCTTTCAAGAGAACTTATCCACCTTATATACTCTTATGACAAGACACTTCCGCTATTGGATGAAGCAAAAGGACTTATGGAACTTTCTTTTTCAGGAATTTCGTTTGATAATCATAAGTGTAAAGTTGACTTCCAAAAGTATCACACTATTTGTAAATATTTCATTCATTACATTGAGGAGCTTGCACCGGAGCGAGCGGTGCATTCTTAATTCCGTCTATGCAATTAATAAATCTGTCAGAAACAGAATTGTTTGTCAATAATTCTACGCTGTCAATAAACGATTGCCTTATTTTATCGGGGAGTGTTTTCAATGCTTCCCGATTTTTAATAGGCATTCCCACTACAGAGAGTGAAAAAGTTGATTTATCAATAATATTATTCCCTTCTTCTGGGATGTTTATTTTTATTTCTATTTCCATAACACTTGTATTTTTATTTTTCATTAAACATTACATTTCTTTCAAATAATCAGTTACCACTTCTATAAACTCGTCAAGCGACCGGACAACTACATACTTGGCTCCAATGCTCTCAAACTCCTTCTGATAGGCTTTCTGATGTTCCGATTGCCGTCCTGTCTTTATCTTCAATTCAATTCCACAGAAAGGATAGAACTTATTCGGGACAAGAAGTATCAAATCGGGGAACCCGGCACGAACGCCCATCTGCTTGAACTTTGCCGCTTCAATGGCGTTGCGCTTCCCTCCGTTGGGAACACAAGCAAGCCGTTTCTTCCATTTAGGATATTTAAAGTCCCAATATTTAATTATAGATTTTTGGAGAGAATCTTCTAAATGTCTCATATATGCTTTATTTTAAGTTCAACATTCACCGGCTTGTCTTTCATCGTGGAGAAAGCGTCAAGCAGCTTCTCCTTGATTGCCTTCAAAGGCTTTGTCAGTATCTGGCTCTCGACTATTTCGAGAGGTATCTTCCTGCCGCTATACGTGATTAGGGACATAGAGGTGATTATGTAAGGTTTCATATTACTTATTAAAATCCCAATCCCACTCCCAATCCTTTTCACTTATTCCTTGCTCGCAATAAGCACTACCCATGTGACCTTCTATCTCTTGATACAGAGAACGAACCAACTCTTGCTCTCTTTTGTCAAGTTTAGACATTAGTCTATCCATGTCTTTTTGACTGAATAAGTAGTATGATTTTAACTTCTCATCAATAACCATTTTAGCACCATCCAATGTCCTTTCGGTATAAAGAATGCTACCTATCTTGAAATAAAATATCCCATCAGAATCAATGGATATTTTAACTTGTTTATATTCCCATTCCATGTTATTCTTTTTATTAAAAGCCCCGAAGCGTATTCTCCGGGGCACAACCATTATTTAAGACCCGTGCCATTTATGTGTGGCTCACATTTATGTGGAGAGCCCGGGCTCGAACCGGGACGAGTGGTGTTTTTGCGGTTATATGATTTTAAATTATTCTACCTAAGATGTCTCGCAGGTTGCCGGCTTGGTTATTAACGGTTATCCTGGAATTTTGCACCTCACATCTTGATTAACGTCTACCAATTCCGTCACTTCTCCATGTTCGCCTGCCATATCTTCACAGACCGAGCAGGCAGGTTGAACAAAAAGTTCACTATTCTTCTGTTTCATCTTCAACTATAATTGAAAGCTGACCGCAAGCGGCTCCGTTCTCAATCTCTGATTTTGTTGCTATTGCTACTGCGTAGTCATATCCCATTTTTTCAAGCTGTTCTTTAATCTCTTTCATTATTCTGTCAATTAAAATGTTTATACTAAATTAACTCCCTCGATAATTCCATTGCCGAGTTTGTTTTTCTCTGATATATTGTTTGGATTGATTGGGGACAACTTCACAAAGAAGTGCTTCTTATCAAAATACTTTTCCAGTTTATCCGCATCAAAGCCTGATTCATCTACCAATGTTAAGTTGATAGTGGTTTTCAAGTTACTTTCTGTTCTTATTTGCCCAAGTTCCTCAATAGACATTTTCTTCGGATAAGGAATAAGCCAGTCTCTCTTTTCTTCATCGAAACTATGCAAACTTATTTGCAATGTTACATTTCCCTTTACAAAAGAAAAATCACTACCTTTAATACCAATCGTAGAAACATAATGATGTGTATTCGGGTATATTTCAGTAATCCGCTCAATAGCTTCTTTTACGGCTTCTATATTTAAGAAAGGTTCACCCATACGAGTGTAGTTAATCTTAAATTCCTTTGAATCCTTCGGGCAGCATCCAGATTGCTTAATGGCAAATAAAACTTGGTCCACTATCTCGTCCGCAGTAAGATTGCGGTATTTCTTCATATTACCAGTAGCGCAGAACTTACAGCGTACAAGACAACCACTCATGGTTGAAACTCCAATCATCCACCTTTCCGAACGGTCTCCAAGATTTTTGTTATCCAAAAAGTTCTGCTTCCTTCCGATAGCGTCTTTTGTGTAGTACGGCAAGAATGTGTCCGTGGTTTCCACAAGCATTCCATCATCCAGCCGTAGGCAATACACGATACCATTCCCAAAACTCTTGCTTTTTACTATTTTCATAATCATTCAAAATTAAAGTTGTCCTCACCGTCCGGCATTTCTTCCGGAGCGTCATTCCCGAAGTCCATCGGAATGAACCAGTCTGAAATAAACTCTTCCATATTACTCCTCCGTATCTTCACTATAACACGGCATAAGCAATCCGACACTGCTTACACCCTCCATCATACTATCAAAAACAATAGGTTTATTAGTACCCTTAAATGTAGCAACGCACTTGTCGCTTTCAAAAAGAGCTTTATTCAACCGTTGTATAGTCTTCATGTCAAACTTCACTTGTGGAAGCGGAGTAGTCTGCATGTTCAAAGAATTCTGCAATAATCCTTCAGCATTAGGATATTTGCCAAATTGGGAAAAGTAGAAGAATAATTTATCGTTGCCTTTGCTGCATTCTATGCCATCTTCAGAAATCATGATATTATCGTATTTCAGCATATCTTTGTAGAAGTCAGCGTGAAGGAATTTTCCGTCAAGTGCGGTTATCTCATGTTCTTCTAACCTCGATATTTCAGATATTCTGTTTCTTGCAAGAATAATTCCATCACTTGCGTATGCGAATCCATCCTTGAAGTATATACATTCCATTTCCTTGTGTAAATCATTTCTTTTTGAACAAGCAAGGTGCATCTTTACCTTCTTGTCAAAGTTGTTTTTAGCCTCTTCCATGATTAATTTGGTTAATAATTTGTCTTTTGATTTTCTTGTTAAGCTTCCCGACAAAACGTCCATGCTTCTCCGTCGTTCCATCGGGCAGGCATTCCTTGTAGGAGTAAAGCAGCTTTTGCAGGAGAAGCGCTTCTTGTTTTGTCAGAGTGAGTTTCATTGTTTTAAATATAAAGTTTGTTGTGTTCGACCTCAATCTCCATCAACTGAATCAGACGTTCTTCTTCTGGAGAAGGAATGTATATACCTTGGGCACTTGCAAAATTCCGGAACCTTTCAATGGTAAGGCTCATTTCCGCACTGTCAAGGTCAGACGAACTGCGCAGGTATTTTATTTTGCCAAGATACTTGTCGTCCCTCTCACGGACGAAAGTGTCTTTGTTGCAGAGAATCTTGTAATAGTTCCGCTTAACGTACTCCATCGTTTCTCCAATCTGGCACCCGAAATATGCTAAAATAACATGAAGATATTTGTTCTGATTTAAAGACCTTTTCGGTTTCTTCTCTGTCAGCTCAAATACCTTCTGTCCCTTTATCAGCTTCTCCAGTTTCGCTTTTGCCTGCTGAACATGGAGTGGGTTAGAGCCATCGTATTGCATCAGAACGGGAGGTCGTCTGCCGGGTCAATACTTGGTGCATTATTTATATCCTCAGAAGTAGGAGAGGTGTTTTGAGGTATAAACTCTTTGAGGTCACCAAAAATATATGACTTACCTTCGATGCGCTCCTCCTTTTTCGGGGAGCAAGTGATGAAGTGGGTATGCCCGAACTGGGATTTCTCCTTCCGTTCAATGACAGCCACGTTCACATAGATTCTTTCAACTCCATCTTTACACATTACTTTCTTCATCTGCTCTCTTGGAATTTCAGACAAGCAGATGGAACCGCTTAAAATTGCCATAACTATATTATTTTTAATGTTACGCTCCCTGCTACGGGAGTCTCTTTTAAATATTGATTGTATAATTGGGGATAATCCCTCTCAAAACTTTTCTTGTCAAACTCCTTGCGGATGGTGTCCTTCTTCCGTGTGAAGGATACCGCATTTCCTTTCCAGGAGTATGCACCCGATTCGACCATTGCCTTCATGATGCCATCGGAAAGCTCCTTCTTCTTTTCCGTCCAATACTTCGCTTGTTCAAGTATCTCGGCAATGGACTGCTCCATTGCCTTGTATTTTGCGGGCATCTGACTTGTTGCCGAAGGAATGGAGTATGGATTGATGAACTTTCTTCCGTTTATCTCTGCATCAAGCAAATCTTTGACAACCCAGCCGGGAATACGCTCAACTTCTACCAACTCATGTATTTTCCCACGCAGCCATATACCGAACAAGCGGACGGCCTTGCATCCCGGATTCTGCATTTCAAACAGATACGCATATATGGATAGCTGCCAACGTATATAATCCCTGTCAAGTTCGTAAGTTGTCTTTATATCGCCCAATGAAAATTCAGTATCGCTTTCACGGTAGACTTTGTCAATGCAGGAGGCAAAATTCTTATTGTCTGAAACAAGGTATTCGCTTGTCTCGTATTGAAGCCCGTACAATTCTTTCAAATCAATGTATCCTTTTACTTCCTCCATTTCATTGGATATTCCCAAATCATCTACAAGCTCTATCGTCTCATGGATAAGGGAACCTCTTCGGGCAGCGGCATTGAGTATTCCCTTGGGAACATTCGAATACTTGTCCGGGAAAAGTTGTCTGCCTATCATTCCGGTAACACCTTGAAGCAATATGCCGTCAAGCGTGTATGTGTGCTGCTCTTGATTAAAGAGCACGTTAGACTTTACCAATTCCATCATAGCAATTTCTTTCTTGCGCTAAGGGAGGACATGAATTTGTCGTTTCCGTGCAAAGGCTCATAATTATTGTATATCTGTGTAAGGGTTTGCAAACTCTTCGCGCTGTTTATTTCCTGCAGCGCCATGGCCAGCATATCATTGTCTATGTTATTCGGCTCCTCTTTAGGCTTTATAACCTTACCCATCTCATATCGGACATTCCTCTTGTTGTCAACTATCACAAGCCGGTTTATTTCCCTCTTCTCGTTATATCCGATTGACTGCACCTTAAATGTGGTCTTGATTTTCCCTTGTGCATTCAGGTCGTCGTTGGTAAGGTTTACCCATATAAAAGGGGCTGTATAAAGTTCACGCCCTATGCCAAAGTTGAAGCAGGCACGCTTGAACGCATCTGAAGCTTGTCCCTTTTCCTTCTCGGTATAGCTCTCAACGCCCACATCCTGCTTTGTTATCCACATTTTCTTTTCTTCGTCCCAGACGGAAACGTTGCAATAAAGGTTCCCGTCTATTACTTCATGACTTCTGGTCCAGTTCATAGAACCGAAAGTTTCATCCAAGAGCCTCATGTCACAACGGGCATCCTTATAAAGGAGCAATGAACACCCTTTTTGATTCACTGTAGCCACACGAGCGTCTATCTCGTCAGCATTTAACAATCGTATTTCTTTCATATGAATAATTGGTTTGTGGGATATACGGGACTTGAACTCCGTCACCTGTGCATGAAACCTTTAAATAATACCATGACAAACTACAAATACCAATACCAATACCATGCACCGCTCTGCCTCTGAGCTAATATCCCGGATAGCCGCCCGTCTTCGCAGATTGGACGGCACGAATAAACACTAACATTATTTTCTAAGCGTAATCACTCATTGTAAGTGATGTATATCCCAAGGCATGAAAGGAATGCCATCAGGGAGAACATGAATGCAGGGAACACTTGCCCCACATTAGTTACGGCTACCGACCTTACCAGTAATACTACCATCCACAATAAGCAGAAGGCAAAGAATACCGTATAGCAATTTATCTTTCTCATACAAAAATGATTTCGTCTCTGTAAACCTCGATAAAGGAATGCTTTCCAAACTCTATCGTTACCTTGTCACCACTAATGCTGTATATGGTCCCGATTCTGTCTTCCCAGCCGGGAGCGTTGTACTTGACTTTTACTTTTTTCTTTCCCATATATGTTTATTTAGTCTTGTGATGCCTCTACAGCTTCGCCATTAACCAATGTATAGAAGGTATCCTCTTTAATAGACTTTCCGTCCACTTTAAATGCCTTGACTGAAACGATAGGATAAGTGTTGCCGTCCCATTCGCCACGTTCAGCAAGCACAATCCAGCATCCTAATGCTCCCTTTGCCTTGCAATCCTTTCCGGCAGCAAGAGCTATACTTTCTTTGCCGGTAGCCGATGCAGCGCCATAGTTGCCGGTAGCCGATGCAGCGCCTTGGTAGCCGGTAGCCGATGCAGCGCCATAGTTGCCGGTAGCCGATGCAGCGCCTTGGTAGCCGGTAGCCGATGCAGCGCCATAGTTGCCGGTAGCCGATGCAGCGCCTTGGTAG
>ENA-OWRJ01000089-OWRJ01000089.1-human-gut-metagenome-genome-assembly--contig:-NODE-89-length-130840-cov-36.107528_pt1 | contig 130840 bp, 164 predicted proteins | sample MGYA00248269_ERZ651897 | MGnify/ENA primary metagenome ERZ651897 (study PRJEB26924, sample SAMEA4378252) | human gut metagenome | biome: human gut; feature: human-associated habitat; material...
GCAAAAGAGGAAAGTGCATTTGTATAGGATACTTGTTCTTGATATTCCACTTGATTAAGAAACATTAGAATATTGATTGATACAAAACTGCACTCAGGGATATTGTGAGTGCAGTTTTGCATTAAAATTACTGATTACGATACAGTTTCTGATATGCAGTAGGTAATATCTGAAATGTATCTCGGAAAGCCGATGTAAATTTACTTTGGCTTTTATATCCCACAGCGGCGGCAATTTCCGAAATAGATTTATCTTCCTGCAACAGCATATTTGATGCCAGCTTCATACGGTATTCTTTCATGTAAGAAGCGATGGGCATTCCATAGACTGCTTTGAAAACGGATTTCAAAGTAGTGGTGTTCATCAGATACTGTTTTGACAACTCTTCAATAGTATAGTGGCGTTTTATGTCGGATGTCATCAGACTGTGAATTTCTTTGATGGTTTCCACCTGTCTGGAAACATACTGGTTCAATCTTTTTGTATTTTCTAAATCCAGCATATCTAAAAACAACAGCAACTCTTGAACTTTTAATTTGAAATAAGGTAAGTACATTCTTTCTGGTAAATCATATAATTCTGAAAAAATATGTTCGATTTTCTCGCTGGCTGGCATAGCAGTATGCCCCTCTTGTTCACAAAACTTTGTGTAGAGGTTATTTCCGTTGATGCCTGCTTCAGAAAGAATGTCTGGTGGTGTAGCAGTCAGCACATCCAAATCAATGAAGACGGATACACCTTGATAATATCCTAATGGCAGGTTCATGGCAGAATCTGCACATGAATGCAGTGTGTGGAGAGATAAATCTCCGGGACCCAAATATATTGTGGATTGATCCTGCATTTTCCAGCCCATTCTTCCACTTCGGCAGTGATTAATCTGTATAGCAGAGTGGACAGGTCTATGCTGAAATTCAAAATAATTTGCATAGTAATAATTAAAAGAAAGTTCGATTCCGGGAAAAACAGAATAGGTATTTACTAGCCCCCTTCCATCGGAGCAATAGCGAAAATTCTTATTGAAAACAGTGTTTTCATGTGTACTGTTATGGCGGTTTATGATGATTTTTCCATTTGGAATATCTTTCAAAATATCTTCCGTATTTTTATCGTGTTTTCGTGTCATTTGATACCTCCGTTTGATGCTCTGTGGAATCGGATAAGGAAATTAATCTTTCAAGGCAGCTATGCAGAGTGTGAACCTGTGGGGTATCAGCAGCTTTATAATAGACTTCCTTTCCACTTCGATGGCTGACAATCAGCCGTCGGGTTTTTAATTGTCTTAGATGATGAGATACAGCAGGACTGCTCATACCAACAAGGGAAGACAGGTTGATTACGCATTCTTCATAGTGACATAAAATCCAAAAAATACGCAGTCTGCTTTCATCACTAAGTAATCCGAATAGTTCAGATGATGTCAGAAATTCCTGTGGAGCAGGGAGCAGAGAAAACAGCTCATCGGCTGATTCGCCATGATTATGTGGCAATGTAATTTGTGTCATATGTTGTACCTCTTTTTTGATTATGATAATGTCTGCAGCAGCAGACATAGGCGCTTGTAGTTAAATCTTTACTCTAGTATAACGCATGGAAATCAAATTGTGCAACCTGAATAGAAATGAATTTATCCCAAACGGAAACTCACTTTTCAAGATAGTTTGAACTTTTTTTGTACCAAATGGAATAGCATTTGTCCCAAACGGAACGAACACTGTAAATTCTGTTGACGGAGAGAAAAATAGAAGTATAATAAACTCAAGACGATTAAACAAGTGTTTAATCGTTCGTGAAAATAAAAGGAGATTTTAATCATGAAAAAAACGTACAAAATTGAAGTGGACTGTGCAAACTGTGCAAATCTGATGGAGAATGCAGCACGTAAGACAGATGGTGTTTCAGCAGCAACCGTAAACTTTATGACACAGAAGATGATTGTGGAGTTTGAGGAAGGAAAAGAGCCGGGAACCGTTATGAAAGATGTTTTAAAGGCTTGCAAGAAGGTAGAACCGGATTGTGAGATTGCTCTTTAACTTTTAGCTGACCAAGTAACCGGAAAAGCACCCTTGAAAAGCCTGGACAGTTTCGAGGGTGTTTTTTTAAATAAATATTAAACTATTAAGCAATAATTGAAAGGAGATAGAAATGGACAGTGTTATTTTTAATATATTATTTTTAGCTGTCATTCTTATGGCAATTATTTTTCTCATAATTGGAAATAAACAAAATTCCGGAATGACAAAAAAGCAAAAGACTATGCTGGTGCGGATACTGGCAGCCACGGTAATATTGCTGGTATTGCAGTCTTTATCAGCAGAAACTTTTAGTAAATTAGATCAATTCTTATTCCCGTCTGCAGGGCGGTGGATACGGTTGCTCTGTTATCTGATTGATTACGCTATCATTGGCTGCGATATTATAAAAAAAGCATTAAAAGGTATCAAAAACGGACAGGTATTTGATGAAAACTTTCTGATGGCAGTAGCCACAGTAGGTGCGTTATCATTAGCTGTTTATGAAAATGGTGAATATCTGGAGGCAATCGCAGTTATGCTGTTTTATCAGGTAGGAGAATGGTTTCAGCGGTATGCGGTTGGAAAGAGCCGTCGTAATATCAGTGATCTGATGGATATTCGCCCTGATTATGCAAATGTGGAACGGAATAACAAATTGGAGCAGGTTGATCCGGACGAAGTTGGTATTGGAAGTGTTATCGTAGTACAGCCAGGAGAAAAAGTTCCCATTGACGGTATCATTGTCGAAGGCACATCCAGTCTGAACACCAGTGCTTTGACTGGAGAAAGCCTTCCTAGAGAAGCAAACATTGGCGATGAAATTATAAGTGGATGCATTAATATGACTGGCGTACTTAGAATCCAGACCACGAAAGAATTTGGGGAATCCACTGTTTCAAAAATTTTGGATCTTGTGGAAAATGCAAGCTCACGAAAATCAAAATCTGAAGATTTTATATCAAAATTTGCTAGAATCTATACCCCGGCTGTATGTTATGCCGCATTAGCTTTGGCTCTTTTGCCACCGATTGTACGTATGTTCTTTATGGATTTGCCAGCCGATTGGGGAGTGTGGATTTACAGAGCATTGACCTTCTTGGTAATCAGTTGTCCTTGTGCATTGGTAATCAGTATTCCACTTAGTTTCTTTGCAGGAATTGGAGGAGCCAGCAAGGCAGGTGTTTTGGTAAAGGGTTCTAACTATTTGGAAATTTTATCACAGACAAAATATGTTGTATTTGATAAAACTGGAACTTTAACACAGGGCGTTTTTGAAGTAAATGGAATCCATCATAATGAGATGGAGAAAGAAAAGCTGATTGAATATGCGGCGTTGGCAGAGAGTGCTTCTTCCCATCCGATTAGTAAAAGTTTACAGAGAGCTTATGGAAAACAAATTGACCGTTCTCGTGTGACAGACATTCAAGAAATCAGCGGAAATGGTGTCATTGCAAAGGTTGACGGTGTGGAAGTTGCAGCAGGAAATGACAAATTGATGAAGCACATTCATGTAAAGCCACTTAATTGTCATCAGGTGGGAACAATTATACATTTAGCTATTAACGGAAAATATGCCGGGCATATCGTAATTTCCGATATTGTAAAACCACATTCAAAAGAAGCGATAGCGGCACTGAAACGAGCTGGTATTGAAAAGACAGTAATGCTTACGGGCGATGCAAAGAAAGTGGCTGAACAGGTAGCTGCTTCTTTGGGAATTGATCAGGTATACAGCGAACTTCTTCCGGCAGATAAAGTGGCAAAGGTAGAAGAATTATTGAAAATAAAAGGGGCAAGAGATAAACTGGCATTTGTAGGAGATGGGATTAACGATGCTCCGGTATTATCCAGAGCAGACATTGGTATTGCAATGGGAGCTATGGGCTCTGATGCAGCCATAGAAGCCGCCGACGTAGTGCTTATGGATGATGATCCTATGAAGATAGCAACTGCCATTAAGATTTCCAGAAAGTGTCTGAAGATTGTATATCAAAATATTTCAGTAGCCATTGGCGTAAAACTGATTTGTCTGATTCTTGGAGCAGTAGGAATTGCCAATATGTGGCTTGCAATTTTTGCAGATGTAGGTGTGATGATTCTGGCTGTATTAAATGCGATTCGGGCATTGTTTGTAAAGAAACTGCAATTGTAAAGAGCCAATTTATGATGCTGTCTGGAATGAACCTTATGAAGAAGATTATAAGGTTGTGATGAGTCATATCAAAAATATAAGCAGCAATCAGTAGAAAAAATTAACCGTACACTGATTACTGCTTATATTTTGTTTTCCAGACCTAAAAGGTATTCACAAGATACATGAAAAAATTCTGCCAGAGCCACTACTTCATAATCCGGTACAAATCGTGTCCCTTGTCCAATAAGGTTTTTGGAATTGTTTTCTTTATTCCAGTAAAGTAGAGTTTGCCCCGCTTAATATCCCGCACTAGTTCCGTTAAAACATATTTGACTCTTGGCGGCTGCTCCTGATAATCATGGAGATATGCCAGCCCATCATCAATCATTTGCCGTAGGCTGTTTGTTAAGACTTTCTGTGAAATGCCGTCAATACTACGCTGTAGTTAATTAATTCTTTGCATGTAACTTCTTATACTGCGAAGGATTTACTCCGGCTATTTCTTTAAAAACGCGGTTGAAGTGTGTGAGGTTGGAAAATCCGGTCAGCGTTGCAACCTCGGTGACATTTTTATCAGTTTCCTTGAATAAACGTTCTGCGTTCATTATGCGCGTGTGTTTTATATAGTCAACAACAGTACGGTTAGTATTTTTCTTAAATTCACGACAAAGATAGTAAGTACTTATATGAAACATATCTGCAAGAACATCAAGTGATATGTCATGTTCATAGTTGTTGTTGATATAGTTAATAATCTGCGTTGTTCTATTATGTCTTTCAATACCAATGGTGCTCTCTTTCATTTCAAGAACTATAATAATTATAAGATTCACAAGTGCTTCCATCTGTTCCTGCTTGTATGCTGAGGCTGAGTTCTGGGCTTCAAGAAAATAGTACATAAGCCTTCTTAACATTTTTAATGATTCAGTATCAGACTTGTATACACAGTATGAAGCTGCAAGCTTCTGCCTCAGGGCATCGGAGGAGATTATGTCCGGTCTGAAATAAAGTACAATCCTTGAAAATGTGCATCCTTGTTCACTGTAGGAACGATGCATAGTCTGAGGTGGGAATATAATACAATCACCAGCCTCGGTTTTATACAATTTATCGTCTATATAGTGATATCTTTCACCATTATCTAAAAAATACAATTCATAATAATCGTGATAGTGCGAACGTATCATATTATCGTTGACGCTGGCCGTATGTGCTGCAGCTATGGATTCACCAAGTGACATAAGGTTCTGTGCTACATCTATCATAATAATCTTCTCCAATTCTATGTTTATTAAGAGCTGTTCTAAAGCTGCTCTTAACATATTCCCAGATATATTAACCGTGTAATAATTGTTTATATAAAGCAATATTTATACATTTCACAACTGCATAATTATATTTAATATATTATAAGTAGTATACAACTAAAAGCTTGAAAGTGCAAGAAATGTAAAAAAACCAATTTATCCTGTCAATATCTGTATAGTTTTAATTATTGAATAGTTGTATAAATTAATTATAAACAAAACATAAACAAGAGATTATCAGATTACTGAAAGGAGATAAAAAATAATATGAGAATATGTTATAAGGCAGAAAATGTAACCTATAACACTAACTATTATTCGGTTATTACAGATTCAGTAGAAATAAGAATATGGTTTCTCACAGATGAAATAATCAGAATAAGAGCCGGCTTTGATGGAGACTGGGATGAAGCTTCATATAGTCTTGCTATGACAGCATGGGACTCAAGAACAGATGAGTTTTTAAAGGGCTATAGAAAAAGAGTTGAAGTGGCATACTCAGAGCTTGTGGATGGAGCTGACAAGGCAGTTATTTGCGGAAGTAAGCTTCGTATAGAAATTGAAAAGAATCCATTCCGTATATGTGTATATGATAAAGGTGGAACATTATTACATGCAGATATTACAGATCTTGCATATAGAGAGGATTCAAATAAAAGGCGGATACATACAAGCCAGATAGAAGCGGATGACTACTTTTATGGCTTTGGTGAGAAAGGGGGAGATATTAATAAGGCTGAAAAGTATATGAATATGGCTCCTGGTGATGCAATGGGCTATAATCCTAAGGAAACAGATTCGTTGTATAAGCATATCCCATTTTATATAAAGCTTTCAGGTTCAACCCATAAGGCAGTTGGATATTTCTATCATACAACAGCAGAATGTGACTTTAATATGGGACGTGAAAAGAGAAATTACTGGCATCGTTACTCAAGCTTCAGATCAGATGCCGGAGATATAGATCTCTTTCTTATAGCAGGACCTTCAATAGGAGAAGTAATAAGCAGATATACAGATCTTACAGGCAAGTCAATACTTCTTCCAAAGGCAGCACTTGGATATCTTGGTTCTTCAATGTATTATCCAGAGCTTCCTAAGGATTGTGATGATGCGATACTTGAATTTATAGATACTACCAGAGAAGAAGGAATTCCTGTAGATGGTTTCCAGCTTTCATCAGGATATTGTGCAGTAGAGACAGAGCAGGGGATTAAAAGATGCAGTTTTACCTGGAATCATAAAAGATTCAAGAATCCAGAAGAATGGTTTGCAAAAATGAAGGAAAAGGGCATAGTTGTTTCACCTAATGTCAAACCTGGAATGCTCCTGGTTCATCCGTATCTGGAGGATATGAAGAAAAAGGATATGTTTGTATATGACAGCATAAAGGATGAACCCGGTAAAGGTACATGGTGGGGTGGAACTGGAATATTTGTAGATTTCACCAAAGAGCAGACAAGAGAATACTGGAAAGAATACCTGAAAGAGGGACTTATAAAGTATGGCTGTGAATCAGTATGGAATGATAACTGTGAATATGATTCTATGGTTGATAAGGATGCAAGAGTGTATTTTGAAGGTAAAGGAAGTACTATTGGTGAGATAAAGCCGGTAATGAGTAATATCATGTGCCAGCTCTCTAATGAGGCAGTAACGGAATATAATGAGAATATAAGACCATTTTCAGTATGCCGTTCGGGACACGCAGGTATACAAAGATATGCACAGGTGTGGGCAGGCGATAATCTTACATGCTGGGATGCATTAAAGTATAACATAGCAACTATACTTGGCATGGGACTTTCTGGCGTTGCAAATCACGGCTGTGATGTAGGTGGATTCTATGGAGAGTCACCAGAGCCTGAGCTTTTTGTAAGATGGGTGCAGAATGGTGTGTTCATGCCAAGATTTTCAATACATTCAGTAAATACTGATAATACAGTTACGGAGCCATGGATGTATAGTGGCATGAAGGATTATATTAGAACTGCAATTAAACTCAGATATTCTATGTCTCCTTATCTTTATTCGCTTGAATACAGAGCACATAAGACAGGGCTTCCTATTATGCAGCCAATGTTTATGGTATTCCAGAACGATAGTAATACATATAATGAAGGCGTGGATTTTATGTGGGGCGATTCATTACTTGTAGCAAATGTTGTAGAAAAGGGTGCAGAGATAAGAGAGGTATATTTACCTGATACAGGAGATAAAAATATACGTTTTTATGATTATTATACCAGAAACGAATATGAAGGCGGCCAGACTATAAAAGTACCTGTGGATATAAGTTCAATTCCAATGTTTATAAAGAGTGGGGCTATTATTCCGATGGCTGGTAATGAGCTTAACAATCTTATGAATGATAAGGTTGATTCACTTCATATAATAATGGCACCTGATATAGATTCTTCATTCACTATATATGATGATGATGGAAAAACTAATGATTATAAGAATGGCAGCTACTTAAAAACTGATATTAGTGTTAAAGCTGGTGCAAAGACATATATCGATTTTGAATATGAAGGCAGTTATGAGAACACAGCAGAAACAACGGAACTTGATGTGATACATAGGGAGAAAGCACCATTCTATGTACAGCTTGATGGAAAGGAAGTGCCACATTTCCTTCATAGAAGAAAATACGAGGAAAGTGACATTGGATGGTATTACAGCCAGACTAAGAAATCAGTGCAGGTAAAGTATCCTAATCCAAAGAAAAACCATCAGGTGCTTATATCATTTGAAGTCTTTGATATGATTGGAATGTAATAGCATCAGGCAAAATCAGGCTGTTACGAGCAAGAGAAATAGTGCAATACACAGCTTCAGGTTATTGTGCGCATGGCCTGAAGCTGACATATAAAAAATGAGTGCACAGAAATGAGGTATAATATGTTGAAAAAAATGAAAAAATATATTGCTGTTTTGCTTACAGTTACACTTATATGTTCATTTGGGCTGACAGGCTGTGGAACAAATAGCGCATCAAACAGTAAGGAAGCTACTGCAGAAAATCCTATGGTATTAACGCTGGCACATGGTTTGTCAGAAAGCCATACAGTACATATAGCTATGCTGCAGTTTGCAGAAGAGGTTAAGCAGAAGACTAACGGAAGAATAATAATCAAGATATTCCCTAATGGACAGCTTGGTTCAGAGACAGAGAATCTTGAGCAGCTTCAGGCAGGTGTTATTGCTATGACAAAGGTATCAGCACCAGGTCTTGCAACATATAATGATGCTTATAATACATTTGGTCTTCCTTATATATTTAGTAATATTGATGAGTTTTATAAAATAATGGATTCTGATAAAATGCAGGATTTCTTCCTGTCATCAGAAGATGATGGATTCGTAACCTTAACATACTTTACATCAGGCTCCCGTTCATTCTACACAAAAGATAAGCCTATACGTAAGCCAGAGGATCTTAAAGGAATAAAGATACGTGTCCAGGATATGAAGTCACAGACGGATATGCTTACAGCACTTGGTGGAACGCCGGTAGCAATGTCCTATGGCGACATATATACATCCCTTTCAACAGGTATTATAGATGGAACAGAGAACAATGAAACAGCGCTTACAACAGGTAAGCATGGTGAGATATGTAAGGTGTATTCGGTTGATGAGCATGCCATGATACCTGATGTTATGGTTATGAGCTCAAAGGTATGGAATAATATAGAGCCGGATGATCAGAAGATTATACTGCAGTGTGCAAAGGATGCTACACAGTCTCATAAGGTTATGTGGGACAAGGCAATAGATGAGGCAGTAGCACAGGCAAAGGATATGGGTGTTGAATTTATTTATGATGTAGATAAGGAAGCATTCAGAAGTGCAACAGCAGGTCTTGTTACCGAGTATAGAAATAAGTATACAGGTGTTGCAGCTTTACTTGACAGAATAGATGAGATAAGGAAAGGAGAGTAACTATGATTAATATACTTGTTAAAGTTAAAAATGTTATGAATAAGATATTATCAGCAGCAAGTGTTGTTCTGCTTGTGTTTATGACTTCGTTAGTATTATGGCAGGTGTTTACAAGATATGTGCTTGGCAAACCAGCGGCATTTACAGAAGAACTTGTTAAATACTCACTTATGTGGACAGCCTTTATAGGTGCTGCATATGCTTTCTTTACAAGAGACCATATGTCACTCACTATTATTAAAGATAAGCTCACAGGTAATAAACGAAAAATATTATTACTGGTTATAGATGTAATTATTCTTTTACTTGCAGTGTTCGTGTTTGTAATTGGTGGATTTAAGCTGGCAATGTCAGCAAGGGCAGAGTATTCAGCACTTCTTGGTATTCCAAGAACACTTGTATATGCGGTATCCCCTGTTTCAGGTATCTTTATAGTAGTTGCACAGATTATTAATATATATGAAGACTTAACCGGTGTTAAGGTAGAATAGGAGGTAAATATGAGTATTGCAGTAACTACAGTAATATTATTTGTTGTATTCGGTGTACTTCTGTTTTTAGGTGTTCCTATTTCAGTAAGTATTATTGCTTCGTCAATTGTAACTGCCATGTCAACGCTGTCATGGGATCAGATAACATTCATAACCATGCAGAAAATGAATTCGGGTGTTGAAAGCTTTTCGCTTTTAGCAGTTCCATTATTCATCCTTGCAGGTAATATTATGAATAATGGTGGTATAGCCAAGAGACTTATTAACTTTGCACAGATATTCGTAGGAAAGATTCCAGGAAACCTTGCACAGGCTAATATTCTTGCAAATATGCTCTTTGGTGCATTATCTGGTTCATCAGTAGCAGCAGCTTCTGCAATAGGAGGATGTATGAGTCCCATTGAAAAAGAGCAGAAGTATGATCCTGCTTATGCGGCAGCAGCTAACATAGCCTCAGCACCAACAGGACTTCTTATTCCACCTACATCGGCATTCATTGTATATTCAACAGTTGCAGGTGGTGTATCTATATCGACATTGTTTATGGCAGGCTATGTACCTGGAATATTGATGGGTGTTGTATGTATGATAGTCGCCTTCCTTGGTGCTAAGAAGTTAGGTATAAAGGCTGTTGGAAGAGATAAGTCAGTAAGTATTTTAAAGATATTTGTTGATGCGATTCCATCATTACTTCTTATAATAATTGTTATTGGTGGTATTGTATCAGGTATATTTACAGCAACAGAAGGTGCTGGTGTTGCAGTTCTGTATTGCCTCATACTTTCTATCATATACAAGAGCATGAATTTTAAGACATTTGTAGAGATACTTAAGAAATCAGCTAAGGTGTCAGGAGTAATTCTTTTCCTTATATCAGCATCATCAGCTATGTCATTCGTTATGGCTTATTCTGGAATACCAGCAGCCATAAGTAACGGATTATTAAGTATTTCAACTAATAAGGTTGTAATATTCTTATTAATGAATATTATACTTCTGGTTGTTGGTATGTTTATGGATATTACACCAGCTATACTTATATTTACACCTATCTTCCTTCCTATCGCACAGAGCTTTGGAATGACAGATATCCAGTTTGGTGTAATGCTTATATTCAATATGTGTCTTGGTAATATTACACCACCTGTTGGTTCTGTATTATTCGTAGGCTGCGGTATAGAAAATGTATCAATCGAGAAAGTAACACCTAAGCTTATACCTTATTTTATTGGTTTAATTATATTACTTATGCTTATTACATTTATTCCAGCGCTGTCACTTGGAGTACCAAAGCTTATGGGACTGATTTAGTATAAAATAACAAGACTTTTTTCCTGATATTATATAAAACAGACATTCGGCCAGGTCGCTTGATAGGACCTGTCAGGATGTTTTGTTAGTTATCTTAGAATTCTGTTTTATTATTTATTTTGTGTTATAATAAATTTTATATTTTTATATTTTTATATTTTTGGATTTTTAGATTTTTGTTGAAGCTTTGTCTGTTACAGGGTGCAGGAAAAAACGATTTTAAATGGGCATACAGACGGCTGACAACACAATAGAAATAAATAACGAATGTAAGAAAAGGAATTAACAGAATGTTATATATAGTGAGATATGGGAAAACAGACTGCAATGTACAGCATAAGCTGCAGGGAAGAATAGATATACCAAATAATGAAAAATATATGAAAAATGTACAAAATACATATGTGAAACTATTCTTATATGCTACAATATAATAACAAGATGTGTTAATAACTATACAACAACTTTTAGTGGGTAAGAATGGAGAGAAGTATGAATATATCGTTTTTTTTACAACCAAAGTGCAAGGTAGCATATATTTACAATGATGACACAATAAGACAGGGATTACAGAAGATGAATTATTATGGCTATTCTGCCATTCCTGTTCTTGATGAGAATGAGCATTATGTTGGGACAATCACGGAAGGTGATTTCCTTTGGCATATATGTAGAATTAAACAGAATAACGCAATGGAAGTTGATATAAAGGAATTAGAAAAGCAGAGAGTTAACGAGCTTTATTTCAGACGTAATTATCCAAGTGTTAATGTGGATACATCGATGGAAGCATTGATTGAAAGAATATCTAATCAGAATTTTGTTCCAGTTGTAGACGACAGAGGTGTATTTATAGGAATTATAACAAGAAAAGATGTAATTACATATTTGTCTACTAAGAAGAAAGAAACAGTGCTTCAGAAGATTTCTTAGATGAGAGGCTGAGCAGATTAATTAAGTAATGATATTTATATAGGTATATAATGTTCTATATTAGAATATGATGACTTTTAATAGTAGTATTATTAAAATATTACATTTTAATAGCGTGTAATTGCAACAGGGAAATGTCAACATTAAATATAATTGGGTTGACATTAACAAGCTGAATAACTATACTTATGCGTATGCACGAGGGTTAAAGGATAAGGCTGTTTATTGATAGAATTATCAATTTTACCAGAGTTAGTATTAATTCAATTAGTGTGCAGGAACGGAGTAAAGTATAGGCGTTATGCAGAATGTTACAGAAAATATTGATGTTGGGAAATTATTAGATAATTGGGACGAAACACACGAATTAACCAAAGATGAGGCACTTGCAATTCTTAATTGTGATGATGTATGTCTTGACAAGCTTATTGAAACAGCGTATGCGTTAAGACTTAAATATAAAGGAAAGAAAGTAAGCATACAGCTTCTTACTAATGTCAGAAGCGGTAATTGTTCGCAGAATTGTGCTTACTGTGCTCAGTCGTGTGAGTCACAGGCTCAGATAGAGAAATATAAAAGAGTATCAGACGAGAAGTTGTATGGAGATAATGACCTTGTAGATAATAAACATCTTGCGAGACATTGTATTGGACTTAGCGGTATAAGCTTTACAGATGCTGAGATAGAAGATTTAGCCGGACGTATAAGAAAGATGAAGAAGAACGATACCCAGATATGTTGTTCTATTGGATTTCTTACAGAAAAGCAGGCTTTAATGCTTAAGGAAGCAGGACTTAATAGAATTAACCATAACCTTAACAGCAGCCGTAGATTTTATCCAAATATATGCACAACACATACATATGACCAGAGAATTAATAATATAAGAATGTTAAAAAGAATAGGTTTTGAGATGTGCTGTGGCGGTATTATCGGAATGGGCGAGAACAGGGAAGATGTTGTAGATATGCTTATGGACGTAAAGGAAATCAATCCAGAGTCAGTGCCAATTAATTTTCTTCTTCCAATAAAAGGAACAAGACTTGCAGACAGGGATATATCAGGACTTACACCACAGTATTGTCTTAAGGTGTTATGCCTTGCAAGATTATTAGTTCCTAAGTCAGACATAAGATGTGCGGCTGGACGTGAAGTATACTTTAAGGGAATTGAGCCAACATTATTTAAAGTTGTAGATTCGATATTTGCTTCAGGTTATTTAACAGCAGACGGACAGGGAATAGATGATACTATTAAGATGATAGAAAATGCAGGATTTACGGGTGAGATAGAGAGTAAAGACTGTTAATAGACTTATAGGACAAGATGTGTTGATAGAACAGCCGCCAGCCTTTGAAATTAAATGGTTGGTGGCTGTTTAATCTTTTTAATTAAATACATAATTGAGAGTGGGAATATTATTGTAGACCATTAATTATTACAATTACTGTTTGTTATTTCTATCAAGTGCAGTAATTGTCTTAGTGGCTGTGTTGAGTGCTTTCGTAATTGCACTGCTGGCTTCGCCCATACCTTTGGCAAGCTTCTGTACTTCTTCAGCAACTACAGCAAAGCCTTTTCCAGCATCACCGGCTCTTGCAGCTTCAATGGAAGCATTAAGTGCAAGTATATTCTGTCGTTTGCTGAATCCGTCTATTAATTTGACCTTGTCGTTGGCTGTAGCAAGCTGGCTTGCGGCGGCACTAATTCCTGTTGTAAGTTCATTTAGAATAGTCGAGTTCTGGCGGGTAGTGTAGCTTGCACGGACAAACATATTGATAACATCGCCCAGCAGATTGGCAGAAGCGTCAATCTCCTCTTTAGTACGCACGTTTACTTTTTTCAGAGCATTGATGTACTTATCTTCATTAATTCCGAGTTCACGTGCTGTTGCCTTGAACTTTTCTTCATCTGGGTTCTCAGGAAGAACCTGTCCGCCGATAATACTTCCAAGAACAGTTCCATCATCAAGAGTAATTGGAATACCGAAATCAACTAATCCTGCATGACAAGGATAAACACCCTTACCGTCACGGTCACATTGCTCACATCTCTTGCGACCTTCAGCACTTCCTCTGGTAAGATTGATGCAGAATTCAGTGAAATTATAACATTCGCTTATGTACTTGCCGTCTGCACCTACAGCAACAGTTGCCAGCCCGGTACTCTTTGCCCAGTTAGACATAATTTCTTCAAATTTGACCATATCACAAAAATCCTGAATCCTCATAATTAAGTCCTCCAATTAAGGTTTTTATATTTTTTATATTATACTATATTGTCGGTATATTTACATTATATTTTAATCGCAAACTCAAAGAAAAATCAAAAAATTGCCATATGATTTATTGTTAAAAATATAGAATATTATAAGTTTATTTGATTATGAAATTAAACAAATTTAATTATCGGGGTATATATTTTAAATAATTAGCCATAATATTTACAGAATATAAGCCCATATTCCGAAATAGACCTATTTGGGTCAATCGTAACTATCATAAAATCTTTAGTAATAGCATAGCTAAGAGGTTAAGGTAAATGAACAATACCCGTTACGAAGATTTTTGCAATAGAATGAGAGTATATAGAAAAAGACTTGGCTATAATCAGGCAGATATCGGAAAAGAGCTGGGAATATCACAGAATGACTATTCTAAAAGAGAAAATGGACTGATAATGATTTCGTATGATAATTTAAAAAAATTGCAGGAAATTGGAATGGACATTGATGAGCTGGTTTCGGGAAAGAGAGACGATATTGATACTAAAGATTTGGACGAGCTTATAAGTGACTGTGAAAGTGAAGAACTTAAAGATATGACTATGCGTATGGTTGCTGAATGTATAAAATATTATCGTGTTAATGACACTAAGAATAAAGACAATGATACGCAGAATGATAGAATGTTTGATTTTATGTTGAAGCAGTGGGATGATTTTTCAATGCTTGAATATGTAAGGCACGAAACGCATTATTCACAGGAGGTTATGTCTGAAAAACTGGGACTGACAAGAAAGAAGTACAGAAAATACGAAAAAGAGATTATGTATCCTGATGCAGATACTCTTGTTCAGATGTATAATTTGTACAAATGCAGACCATCAATGTATCTTAATATGTATGACAGAAGATATTACGTTATGCAGAACGTATGGATGGAGTTGGATGATAACCAGCGTGACAGAATATTAAGAATGGTCAAGGCGATAAAGAATATAATATAGAAAAAGGAGTACCTGTAAATGCAAGACACAAACAATGTTAAGCATTTGCGGGTACATTTTTTATGTAAAGGAGCTTCTAATAGAATTTCCTATTATATAAAAGGCACAATAAAATATCACACAAAATAATATTGTTGCAGCTTTACAGAGTATGATAAAATATATTGTGCATTGTACATTTATTTTATAATAAACAGATGATAATCAATGTGTGGTGGTTACAATTTCATTTGTTATAATGTAAATTTATGTGTAATAATAATCAGAGTAAGTAGAAAGAAAAAATATGAGAACAGTACAGCAATATTATGATGACAATAGAGATAAAATCCTTTTTGATGTAAGAGCATTAGAGGAGTATGAGAAAGAGACCATAGAAGCTTCCATACATTATTACTGGGAAGATATGATAAAAGTTCTTGAAGATAATAAGGAAGAATTTGAGGCAAAGTATTCAAAGGATACACCAATATATATTCTTTGCTACACTGGACAGAAAAGTGAAGAAATAGAAGATATACTTGATGAGATGGGCTATGAAGCTTACAGCCTTGATGGTGGATTTGTCGCATATCTAAGATGGAAGTTTAATAAATATCTTGAGCAGGATAAAGAAAGCGGCAATAATACTTCAGAAGAAAATGTTAAAGAGATTGAGCGAAGCATAGTAAAGAAGTTCCGCAAGCCAATATGGAGAAAGTTCACACAGGCTCTTAATGAATATGATCTTATTCAGGACGGCGATAAGATAGCTGTCTGTATATCAGGCGGTAAAGATTCAATGCTTATGGCGAAGCTTTTTCAGGAGTTGAAACGTCACGGAAAGAATAATTTTGAACTTGTATTCTTAGTTATGAATCCGGGTTATAACGACCTTAACTACAATGTAATACTTAACAATGCAAAGATATTAGATATTCCAATTACAGTATTTAAGACAGAGATATTTGATACTGTAGTAGATATTACAGAGTCGCCTTGTTATTTGTGTGCAAGAATGAGGAGAGGATATCTTTACAGCAAGGCAAAGGAACTTGGTTGTAATAAGATTGCTCTTGGACATCATTATGATGATGTGATAGAAACAATTCTTATGGGTATGCTTTATGGTGCACAGGTTCAGACAATGATGCCTAAGCTTCATAGTACGAATTTTGAGGGAATGGAGCTTATAAGACCTATGTATCTTATAAGAGAAGCTGATATTATTCACTGGAAAGAATATAATAATCTTGAGTTCATACAGTGTGCCTGTCGATTTACAGAGGGATGTGCTTCCTGTGGTGGTACAGGAAAAGGTTCTAAGAGGGCAGAGATTAAGCAGCTTATAAAAGATCTGACCAAGGTAAGTCCGTATATAGAAAAGAACATATTCAGAAGTGTAGAAAATGTTAATATTGATACGGTAATTGCTTACAAGAAGAAGGGGCAGCGACACAGCTTTTTAGATGAATATGATATAACAGATGATAAGTATGCTGGTAACGCAGAGGTTGATAATTCAGAGAATATATCTAAAGAATTGAATAAATCAGACATAAGTTTAAGTGGACAGTTAAGTGAATATCACACTGATGAAACAATTGAATTAGGTAAAACAGGTAGTACTCAAATAATGCCATTGAACAAATCGGACATCAATAAAGATGATATAAGTGAGAACACTTTAGCCAAATATGAAAAGTTAAAGTCAATTATTAAGGACTGTGGTAAAATAGCAATCGCATTTTCTGGCGGGGTTGACTCGACATTTTTAACCAAAGTTGCAAAAGATGTATTAGGAGAAAATGCTGTTGCAGTTACGATAAGTTCAATTCTGGTTACAGATGATGAACTTAAAGAAGCTGATGATTTCTGCAAGGTAGAGAATATAGAACATCTTATATATAATGCAGATGTATTATCGATTCCGGGCTTTGAGAATAATCCACCAGACAGATGTTACATTTGTAAGAAAGCGATATTTACTAATGTGCAGAATCTTGTAGGTGAGAGAGGCATTAGTGTAATTGCAGAGGGAACAAATGTTGATGATGACGGTGATTACAGACCTGGTATGAGAGCCATAAAGGAACTCGGAGTAAGAAGTCCTTTAAAAGAGGCAGGTCTTACCAAGGCTGAAATCAGGGAATTATCTTGTATGTTAGGCTTAAAGACGTGGAATAAACCATCGTGTGCGTGCCTTGCTTCAAGATTTGCGTATGGTGAGGTTATTAATAAAGACAAGCTTGATATGATTTACAGTGCAGAATGTTATATAAGAAGTCTGGGATTTGAGCAGTTCAGGGTAAGATTACAGGATGGAATTGCAAGAATTGAATTAAGACCAGCAGATATACAGAAGTTTATTGAAAATGGAATAAAGGATAAAGTATCAGAGAAGCTTCACGCACTTGGATTTAAGTATGTATCCCTTGATTTGGATGGTTACAGGCTTGGAAGTATGAATGAAGCATTGAACAGACAGGAAAGAGGTAACAATGGCGATAGCTCATTATAATTGTGATTATTGCAATAATATGGTATATGATGAAGAAACGGAGCAGTTCGTGTGTGATGTAGATATGGACGAGGATGATTATGCAAGGCTTCTTACATCTGAGTATAAAGAATGTCCATATTATCAGAGCAATGATGAATACAAGATTGTAAGACATCAGATGTAGTTTTATATAAAATATAATTAATAGTGGCAGATATTTCGATATATTTATTAGAAAGATATGCCTGGAAGGAAGTGAGTGAATGGACGATAAGAGATACGCTGTACTTATCGACTCAGATAATATTTCATCAAAATATATTTCGGACATTCTTGATGAAATGACAAAGTATGGCGTAATAACTTATAAAAGAATATATGGCGACTGGACAAGTACACAGGCAAGCAAATGGAAGAAAGAGCTTATGGAGAACTCCATAACACCTATACAGCAGTTTTGTAATACAGTAGGCAAGAATGCAACAGACTCAACGCTTATAATTGATGCTATGGATATTCTTTATACGAATAATGTTGACGGTTTCTGTATTGTATCTTCTGATGGTGATTTTACAAGGCTTGCAAGCAGGCTTAGAGAGTCGGGAATGGACGTTATCGGTATGGGTGAGAGCAAGACACCACGTTCATTCAGGGCCGCTTGTTCGGTATTTACAGACCTTGAGCTTCTTCGTGAACAGGCACACGAAGATGAGCCAGATAGTAAGCCGGTTAAGAAGACAGAAAGAAGCAATATTATTAAGCAGTCTAAGATAGAAAATGCAATTATTGAGATTATTCAGGAGAACGACAATAAAGGCAGGCAGACAGGGCTTGGTGAGCTTGGAAGCCGTTTACAGAAGAAATATTCTGATTTCGATGTAAGAAATTACGGTTACAGTTCATTGTCTACATTTCTTGAGGAAATGGAAAGTCTTGAATTAAAGAAGTTCAATAACACGGTTCTTGTCAGACTTAAGGAAGACAAGAATATGAAAGAGCAGGTTATGGAGTATGCAGTGAATTATGTAAAGAGTTCAGAAAATGCAGTGGAACTTGGAGCATTAGGACAGAAAATCCATATGAATTATCCTAACTTTAAGGTTAAGGAGTATGGTTATTCTACACTCAGCAAATTTATTGCAGGCATAAAATGTTTAAAAATAACAGCAACAGATGAAAACCGTAGAATGGTTTCAATAAAATAAACTAAAGTTAGTCATAAAGACAGGAAAGGAATATTATGAATAAAATAGCAAGTTTTACAGTTAATCACTTGGATTTACTTACAGGAGCATATGTATCAAGAAAAGATTATCAGGGAGATGTAGTTCTTACAACATTTGATTTAAGATTTACAAGACCTAATGTAGAAGCACCTATGGATACAGCAGGTATTCATACAATAGAACACCTTGTAGCAACATTTTTAAGGAACCATAAGGTATGGGCAGACAAGACTATATATTTTGGACCAATGGGTTGCCGTACAGGATTTTATGTAATATTTGCAGGTGACCTTGAGTCAGAGGATATAATTGATGTGTTAAGGGAAGCTGCTGATTTCGTACTGGATTATGAGGGTGAGATACCAGGATATTCACCAAGGGACTGCGGTAATTACCTTGATAATAACCTCACACTTGCAAAGATATATATGAAGAAGTATAAGGAAGAAGTTCTCGATAACCCAGTACCAGAAAGACTTCATTACCCACAGTAAAATAGATGGGAGCTTCTAAATTACAGCAAAAACAGAAGAAAATGATTGAAGGGAACCTGTTTTGATGGAAAATATGGATATACAGATTATAAAATCAAGACGCAGAACAGTTTCAATAGAAGTTCATACAGATGGAAGTGTTATATTAAGAGCACCTGACAGGATAACGAAGAAGGAGCTTGATATATTTATTGACAAGCATATGTCTTGGATTGAGAGCAAACAGCAGTTGATGAAGGAAAGAAAAGAAGAAAAAATTCCTACCAATGCAAAGGCTTTTGATACGCTCACATCTAAGGAACGTGCTGTAATAAGGGACACATTTATAAGAAAAGTAGAATATTACAGTAAGATTATGAATGTGACTGTTGGAAGGGTTACAATACGCAATCAGAAGACACGCTGGGGAAGCTGTAGTTCCAAGGGAAATGTTAATTTTAATTACAATTTGTATTATATGCCTGAAGAATTGTTGGATTATGTAGTGGTGCATGAGCTTTCGCATAGAAAATATATGAATCATTCGCAATCATTCTGGTGTGAGGTTGAAAAGTACTGCCCAGAATATAAGTTATGCCGCAGGAGGTTGAAAGACTACACACTTTCAATATAATAATTTGGGCGGGGCATTAATTAAAATGTCTTATTATGCAGCATAAACGTATTTTTGAGCATATCCCTTAAATTATAATAATCTGATTATTAGTAGGAGGTAATAAAACTATGAAAATTCCATTTAAAGTGGATTTGACAGGCAAGACTGCAATTGTAACAGGGGGAAGTGGAACACTATGTTCAGCAATGGCGTATGGACTTGCTGTAAGCGGTGCGAAGGTTGCAATAATCGGACGTAATAAGGATAAGCTTAATAATGTCACAGATGAGCTTATTAACAATGCTAAGACAGAATACAGCAAAGACATTGTTGTTAAAGGGTATAGCTGTAATGTAATTGATAAGGAAGAACTTAATAAAACTTATGAAATAATTAAGAGTGAGCTTGGAAGCTGTGATATTCTTATCAATGGAGCTGGCGGCAATCAGCCGGGTGCTATTACATCAATAGAGATGTTAAAGAAAGAAAAAGGAGAAAATGATTACTCTTTCTGGAATCTTGATGAGGATAATATAAGAGATGTTATGGATCTTAATTATATGGGAACACTTCTTCCGATACAGGTATTTACTAAGGATATGGTTGAAAAGAGAAGCGGAAGCATTATTAATATAGCATCTGTTACATCAATTTTACCACTTACAAAGGTAATGGCTTACGGCAATGCCAAGAGTGCAATACTTAACCTTACACAGTGGCTGGCAGTCCATTTTGGAGAAAGCGGAATAAGATGTAATGCAATCGCACCGGGATTTTATGCGGCTGAACAAAATCACGCATTATTATTTAATGAAGATGGTACATACACTGACAGAGCAAGAAAGATAGTTGCAGGAACTCCAATGGGAAGATTTGGTAATCCAGAGGAACTTATCGGAGCGGCATTATTCCTTGCAAGTGATGATGCGGCTGGATTTGTAAATGGTATTGTGTTGCCAGTAGACGGTGGCTATAGTGCGTATAGTGGCGTTTAATAAATAATTTTAATAATTATCAGATATAAAGGTATATATGTTGATATAAAATGCCGATATTCTAAATGTAATAAAAGTTAAATGGTACAAAAGTATTATATGAGGAGGATAATGGTATGAAATTAGGAGAGGCTATACCAAATTATCAGGCATATCGCAATGAATTACAGGACAAGAAGACCAGCATATATAAGCAATATAAAAAAACAAAGGAAAAGGCTGAGCGTACCAATGATGAAGAATGGATACAAAAGGCAGCAGAGCTTGAACTTTCATATAAGGAAGCAACTGATGATTTTGACAAGTATGAGAATGTTCTTAACTCGCTTAGGGAGCAGTGGTGTGCAGCAGCAAATACAGAAAACGACAAAGCACTTGCTGACCCTGAGACAGGACTGGGGGCTACACTTGGTAAGATAATGACTACAATTGCAAGAATGTGTGCAGGTGACAAAGTTCCTTATTCAGATGAAAAGAAGGTTATGGAATATGACGATAAAATGTATGCAAGAGCCAAGCAGGCACAGATGATTATGGCATCAATGAAGAAAAAGCAGAAGGAATATGATTCGCTTTGGGATAAAGAGGGTGGAGAATATGACCCGGAGGGTGTAGCTGATAATACAGAAGCACAGGGTGCTCTGCCAGATATTCCATCATCAGATGCGGAAGTGACTGGTACAGATGAGTCGAATAGTAATGCAGAGTAAAAGATAAGGCATTTTCTCTATTTAGAGGAAATGCCTTATCTTTTACTTTATAGCTGATTGATATTATAAAATAATATTTAGTTATAATTAAACTTCAAATAAAAGATCACCATAGCTTGGGAATGGCCAGAATTCCTTATCAACGATCATTTCAAGCTTATCAGCAGGAGCTCTTAATTCGTCCATAGTTGTCTTAACTTCATCTCTGAAGTATTTAGCCTGTTCTGTAATGTCAGTAACATCAGCGGCCTTAGCTGTAACATCAATAAGCTTAGTATAAGCAGCCTTCATATCCTTTAAGTAACCAGAAACTTCTGCAAGTAAATCAGCCTGAACAGAAGCATCAGCACCAGCTTCCTTAACAGTAAGAACTGAGTTAGCAAGCTCTGTTGTGTAAGAAATAACTGAAGGGATAATCTGCTTTCCAGCCATATCGATCATTGTCTTAGCTTCAATATTGATAGCCTTTGCATAAGCTTCATACTTAATCTCAGCTCTTGACTTTAATTCAGCCTCTGTAAATACACCAAAGCTTTCAAAAAGCTTAACGGCCTTAGGAGTAGTAAGGGCAGGAATAGCCTCAACCATAGATTTAATATTTGGAAGACCTCTTCTTTCAGCTTCTTCTACCCATGCATCTGAGTAACCATTACCATTAAATACGATTCTATGATGGTCAGTAAAGAGTTTCTTGATAAGATCATGAACAGCCATATCGAAGTTTTCTACTCCATCAAGCTGGTCAGCGATTTCCTTAAAGCTTTCTGCAACGATTGTGTTAAGAACTACGTTAGCAGGAGCAATTGAATCTGATGAACCTACCATACGGAATTCAAACTTATTACCAGTAAATGCAAATGGTGAAGTTCTGTTTCTATCAGTAGCATCCTTGTTAAGGTCAGGAAGTGTAGAAGCACCTGTCTTTAACTTACCCTTCTGGATAGAGCTTGTAGCATCACCCTTATCAATAAGCTGCATAACAACATCCTCAAGCTGCTCACCAAGGAACATAGAGATAATAGCTGGAGGTGCCTCATTAGCGCCAAGTCTGTGGTCATTACCAACGTCAGAAGCAGATTCTCTTAAAAGATCAGCGTGTGTATCAACAGCCTTCATAACAGCACCGAGTACAAGTAAGAACTGGATATTTTCGTGAGGTGTCTTGCCAGGTTCAAGAAGGTTGATACCATCATCAGTTGTGATTGACCAGTTGTTGTGCTTACCAGAACCATTAACTCCGGCAAATGGCTTCTCGTGAAGAAGGCATACAAGACCATGTCTGTAAGCAACTTTCTTCATAACCTCCATCATAAGCTGGTTGTTATCAGTAGCAATATTGCACTGTGCATATATAGGAGCTAATTCATGCTGTGCTGGAGCAACTTCATTATGCTGAGTCTTGGCAGATACGCCGAGCTTCCATAATTCTTCGTTGATATCCTTCATAAATGCAGCAATTCTTTCACGGATAGAACCGAAGTAGTGATCATCAAGTTCCTGTCCCTTTGGTGGCATAGCACCGAATAATGTACGTCCAGAGAAGATAAGATCCTTTCTCTGAAGATATTTTTCTCTATCTACTATAAAGTATTCCTGTTCAGCACCAACAGAAGGAGTAACCTTCTTAGATGTTGTGTTACCAAATAATTTTAATATTCTTAAAGCCTGCTCGTTAACAGCATCCATTGAACGAAGAAGAGGTGTCTTCTGATCAAGAGCTTCTCCTGTATAAGAACAGAAAGCAGTAGGGATACAAAGTGTTGCACCTTGTGCACCTTCACGAACGAAGGCAGGTGATGTGCAATCCCATGCTGTATATCCTCTTGCCTCGAATGTAGCACGAAGACCACCTGAAGGGAATGATGAAGCATCTGGCTCGCCCTTTATTAATTCTTTACCAGAGAATTCCATAAGAACCTTTCCGTTTTCATTAGGTGCTGAAATAAATGAATCATGCTTTTCAGCAGTAGTTCCTGTCAAAGGCTGGAACCAATGTGTGTAATGAGTTGCGCCTTTTTCGATAGCCCAATTCTTCATTGCATTAGCTATAACATCAGCATCGGTAATATTTAATTCCTGTACACCTGCTATTGCTAACTTAAGATTTTTGTATACGTTTTTTGGTAAACGTTCTTTCATAACTGTGTCGTTGAACACGTTCTCGCCGAAGATGTCAGCTACATTGAATTTTTCGCTCATAACTTTTTCATCCTTCCTTTTCATAGATTATTATTCTATTAGTAAAACTAAAAAAGACGTACACATATACATTATTAAGATGTATAATATGAACGCCTTTGTTCTACCTTATTTGATTAGCGACAACTACCTGTCGTCTTTAATTAAAATAACTCAAAATTAATAATAATGCAAGTTCTTTTTTAAAAAATATTAAAAAAATTAAAATTATTAATTATCTAAGTCAATTTCAAGTAAATTCTACTCTAATGAGGCTTCTCCAATATACATTCCGTGTACGATAAAGCGTTTCTCACCGTTATCAGTACAAGTAGAAAGAGTAACTACCTGACTTGCTGATGAAATATCAACCCCTGTATCATACAAAGATTTGGCTTTCATATCTGCTGCATAACTTTGCATAGAAGCAAGAGAAGGGAAGTTAAAGGTATATGTATCACTTACAGCTTCACTTATGTAGCAGCTAAAGATTTTATATTGTTTAATGACATTACCAGTGTATATATAGAATACATTGTTGCCAGAACCATTATAGAACGATGAATTCTCATAACTTTTAAGCTTGCCAAACATCGCACCATTTCGCATATTGTGTCCGTATATAATCACATGGTTTGAAGAAAGTCCGCTATTAATGCGGGAATCTTCAAACAGACAGCCATTAGCACTGGATTGCTTGTCAAATGTATGTGTAAGGTAATAATCATTATCATTACCCTGAACCATTGGAAGCCTGCATCCAATAGATGGAATGTATATATATCCAAGTCCATCAGAATTAATATTAAGAAGTGCCTGATGGTTATACTTAAATGGAACTTCAACTTCCTCTTCCTCATCACCGATAATTACATTAGTGTGGGAATCTTCATCAAGAACATTCTGTTCAATGTCATTATATATTACATCAGCCTTGTGATATGCAAGGAATATGTTGATAAGATTGTATGCGGCAAATATAAAGACAGCAACTGATATTAAAAGAATAATACGTCTTATTATATTAGAACGCTTTTTATCTTTCTCCTGTCTGTCAAATACTGCATCAGCATCATTCTCATCATATGGAGAATTACTGTCTGAATAATCCATATCCTCATCTATAAAATCATCAACATCATCATTCAGAATATCATCAGGATCTTCTAATTCATAATCGAGCATATCATCTGATTTAGTTATATTTCTACGAGATGATTGTTCTGGATCATCATTCAATAAATCATCATTATTGTTAGTTGTATTCATAGTATTATAGTCCTTGTGTGTTGTGTGTAATGCTAATTATGCCTTTCCAGCTGAACCGAATAAGTTAATCTTTTCGCGAACAGTCTCTTTAATAGCTTCACTACCAGGAGCAAGGAGCTTTCTTGGGTCAAATCCCTTTCCCTCAAGGTCTTTGCCTTCTTCAATATATTTTCTTGTTGCAGCAGCAAATGCAAGCTGGCATTCTGTATTAACATTAATCTTAGCAACACCTAAAGAGATCGCTTTCTTAATCATATCTTCAGGAATACCTGTACCACCATGTAATACTAATGGCATATTGCCAACCTTTTCTTTAACAGCGGCAAGTGTTTCAAAGCTAAGACCTGGCCAGTTAGCAGGATATTTGCCGTGGATATTACCGATACCAGCAGCAAGCATTGTTACACCGAGGTCAGCAATTGATTTACATTCATTAGGGTCAGCACACTCCCCCATACCGATAACGCCGTCTTCTTCACCACCGATTGAACCAACTTCTGCTTCAAGTGAAAGACCTTTGTCTTTGCAGATTTTAACAAGTTCTTTAGTCTTTTCAATATTCTCTTCAATTGGATAGTGGGAACCATCAAACATAATTGATGAAAATCCTGCATCAATGCAGTCATAACAAGCTTCATATGTACCATGGTCAAGGTGAAGTGCAACAGGAACAGTAATCTTAAGATCATCTATCATTGCACTTACCATACTTGCTACGGTCTTAAATCCTGTCATATATTTACCAGCACCACACGATACACCGAGTATAACTGGTGAGTTCATCTCCTGAGCTGTAAGAAGAATCGCTTTAGTCCACTCAAGATTATTGATATTGAACTGCCCAACAGCATATTTGCCATCTCTGGCTTTTTCTAACATTTCTTTTGCTGAAACTAACATAAATATTAACCTCCTACTATGTAATATGGACATAGCTTTGCTTAATGCCCACTCTTATTATCCATTATACATTAAAGCTAATAAAATGCAAAGAAAATAGTGTCAAATAGTGCGAATTTGAAAAATAAAATCAGTATATTTAAGTTGTTATTGATACTAAAAAGAAGTATAATCTAAAAAAGGAATACAGAACCCGAAAGGAGAAAGAAATTTATGGGGAAATTTATTTATTTAGCCAATATTATAGCCGCAGATGTGGATTTTTATAATATTGAGGGTAACAGGGGAGATTCATATCTTCCATTTATAGGTTTTATGATGTTTGTAGTAGGTGCTGTTGTAGCGTTTATGGGTTTTTCAAAGTACATAACAGCCAAGAAGAATTTTAACCTGTTCTATGATTTAAGGGACAGCGTTAAGGTTGATAAAGCCACTAATGAGAAGAACAAGAAAACTGGAATCATTATGATAGCTGCAGGAATAATTGTTCTTATTGTTTCATTCTTTGTAATATAGAAGATTAATAATAAGAGATCAATGCAAAAGATTAAGTTAGAAGATTAAGTATATAAAGATAAGGTTCTTATTCCTTGATATTTATGAGAATGAACTCTTTCGTATTAGTTAGTGATGATGTCAATAATCACAATACGTAAAATGCCACCCCGTTAAGGGTGGCATCGAAAGAGGGAGGAGAGTTGTACATTATGATTAACAACTCATATTTATGAAGAACTATAAAAGTCAATAAGCTTTATTAGTATATATCAGCTTGTCTGATATATTTTCTATATTTAAAAGTATATTGATTAAAAGTGAAGAAAGAATGTTCATAATGTTAAAACTTATTGAATGTAATATGAACAAATTATGAACATATATAATATTACATAAATTAATGGAGGTAAGATATGCCAATTATATACAAGTGTCCTAATTGTGGAGCGGCAATGGAATTCTCAAGTGAATTGCAGAAGCTTGAATGTAAGAGGTGTGGTACAAGTATAGATGTTAAGACATATGAAGATGAATATGCTTCTTTAATGGAAGAAGTAAGTGGAAGTACATCAGATAATAGTGATTATGGATTTAATAACAGTGAACAGGATAATGATGCAGATAACAATAATATGAAGATATATCATTGTCAGAGCTGTGGAGCAGAACTTGTTGCAGATGAATATACATCAGCTACATTTTGTTCATATTGTGGTAATCCGACATTGGTTGAGGACAGACTTAAAGGAAGCTTCAGGCCAAGGTCAATAATTCCATTTAAGATTAACAAAGATCAGGCGGTAGATATATATAAGAAATGGCTGAAAAAAGGAATGCTTACACCAAAGGAATTATCAAGAAAAAGTACAATTGAGAAGATTAGTGGTGTGTATGTCCCATTCTGGCTGTATGATTATTCAGCAAGAACTATGATGAGTGCAAATGCTAATAAGGTAAGAACGACAAGACGTGGCGATACAGAATATACATATACAGACCATTTTGATGTGTATAGAGATGTATCAGCAGAATTTCAGAGAATTCCGGCCGATGCTTCAGAGAAAATGCCAGATGAACAGATGGATATGTTAGAGCCTTATAATTACAGCGAGATTACAGACTTTGCAATGCCATACTTATCAGGTTACCTATCAGAAAAATATAATTATACAGCTGATGAAATACAGAGTCGTGCCAAGAAGAGAGCAGACTCATACATAACACAGATTGCAAGGGATTCAATTACTGGATATTCAAGTGTCATAGTAAGGAATAACAGCATAAGTATGAATGGCAGGGGCAGCGAATATGCACTTTTGCCAGTGTGGATGCTCAATTTCAGATATAACAATAAGGAATTCCATTTTTATCTTAATGGACAGACTGGTAAAATAGTAGCAGACAGACCTATAAGTGCAGGAAAAGCCGTTACATATGGTATTGGAATTTTTGTGCTTACACTTATTATTACAATGATAGGAGGGCTGTTGTTTATATGATGTGTGTAGATTTAAAAAGACATTTTAACTGGTTAAAAGTGGCTGTAATGGCAGTATTAGCTGTTATGGTTATGATGTTTGTATTAACAGGAACACAGAGTGCGTATGCGGGTACAGATAATAAGACCTATGTAATAGATGATGCTGGAATTCTGACAAGTAAGGAAGAACAGAAGCTTACAGATATGTGTAGGAAGGCATCTAAGAACTGTCAGCTTGATATTGTTATCATAACTATGAACAAGAATTTAGATTATAGTCCTATGGATAATTATCTTCGTTCAATACTTGAAGAACAGTATGGTTATGAGAAAACAGGAACTGACTGCGAGGCTGTAGTATATGGAATAGATATGACTTCAAGAGCAGACAGAATTGTAACATCAGGAAGAGCAAGGAGCAGCATTTCACAGTCAAGTCTGGATTCAATCAGGGAAAGTGCGGAGGATAAGCTTGCTGAAGGCGATTATTATGCAGGCTGTAAGAAATACATAAACGGAATTGAGAGAAAGCTTAATGTAAATATGTTATCAAGACTTACATATTATATGCCAGTTAAGATTTTAATCTCACTTGTGGTAGCAGTCATTGCAGTATTGGCAATGATGAGCAGTGCCAGGTCAAAGATGACAGTGAATAGTACAGAGTATACTAAGAACCACGGATATAAGATGAATGACAGAAGAGATGTATTTATCAATACAACAATTACTAAAAGACATATTGAAAAGAGCAGTTCAAGTGGTGGAAGCTCTGGAGGTGGTAACTCTGGAAGTTCAGGCGGACACTTCTAAGAAGATATATATTTAAAAAGTGTATAAGACCTATAGGATAAAATAAGGTTATGTAAATTTTTTATATAGGTCGGATTTTAAAATAAGCCCGGTATGATTAAAGCAATCATATTTATGATTGTGATTAAGCATACCGGGCTTTTATTATACTATTAGAGTGTTTCTGGTTCAGCGTAATCTACACCAAAAGTATCAACAGTAACAGTCTTCATAACCTGAGGAGTTCTAGGTCTGTCACTCCAGTCAGTATCAATTGAAGCAATGCTGTCTAATACATCTTCACCTTCAACAAGTTTACCAAAAGCGGCATACTGACCGTCAAGGTGAGGTGCATCAGCGTGCATAATAAAGAACTGGGAACCAGCTGAATCCGGGTGCTGTGCACGTGCCATAGAAAGGACACCTCTTGAGTGCTTAAGGTTATTTTCAACACCATTGTAGTTGAATTCGCCCTTGATTGAGTATCCAGGACCGCCCATGCCTGAGCCTTCTGGGTCGCCGCCCTGAATCATAAATCCGGCGATAACTCTGTGGAAAATAAGTCCGTCATAGAAACCTTTTTTAACAAGACTTATAAAATTGTTTACTGTATTAGGTGCAACGTTTGGATAAAGTTCTGCTTTCATAACGTCGCCATTTTCCATTGTAAATGTTACAATAGGGTTCTGATTAGACATAATTAACCTCCAAAATAATGTGTAATGTGTGGGATAATTACAAGACGAAAGCAAATATGACTAACGGACGTTGTGAGATAAAAATATATTACCGCTGGGCACGCTTGCGCTACTTGAAACCGTAGCGGTACTAAGCGGCTAAAGGACAGCCGCTAAGTGCCGACGGTTTCAAAAGTACCCAGCTTGTAATGTATTTTTATTTCACAGCTGGTTAGCGATAGTGGTCGTTTTGTAATTATCTGTGATAATATTATGTATTGTAATGGGGATTATTGTAAAAGTCAATTGGGAGGATTATACGTGAGTTATGGAAAGAGTGTATATATTTGATTGTGACAGGATTATAGGTGATGAGGAAAAACGGACTATTATAGAGAATATGGAAGGAAAGGCTGAGGTTATTTTTGATAATTCTGAGGGGTATGACAGGGATACGGATATAGTTATAAGCACACGTTGTGTGAGGAATAAAGATGCGGCTGGTATGAAAGCTGATATAAGGGAAGATATTGGAGTTGGGTGTGATTATGTTGGCACTGCACCTTATGTGATATATGAACCTGAGGAGATAGATTATTATTACTGTCAGAAAGTGTATGCAAGAAAAAATGGACTTCCGGCATTTATTCTTGAAACAGAGAGGTTTATTGTGAGAGAGGAAAGTCTTGATGACCTTGATGAATTGTACGAATTGTATGACACACTTGCAGATTGTGAGTTTATAGAACCTTTGTATGAATTAGAGAAGGAAAAAGAATTTGTAAGAAATTACATTAATAATATGTATAGATTCTTTGAGTACGGAATGTGGCTTGTATATTCCAAAGATACAGGCAGGCTTGTTGGACGTATGGGAATTGAGAATAGAAGCATTGACGGAGAAAATATTCAGGAAATAGGTTATCTTACAGGAAAGCCTTATCAGAATATGGGAATAGCATATGAAGTATGCAGTGCAATTAAGGAATATGCTAAGGAAGAATTGGGCATAGATAAATTATATTCCTGCATAGATAAGAATAATAAACCGTCAATATCGCTTATACACAAGCTTGGCTTTAAAGTGTATGCACAGGACATTGACGGTATGAATATTTATATATGTGAGTTTAATTAGTTGTTACTATCATCTGATTGATTATCATTTGAAGTAACAGCAGTGTTGTCAACATTGTCATCAATGGCTTTATGTTGTTTAGCCGTTTCTATTTTTTCAGCTTTTTCTTTTTCAGCTTCTCTGGCCCGCTCATCATTAGTATTCTCTAATGACTTAAATATTCTTGTGAATATGAATGAGTCAACATAAATAATAAGCGGTATAGTTACTATAAATGCAGTAAAATACTTTAAAGAAAAAAGGATAAGTCCGTATGTTGCAATCATCATAATAAATGTCTGTGGCAGGTGATGAACGCATAATATAAGCGAATTCTTGACAATTGTAATTGCTTTATCATCATATCTTGAAAGCACTGCAAATGAATATAAGAGAACACCAGCCCATACAAGAGCACAGCCTGCGATAGCATACATAAAAATAGTACCAGCCATTGAACCAGATGAGAATGCCCAGTAGGCACAGGCCCTTATATCAAAGAATAAAAGAAGTCCGATAACACCCATAATAAGTTCGACCAATAATCCCTGGACAAAATTAGTTTTAAAAGACTTCCAGAAATCTTTAAACACATAATTTTCTTCGTCTTTAACAAGCTTCATTCCAGCATAAAATGCGGCTGTAAGTGAAGCACCTATTGTGATAACAGGGATACAGAATATAACTGTTATTAATCCAAGTATAAGGAAATCACCAGCTTTCGTGAGTCCCTTGAAAAATTTACCATCTAATCCAAAACCACGCATAATATATCTCCATTCTACATTCATAATGAAAGTGACTAAATCAGATTATACTTATATATGTAACAAAAAGCAAAGAATTTTTAATGTATATTTCTTAAATGTTTATAAAAGCTGTTTTTTTAAGCGTTAAGCTATGATAAACTAACAAATATTGATTAATTAAAGAGTAATTAATAAAAAGCAAAGCCACAGTGTTTCTGGCTGTTTAATGAAATGTAATGTATTAGGAGGCTATATGGCAGAAGGTAATTCTATTAAAGATGAAATAAAAGAACAGCGTAAGAAGTTCTCAACACTTACGTTTACAGGCAGGCTGCAATATATATGGGAATATTATAGAATTCCTATTGTGGCGGTTATAGCTGTTGTGCTTGTGGTATTGTCATTTATAAATGCTTACAGAAGAAATGATTATGAGACATTATGTGATATTGCAGTATGTGATGGCAAGATTACAGGATACGATACAGATGATGATGTATTGACAACTGGTTTTACAAAATATCTTGGTATAGATGGAAAGAAGCAGCGCGTTCACATAGATTACAGTTATACGCTTGAAGAAAAGCTTTTTGATCAGGACCCACAGATAAGCAATGAGAAGATATATGTTTTGTCGCAGACTAATAACCTTGATGGGTATATGTCAGAATATGAAAAGATAGACCACTTCTGTTTTGATACAAGCTGTTTCTTCTATGATTTAACAGAACTTTTTACAGATGAAGAAATGGAGCAATTATCGGATTATATAATATACCATACGCAAAGAGATGGTGAAACCCGTGCAGTAGCAGTAGATTTATCTGATGCACCAAGAATACAGGATACAGACCTTACAATGGAAAGACCTTGCTATGGAATTGTTCAGTCAGCAAGAAATCCGGAAAATGCAGCTGATTTTATCAGGTATGTATTTGATATGGAAAGAAAATAAAAATGTAATATTATGAAATGATATATGGAAGGCTTGATATATGAGCCTTCCATTATTTATATATGGAGGGAATAAAGCTTGAATAATAAAGATGGAGAATTAACAGAGGAAGAGTACAGGGAAGTTATAAAATATGGCAGAGGTATGCTGATTAATATAATTATAGGGGTGGTAGCTGCTGTTGTTATTGCAGTGTATATGGGAATGTTAAAAAAAGGAGTGGTATTTTTGATGTTATTATTGCCATTAAGACAATATTGTGGCGGATATCATATGAAAAATCATAATAAATGTATTGTGGCATCAATAATAATATATTTTCTACAGTTAATGTTAATAAAAAATTTGAAAGTTACCATTAGTGTGCAAATTGTTATGCTAATTTTTGCTTTGGTAATTATTTTAATGTTGGCACCTGTCGATAATATAAATAATAAAATGAATTATGAAGAAAAGAACTATTTAAAGAAGAAAATAAGAGTTATTTTAATAATAGAGTTATTTTTATATGCTATTTTTATTGTATTATCAAAAACGGACTACGGATTAATTGTAGTTTTGTGTATTGCTATAGTAGCGGGATTGCTTATATTAGGGAATATAAGTAATAGGATACAGGAAAGAGGGGAGAAATATGATATACAGGATAGGGATATGTGACGATGAACAGTTGACGTGTTCAGAATTGGAGAATTACATTAATGAAATTTTTGAATGTAAAGATGATAAAGCTGAAATATATGTGTGGAACGCAGGTGAAGCGTTGAAAAAGGATATATCTAATGGGGTGAAGATTGATATTTTGTTTCTTGATATAGAGCTTTTGGACAGCAATGGCATTGAACTTGGTAAATATATAAGAAATTATATGAAAAATATGTCAATGAATATTGTATACATATCGTCAATGACAGAATATGCTATGGAATTATTCAAGATACATCCATATGATTTTGTGGTAAAGCCATTTGATAAGAATGAAATTGAGAACTTAATAGATGAAATGTGTGGATATTATGAGCAGGATAACAAGCATTTTAAGTATTGTGTGTATGGAAAGACCAATATGGTTATGATGAGGGATATTAAGTATTTTGAGAGCAGGGGACGGCATATAATTATCAATCTTGTGGATAATCAGTCAATACAATATGTGGGACAATTAAAAAATGAAATAAAAAAGCTGCCATTAAATTTTGTGGAAATTGGCAAATCTTATATTATAAATTTAAAGCATATGAGGGAATGTCACGTCAGTTATGTGGTTATGGATGATGGAAAAGAGCTGGGGATAAGCAGGGCATATCGTAATTATTTTAATGAGAAAATATTAGAATATAATAGCTGATTAATAGAATAAAGCGTGAATATATTTTAGTGAGTTAGAGGGATAAATTATGACATACAATTATATAATATCAGTTTTTGTGGAGTTAGTAAGGACAATACTTATTGTACAGTATTTTCAAGTGTTTTTTGATAAGAATAATAGTCTGCACAAATATCTGGTTAGTGGAATTCTGTTTGTTGCAACAGTGCTGGTTTATATTACGTTTAATAACGTAATATTAAATATGATAATAACATTTGTGACAATATTTGCTATTGCCAATGTATATAGCGGTTCTCTAAAAAAGAAATTCTTATTATCGTGTATGAACTTTGGAATATGCTGTGCAATAGACATAATATGTTCTTTTATATTAGGAGTTACGGTAGAAAACAGAAATAACGAAGTTATAGGTATGATTATGTCTTTGTTGATATTTTATGTAGTCATATTGATTATAAAGAAAATATATAAAGGCGGAATACAGGATGAATTCGCAGGAAAATGGTATTTTCTGCTTATAATTTCAGCTATGAGTATTGCTTCTGAATATATTTTATCAATTGATAAGGGGATAGCATATATAACGGTAATAGAGATTAGTTTTATAATTTTATTGATAAATGTCATTTTGTATTTCTTTTATCTTTCTATGATAGAACAGTATTCATTACAGCAGGAAATGGAAGCATTAAAGAAGCAAATGGATGTGTATGAGCTGAGAATGCAGAACAATATACAGAATGAACGAAATATAAGAGCAATTAAACACGATATGAAGCATCACATAAGGGAACTTACATATCTTGTGACGGATAATAATTATGCAGAGGTGAAAAAATATCTTAATTCTTTGGAAAATGATGTGTACGATAATACATCATATATCAATTCTGGAAATCAGATAATGGACGGAATAATTAATTATTATATATGTAAATTCAAAGAAAATAAAATCCAATATGAAACAAAGATTGCTGTGCCGGATAAGCTGGATATAAGTTCATATGATTTGAATATTATATTGGGAAATCTTCTGGATAATTCAGTCCAAAGCACGATTTTAACGCAAGCACCAAGCATAAATATACGAATTGAATATAAGACGGGAATATTATACATATATGTTAGTAATTCGTGCTTAGAAAATTCAGTAACCTATAAAAATAATAAAATTATCAGCACCAAGGGAAGTAATCACGGATATGGCATAAGTAATATTGATAAAATTGTAAAGAAATATAATGGAACTTATAAAATAGACTGCATTAATAATGAGTTTAAAAGCAGCATTTTAATACATTTATGTAGCTAATATGTGCAAATTATGTCGAATTATCTACCAAAAATATCGTTGCCCTAAATAAAGGCATATAAAGTGTTATAATCCAGCTTGTGAACAAGATAAAATGACAAAGTCAGTTAAAAAACTTAGAAAAATGTAGGAGGAAGTTCAATGGCAGTAGGTGGAATAGGCAGTTTTAGTGCATTGACTAGTTACAGTGGAGTTAATAGCAGTAAAGCTAATAGTGAGCTGGAATTTGATAAAATCTACCAGCAGAAAACAGATAGTGTAGAGATAAATTCAACAGCAGGAAACAATGACATAATGACAATATATGAAATGTTGTGTTCAGAATTTCCAGAAGCTAATTACATATTGGAAGATAGAAGTGATGAAAAAAATCTATTTTTTAATAATGTTGATACACGAATAGGAAAAAATTTTGGAAATCCGAGTAAAAAGAATGTATTTATAGATGTGAGTGTAATTAAGAAAATACAAGAAGACCCGTCTTATTATGTAGAAGCAAAGAGGGCACTAGAACATCTGTTTGAACATTATGATGAAAAAAGAATACACGAAGGTTTGAATTTACCATATACAACAGGAAATCTTAATTTTGAGAATGACAGAATGCAGGTATCATATACTAACGATGTTGGAAGTTGTCAGGAAATGGTAGAAAGAGAGGTTAAAAAGTTACAAAATCCTAAATTGTCAGATACAATTAATTATGAGTATGTAAAAGATAAAATAGACACAATGCTTGATGATTTTATGGATGAGGTAACAGAAGGTATAGTAGGAGAAGATAAAGAAGAGATGTAGATAATTATGAAAAAGAGAGTATTAAAGAGTTTAATAGCAGCATTTATGTGTATGGTTGTAATTGTAGCAACAAGTGTTTCGACATTTGCAGCACCTTATCAGGTAAAAAGGGAAAAGCATCCTATTTGTGGAACGTATAATACAAGTTATGGATATAAGGTACATGAATATATATATACAGATGTAGCATCAGCAGGAAAATATTGTGAATTTTGTAAAAAAATAGTACCAGAGGGAGAGTCACATACATATATGCATACAGAGGATGTGTATTATTTTATGTGTAGTCGTTGTGGAGATGTATATTCTGTTCCATATACACAGCCAATATATGCACATTACACAAATAATGTACAAGATTATTATAATTATAATAATTATAAGTAAAAGGAGTGGTATTATGGCAGTAGGTGGAATAGGCAGTTTTAGTGCATTGACTAGTTACAGTGGAGTTAATAGCAGTAAAGCTAATAGTGAGCTGGAATTTGATAAAATCTACCAGCAGAAAACAGATAGTGTAGAGATAAATTCAACAGCAGGAAACAATGACATAATGACAATATATGAAATGTTGTGTTCAGAATTTCCAGAAGCCAATTATGTGCTTGAAGATAAAAGTGATGAGGAGAATTTTTTCTTTAATAATATTGATTCAAGAGTTGGAAACAAATATGGGTATCAGGGTGAAAAAAGTATATCCATAGATGTAAGTGTAATTAGGAAAATACAAGAAGACCCATCATATTATGTAAAAGCAAAGGGTACATTAGAACATATGATAGAGAATTATGACGAAAGAAGTACCCATGGAGGGAAAGAACTGCCATATATGACAGCAAATCTTGACTTGGATGGTGATAGATTACAGGTTTCGTGGCAATACGAGAAAAGAAGCTGTAGTGATATGATAGCAAAAGAAATTAAAAATATTGAAAGTCATAAATTATCAGATACAATCAATTATGACTATATTAAAGATAAGATGGATACCATGCTGGACGACTTTATGGATAAAGTAACGGAAGGCATAGTAGGGAATGATAAAGAAGGAAAGTAAATAGTGAACTTTCGAGATTATGAAAAAAGTCTGTAAATTCAAACTTCTATAATAAATAAGAGCTGGAGGTATGCTTTCAGCTCTTATTTATTATAGTCAGGACAGTCCTAAAGAGCATTTTCTCCACGTTCGCCAGTACGAATACGAATGGCATCAGTTACTTCATAGACGAAGATTTTGCCATCGCCATATACACCAGTGTTGATTTCTTCGATAATCTGGTCAATGATTTGTTCGTAGGTTTCATCAGATACAATAGATTCAACCTTTACTTTTGGCAGCAGGTTGCCGCCGAAGTCAACGCCGTTGTATACCTGCTTATGTCCTTTCTGGCTTCCGTAACCCATTATATTAGTAATCATAAGCCCGTGAGCGTTGTTATTGTTAAGAATTACCTTTAAATCGTCAAGTCTTTCTGGACGTATAATTATTTCGAGTTTTTTCATAATTAAGCCTCATTTCTGCGCACGCTTCTAGTGCATAGTGAATTTGTTAAAAATGCATTATTAATATTCATAAAATTAATCTTCATAAAGCTGTTTGCTTGAGCTGTAAACTGTGAAGCAGTAGTATAAAGCACATATTCCAACGAGAGCTTCAACAAGTATTGAATATAAAGAAATTGTTGAACCAAATATCATAAAATGTGCAAATACAGCAGCCGATAAAATAAGCCAGGTCATTTGATAATTACGTGTTACAGCAGATTTCTCCTGAATATTAGATTCCATAATAAGTGCTTCTGTAAAATAATAAGTAAAATAGATTGCAAATATTACAGTTATTCCAAGTGAAATAGTAAGCATTGAGCCAGCGGCTTCCTGCCAGTCAATAAAGTTGATGATCTGTGCGATGACAGAAGCAATAAAGCCGACAATAGCAACAATGCCGGATTTTTTGAATCTGGAGTTACGGTTAATCATTGGAAGTACGCCAATTATAATTAAGAGAAAACCAACGCAGTCATTAGTTACATCAATATTAATATGACCAAATGTTACGTTGAAACGCATAGAAATAATTAATATTCCTACAAGAATTAAAATAATATTTTTTTTGTTCATATTCTGTGTCTTTAAGGAAAAGACATCTCCTTTCGATATAGTCTTTCAATACAATATAATATTTTAGGTAGATTATTTCAATAAAAATTGTATTAAATAACAGATAATGGAAAGCTTGGCAAAGTAAGCTTTCCGTTATTATCAAAAATTGGTTGTTGATATGACACTAAACTGTACTATCTAATGGTATGTAATATAGCAGGAAATATACTATCTTATATACTATAAGTATAGTATGATATACAATAAGCTATATGTCAAATAAAAAAGAAAAGTTAATTTTAGGGGGATTTTACAGAGGTTTAACACATAATTTATATGGGGAATAGTTGTTTATTATAAATGTGTGTGCTAGAATGTCAGATAATTATCATAAGCCCTATGTGCTTTAGAAATGGAGATGTGTATGTTAGATTGGAATACTCCAAAGCTTAGTGATAAAGAATGGATAGAAAAGTGCGTAAAAGAGTCACAATATATAGGGAGTGACGCGGCATTTGCCAATATATACCTGTTAAGAAGCAAATATAATATAAAAGTGACATATTATAAGGATTTACTCATAAGATATTATGAGGGGCTTGGCAATAGAAAAGGGTATACCTTTCCATTGGGAAGAAAAGATGTGTTATCCGCGCTTTATGCAATAGAGCAGGACGCTAAGGAAATGAACAGACCATTGGAGTTCTGTTTTGTGACAGAGGAACAGAAAGAAATATTAGAGAATACATTTGCAGGCAGGACAGAGAGTTCATCAGATGCAGGCGATTACGATTATATATATGGACAGCCAGAACTTTCACTGCTTAGTGGAAGAACATATCATAAGAAGAAGAACCACGTTTCAAAATTTAAAAGGACATATGAGGATTATATGTTCTGTGAAATAGGAAATGGTAATCTTGATGATGTTATGCTTATAGAAGATGAGTGGTATTATGACCGCTTACAGCAGGACGACACTTCTGCAATGAAGGAATATGAGGCAATAAGGGAAGCAGTTGATAATTTTGAAGAATTGTCGCTTTCTGGTGGAATTATTTATGCGAATAATGTTCCTGTGGCTATGACAATAGCATCATATATTAATGATGCTGCGGTCGATATACATTTTGAGAAGGCAGTCGGGGAATATGCTGTTAATGGTGGATTTGCCGCGATTAACCAGATGTATGCTTCAACGCTTAAAGATGTTAAATTTATTAACAGGGAAGAAGATATTAACATACCAGGTTTAAGAAAGGCGAAGGAGTCATATCATCCTAAGTTTATGCTTAAAAAATATGGTGTGAGAGTGAAATAAAATGCGTGTAGAATAATATATGCGTAAGAATAAGGAGTAATATACAATATGCTGTCAAAGGTATTATCAAAAGAAACTTGTGCAAAATGCCGTTTTTGCTGTTCGTTTAGAAGGTGCAGTCTTTGGGAAACACCTTTATTTCCAAAAAATGAGTGTGAAAAATTATCAAAGGATAATGAATATGGTGTCAAATCAGATTTTCAGATGCAGGGAGAGTATGGGCAGATGAAGCTTTTACACAAATATTGTACACAGGATAGTGAGGAAGAAGCAGCTTGTGATTACCTTGATGAACATAAGGGATGTATTCTTTCACAAGAGGACAAACCATTTGATTGTAAGATATGGCCTCTTAGAATAATGAGAAAAGGCGACAGGCTTGTAATAGCACTTACACCAACTTGTCCTTCGATAGGAAGAGAGCCGTCAGAGGAATTAAAAGAGCTTGTGAATAACGGCTTAGGTGAGGTTATATATAATTATGCAAAGGAAAATCCATTTATTATTAAAGAATATAAAGAGGGATTTCCTATAATCATGGGTTAACAAAGTATAAAGCTTGCCCGATATATCAATCGTATGTAGTAAAAATGATTAGGAAAGGGGTCTGGTTATGACTGTTATAGGAGTAGGAAGTTATAGTATTAAAAGTGTTAATTATAATAATGACATAACTGTTATAAAAGATAATCAGGATACAGACACTAATGTTTCGTCATCCGGCATTAATTCAAAGCTTGATAATGCAGAAGCTGCCAGTGATAAGTCTGTAGATGATGTATATGCTGATGACGAACAGGTTAAGGAAGCTGATAAAACACCAAGACATTCTGATCCTAAGAATTTTACATTTGACTTCAAGAAAGGGAATGAATTCAATCTTGAGGGTGCGACTAGGGATTATGAAGATATTAATGTTAGTAAAGCGCTTACAGATATGAAGAAAGATGAAGTTCTTGAACAATATAAGTTCTTTGTAGATTCTCCAAATCTTGGAACTGACACAGATGGAACGGTACGGATTGTAAGGCGTTAAAGGCGGTATTATATGCTTTTTAAGGCACTTAATTTAATCACAGATAAAAAAATTCAAAATTTTTAAAAAAATTCAAAAAAACACTTGCATTTTGTAAAATGATAGTATATAATTCATTTTGTTGTCACGACAATGGGCTTTCGCCAAGTGGTAAGGCACTGGATTCTGATTCCAGCATTTCGGGGGTTCGAATCCCTCAAGCCCAGCTTGTACCCTCGCATTTATTGCGAGGGTTTTTTGTTTAACAGGAAATTCCTATAGAAATTTTTATTGAATATACTTTCGGGCAGGTTTGCACTGCGGCTGCCCGAAAAGTATTCATCGTGGGTTATAATAATTAAAGGAGGCAGTTATGATACAATTGGGTAAAACGCAATGTCTTAATATAATAAAGAAGACTGATTTCGGTGTATATCTTGGGACAGAAGATGATAAGGTGCTTCTTCCAAAGAAGCAGGTGCCTGAAGATATAGAGATAGGAGATGCACTTACGGTATTTGTATACAGGGATTCAAGCGACAGGCTTATAGCTACAACTAACACACCTAAGATTGAGTTAGGCGGACTTGCAAGACTTAAAGTATCAGAGGTAAGCAGTATAGGTGCATTTCTTGACTGGGGACTTGAGAAGAATTTACTGCTTCCTTACAGGGAACAGACAACACACGTTAATACGGGTGATGAATACCTTGTAGCTTTATATATAGACAGGAGCAACAGACTTGCCGCAACAATGAAGGTAAGCAGATATCTTCAGACTACAGATAAGTATGTAAAGGATAGTGCTGTATCAGGAACTGTTATTGGAATTAAGCCAGAACACGGAATATATGTGGCTATTGATGATAAATACTACGGATTTATAACAAGAAATGAAATGTCAGATGATATCAAAATCGGAGATGTAGTCCACGGAAGAGTTATAAAGGTAAGGGAAGATAATAAAATAACAATAAGTATACATCAGAAAGCTTATATACAGATGGACGAAGATTCAACACTTATCTATAATAAGATAGTTGAACTTGGCGGAAGTCTTGGATTTACAGATAAGGCAGATCCGGAGGTTATAAAGAAGTATTTTAATATGAGCAAGAATGCTTTTAAGAGAGCCGTAGGAAGGCTTTTAAAGCAGGAAAAGGTTGTTATTACAGAGAATTCAATAGTTTTAAAATAATAATTGTTCTAAAATGAAAATAATAATAGTTCTAAAACAATATTTCTTGAATAAAGATAACTATTGTTATACAATTTAACCTGATGTGAACAATATATGTGTACATTCAGATTAGATATGCACAGTTACACATCAACTTTTATATATGCGAAGGCATTAGAAGGAGGATAATATGCAGAAAGTTATTAGTACAGACAAAGCTCCAAGTGCAATTGGACCATACTCACAGGCTATTGAGATTAATGGAATGGTGTATACATCAGGTGTTATTCCGGTTATTCCAGCAACAGGAGAAATTGCTGAGGGCGGAGTAGAGGCTCAGGCAGAACAGGCTTTTAAAAATCTTTGCAATCTTGTAGAAGAGTCAGGTTCAAAGGTTGAGAATATTGTAAAGACAACAGTATTTATTAAAGAAATGAATGATTTTGGAAAGATTAATGAAATTTATAAGAAGTACTTCAAAGAACCATTTCCAGCTCGTTCTTGTGTAGAAGTTGCAAGACTTCCTAAAGATGTATTACTTGAAGTGGAAGCTATCGCATGGAAGTAAAAAAGATTAATTGTTTTATGCCAGTATTGATTGTTTCGTATGTATTTCTTTCATCATTAGTATCATTGCTGATGGTTGTGGCAATTAATCAGCTGGGTATTCATATACCAGGCTGGGTGTCTTACGTTATCAGCGAGGCAGTCATTATTGTAATAGGGCTTATATATATTGCTGTTATGGGAATAAGCATAAAGCGTGATATGCAATATCATATAATTGCATTTAAAGATGTAATTGTTTCTGTACTTGCGGGTTATATGATGATACCTATGGTGCTGTTTATTAACAATGTTTCAATGCTTTTTTCAAAGAATTATCTTGAGGCGGCATCACAGACGTTGCTAACATATCCATTTGTGGTACAGATTATACTTATGGCAGTTATACCAGCACTTGTTGAAGAATTCATATTCAGAGGCTTGTTTTATGGAACGTATAGAAAATGCGGAGTATTAAAGGGAGCTCTTATGAGTGGTCTTGTGTTTGGATTATTCCACCTTAATATTAACCAGTTCTGTTATGCGTTTGTCATTGGTGTTGTATTTGCGTTTTTGGTAGAGGCTACAGGTTCTATATGGTCATCAGTGCTTGCACATTTTGCGATTAATACTTATTCAATTACGATTATACAGCTTCTTAAGATTACAGGTACTTATGATACAATGCAGGAAGCGGCTGGTGAAACAGTAGTACAGAGTTCGTCAATTTCTATGTTACTGACACTTGCTATGCTTCTTGGAGTATCGATTGGATTTATGTCGCTTGTGTATCTGTGCATTAAGAAAATGGCACAGCATAATGGAAGATGGGAATATATCGTTAATGATGTGAAATCTTTCAGAGTGCAAGAAAATGCTGCGTCAGAACAGTCAGTTTCTCAGCAGAAGATTATGACAGTTCCAGCAATCGTTACAGTTATTGCAGTTGTTATATATATGATTGTAAGTGAAATATTTTAATTGAGAAATTCAATGAGTTAAGATAATTAATAATGAGCATAATTCGTATGCAGAATAATACGCCGTCAGTTATCAATAAAGATAATTGACGGCGTATTATTGGTTTAATGTATCAGATAAAAGGAGTAAGAAATATTCCATTATATACGAATATCAATATTCTGTCCTAATTCAGGATTAACAGATGCTTCCATCATCTTAGTAAGACTATCTCCTGATGTCTCAAGAGTGTCAAGAGATTGTCTGAGCACAGCAACCTGAACATCATTCACTACATTGATTGTACTTAAGTTAGTAGATAATCCAGCTATGTCCATATATAAATCCTCTCTTCTTTGGAATAATTAATAGATTAATATAATTATAAGCACATAACAGCCATAATGCAAGGGTAAATAGCTGAATATATATAAAGATACTGCAAAAAATAGTAACAGGACAATAAGCAGGGAGGCTGGATAATAAAGATAATAAGACATAGACCAGGAAATATGGATAATGATAATAAAAGAGAATATTAAAAATATTAATTTAAAATGGATATATATAATCACAGGAACATTTCTTATGGCAATTGCATATAAAAGCATATATGATTCTGCTGGAATGGTTACAGGCGGAATATCAGGAATAAGTATCATAGTAAGAAGATTGTCATTAATTGCAAAGGAAAGCTGGAAGTCGGAGTGGCTTCCACAATCTGGCATACCGATATGGCTCACTAATATTATGCTTGATATTCCTTTATTCATATGGGCATACTGCAAAAAAGGTATAGATTATATTAAAGATACGCTTGCTGCTGATGCACTGCTTACATTTTTTATGGCAGTACTTCCAGCGGATACAAGAGTAGATGTAAGTTATTTAAAGACTGCCATAATTGGAGGCATAATGGCAGGTGTTGGTATTGGAATGGTATTAAGGACTGAGATTACGACGGGGGGAACGGATCTGCTTGCTGGTCTGATTGTTGAAAGAAGCAGATATTTAAGTGTGGTTGTAATTATGAATATAATTGATGCTCTTATAATAATAGCAGGGGCATTTGCATTTGGAATAAGGGTTACGATGTATGCAATTCTGGCGATTGTTATAACAACTTTTATAGCTGAATTTATTATAAGATGGCATATGAAAGTTAAGAGTTTTGGTGATGTTAGTGAAGATTGATTGAGTAAATTTGTGCAAAATACACATCAATTTAATAATTATGGTAAAAGTGATAAAAAAGCAACTGCGATATTTGGCTAATTACCATATAGCCAAGGACAGGCATTTAGTGTAGAATAAGCAGTATCAGAAAGCGTGCATACGCTTTTTATATTTTAGGAGGAAAGTTTTCAATGGCAAGTTTATCACTTAAAAATGTTTGTAAAGTATATCCTAACGGCTTTGTAGCTGTTAAAGATTTCAACCTTGAAATCGCAGATCAGGAATTTATTATCTTCGTAGGACCATCTGGTTGTGGTAAGTCTACAACTCTTCGTATGATCGCTGGTCTTGAAGAAATCAGTTCTGGTGAATTATGGATCGGAGACAAGCTCGTTAATGATGTAGAGCCTAAGGATAGAGATATCGCTATGGTATTCCAGAATTATGCGTTATATCCACATATGTCAGTATATGACAATATGGCATTTGGTCTTAAGTTAAGAAAGGTACCTAAGGATGAAATAGATAAGTCAGTTCATGAAGCTGCTAAGATTCTTGATATCGAGCACTTACTTGATCGTAAGCCAAAGGCTCTTTCAGGTGGTCAGAGACAGAGAGTTGCTATGGGACGTGCTATCGTTCGTAGTCCTAAGGTATTCCTTATGGATGAGCCTCTTTCAAATCTTGATGCTAAGTTAAGAGTTCAGATGCGTGTTGAGATTTCTAAGCTTCATAAGAGATTACAGACAACAATCATCTACGTTACACATGACCAGACAGAGGCTATGACACTTGGTACAAGAATCGTAGTTCTTAAGGATGGTATTATACAGCAGGTAGATACACCTCAGAACCTTTACAATACACCTAACAACATTTTCGTTGCTGGTTTCATCGGATCTCCTCAGATGAATCTTATCGATGCTACAGTAGCTCAGGAAGGTTCACAGGCAGTTCTTAAGATGAGTGAAGAAGTTGTTATCAAACTTCCAGCTGAAAAGAGCAAGAAGCTTATCGATGAAGGTTATGTTGGAAAGACAGTTGTAGTTGGTATCCGTCCAGAAGACGTTAAAGATGATCCAGAATTTATCGCTGCTCATCAGGATACTAAGTTTAAGTCAACAATCAGAGTATATGAATTACTTGGTGCTGAAGTTAACCTTCACTATGAAATCGGTGATGTTACATGTACAGCTAAGGTTAATCCTAGAACAACAGCTCGTCCAGGTGATGAAGTTGAATTCGCTATGGATGTTGCAAGACTTCATGTATTTGATAAGGAAACAGAAATGGTAATTACTCACTAATTACTATACATAATTAGATATTTGTATTATTTAAATATAATTATTTTATAAAATTTAGAGGAAGTGTATAATTTCTATACATTTCCTCTTTTTTTTTTTGTCATTTTGCTTTACAATGATATAGTAAATGTCAAAAAGATGCGAAGGAATGGAGTATAATATGATTTCAAATCAGATTTTACAGACAACCGTTGATGGGTTAAAAGAAATATCACGAGTTGATTTATGTGTTATTGATGCAGAGGGCAAGGTTGTAGCTAAGACATTTGATAATGTTGCTGAATGTACAGCAGATGCACTTGTATTTATAGATTCACCAGCAGATAGTCAGGTGGTTAATGGATATCAGTTCTTTAAGGTTGTTGAAGATGGCAATCTTGAGTATATAATATTGGCTAAGGGAACAACTGATGATGTATTTATGTTAGGAAAGCTTGCAGCATTTCAGATACAGAATCTTTTAGTTGCTTATAAGGAAAGATTTGATAAGGATAACTTTATAAAGAATCTTCTTCTTGATAATCTTCTAAGGGTTGATATGTATACAAGAGCCGAGAAGCTTCATATTGATACAGACGTAAAGAGAGTTGTGTATATTATTGAGACTAAGCACGAGAAAGATACTAATGCATTAGAGACAATAAGAACTTTATTTGCTTCAAGAACAAGGGATTTTATTACAGCAGTTGACGAGAAGAGTATAATACTTGTCAGAGAGGTTAAGAGTAATGAAACTTACGAAGACCTTGATAAGACAGCAGAAGTTATTATAGATATGTTAAATACAGAGGCTATGAGTTCTGCCCATATTGCTTATGGTACTATTGTTAATGATATAAGAGAAGTATCACGTTCTTACAAGGAAGCTAATATGGCTCTTGATGTAGGCAAGATATTCTATAGTGACAAGAATGTTGTTGCATATAACAGACTTGGTATTGGACGTTTAATATATCAGCTTCCACTTCCACTTTGTCAGATGTTCATAAGAGAGATATTTGACGGAAAGTCACCAGATGATTTAGATGAGGAGACATTATCAACAATTAACAAGTTCTTTGATAACAGCCTTAATGTATCAGAGACATCAAGACAGTTATATATCCACAGAAATACTCTTGTATACAGACTAGATAAGCTTCAGAAGACTACAGGCCTTGATTTGAGAGTGTTTGATGATGCCATAACATTTAAGATTGCACTTATGGTAGTTAAATATATGAAATATATGGAAAGTAAAGATACATACTAATTTGGAGGAATATTAATAATGATTATAATGGAAGATGTTACCAAAACGTATACATCTGGAGTTCCTGCTTTGAACGGAATTAATCTTCACGTTCAGAAAGGAGAATTCGTATTTATAGTAGGTAAGAGTGGTTCAGGTAAGTCAACTCTTATAAAGCTTCTTCTTAAGGAACTTGACCCAACATCGGGTAAGATATACGTTAATAAAAAGTACCTTAATAAACTTACAAGAAAGAAGTTACCATATCTTAGAAGAGATATTGGTGTTGTATTCCAGGATTTCAGACTTTTACCAGATCGTAATATATACGATAATATTGCATTTGCACAGAAAGTTGTCGAAGCTCCTAATAAGAAGATTAAGAGCAGGGTTCTTGCTATGCTTTCAATGGTAGGACTTCTTGATAAGTATAAGTCATTTCCTAATGAGTTATCAGGTGGTGAACAGCAGAGAGTTGCCATAGCCAGAGCACTGGTTAATAAGCCAGCTATATTATTGTGCGATGAGCCTACAGGTAACCTTGACCCAGCTAACTCTAACGAGATTATGAAGATATTAGATCAGGTTAACAAGCAGGGAACAACAGTACTTGTTGTTACTCATAATATGGAGATAGTTCAGCAGATGAAGAAGAGAACTATTACTATGAGCGAAGGCAAGATTATCAGTGATTTGGAAAAAGGTGGTTATTTCTATGAAGATTAGATCGTTATTTTATCATATTAAAGACGGATTAAAGAACATCTATCGTAATAGATTGTTCTCTCTTGCGTCTATAGCAACAATTACAGCGTGTATATTCCTTTTTGGTGTATTCTATGCACTTGTATCCAATTTTCAGTATATGATTCATAAGGCTGAGAATGAAGTATGTGTAACAGTATTTTTCGATGAAGGACTTACAGACGCAGATATTAAGAAGCTTGGCGATACGATAAGCCAGCGTAATGAAGTGTCAAGAATTCATTATACATCAGCTGATGAAGCATGGGAGAATTACAAGGCTGAGTATTTTAAAGATTACCCAGAACTTGCAGAGGGCTTCAAAGATGATAATCCTCTTGCTAATTCTTCATCATATGAGATATATCTTAATGAAGCTTCAAGTCAGGCTACACTTGTAACATACCTTGAAAATCTTGATGGTATAAGACAGGTTAACCGTTCAGAGGCAACAGCAAGTGGACTTGCCAGTGCCGCAAGACTTGTTAGTTACATAACAATAGCAATTATAGTTATTCTTCTTGCCGTATCTATATTCCTTATTACTAACACAATTGTAATAGGTATTACTGTCCGTAAAGAGGAGATTTCTATTATGAAGTATATAGGTGCTACAGATGCGTTTGTTAATGCACCATTCTTCGTAGAAGGTATTGTAATTGGACTTGTTGGTTCAATTATTCCAATAGTTATTCTTAGATTTGTATATGAGAATATTATTAATTTTGTTATGAATAAGTTCTCGATACTTCAGAATATTCTTGCATTTATGCCGGTTAATGATGTATTCAGAATACTAGTTCCAGTAGGAATTCTTCTTGGTATCGGAATAGGTGCATTAGGAAGCTTCTTTGCCGTAAGAAAGCATGCTAATGTATAGCAGATAATATTAGCCAGACATAGGACTGCTGCATTGAATTATATGATTATGTATTATATATGAAGATTATATTATGTGATTGTATATGATATGTGGAAGTCCTATTTAAAAATAAAAATGGTATCCTACAGTATAGATTGTTATGCTATTGTTAAGCGGCTGTTTGTATGCATTTTATAAATGGTCTGACTGAATGGAGGAGTTGTATGAGGAGAGCATTAGCAAAAAGGCTTATTCCATTGTTGATGGTACTTGTGCTTGTAATACCATATTTTGCAGTGTCATATTATGATGTATATGGAGATGATAAGCAGAATCTCAATGATGCTAACAGCAAGAAAAAAGATTTGCAGAGCCAGTATGAACAGACAGAGAAAATAATTGAAGACTTGAAGGCACAGAACGATGATATGATAGCTTATATTGCCAAGCTTGATGCACAGATGTCCAGTGTTGATGGCGAGCTTAATGAGGTTAATGAGCAGGTTGAGCAGATAGAGGCTGAGATAGCGGATACAGAAGAAAAGCTTGCACAGGCAGAGATAGAGGCAGAAGAACAGTATAGTTCAATGAAGCTTAGAATTCAGTTTATGTATGAACATAATGATGAAACATATTTTGCATTGCTTATGAATTCCCAGAGTATGGGTGATATGCTTAATAAGGCGGAATATATTACAAAAATCTCACAGTATGACAGGGAAATGCTTGAAAAGTATAATGCTACTGTTACTTATATAACTGTCGCCAAAGCACAGTTAGAAACGGACAGGGAGACACTTGTAACCAAGCAGGAGGAGCTTGAAGATAAGAGAGCTTCACTTTCACTGCTTGAGTCAACCAAGAAGAGTGAAATGGCTTCATTACAGAAGAATAAGCAGCAGCAGGAGAATTATAAAGCTAAGATAGAAGCTGATATAAAGGCTCAGGACGAATATATTGCCAAGATAGAGGCAGAGATTAAGGCCAAGGAGAATAGTGGAAGTGCCAATGTTGTAAAATATGATGGTGGAAAGTTCAAGTGGCCTACAGAGTCAACAAGGATAACCTCACCTTATGGTGATACAGAGGGCAGAAGCTCTCCGCATAAGGGAATTGATATCGGTGCACTTAACAGAGGCGTTGCGGGTGATGCTATATATGCGGCGTATGATGGTGATGTGGTAATTGCGACATTTAGTTCATCAGCGGGTAATTATATTATGATTAATCATGGTGGTGGATTGTATACAAGATATCTGCATGCTTCAAAGCTTCTTGTCAGTGCAGGAACACATGTAACTAAGGGACAGAAGATAGCACTTATGGGAACAACTGGTGATTCTGACGGAGTTCATCTACATTTTGATGTAAGATATAACGGAAGTTATGTTTCACCTTGGAACTACTTAAGCAAATAAATATTAATAAATGCAGAGGCATATAGGTATGGACAATCATAATAACAACATTTATTCAAATGATAATGTCAATAGTGACGATTTTAATGCTGGTGATAATATCAATGCAAGTAATAATGTTAATGCAGATAATGACAACAATGCCAGTAACAGAATTAATAATAGTGCTTCGGATAATCGTGGAAATATTGGTGATTTGTATGGAATGAATGATTTAAGAAGAAATGCACAGCCGCCAAGAAAGAAGAAATCACAAGGCTTTGCAAGTGGAATGATTATCGGTGCTGTATCAGCATTTATGGCTGTTATACTTCTAATATTAAGTGTGGCAGCAGTGTGTATAGCTAAAGGCTACATTCATATAGGTGTTAATGGAGATGTATATATACAATCTGATGCAGTCACAGATTCAGACGGAATTGGAAGTGAGGTAGAAGGCAAGCTTAATGCAATTGATTCTGTGCTTGAATCCTTTTATTTTGGTGATGTAGATGATGAAACCGCCAAAGATAACATTTACAAGGCGTATCTTAGTTCATATGGTGACAAGTATACCATGTATTATACAGCGGATGAATATAAAGCCTTAAAGGAGTCAACAAATGGCAAGTTCTATGGCATAGGAGCAGTCTGCCAGCTTAGCGGTGAAGGTGGTGTTCTTCTTGTAGATGTATATGATAATGGGGCAGGTTATCAGGCTGGACTCAGGAGTGGCGACAGGGTTGTAAATGTTGATGGCAGGGACATAACAGATATGGAGCTTTCATCAGCCGTTGCACTTATTAAAGGCGACAAGGGTACATCTGTCACGCTGGAGGTCATTCGTGGAACTGAGCGACTGACATTTTCCGTGGTAAGAGATGCTGTTGAAGCAAAGACAGTGTCATATACACTTCTTGATAATAATATTGGTTATCTTTCGATATCACAGTTTGAGGAGGTAACAACAAAGCAGTTCAAGGCGGCTGTTGAAGATTTGCAGTCACAGGGGATGAAAGGACTTGTAATTGATATAAGAAACAATCCAGGTGGATTGCTTGATACAGTTGTAGGTATGCTTAAATATATGCTTCCTGACGGACTTATTGTGTATACAGAGGATAAGCAGGGCAATAGAAAAGAGTATAAAGGTCAGGATAATGATGAGTTCAATCTGCCACTTGCAGTCCTTGTAAATGGCAATAGTGCCAGTGCCTCAGAGATATTTGCAGGTGCTATACAGGATTATGGCAAAGGAACGATAATCGGGACCCAGACATATGGTAAAGGAATTGTGCAGACAGTTAAACCACTTACAGATGGAAGTGCAATAAAGTTCACGATTGCCAAGTATTTCACACCAAAGGGACAGGATATACACGGAAAAGGTGTTACTCCAGATATGGTAGTGGAATATGATACTGATGCAGATGTTGATACCCAGCTTGATGCGGCAATTAAGAGTGTGGAAGCACAGATTAATTAAATATATGCAAATGGAAAATATATAAATTACAGTAAGCCTGATGGCTGATATGCAGATTGGCAGTTTGTTGAAATCTGTTGTGTATCAGCAGTCAGGTAATTTTTATCACAAAATAAAACAAATGTTCTATTTTTGATAGACAAAGGCATTTATTTGTAGTAAAATCAATATATAAGGTAAATACTATTAAATAATATTGTTGTTGACTATTTTACTATAGATTAACGAAGGGAGAATTGTTATGGAATTCAAGTTACACGCTCCTTATAACCCGACAGGAGATCAGCCCTATGCAATAGAGAAGCTTGTGCAGGGATTTGAAGAGGGTAATCAGTTCGAGACACTTGTCGGTGTTACAGGCTCTGGTAAGACATTTACTATGGCGAACATAATACAGCATGTGCAGAAGCCAACACTTATTATCAGTCATAATAAGACATTGGCGGCACAGTTATATAGCGAGATGAAAGAGTTCTTTCCTGAGAATGCAGTAGAGTATTTTGTTTCTTATTATGATTATTATCAGCCAGAAGCTTATGTGCCACAGAGCGATACTTATATAGCCAAGGATTCTTCGATTAATGACGAGATAGATAAGTTAAGACATTCAGCAACAGCGGCATTGTCAGAGAGAGATGATGTTATTATAGTAGCGTCAGTTTCGTGTATATATGGTCTTGGTGCGCCTATTGATTATAAGAATATGGTTATCTCACTTCGTCCAGGTATGGAAAAAGACAGGGATGAGATGATAAGAAAGCTTATAGATATACAGTATATGCGCAATGACCAGGATTTTAAGCGAGGAACATTCAGGGTAAGGGGAGATGTTGTAGAGATATATCCGTCAGCTTCCAGTGGAGATGCTGTGAGAGTAGAGTTTTTTGGTGATGAGATAGACCGGATAAGCGAGATTGATTCTCTTACCGGTGAGGTTAAATGTAACCTTGACCATGTTGCTATATTTCCTAATTCACATTATGTTGTTGAAAAAGAGAAGATGGAAAAGGCGATTGAGAATATAAAGAAAGAGCTTGCAGAGAGAATAGAGTATTTTAAGAGTGAGGATAAGCTTCTTGAGGCACAGAGAATAGAAGAACGAACGAACTTTGATATAGAGATGATGCAGGAAACAGGCTTCTGTTCAGGTATTGAGAATTATTCAAGACATTTAGCAGGGCTTCCGGCAGGGTGTCCACCATATACGCTTATGGACTATTTTCCAGATGATTTTATGATTATTGTCGATGAGTCACATATTACTATTCCACAGATAAGGGGAATGTATGCTGGTGATCAGGCAAGAAAGACGACACTTGTAGACTATGGCTTCAGGCTTCCTTCAGCGAAGGATAACAGACCGCTTAATTTTCAGGAGTTTGAGAGCAAGATATCACAGATGCTTTTCGTATCTGCTACGCCTAGCAGGTATGAGGAAGAACATGAACTTATGAGGGCAGAGCAGATTATAAGGCCTACAGGACTTCTTGATCCAGAGATAACAGTAAGACCAATAGAGGGTCAGATAGATGATCTTATAAGTGAGATTAATAAGGAAGTTGAGAAAAAGAACAAGATACTTGTGACTACACTTACCAAGCGTATGGCAGAGGATCTCACAGATTATCTTAAGGAAGTCGGCATAAGAGTCAAGTATCTTCATGCGGATATTGATACACTAGAGCGACAGAAGATTATAAGGGATATGCGACTTGACGGATTCGATGTGCTTGTTGGTATTAATCTGCTTAGAGAGGGACTTGATATTCCGGAGATAAGTCTTGTGGCTATTCTTGATGCTGATAAAGAGGGCTTCCTAAGAACAGAGACTTCACTTATCCAGACGATAGGACGAGCTGCCAGAAACGCAGAGGGACACGTTATTATGTATGCAGATACTATAACAGAGTCTATGGAAAAGGCTATATCTGAGACGGAAAGACGTAGAAAGATACAGCAGGAGTACAATGAGGCACACGGAATAACCCCTCAGACTATAAAGAAGGCAGTAAGAGATCTTATAAGTATATCTAAGGCAGCAGAAGCAGATAATTCAAATGGAAGGCTTGAGGTAGATTATGAATCTATGAGTATTAAAGATCTTGAAAAGGTTAAGAAGCAGATTGAGAAAAATATGCGTAAGGCTGCAGCAGAGCTTGACTTTGAACAGGCGGCTATGCTTCGTGATAAGATGATTGAGATTAATAAGTATATTTATGAGGATAAGAAGTCAGGCAGATAGAATTAATAGCTGTTATACAAGGTTAGGCTATAAGTTCAAAAGCAATATTACGCAGTCAGAATTATAAAAAGCAGTTGCTGATTATAGAAAAAGCCTTATGTAACTGAGATGATTAAGGATTAAGAAAGAAGAAATAACGGAGAAAATAGAGTATGGAAAAAGGCGATTACAGGAATTATATAAGAATAAGAGGTGCAAGTGAACATAATCTTAAAAATATTGATGTAGATATACCAAGGGACAGTCTTGTAGTACTTACAGGTCTGTCTGGCTCTGGTAAGTCAAGTCTTGCCTTTGATACTATATATGCAGAAGGCCAGAGAAGATATATGGAGTCATTATCTTCATATGCAAGGCAATTCTTAGGACAGATGGAAAAGCCGGCGGTAGAGAGTATAGAAGGACTTTCACCAGCTATTTCCATAGACCAGAAGTCAACTAACAGAAATCCACGTTCAACAGTTGGAACTGTTACAGAGATATATGATTATTTCAGATTATTATATGCAAGAATAGGTACACCACATTGTCCAAAGTGTGGCAAAGTAATCAACAAGCAGACTGTAGACCAGATGGTTGATACTATTATGGAGCTTCCAGAAAGAACAAAGATACAGATATTAGCTCCAGTTGTAAGAGGAAGAAAAGGTGAACATAAGAAGCTTTTTGAACAGGCTAAAAAGAGTGGTTATGTAAGAGTTATTGCTGATGGCAATATGTATGAGCTTACAGATGAGATAAATCTTGATAAGAACAAGAAGCATAATATAGAAATTGTTGTTGACCGTCTTGTAGTTAAAGATGGAATTAACAAAAGACTTACAGACTCAATAGAAACAGCACTTAAGCTTGCAGAGGGACTTATGACAGTTGATGTTATAGATGGTGAGCCGATTAACTTTTCACAGAGCTTTTCGTGTCCTGATTGTGGCATAAGCATAGATGAGATAGAGCCAAGAAGCTTTTCGTTCAACAATCCATTTGGTGCGTGTCCTGATTGTTACGGACTTGGTTATACAATGAATTTTGATGCAGAGCTTCTTATACCAGATGATTCATTAAGCATCGATGAGGGAGCTATAGTTGGTATGGGATGGCAGTCTGTAAAGGATGAGGGCAGCTTTTCAAGGGCTATTATGAGTGCACTTGCAAAGGAATATAACTTCAGTTTATCAACACCATTTAAGGATTATCCAGATGATATTAAGGATATGATTATAAATGGTACTAAGGGCAGAAGTGTTAAAGTGCATTACAAAGGCCAGAGAGGCGTTGGAGAATACGATATAGCATTTGAAGGCCTTATCCATAATATGGAGAAAAGATATAGGGAAACTTACTCAGACAGTGCAAAGCAGCAGTATGAGGAATTCATGCGCATAAGACCTTGTAAGTCCTGCCACGGACAGAGATTAAAGCCATCATCTCTTGCTGTTACGATAGCAGATAAGAATATATATCAGATAACGGATATGTCTATTGTTAAGTTAAAGAAGTTCTTAGATGAGCTTGAGCTTACAGACAGACAGAAGTTTATCGGTGCAGATATACTTAAGGAGATTAAGGCAAGAATACAGTTTCTTATGGATGTAGGACTTGATTATCTTTCATTATCAAGAGCTACAGGTACGCTTTCAGGAGGAGAGGCACAGAGAATAAGACTTGCGACACAGATAGGTTCAGGACTTGTTGGTGTGGCTTATATACTTGATGAGCCAAGTATCGGACTTCATCAGAGAGATAACGACAAGCTGCTTGGGACACTTATACATTTGCGTGACCTTGGTAACTCAGTTATTGTGGTTGAACACGATGAAGATACTATGCGTGCCGCAGATTATATTGTTGATATAGGACCGGGTGCCGGACGTAATGGTGGAGAAGTCGTTGCGACAGGAACAGCAGCTGATATTATGGCATGCAAGGATTCGCTTACAGGTGCATATCTTAGCGGAAGAATCAAGATTCCAGTGCCGGCGAAGAGAAGAAAGCCGACAGGCTGGATAACTGTTAAGGGTGCAAGGGAGAATAATCTTAAAAATATTGATGTTGATATACCACTTGGAGTATTTACATGTGTAACAGGTGTATCGGGTTCAGGAAAGAGTTCCCTAGTGAATGAAATTCTGTATAAGCACCTTGCGAAGTCTTTAAACCGTGCAAGATGTATCGCTGGTGACCATGATGATATTACAGGAATTGAGCAGCTTGATAAGGTTATAGATATTGACCAGTCGCCAATAGGAAGAACTCCACGTTCTAACCCTGCGACATATACAGGCGTATTTGATATGATAAGGGATCTTTTTGCTTCAACAACAGATGCTAAGGAAAGAGGTTATAACAAAGGACGTTTCAGCTTTAATGTAAAGGGAGGACGTTGTGAGGCTTGTTCTGGAGATGGTATTATCAAGATAGAAATGCATTTCCTGCCAGATGTATACGTGCCTTGTGAAGTGTGTGATGGAAAGCGTTATAACAGGGAAACACTTGAAGTTAAGTATAAGGGAAAGAGCATATATGACGTGCTTGATATGACAGTTGAGGATGCAGTTGATTTCTTTGAAAATGTGCCATCAGTCAGAAGAAAAATAGAAACTCTTAATGACGTTGGACTTTCATACATTAAGTTAGGACAGCCATCTACAGAGCTTTCAGGTGGAGAGGCACAGAGAATAAAGCTTGCTACAGAGCTTTCAAAAAGAAGTACAGGAAAGACTATATACATTCTTGATGAGCCTACAACAGGACTTCATTTTGCAGATGTCCACAAGCTTGTTGATATACTTCATAAGCTTGCGGAGGGCGGTAACACTGTTGTTGTTATTGAGCATAATCTTGATGTTATCAAAACAGCCGATTATATTATAGATATGGGACCAGAAGGTGGCGACAGAGGTGGTACAGTTATTGCAAAGGGTACACCAGAAGAGGTTGCCAAGGTTAAGAAGTCTTATACGGGACAGTATGTTAAGAAGTATTTATAAGGATGGTGCAGATGACGGCATTGTGGATGAAAGTTCAATGATAGAAGATGTTTAAAATATCTAAATTGGCAAATTTGAAAATTGCAGGTGCTGGTCAGCGTTATAAATTATAAAAACATATCTTTTATAGTTACTTTAAATAATATAAAGTGTAAAAATACGACATTTGATTGCTAGGAGAAGAAAAATGGTATCAGGCATTATATTTGATATGGATGGTATTCTTATAGATTCAGAAAGACAGTCTAATGAGGGCTGGCTATGGGCGGCAGGGCAGCTTGGAGTGGATATGCCTATGTGGCTTATAGACAGCTTTAAGGGTGCTCCGGCAGAGCTTTGCTGCAAGTTCTTTGATGATTATTACAAGGGTGTGATAGATTATTGGGAAGCGAAGAAGCTTAGAACACAGCATGTATACAAGATAAGGGAAACAGAAGGTATTCCTGTTAAAAAGGGCGTAAAGGACATATTTGAATATATAAGAAATAATGGACTAAAGTGTGCAGTTGCTACATCAACAAGGCGTGAAAGTGCTGAGAAAACACTTCATGAAATAGGAGTGTGGGATTATCTTGATGCGGTTGTATATGGAGATGAAGTCGAACGTGGAAAGCCAGAACCGGATATATTTCTTCGTGCTGCTAAGGCAATAGGCGTAAATCCGTCAGAGGCAGTAGTAGTTGAGGACAGCATTAATGGCATTAAGGCTGGATATGCGGCAGATATGAGAGTTGTTCATATTCCTGATACAATAGCAATAGATGATGATATCAGGAAGCTTACATATATGGTATGTGCTGACCTTAATGGACTTATTGATGTTGTGGAAAGTATTAACAAACCAGTTATTAACAGGAAAAATGTTATCAATGCATTTGCAGAGTATGTAAGAAATTACGACCCATCAGATGAAAAGATAAAGCTTAAGATAGATCATACCTACAGAGTAGCAGGAATGTGTCAAAGAATTGCAGAATCATTAGGCTTAAGTGAACCAGATGTGGATATTGCATGGCTTCTTGGAATGTTACACGATATAGGAAGATTTGAGCAGATAAGGCGTTTTGGTACATTTAATGATGTCCAGTCAGTAGACCATGCAGAATTCGGGGCAGATCTGCTGTTTAAGGAAGGTCTTATAAGGAAGTTTGCAGAAGGGTATTATGAAGAATGTGAGCTTGCACAATCGGATAATCAGTCTGATTATTTTCAGGGAGAACGGAAAATTAAAGAATTCTTAGTTAATAATGATGCAACGACTGTCGATGATGAGCAGATAATAAAAAATAATGAGTACCACAAAAAAGATACAGGACTTCTTGAAATGGCAATAAGACAGCATAATAAGTATCGTGTAAAAGAAGACCTCACCGAAAGACAGCGTATGTTTTGTGATATACTGCGTGATGCGGATAAGGTTGATATATTTAAGGTGAATGCAGATATTCCTATGGAAATTATATATGATGTAACAACAGAGGAGCTTAAAAGCGGAGTTATATCCAAAGAAGTACTAGAAAGCTTTTATAAGAGGGAAACAGTGCTTAAAAGTGTGAGAAAGAGTGCTGTTGACCATATCGTAGGGCATATATCATTGCTTTTTGAACTTGTATATAAAGAAAGTTATAGACAGGCCAAGGAACAAGGTTATGTATATAAGCTTCTTGATTTTAAGTCAGATGTACCAGAGGTCAATGCAGAATTTGACGATATGAGAAAATATGTAGACGAGTTCCTTATGGAAATATAAAGCTGTATAAATCTGAAATTAAGCGGTATAAGCATACAACAGATTAATAATAGGAGGTTGTGTTGTATGGGATTGTAATAAAGATTGAAGAATATGCTTGTCATTATACCGCTTGTTTACTATAATAAATGTATATATGAGTTGTAGATGTGTTATATATACTGATATATACTTTAAAAGCAATAGAAAGAAATATAAGACAATAAAAGCTGTAGATTGATATAAAAAATTGTTATGTAAAATATCTAATTAATATATGTGTGTGTTATATGTATATATTATATATGTATATGTTATATATATGTATATTATGATACCAGGGGCACAAGGTCTAAACCCACATGGGCTCGCTCATAGGTGGGTTTAGACCTTGTGACACGCCCCCGATATGAGCATAAAAGTGGGATGATAATCTCACGATATGTGAATATTGGGTAGGATTGTGGGAGTGCATAGCACGGAACAATCCGTAGGTATCAAAGTCGGGGCTTTTGACCCCTACATAATATTATTTATATATGCATATTGTGTCTGTATATTTTTTATGATTGGCTGATTAAAGTATAGAAATGCATATAAAATATATCTTCAGCACAAACTTATGATTAGGAAAGGGACAATATGAATCAGGAAAAGGTTATAGTTATTGATTTTGGCGGACAGTACAATCAGTTAGTTGCACGTCGTGTCCGTGAATGTAACGTATATTGTGAGATATATTCTTACAAAACACCTCTTGAGCAGATTAAGGCGATGAACCCTAAAGGAATTATCCTTACAGGTGGTCCGAATAGCTGCTATGAAGAAGGTTCACCTACTTGTACTAAAGAGCTTTTTGAACTTGGTGTTCCAGTACTTGGATTATGTTATGGTGCTCAGCTTATGCAGCACGTTCTTGGCGGCAAGGTTGAGAAAGCTCCAGTAAGAGAGTATGGAAAGACAGAGACATTTGTTGATAAGAGCAGTGCTTTATTTGGAGATGTTTCAGAAAAGACTATCGTGTGGATGAGCCATTTTGACTACATTTCACAGGTTGCTTCAGGATTTAAGATAATTGCACATACAGCAGACTGTCCAGTGGCAGCAGCAGAGTGTTCAGAAAAGAACCTCTATGCAATCCAGTTCCATCCAGAAGTTCTTCATACACAGGAAGGTACAAAGATGCTTCACAACTTTGTGCGTGGAGTATGCGGATGTGCTGGAACCTGGAAAATGGATGCATTTGTAGAGAATACTATTAAGGAAATACGTGAAAAGGTTGGCGATGGTAAAGTATTACTTGCACTTTCTGGTGGAGTTGATTCATCAGTGGCAGCAGGTCTTCTTTCAAGAGCTATCGGAAAGCAGCTTACATGCGTATTCGTAGACCATGGTCTTCTTCGTAAGAACGAGGGCGATGAGGTTGAAAGCGTATTCGGTTCAGAAGGACAGTTTGACCTTAACTTTATAAGGGTAAATGCACAGGAAAGATATTACTCTAAGCTTGCAGGTGTTACTGAACCAGAAGCTAAGAGAAAGATAATCGGTGAAGAGTTCATTCGTGTGTTTGAGGAAGAAGCCAAGAAGATTGGTGCAGTTGACTTCCTTGCACAGGGAACTATATATCCAGACGTTGTAGAGAGTGGACTTGGCGGTGAATCAGCGGTAATCAAGTCACATCACAATGTAGGTGGTCTTCCAGATTTCGTTGATTTCAAGGAGATTATTGAGCCACTCCGCGATTTATTCAAGGATGAAGTACGTAAGGCTGGTCTTGAACTTGGCATACCAGAACATCTTGTGTTCCGTCAGCCATTCCCAGGTCCAGGACTTGGAATAAGAATTATCGGCGAAGTAACAGGCGACAAGGTTCGTATCGTACAGGATGCCGATTACATCTACCGTGAAGAAGTAGACAAGGCAGTAGAAGCCTACAAGAAAGAAAATGGCAAGGCACCAGCCTGGATGCCAAACCAGTACTTTGCAGCCCTCACTAATATGCGTTCAGTTGGTGTTATGGGTGATGAAAGAACTTATGACTACGCAGTTGCACTTCGTGCAGTCAATACAATTGACTTTATGACAGCCGAAAGTGCCCAGATACCATTTGAGGTACTCCAGACAGTTATGAGTAGAATTATAAACGAGGTGCGTGGGGTTAATAGGGTATTCTATGACCTGACTAGTAAGCCACCGGGAACGATTGAGTTTGAATAAACAAAAATGCTTAGTAAAACCGGCGTTTATGCGGGTTTGCAGCACTTTTAAAAGTCTTTTGATAACAAATTGATAACAGTTGCATGAGAGCCATTATTCTTATAATCCGGTGGTTTTAAGGTTAGAGAATGATTGACAGGTGGTTGTGCAACTAATAAATCCATATTATTTAGAAAGCCCTTAGCTGTGGGTAAAAACTCATGGCTAAGGGCTTTTTTGTCGTATTTATTTATCTGGTTTGAGTTTGTCTTGGAACATTTCGACCAGAGTGTCGCTAAGTGCCTGTGATGGGACTTTTGCCCATGTTTGAGTGGTATCAAACTCTGGGTAGTGGTAACGCCACTCATCGTATTTGTCTTTACTGATTTCTTCAGAAGATAGCTTGTCAGCCTGTTCTTTCCAGGTATACAGCAATTTCCGGAGTTCGTGAGCGTCTTTGCCTTTGGAAGTATCGACTTTCAGACAGATTTCTCCGTCTTCTGATTCACTGACAGTCAGACCGTACAAATCTTCAAGGGTAAACAAAGTGTGCATCAGTCCGATATAGCTGTCAATGTCCGGCACATCAAGGGCATGAGGGGAAACATCCAGAGCCTGTGCCAGTGCAGCAGTAAGTTCCGCTTTCGGTTTTCTTGTTCCTGTTTCATATTGTGCTAAACGTACATCGGCACTTCGCTCAGGAAAGCCGACAATCGTACCAAGATATTTTTGTGTCATCCCACGCAGAATGCGGAAAAAATGGATTCTCTCTCCAATCGCCATAACGTGTCCACTCCTTGTATGTATTTTACAATGAGTATAGCAGATATGTTTAGGAGAAGTCAAGATAATACAAAACAAAAAAGTTTAATATTTTCCGAAAAGCCACTTGACACAAGCAAATATGCTTAGTATAATAAGTTCGAATTAAACAAATAAGTTTAATAAAAACAAAATGACCGTCCGAACAGTATAAACCGCCAAGACCTTGCCAGACGGCAAGCGAGCGCCTGATCTATTACGGTATATCGGGACAGCACAGTGCCGAACAGGGAATACCTGCTGGAACTTCATTCGGATAGAACGGCAATCAAAAACGAAAGAAAGGACTGATTATATGAAAAACAGATTTATTTGTGCCGAAGAAGTGGCACAGGAACTAAGCGTATCAAAGCCGTATGCTTACAAGCTAATCCGTCAGTTGAATGAGGAACTGAAAGAAAAAGGCTTTATTACTATTTCAGGACGGGTAAACCGCCAGTATTTCTATGAAAGGCTCTACGGAGCAGGAAAGGAGGATGAATAATGCCGGTATTCAAAAACGAGAGCAATGGAACATGGTATGTGATGGCGAGATATGTCAACTGGAAAGGCGAGCGTAAGCAGAAATGCAAGCGTGGATTTTCTACCAAGAAAGAAGCACAGGAATGGGAGCGAATGTTTCAGTTGCAGAACTCCTCTGATATGGATATGAGTTTTGAAGCTTTTACCGAACTGTATATCCGGGATATGAAAAGCCGTCTGAAGGAGAATACATGGCTGACAAAGGAGCATATCATCCGCACAAAGATTTTACCTTATTTCGGCAAGTTGAAAATCAGCGAGATTTCTACAAAAGAGGTTATCGCATGGCAGAATGAGATGCTTGCCTATCGGGACGAAAAGAAAAAGCCATACTCACAGACCTATCTGAAAACGCTGCACAATCAGTTGTCCGCTATCTTCAATCATGCGGTGCGGTATTATGAGCTGCGTTCCAATCCAGCCGCTAAAGCGGGAAATATGGGAAGTGAGGAACACAAGGAAATGCTGTTCTGGACGAAAGAAGAATACAAGAAATTCTCATTTGAGATGATGGACAAGCCTGTTTCCTTTTACGCTTTTGAAATGCTCTACTGGTGCGGCATCCGTGAAGGAGAACTGCTGGCACTGACCGCCGCTGATTTCGATTTTGAGAAAGAAACGGTCAGAATCAATAAGTCCTATCAGCGATTACACGGCGAAGATGTGATTACCACACCGAAAACAAAGAAAAGTAACCGCATCATCAAAATGCCGAAGTTCCTATGTGAAGAAATGCAGGAATATTTGCAGATGCTTTACGGATTGAAGAAGAAAGACCGAATCTTTACAGTCACAAAAAGTTATCTTCATCACGAGATGGACAGAGGTGCGAAAACCGCAGGCGTAAAACGAATCCGTATCCATGATTTACGGCACAGCCACATCAGCCTGTTGATTGATATGGGATTTTCAGCGGTGGCGATTGCAGACCGTGTAGGGCATGAAAGCATTGACATCACTTACCAGTACGCTCATCTGTTCCCGTCAAAGCAAACGGAAATGGCAGATAGATTAGACGATTTAGGGAAAGGAGAGATTGAAAATGTCAGCTAAGAACAGAGATAACAAAAACCGTTGGAGAAACATCACAGTAGGGTTTCGGGTATCGCCCGAAGAAAATGAACTCATTAACAAGGCAGTTGCCTTATCGGGACTGCCAAAGCAGGAATACTGTTACCGCCGCTGTCTGAATCAGGATGTAGTGGTACAGGGCAATCCCAGAATATTCAAGGCACTTAAAACGGAACTTGCCACTGTGCTCACAGAATTAAAGCGGATTGAAGCAGGAAACGGTGTGGATGAAGAACTGCTGAATGTCATTGAACTGATCGCTGTTATTATGGGCGGTCTGAAAGGAGAGGACGAGGATGGAAAATAAAAAAGAAAAGACTGCCCCGGATGTATCTGTTGGCGCAGATACGGAGCAGCCAATTCGTAAAAACACTACAAGTAGTATATCCGAGAATGGTGGAAATATCAAGAGTTTTGAGGAATTGCAGAGAGAAATGCAGTTGCGATCAGACCCGTCCTATCTCCAGACAATCTCCATGAATGAACTGTTTGACACACAGTATCGGAGTAAGCAGCCGTTGATTGACGGTCTGCTCTACCCCGGCACTTATATCTTTGCAGGTTCGCCCAAACTGGGGAAGAGCTTTCTGATGGCACAGCTTGCCTACCATGTCAGCACAGGTACACCGCTTTGGAATTATACCACCCGAAAAGGAACGGTGCTGTATCTGGCACTTGAGGACGATTACCGCCGCTTGCAGGAGCGTCTGTACCGGATGTTCGGGACAGAAAGTACCGATAATCTTTACTTCTCTGTTTCTGCCAGCCAGCTTGGAAATGGACTGGATGAACAGCTTGCAAGATTTGTGGCAGAGCATAAGGACACGAAGCTGATTATCATTGATACGCTTCAGAAAGTGCGTGAGGTTGGCGGCGATAATTACAGTTATGCAAATGATTATCAGATTATGGCAAGACTGAAAAGTTTTGCGGATGCTCACGGACTCTGCTTACTGCTCGTACACCACACGAGAAAGCAGAATGCGGATGATAAGTTTGACATGATTTCCGGGACAAGCGGACTGCTTGGGGCGGCAGACGGAGCGTTTCTTCTTCAGAAAGAAAAACGGATAGGCAATGCCGCAACACTGGAAGTATCGGGCAGAGATCAGCAAGACCAGAAGCTGTATCTTATCCGCAATACAGAAACATTGTTGTGGGATTTGCAAAAGGCAGAAACGGAATTATGGAAAGAACCGCCAGAGCCGTTACTGGATGAGATTGCGGAGCTTGTTATGAAAGACAATCCTTATTGGGAGGGTTCTCCAACGGCACTTGTTGCTCTGATAAATGTGGACATTCAACCTCATGTTATTACAAGAAAGCTGAATGTTCTTGCAGGAAGGTTGTATGCAGAGCATGGGATTCTCTTTCGGAGTGAGCGTGTCCATGAGGGACGGAAACTAAGGCTCTGGAAAGACAATACAGAGAATGCGTGACAGTACGTGACGGTTGTGACGGTATTTTTGACAGCGGGGCGGTATCAAAATAACCGTCACGACTGTCACATACCGTCACGGAAAGGATGGATAAGATGGGAAATGTGCAAATATCACAGGAATTATTTATGCAGTTGCTCCGCTTTCACTTGGTTGAAGATGGGAGCTGTGAGAAAGAAATCAAGCAGGGATTGGAGAAAAAACTGGACAGAATGGTCATGCGTGACCTGTATGGAAAATTTAAAACTGCTCCGACAGAGGAAGAACGGGAACGGGCGAGAAAAGAGTATCTCGACAGACGTGGAGTGCCGGAGAGTTTCCGATGGTAATTCTTCCTTGGTGATAAGAACAGGAGCGTGGCACGCCCCTGTTAAGCATAGACAAGGAGAAATCTGGAAAGGAGAATCATGCAATGAGAGAAGGAAGATTAGGTTATAACTGTGAAAAGGGAAGATATGGATTGCTGTCAATGGACTTATGGATTGATACGGGATTTCACTGCGGAGAGTGTATGGAAGTTCTGGTAGATGATCAGTGGGTAAAGACCAGGATGGAAATGAATCTGGCGAGGGAATGGTATCTGGTGGGAACGCCCTATTGCGGTGATCTGGAGTATGTACGGGCAAGGATACCGGAATAAATCAGACAGAAAAGTAAAGAATCGGTTTGGTGTCAGGGATAAAAAATAAGCCCGGATACGGGCAAATAAAAAGGGCGGATACGCCCAAAATAAAAAGTCCAAGCCGGAACATGACAGAGGAAGATAGCACCTTATAAAGCCCTCGGCGTTTGAGAGCGAAATACACCCATCGCACAAACTTCGTTTATGCTCTGTGTATTTCGCCCTTGCAGGGGGCAACCGCCGACAGGCGGATAGTTCGTAAACAGGTGCCTATGCACCTACTCACAGCAAAGCAGGCGAGAGCCGGAAAGGAGAATGCTTATAGGCAGACATTCATTTATCAGACAAAACAAGCTGTCTGATGTGGCAGGAAGAATTGACTATATTTCCAATCCGAAAAGACAGGAACATCTCTATGCTACCTATCAGACGGAAGGAGCAACATCAGAGTTCTGGAAAAATCTTGCCAGAGAGAATCAGTTGGATTTTAAGGCAAGCGGAACAGCAGGGAAATGTATTGAAGGACGAGAGTTTATCATTGCACTTCCAGAAAGTTTTGTTGAGTACAAGGCAGATGATGTGGTAAGGCTTTTTACAGACAGCTTTCATAAAAGGTATGGTGTGGAATGCAGTGCAGCACTTCATCATAACAAAAGAATGACCAATTACCATATCCATCTTGTATTCAGCGAACGGAAAATGCTGGAACATCCCGAAGTGAAAATTGCTATCAGAAATATGTTTTATGATGAGCAGGGAAAGCACAGACGCACGAAGAAAGAGATTTTAGATGAGCAGGGAAATCTTCGGGTAGGATGCAGCATTATTCCCAAAGGGGAAGTTTATGAGAGCCATATTTTTACGAAGAAAGATGAATGGTTTAAGAACGATGCTTTTACCAGAGAAGTGAAGGAAATGTTTACGGAAATCATCAACAGTCATGTGAAAGAAGAATCCGAAAAGCTGTCTGTATTTCAGCAGGGCGGTGTGTATCTGGCAACGAAGAAAATCGGGAAGAATAATCCGAAAGAAGCAGAAATACGGGCAGATAATGCGGCAAGGCAGGAATGGAATCGGACGGTTGATGTGGCATTAGTCGAGGGCGTTCCCGAAGAAGATATTTTAACGGTCAAGCGGGAAAAAATCACTGACAAAACGCTGCAATCAATAAGGACACATGGTTGGCTGCCGGATATGTTTCAGCAGATTATCCGTGGTGCGAAAGACTTCTTACAGGAAATGATTTTCAAATTTAAGCTGCCGCCAAAGCCAGTACCGAAGATTGATTTACAGGAATGGAATGATATGCGGAAGCTGATGGAGAAACTTCAGAAGCAGTCACAGGCGATGAAGTCCACGCAACAGGAGCTTTCCTTGTTGAAGAAACAGCTTTCCGAGACAACAGGATTTTTCAAAGGAAAAGTACGGAAATCCTTAGAGGGCAAAATTGAACAGGCAGAGAAACAGGAAAAACGTATTCATACAGATATGGAACAGATGGTAACACAGGCAGGATATCCAGATGTTCAGTCCTTTGCAAAGACGTATCAGAAATCGGAAAAACTGGTCAGGGAATATAATGAGGAGCTGCGAGCATGGGAAAATCAGACAGAGCAGAAGAAAGAGCCGTCATCAGAACCGCCGAAAAAGGCAAGCATACGGGAAAAATTGCACCGCTATCAGCAGGAAAGCAGACAGCAGCCGAAACGGTCAGTTAAAAAGAAATCTATGGATAGAGAACGATAAGAAAGGTGGAAATGATTATGAAGAAAACAATTTTTGAAGAAATGGGCGGCACTTATATCAGACACGGGGATTATTTTATCCCCTGTCTTACCTTGACGGAGGAAGAACAGAGATTTATCGGCGTATGGGGACAAAGACATTTACGCTATCTGAAAGAATATCGTAGAAGTGTATATTTGAATTTACTTACAAGTGGCAGGCTGAATAGTTATCTTGCAGATATAGAAGAACAGGCACAAGAACGCTTTGAAAGGATTATAGAGCAGATGAAACAGGAGCAGGGCATTACAGAACAGTTAAAGGCAGAAAATCAGATGGAATGGGTATCGAGAATGAACAATATACAGGCGTGTGCAAGAGAGGTTGTGAACGCCGAATTGATTTATAACTAAAAGAAAAGAGATTTTGGATAAATGCTTGACTGTAAACCTTGTTTATAGCTTATTCTTAAGATAAAATAGAGTTGCTTGAAAGGAGTGCATAACATGACAATAAAAGATGTAGAAGAACGAACAGGTTTATCCCGTTCTAATGTCCGTTTTTATGAAAAGGAAAAACTCGTTGAGCCTTCAAGAAATGAAAGTAATGGTTATAGAGATTATTCTGAAAATGATGTGGAAAATATAAAGAAGATAGCATATCTGCGTACATTGGGAATTTCTATTGAGGATATACGAAGTATTATATCTGGGAAAGTAACTTTGCAGGAAACGCTTGAGAAGCAGAATGAAGTATTAAAAAGTCAGATTACTGATTTGAATAAGGCGAAACTCATGTGCGAAAAAATGCTGGATGAAGAAAGTATTAGTTATGAAAAATTACAGGTAGAACAATATGTAACAGAGTTGCAGGATTATTGGAAAGATAATCAAACTGTTTTCAAATTGGATTCAGTCAGCTTTTTGTATATATGGGGAAGTATGCTTACTTGGATAACGATTACCGTATTATGCTTGATTATTGGGGCGTTGTCTTATTCTAAGCTGCCAGTAAAGATTCCGGTACAATGGAGTAAAGGTGTGGCAACATCTTTGGTGAATAAAAACTGGATTTTTATTTGTCCCGTTATCTGTATTATAATCCGTTATTTATTAAAACCTTTTATTTATGCCAAATTACAGATGAACAATTATTATGGAGATATTATAACAGAGTATTTGACAAATTATATGTGTTTTATTGTGTTGTCGGTAGAAATTTTCTCCATACTTTTTACTTTCGGAGTGGTAAAAAATATTGTTGTACTGTTATTTGTGGACACAGTAGTTTTTATTGGATTGTTAGTCGTTGGGCTGACGAAAATGGATTTGAGAGGAAAAGAAATTTTATGATTCAGATTTCAAATTTAAGTAAAAAATATGGTGAAACGGTTGTTTTTTCGGACTTAAACTATACATTTGAAAATGCTTGTATTTATGGACTTGTTGGAAGAAATGTTCCGAGATACATACTGAAAGTATGATCCACTACTTAGAGGATTATATGTACTGTACTAGAAAGCTGGGGCTTTATGTGCAGTTAGTAGCATAAATTATATAGGGGTTATCTAAATATATTTACCTCCTGTGATTAAGTTATATAAAGACTAAATCACAGGAGGTTTATTTTTATGATAACAGTAGAAAAACTGGAAAAAGGTACTTATTTTGATGATGCTTTTAAAATCTCATTTAGATATGATCCCACTATTGTAGCTAAGATAAAAGAGCTGGCAGAGCGGAGATACTTACCAGAGGATAGAGCGTGGGAGATCCCAGCACATGAGCTACCAGCTCTCATAGAGAAAGTAGGGCTTAGCAATATCAAAAGTGAGGAGGCTGTAGTACAAGCTCTCAATACTAAGGAGATCGAGGATAAAAGGGAGGCTACACAGGAGAGGCTAAAGGGTATTAAGCCTGTAAGAGATTTTGATTTTAAAACAGCTCCCCTCCCTCATCAGATCGAGGCTTTTAATTATGGCATGGAAAAAAACTCTTTACTTATCGGAGATGAGCAGGGCTTAGGCAAGACAAAGGAGAGTATTGATATTTGTGTAGCCAGAAAGAAAGAGCTCATTAAAACCCTTATTGTATGCGGAGTAAACTCTGTAAAATATAACTGGGAGAAAGAGATCCAGATCCACTCTAACGAGGGCTGTGTAATGGTAGACGGTAAGACAATGGATGTTAGAGTACAACAGCTAAATGACTGGTACAGAGGCTCCTCTTATTTTGGGGTTATCAATATTGAGAGCCTCAGAAATGAGAAAATACAGGATGCTCTCTATCTGGGGATTAAGGATGGATATATAGGGGCTATTATTGTGGATGAGATCCATAAGGCTAAAAACGGAGGCTCTCAACAGGGAAAAGCTCTTAGATTTTTGAAAGCCCCAGTTAAGATAGGATTATCTGGTACTCCGATGAATAAAGCGGAGGATCTGTGGAATATCCTTACATGGCTGGGAGTAGAGAGGAGATCCTTTTATAGTTTTAGAAATGCCTATTGTACTATGGGAGGTTTCGGAGGCTATAAAGTAATCGGATATAAAAACTTAGATAGCCTCAATGCTGAGTTAAATACTGTAATGCTTAGAAGAAAGAAAGAGGAGGTACTAGATCTCCCTCCTAAACTGTACAGTACTGAGTATGTAGAACTTACCACAGCCCAGAAAAAGCAGTACAGAGATATTAAAAATGGCATTGTAGCGGATATGGAAAATATCTTAGCCTCTGTTAATCCTCTTAACTGTACTCTCCGCCTCAGACAGCTTACCAGCGGTAATCCTAACTTAACAGATGATAGCCCTAAGCTGGATCGTATTAAGGAGATGCTGGAGGAGGAGATTATCCCTAACGGTCACAAAGCTATCATATTTTCTCAGTGGAGCACGATAGCTAAGGATCTGGGGATAGAGCTTAGTAAATATGATCCGATTGTAATTACAGGAGAGGTACCTCCAGAGCAGAGGCAGAGATTAGTAGACAATTTCCAGACTAACCCACACTGTAAAGTAGCTATAGGAACTATCGGAGCTATGGGTACTGGATTAACTCTAAATAAAGCCTCTTATGTATTCTTTATGGATAAAGCATGGAATAGCGGAGATAATGCACAGGCTGAGGATAGAGCTCACAGAATAGGTACCGTAGGGGCTGTAAATGTAATCTCTATGGTGGCTAAGGGTACTATAGATGAGGCGGTAGAGGATTACCTGTTAGAAAATAAAGATCTCATTGATCGAGTAGTAGACGGTAAAGGATCTAAGCAGGATATTAAAACCATCCTTAACAAATTACTTAGCATTTAATATACAGGTGTGGTATAATAACTCAAAATGGAGGTATATAATGAGAGTGATAACAATAGATGCAGATACAGGAAAAAGAGTATACACAAGAAAAGAGGTAGCGGATCTGGTAGGAGCCTCTACTCAATCTATCCGCCTCTGGGAAGATGCTGGAGCTATTCCAGCAAGTGTAAGAGATGAGGGAGGCTATAGATACTGGTATGAGGAGGATCTGGAGGCTATAAAGGCTTATGCCTCATTACCGAGAAAAGCAAAACTTAAAAAGTAGCCCTAAGTGTGAGGAGAGTGTAACAGCTCTCCTCTTTTTTTTGTCCTTAATTTTGAGGGCTATCTAAAAATTTACCGTTTGTGTGATTAGGTTAAGTATCAAAAGAAAAGGAGGTAAACCTAATGAGAATTGATTTTACAAATGCTGTAGTAGAGGATGATGGTTACGGAGTAGAAGTAAATGGAAGATCTTTAGAGGCTATTATTTCTACAGCCTTAGGAACCAGATTAGGAGATAAGGGCGGATATAGCTCTGGATTACCTAAATTTAAGGCTAATAGTTGTGATGTAACTGTTATTATTACGCCTCATCCTACAGAGTGTACAATTAACACTAATAGCGGAGTATGGCACAGTGTAAAAGAGATGGAGGCAGAAAAGAGTGAGCAGTTTCAAAAGGAAAATGCAGAGACAGATCCAGAAGAATAATGGTACTCTCCTCCACAAAAAGGTAGTAGCTAGAAAGATGGGCTGTAAATCCGTGGATGAGTATAACCGTAGAATGGCACGCAGAGAAAAGAATTTAAAAGAGATGGAGGATAACAAAGATGGCAAATGATTTTACAGCAAGGGTAGCAGGTATCAGCGTAGAGCTTGGTATGAGTGTACAGAATAAGAGTGGTATCTGGTGTAAACCTACAGTAAAGATGGATCTTAAGATTGATGGAGGTACGAACCCTCAGCAGAGAGAGGCTATTATTAAACAGGCTTTTGATGAGGTTTGTGATAACATTGAGAAAACCATCTCAGAGATGGAGTAGTACTTACAGGGGGGGGAGAGTATCTCTCCTCTCTCCTTAACTGGAGGTAATTATGGCAAAACAGATAAAAGTAAGAGAGGATAATTACTTTGCTGTACAGGGCTGGATGGTAACAGAGCTAAAACTAAAGGGTAATGCTCTTATGCTCTATGCGATCATCTACGGATTTTCTCAGACTACTAACACAGCTTTTACAGGGAGTGTAGACTACCTCTGTGAGTGGCTGGGTGGTGTATCAAGACCTACAGTAATTAACACTTTAGATAACCTAGTTAAGCAGGAGCTCCTCACTAAAAGTAGTACCACTAAAGGGGCTCTCATTTACAACAGCTATACAGCTTTAAGACCGAGTAAAAAAATTTTATCCGATGAAGATACAACGAGTAAAAAAACTTTATCCGATACGAGTAAAAATTTTTTACTCAATAAAGATAGTAAGGATAATATAGAAAAATCCATCTCTAAAGAGATGGAGGGCAAAGCCCCTAAAAAGAAATCTTATAGTACTATCTTAGAGGATCCTGTTAATAAGTTTGTGAAAGAGGCTCTTAGTAAATTTATCCAGTATTGTAGGGGTAAAAACTATACTCCTAAAGTAACTACGGTAGAAAAGTTTGCTAGTACTCTTAGAGATAATGCTGGAGAGGATCCTGTAGTGGCTCTGGCTATTGTGGATCAGAGTATAGATAAGGGATGGAAAGATCTCTATCCACTTAAGAACTATGGTAGACAGGGAAAGCCTACAGCGATTAGTAAAAAGTTTAGCGGTAATACCCTTAAAGATGCTGAGGGTAAAGATATTGTGTTTAAGTAATCTGGAGGAGGGTGTAAAAGCTCTCCTCTAAATTTTTACCTCTTTTGTGATTAGGATTACTCAAAAGGAGGTAAAAGCGGATGAAATGCTATGCAAGTGATTATTGTCAGAAAGATAAAAATTCTTGTAGTGATGTATGCGGAGGCTACAGAGTACTTAGAGCTTTATACAATTTAAGCAGGATCCCAGAGAGATACCGTTATACTATCGCTCTTAAGCCAGAGAATGGAGAGGATCTGGAGGCGTTTACAACTCTGGATAATTATAAAAATGATGTGCTCAGTATGGTAGATGAGGGCAGAGGTTTATATATCTGGGGAAAGAGTACAGGGAATGGTAAAACCTCATGGGCTTGTAAGATTATGAGTTACTTTTTCAGAAAGATAGCTTTTAATACAGGGCTGGAAAATGAGGGGCTATATATTTTTCTCCCCACTTTCTTAGAAGATCTCAGAGATAACTATGATAACAAAGATCCAGAGTTTGATGAGATACTCAGAATGATAAAAACCTGTAGGCTCCTTATAATAGACGATATAGGAGCAGAGAGGGTAACAGATTGGGTAAGGGAGAGGATGGTAAGTATTATAAATACCAGAGTATCTAATAACCTCACTACGATCTATACCAGTAACCTCTCTCCAGAGGAGCTTAGGGGCGAGTTAGGAGATCGGATAGCCAGTAGAGTATTAGGATCCTCACAGGTAGTAGAAATTACAAGCGGAGATAGGAGGGGATTATAAATGGCTAATATGATTGAGCAGAGCTTACTCTGTAAGGTATTAGATGCTCCAGATCTGGAGATCCTCCACTCTAACGGAGTAGTAGAGGAGATGTTTCTTACCTGTAAGGATGAGATCCATTTTATCATAGAGCATTACAACAGCTATAAGCAGATGCCAGATAAACTAACCTTTTTAGGCAGGTTCAAAGATTTTCAAATGCTGGAGGTTACAGAGAGTACAGATTACTTAGTATATAAGCTCAAAGAGGCTTATACATATACTAAGCTGGTGCCTCTGATTGAGGATACAGCAAAGGTAGTAAAAGAGGATAGTATTAAGGCTATCCAGTACCTCAAAGAGGAGATAGAAAAGCTGGAGAAATCCGTACCAGTGAGCAGGAATAAAGATGGCTATGATATTATCTCTAATGCTGGAGATCGCCTTACAGAGTATAAAAAGCGTTGTGAGGTAAAGGGGCTTATAGGTATTCCTACAGGTATCCCTAAGCTGGATGAGATTACTAATGGCTGGCTCTGGGGAGAGGATCTGGTAGTGCTCACAGGGCGTACTAACGTAGGTAAAACATGGATCGGAGAGTACTTTGCTACTATGGCGTGGAACATGGGTTATAAGATCCTTATGTACTCTGGAGAAATGAGTACCGCTATGGTTGGTTTTCGTTTTGATACTCTCAATAAGCACTTTAGCAATATGGGGCTCCTTAACGGATCTGGTACTCTGGGAAAGAAACCAGATACAGACGGAGCAAAGTACTTACAGGAGGATTATGAGAAGTACATAACACAGCTCCAGCAAAAGAGCGGATTTATCGTAGTTACTCCAGATGATTTTGAGGGGCGTAAGCCTAATGTAGATGAGATTAAGAGTTTAGCTATTAAGCATGGGGCGGATATGATTGTAATAGATCAGCTCTCTCTTATGAGTGATAAGCGTAGGGCGGATATACCTAGAATAGCTTATAACAATATCTCAGAGGATCTCTTTTTGATGAGTAAGGAGCTTAAAAAGCCTGTACTCCTTATGGCACAGGCTAACCGTGAGGCAGTTAAGAACCGTAAAAAAGGGGAGAGCCCAGAGCTCCATGATCTGGCAGAGAGTGACGGTGTAGGACAGAACGCCACAAGAGTATTATCTCTATCCGTGATAGATGGCACTCTTAAGATCAGTGTTAAGAAAAACAGATATGGTATCAATAACAAAGAGGTGCTTATGATCTGGGAAGTAAACACAGGATACCTTAAGCCTCTCCTTAGCGAAAATCCAGAGGAGAGCACAGAGGATAAAAAGGATGATAAACCAGATGGAGAAAAGGATAAAGGAGGAGAGAAAGATTATGGTTTCTAAAGGCGGAGTACCTAAGGGGAGGATCATCCCTGTATATCTTACAGATGAGGGAGATGTGTACCCTATTTATTTACATGAGATGGGAGAGTTAGAGATTATACAGAGGCTTGTAGCAGGTATCTTAGATAATAAAATTGTGGTGGATACTAATACCAGAATTAACTCAGAGAATGATAAAATCTCTATTTTTGATTTAAGTAAGAAAAAATAATAAAAATTTCTCTAAATGTTACCTCTTTTTCTGATTAGGTTAAGTAAATCGGAAAAGGAGGTACTTTTTTATATGACGATTACAAGTAAGGAAGTAGCGGAGATGCTGGGAAAGAGGCACGATAACCTTTTAAGAGCGATCCGCAAATATATTACACAGTTAGGAGATGAGGCTCCTAAGTATTTCTCAGAGGATCCAGATAAGGGCGGTAGACTGTACCACATTACTAAGGCTGGCTGTGATCTTATGGCAGGGCGTATTATCGGAGCTCAGAGTGAGGCTTTTAAGACTAAGTATGCTCCAGTGTTTGGAGAGGAGGCTCCTGTAGAGGTGGTAGAGGAAAAGCAGGAGGAGCCACAGGAGAAAGCCTACACAGTAGAGGAGGTAGCCCAGATCTTAGGCTGTAGTGAGAGAAATGTATACAGAAATATCCAGAGCGGAAAGCTGGAGGCTGTAGAGCGTGAGGTAATGATCCCTACTCTTAAGAAGTTTGTAACAGAGGAGGCTCTGGAAAAATATAAAGCAGGGAGGGCTAGTTAATGAATTACTTTGAAATGAAATGGAGGCTCTCCGCTTGCAGAATACAGGCAGGATATTCACAGGCAGAGGTAGCAGAGATCTTAGGCTGTAGTGATAAGACCATTGTTAGCTGGGAAACAGGTAAGACAGCTCCTAAGATGGAGAAAGCACAGGAGCTTAGCGATCTGTACGGTATCCCTCTGGCTTATATGGATTTTTCAAAGGCTGGAAACTCTACACCTCTTAGAGAGCGTGAGAGTGAGCCACAGATCCCAGCTTTTTAACAGATATTACCAGTAGCTTTAGGAAAATACTGGTAGCAGAATAAAAAGAAAGAGCCAGCCTATATAAGACTGGCTCCCCAGAGGATTACTCCTCTGTGTGTTGGAGTTTGTAGATCCTAAGAGCTACATCCCTCACTAAGAGCTTATCCTCAGTAGATAACTCAGAAAAAATATCTGTGAGCTCTGTAAGTAGCGGATCTGGAGTAGAAGTGTTAGCGGTAAAATCGAAAAACTCACTAACAGGGGCTCCTAAGTATGTAGCTAGGTTTTGGAGCCTATCCATGTCTGGTAAGTGTTTACCATTACTCCAAGAGGAGAAAGTAGTAGGCGGTATCCCAATACCATCCGCTACCTCTTTCTTACTCTTTCCAGATAGTGCTAAATAGTAACTCAGAGCTTTTACAAAGTTATCCGTGAGAGAGGAATTGTTAGACATTGTATCACCTCCTCTCTTTGAGGGATGATTAAATAATACACCTAAACAGTAGAAAAGTAAAGTAAAACATACAAAAACTACTGTTAAACAGAATTTTTTATTGACAAGTGGTAAATACTCTATTATACTACTAAACAGTAGGAGAAAGCTACTAAAGCTCATCTCCCTATATTTTTTTACCTATCCACTACTGTTTAACAGTAGTTTTAGGAATATATTTTAATTTTTAAAGGAGGTACAAGCTAATGAATTTAGCGGAGTTAAAGGAGGCTTATAAAGCCAGAAAGTTAGCCTTAGACAGTGCAAAGAAAGAGGAGGAGAAATACAAGGCACTCCTTAAGGATGCGATGTTAGAGGCTGGAGAAAGTGATTACACGGATGAGGCTGGATACCGCTTTGAGCGAATTGTGCAGGAGCGTAAGAGCATGGATGAGGAAAAGCTCTTAGCAGAACTCCATGAGAGAAATCTCACAGGCTGTATCAAGACGGTAGAGGCTGTGGATGAGGATGCAACTCTTAAGGCGGTAGAGGCTGGAGAGTTGCCACAGGAAGTATTAGCAGATGCCTTAAAGGTAACAGAGGTAGTAATGCTTAAGCTCACAGCTCCTAAAAAGGCAAAGGCTAAAAAGTGATAACGATCTGGAAAACTCCAATAGTAGCCACAGTAGAGCAGGTACTTAAGGATCTTAAGCTCCAGCTCTACGGAGCAGGGCTACTTAAGGAGATTAAAAACACAGGATCGGATCTTATGTGTACTTGCCCTTTTCACGCAAACGGTAAGGAGCATAACCCATCTTGCGGAGTGCTCCTACAGCAAAAGGTAACAAAGGATAAGACCTATGAGGCTGGTACGGTGCATTGCTACACCTGTGGATACACAGCGGATCTACCTCAGTTTGTAGCGGATCTGTTAGGGCTGAGTAGCCCAGTAGAGGGCTTTAAGTGGCTGGTAAATCAGTACAACTACCAGACGGAGGAGAGGGAGCTCCCAGATCTGGATATGTACAGAGGCTCTACAGCTAAATCCTCAGTATTGGAGGAGAGCTTAGTTAAGCAGTACACACAGAACCTCCTACAGAGTGAGGAGGCGTGTAGGTACCTACATAAAAGGCGGATAGCTAACTGGGTGCTAGAGGCTTATGAGCTGGGGTTTGATCCAGAGGATAAAACAGTGCTTTTCCCTGTAAGGGGCATGGATGGGAAAGTGATCTTTTACAAGGGCAGGAGCATAGCTGGAAAGCATTTTTATAACGCAAAAGAGATAGATAAAACCTCCGTAGTGTTTGGGCTCTGGGAGATCCTAAACGGATCTTTTAGCTGGGGTACATCGGATCAGATAGAGGAGGTTTGGATTACAGAGAGTGAGATAGATGCTCTCAGCCTTATCTCTTATGGGGTACCAGCGGTAGCCATCATGGGATCACATATCTCAGAGGATCAGTGTAAAGAGCTGGAGCGTACACCTTTTAGGCGGTTTGTACTTGCCACAGATAACGATGATGCAGGGAGAAAAGGAGCCTCCCAGATCAAGAGGTTACTGATACCTAAAGGTTTTCGGTTTATCAACCTCAAATGGCATACGAGCCTAAAGGACATTAACGATCTTGTCAAAGAGTACGGAGATGGCTGGAAAGACCATCTCACAGGATATTAAAGGAGGAAAACAGGATGAGTAAAGGATTTATTACAGGAACAAATGAGGAACTTATTAAAGCGTACAAAGAGAGTAGAGATGAGAGCTATCTTAAAGAGCTCATAGAGGCTAACAAGGGGCTTATTAACCTTTTGGTATCCCCTTATTTAACCTCTATCCCTAATTCTGAGTTAGAGGATCTTACAAGTGAGAGCTATATACCGATGCTTAGAGCTATAGAGGATTACGATCCAGAGCAGGGAGTAGCTTTTTCTACTCTCCTTAAGGTTTATGTACGCCAGCACCTTAACCGTTTATACAACGAGGCTACACGCCAGAAAAGATTTACAGGTACCACTCCAGATAGCTTAGATCGGTTATCTGAGATCAATAAAGAGGGCGGTACAGAAACAGATAGCACCTTTGAGGTAGAGTGTAAGGATTTTAGCTCTGTAGAGTTTATGGATCTCTTAGATAGCTTACAGCTCAATGATAAGGAGCAGGTAGCGGTAAATATCCTCATGGCTGGAGGAGCTAAGGGAGAGATTGCTAAGGCTCTCAATATTACTAATGCTACCGTAAGTTGGCATATCAAGAACCTCAAAAAGAAATTTATTTTAGCTGGTTATCAATATGCTGTCTAAATAATCTGGGTGGATGTGATTAAGTTATTTATCACGAAAAGCAAGGAGGTAAGCGGTATGAGTAGTTTAAGAACCCTGTTAGCCATCTTAAAAGGAGAGGCTGTAGTGCTTACTAAAAAGAGTGAGCATAAGGCGGATGTGCTGGTAGGAAAGAATGTGGATAAGCGTTTTGCTATCAACAGCATGGTAGGAGCTGTAAAGGCTTTGATGCTGTAGAAATAAAAAATAATCAAGGAAAAACAGGAGGATACAGAAATGGGATTACAGGATCTTATTAACAAGTATGACAATGGAGGATTTTCTAAAACAGGCTGGTTTCAGTTAAAGGATGATGGAGATACAGCTACAGTAAGATTACTCCACAAAGGAGAGGTAGGCGTAAAGGATGGAGAAACAGATTATGATTTTCCCATCTATGAGGTACACAAGTTAGATGTAGACGGTAGCGGTAGAGATCGTACTTGCCTCTGTAAGGGAGAGAGCTGTGAGTTTTGTAAGAGCGGTAACAAGCCTCAGTTAAGAATGTTCTTACAGATGATTAACAAGGATGAGAAAGATAAGGATAAGCAGGTACAGCTCTGGGAGAGAGGCTTAACAGATATTAAGAACCTTATCGGCTTAGCTGGAGAGTACGGAGATCTCACTAAGAGAGATATTAAGATTAAGAGATCTGGAGCAAAGGGTAGCCTTAAGACTACATACCAGTATTTCCCTAAGGATCCTAGTGAGATGGAGATCCCAGAGCCTCAGAACTTAGTAGGCTCACTTATCTTAGATCTGGATTGTGAGGATCAGATTAAGGCTATCGAGGGTAGATTACAGCTTAACAAGGGTAACAATAACGATAGTAACAACGACAGCGGAGCAGGAGCTACAAGAGTATTTTAAGGCAGGGAGGGAGGCTAAAAACCTCCCTCTTTTATTAAACAGGAGGATACAGGATGGCAAGAGAGATACAGGTAGATATGAGTAGAGAGAGCGTGGATCTGGAGGATCTTAGTAGCAGATTAGCTCATAAAAAGGTATGTAATATAAATTTGAAAAGAAACCAGAATACCTTACTTAAAGGGCTGGAGGTAATAAATGAGCTGGTAAAGAGCGGTAGGCTCCATGCTGAGGGAGAGTATGAGATTATCCGTACTCCAGAGAGGCTTAAGGAAGTAATGGAAACCTACTTAACTGGAGTAAGTGAGTATGTACTGGATGTGGAAACTACAGGGCTGGATGTGTATAACGATATTTTAGTAGGTATCTGTTTATATAATCCAGATCTCCCTAGTTTCTATGTACCGTTTAATCATACGGATCTCCAGAATAAGAGAGTTGAGGGGCAAATGACAGAGGAGGAGTGTAAGGCGGTTATGCTCCCTTATCTGGCTAACGGATCCCTTAAGTGCATCAATCATAATATTAAGTTTGATGATAAAGTGGTTACTTTTCAGTGGGGGCAGAGAATAGCTAATGTATGGTGGGATACTAACATAGCTGGCTGGGTACTCAATGAGAATGAGAAACACGGATTAAAACCGATGTATAACAAGTATATCCTCAATGGGGAGGGCTCAGATGAGGATTTTGGAGATCTCTTTGAGGGTATCCCATGTAACTATATTCCTATTGATATTTTCGCTATTTATGGTGCTAACGATGGTTTTAAAACATGGGCTTTGTATCAATTTCAGAAAAAGTATCTTAGAGAGGATCATCCGAGAGCAGACTACAGAAAGCTCTATCATGTGTTTAGAGATATTGAGATGCCTCTTATTGATGTTTGTATGGATATGGAGCTTAGAGGGGTAGAGATCCGTGAGGATTATGCTAAGGAGCTCTCTGTAAAATTTAATGCAGAGATGGCGGAGAAAGAAAAGCTCTGTGATGAGTATGTAGCTAAGTTTGATAAGTTTATAGAGGAAAATCCTACTCTTATGAGATTAACTAAGGGTACTAAGAAGATTAACTATAACAGCCCTCAGCAGGTGGCTTGTTTATTCTATGATATTTTCAAACTGAAAAGCGTATCCAGAAAAGAGCCGAGAGGTACAGGAGATAAGATAGTACAACAGCATAGAAACAAGGCTAAAAAGGCAGGCACTAAAAAGGGAGAGGAGTTTATCCAGTTTTTAGATAACTACCAGAGATACAAAGAGTGCGGAAAGCTCTTAGGAACTTACATAGATAAGATCCCAGAGGTTAAGTGTGCTAAGACTAATGCAGTACATACCACATATAACCAGTATGGAGCTAAAACAGGTAGATTTTCAAGTAGTGATACAGTTACTAAGATCAACCTCCAGAATATCCCTAGCCATGAGAAAAGCATCCGTAAGATCTTTAGAGCCAGAGATGGTTATAAGTTTGTGGGAGGAGATTTTAGCCAGATTGAGCCACGAGTACTCTCTTATGTATCTGGAGATGAGGCAATGCAGGAGGCATACAGAGAGGGTAAAGATCTATACGCCATCATGGGATCTAAAGTGTATGGAGTGCCTTATGAGGATTGTAGAGAGTTTTATCCAGATGGTACGGTAAACGCTGAGGGTAAACACAGGCGTACAACTATGAAAAGTGTACTCTTAGGTATTATGTATGAGCGTGGAGCTAAAGCCATTGGAGAGCAGTTTGATAGATCCGCAGAGTGGGCTCAGAAACTTATTGATGATTTTTATAAGAGTTTTCCTAAGATCCAACAGCTCCGCCTTAAGGTAGAGAAGATGGCGGAGGAGTACGGATATGTAACTACCATACAGGGCAGAAAGAGAAGATTGCCAGAGATGCAGTTACCAGATCACGATGATTACCGCTATCAAGAGGCTCACAGGCAGAGCCTTAACGCTGTAATACAGGGATCCAGTGCGGATATTATGAAATTAGCTATGATCGCTATTTACAATGATCCTCAGTATAAGGCTCTGGATTGCCACATGGTAATAACCGTACATGATGAGTTAATCATGGAGGTACCAGAGGATCATATTAAGGAGGGAGCAGATCTCTTAGTAAACACTATGAAAAGAGTAGGACACAGCCTAATAGATCTCCCTATGAGCGTAGATGCTGAGGTAAATGATTATTGGTACGGAGAAAACTTAGCGGATGATTATTTAGAGGAGGAGTAAGCCTATGGGATATTTTCCTTTACCAGAGCTAAAGGGTAAGCCTAACAGGATCTTTGTAGATGGTAAAACTCTAAATCAGATAGCTAAGGAGAGCGGTATAAGGCTGGATACCGTACAGCATAGATATAGCAGAGGTATAAGAGATTATGAGGGCTTAACAAAGCCCTCTCATATCAGAGTAGAGCACGAAAAGACACAGAGGAAAACCTACTCTATAATGAGTGCTGGAGAGAGAGAGTAATGGAGAGGATCTGGGAGCTGGATATACCTCTCCAGACTATCTCCGATAAAACAGGGATAAGTAGATCCACAATATACGCCTTTTTATATAACGGTACAGATCTTAGCAGTATGAGGCTTGCTAAGATTTGTAGCCTTTTGGGATTATCAATGGATTATGTAATGGGATTAAAGGAGAAACCAGATGGCAAAATGTAAATACTGTGGAGCTGAGGTAACAATAGGGGAGAGATGTACCTATTGTGGCAGTAAGGCGGAGAGCTGGTACTACCCTGTAGCAAAAAAGGCACAGGAGCCTAAAAAGAAGAAAGCTCCACATAATAGAGTAAGAGATCTGTTTAATGGAAAGATCTATATTGTAAAAGAGGGAGATTGCCTCTGGAATATAGCTAAAAATCTGTACGGATCTGGAGCAGAGTATTACAGGATTGTGAGGAAAAACCATCTACAGGATCCTAACCATATAGAAGTAGGGCAGAAATTGTATCTTTAGGAGGTAAACAGTGAGATATAAAGTATATGATGAGGAAGATAAGAAAGAGAGAACTCTGGAGGAGTGCGTAACTCCTTTGGAGGTAGGATCTGTAAGGAGAGTGCAGGTTAAAAAGGGAGATACCAGAGAGGTACATCATTTTAGAGTATTGGAGGAGTTAAAGAGTGTTTGATTTTAACGGAGAAAATTTACAGGTTGGAGATAAGGTAATAGTATATGTGAGCTACTTTAGCAGTAAATCCTATTATGTAGGTACTGTGGTAAAAAGAACTCCTACAGGGCTATTGGATATAGAGTGGGGGAATGGTAAAAAAGAGAGATTTAAGAGTAACGGATATGAGTATCATAGATCCTCTGGATACGGTAGAACCTCACTTTATTTAGAGCCTTATACTGAGGAAAGAGGTAGGCAGGTTATACAGGAAAATAAGAGAAAGTGTATGGTAGGCTGGCTTAAGGAGTTTGATTATACAAAACTCTCTTATGAGGAGGCAGAGCAGGTATATACTTTGGTAGCAGGTTTGAAAAATTCATAAAATTAGTATCTAAGGAAATCTCCTTTATGTGATTAGGATCGATCAAAACATAAAGGAGGTTTATTTGATGGAGTATGTAAAGAGCCCACTTAACTATACAGGTGGAAAATACAAACTCCTCCCACAGCTTTTAGAGTTATTTCCAAAACAGGTAAATACCTTTGTAGACCTGTTTGCAGGGGGGGGAATGTGTCCGTAAATGTTAAGGCGGAGAAAGTAGTATTTAATGATCTCATGTGGCAAGTACCAGAAATGCTACAGGAATTTAAGAAAATCGGAGTTGAGGAGAGCCTTAGGAAAATTGATGGGTACATAAGCAGTTATGATCTATCTAAGGAAAATAAAGAGGGTTATTTAGCTTTGAGAGAGCTTTATAACAAAGGAAAATCAGATCCTTTAATGCTGTATACATTGATCTGTTATTCCTTTAATAATCAGATACGATTTAATAACAAAGGGGCTTATAATATGCCTTTTGGTAAAGATCGTAGTAGTTTTAATCCGACACTAAGAGAAAAATTTATTATTTTTGTGCAGAGGCTCCAGAGCATGGAGATACAGTTTAGCAGTAAAGATTTTAGAGAGCTGGATCTGGATACTCTGGGAGAGAATGATTTTGTATATTGTGATCCTCCTTATCTGATTACAGTAGCCTCTTATAATGAAAATGGAGGCTGGGGAGAGCAGGCGGAGAGAGATCTTTTAGCTAAGCTGGATACATTAGATAAAGCAGGAGTTAAGTTTGGATTATCTAATGTGTTTGAGAGTAAAGGAAAAGAAAACATAATACTTAAAGAGTGGGCTAAGGGATATACAGTACATTATCTGGATCATACATACAGTAATTGCAGTTATCATAAAAAGGATAAGCAGAGTAAGGATATAGAGGTATTTATTACAAATTACTAGGAGGTGCGATAAGTGAGAGTTTATATAGCTGGAGCTATGACAGGTAGATTTGATTATAAAAAGTATTTCAATGAGGCTGAGGAGTTTGTACGGAGTAAAGGGCATATAGTACTTAACCCATCATTTTTACCAGAGGGCTTAGCAGATTACTATAAGATTAACAAGGCTATGATAGATCAGTGTGATGCTATTTATGTTTTGCTACATTCTGAGAACTCAGTAGGAACTAAAAAAGAGATTGAGTATGCTAAATCTACCTGTAAGCAGGTAATTTATCAACAGGAGGCAGAAACAAAGGAAAAAGAGTGGGGCTGGAAAAAAGATCCTTATATTTATCCACGCTCTTTTTATAGCCCTGTAGGATATACTCCGTGGGATCCGTGGGGTAGAAGATTATAAGATTAACTCTAAGGAGGCGTAAAAAGCCTCCTCTTTTTTTTTATCTAAATTTACTTACCGTTTGTGATTAGGTTACTTATCAATCAAAACAGGAGGATCAAGGATGGTAAGACGGATTAAAAGAAAATGGAGAAGATTTTACAGAACTCATAGAGAGGGCTGTGAGCTGGTAGGAGATTTTGTCGGAGCTTTAAGTATTTTTGTATTCTTATTTGAGCTCTATATCATCGGAGTTATGTTAGGAGGTTACTAATGGGAAATATAATTTTAGGGCTTTTGTTAGTCGGCTACATAGTGGTTACTATCGTAAATCTGGTAATTGAGGTAAAGAGAGATAAAGAAACCAGACCTCTAAGGATAAGAGAAAGCAGATCCCAGATGTATTTAGCTTTTGAGCTTGCCAGATTTAATAAAAATATTGAAAAAGCCAGAGAGGAGGCGGAAAAGTAATGGGATTAAAGAGCTTAATAGCAGTAGCACAAGGAAAAAATGCAGAGAGCGTATCCTTTGAGGATAAGTTTCTTAAAAATTATGAGGAGGCTGTAAAGGCTAAGGAGCTGGAGGAGAGGCAGGTAGCTCCCTCTGAGTATATCCGCCCATCCTCTATGTATGGCTGTGAGCGTATGTTATTTTTCCAGAGAGTACATGGAGGCTCCCAGAACGGAGAGCAGAGTGAGGTAAATCTTATTGAGATATGCCAGAGTGGTACAGATAGGCACTTAGACATACAGCACATAGTAGAGCGGATGGAGGGCGTAGAGTGCTTAGATCTGGAGGAAATGGTAAAAGAGGCACAGGCTAAAGGCATTAAAACAGAGTTTGTAGGCTGGAATGAGGATCATACAGAGGGCAGGTGTAAAAATGATGAGCTCTCTATTTATTTCCAGCCAGACGGAGTTATTAGATTTAATGGTAAGGATGTGATCTTAGAAATTAAAACAGAGAGTACTTACCAGTTTAGTAACAGGTATGAGCCTAAGGCGGATCACAAGTGGCAAGCTACTTGTTACGGTATGGGGCTGGGGATAGATTATATCCTTTTCTTTTATGAGGATAGAAATTTCTGTAAAAAGAAACCGTATCTCTGGAAAATAACCGATGAGATGAAACAGGCAGTACTTAACAAGATACGAACTGTAAACAATGCTTGTAAAACAGGGATCCCTCCAGAGAAAGATGATAGCAAGTGTACATACTGTAGATATAAAAATGAGTGTGCTTTAGTGGATGCTGGTAAGTGGGTACATCCTAACCCTCCAGAAAAGCCTCAGACAGCCCAGAAAGATACAAACAGAAAAAAGGCTAATAAGTCTACAGGTAAAAAGAAAAAAGCCTCTACAGGGCAAAATACAGCGTTGAGAGCGGTATGTGGTAACTGTGAGCATTGTGGTAGAGAGCTGGGAGCTTACTACTGTAGCATTGATAAAGAGGGATCTATGTATGTAGATCGCAGAAAGAAATGTAAGTTTACTCCTAGCAGATTTAAGGGGGTACAGGATGGCAAGTAATAACATCGGTAAAACCTTTGAGCAGGAGTTTAAGGAGTGTGTACCTCCAGATTATTACCTGTACCGCCTAAAGGATGATACAAGCGGATTTTATGGAGTATCTAATCCATGTGATTATATCCTTTTCAGATCTCCTTATCTCTTTCTGGTAGAGCTTAAAACTCATAAGGGAAAGAGCATACCGATAGCTAAGATCAGACCTAACCAGATACAGGGAATGGAGAAAGCTACTCAGTATGAGGGAGTGTATGGGGGCTTTTTACTCAATTTTAGGGAGCTGGAGGAAACCTATTACATAACTGTACAGGATGTGATCCAGTTTACTCAGACAGAGGAGAGAAAGAGTATACCTGTAGAGTGGTGTAGGGATCACGGAGTAAAGATAGAGCAGAAAAAGAAAAGAGTGAGATACAGCTACGATCTGGAGAGCTGGTTAAGTAGATATTTTGGAGGTGTGAAATGAAAGTAACTCAGTGTACAGGAGAGGGTATGGGATCATGTAAACGATGCTCTGATAACGGAAAATGGAATATGAATTGGATGTGCTTTTTATACAAGATTGAGGGCTATGAGGGTTGTTATTGTTCTGATTGTGTAAAAGAGATCAAAGCGGAGGCAGGTGTAGAGGATGGTACAGAGTGATAAATTAAAGGAAATCATAGCAGAGGTAAAAGAGGAGAGCTCCCCTGTAATAACCCTCTCAAATGAGTTAATAGCAGATTTTAGTAAGGAGCTTGATAGTGCTATCTCAGAGTTGGATATGATTATGGAAAGCATAGGAGAAAACTCTATAGAGGATATACCAGATAGCCAGATAGAGTACTACTGTGTTAAGATCCCAGCCCTTATGTACTATGCAGGGCAGAGAGTAGAGGAGCTGGGTATGCAGGTAGATCTAGCCTCTAACGCTAAGAAAAGTGCTCAAAATGAGGCGATGGTAAAAGTATCTGGTACTGTGCAGGAGAAAAAAGCCAGAGTAGAACAGCTCACAGAGGATAAAGCCTTAGTAGAGGCTATTTACCGCAGAGCTTATAACAGCCTCAAAGTTAAGTTAGAGATGGCTGAGAAGATCTACAGCGGATTAAAGAAATCCCTCTCAAAGAGGATAGCTGAGGTAGATCTGGATAGATTTAGTAAGGATAAATATACCAGAGAGCCAGAGGATCCTATGGAGGATTAAGCCTATGGAGCGGTGGGCTTATGAGTACTTTAGGAGACAAGCCATAGAGGATAGATGTAAGCAGGAGGCACAGTGGCTAATAGATAATCCTAAGGACAGTATCCGTAAAGTGGCTAGAGAATTTTGTATAAGTAAGAGCCAGCTACATAGAGATCTCCATGAGCTCAGAAATATAGATGATGATCTCTATGTACAGTGTAGAAATATTTTAAGGAGGCACAGAAGAAGTGGAGGAAAAGTTAGATAAGTTTTTAGCATATCTGGAGGAGAACGGAGTAGAGATCTCTGGAGAAACAGCTTTTAAGTGTGATGATGGGATTGTACTTTTTAGCCCTAATGAGGGAGGCGGAGTAGATATAGCCATTATCAGAAATGTAGTTGAGTTAAATTACAACTTAGGTATCACGGATGCAGATGTAAACCTCTTTAATACGGAGGTAGGCATTATGCAGGAGTTAGGAGGAGAGCAGTAATGGAGTGTTGCGGTACTTGCGGTAATAATTGTTACGATGGTGGAGAGTTTGTATGTAGCTGTGAGGCTAGTGATGCTTATGGATGCCCTATAGCTTATAACGATACTTGTAATGAGTGGTGTGAGAAAGGAGATAATTAAAATGACAGGAAAAGAGTATGTAGAGTTAGCTATGAGAACTAATGACGGTAACGCAACAGACAGGATCGAAAAGGCTATTGAGCTTTTACATAGACCAGATAAGCCTAAGTGCTTTAAGCCTGTAGTAGAGGATCTGGGAGGAGTGCTTAACGGATGCTTAGGGCTTGCAGGAGAGGCAGGAGAAACTCTGGATATGATTAAAAAGTGGATTTTTCACGAAAAGGATCTTGATAGAGAGCATCTTAAAAAAGAGCTGGGAGATGTAATGTGGTATATGGCTATGATCTGTTATAGTTTTGGTTTTGATCTGGATGAGATCCTCCAGATGAATATTGATAAGCTCAAAGCCAGATACCCAGAGGGATTTGATACAGAGAGAGCTAATCATAGAGCGGAGGGAGATATTTAATGGCGGAGATAGATAACCTTATAGCTGAGGTAAACAAAAAATACAAAACGGATATAATCCGTAAAGCATCGGATCTTAAGGGGATAGAGTTTATCCCCTACACCTCTCCTATGATGAATTACTTAACTAGAGGAGGAGTACCTGTAGGGAGGATCATAGAGCTGGTAGGATTGCCTCAGAGCGGAAAAACTACTACAGCTCTGGATATTATCTCTAATTTCCAGAAAAAGTACACAGATAAGTACTGTGTATATCTGGATGCAGAAAATACAATAGATAAGGAGTGGGGAGAAACTCTAGGGGTAGATTGGAGTAAGGTAATACTCATCCAGCCAGAGAGTGAGTATGGAGAGGAGCTCTTAGATATGCTCTTAGACTACATAAGATCTGGTAAGATCGGCTTAGCAGTATTAGATAGTGCTCCCTTTATTATCCCTAAAGCAGTACAGGAAAAAGGATTAGATGAGAAAAGCTATGGCGGTAACAGTGCTCTTATGAAAGCCTTTTGTGATAAGGCGGTACCGCTCTGTAAGAAAGTGGAGTGTACTTTTCTCCTCATCAATCAGTTAAGAGAAAATATAGGAAATCCGTATAAGCCTTTTAAGATCCCTTGCGGTACAGCTATCGCTCATGCGTGCTCACAGATCTTATGGTTTACAAAAGGATCCTTACTGGATGAGAAGTATAAAGAGGTAAGTAGCGGATATGCTAACCCTAGTGGTAATCTGGTAAGCGTGAAAGTGGAGAAAAATAAGGTTACTAAAAATGATCGTAGGCTCCAGACTTACACACTTAACTATAGTACAGGAGTTGATGAGATTAAGGATACCTTAGATCTGGCTATTATGCTTGGGATCATCTCACAGGCTGGAGCATGGTTTAAGGCTACTCTTAAAGACGGTAAAGAGCAGAAAATGCAGGGATTTAACGGAGTGCAGGAGTTTTATTACAACGATCTGGAGGAGCTGGAGTATCTTAGAAAACAGGTATATGAGGCAGGGATGGTATGAGAGAAGTAGAGGAAACCTTAGCACATAACCTTAGAGAGGTAAGAGAGAAAAAGGGCTACACTCTAAAAGATGTGGTAAAAGGTACAGGATATACAGAGGTAAGTATAAGTAGATGGGAAACAGGTACACGGATCCCTAAGGCTACAGTGCTTTATAATCTGGCTAAATTCTATGGAGTATTTGTAGATAGATTTTTCTGGAAATAAGAGCAGGAGGAGGCAGTAAAAAGCCTCCTCTATTATTTTATACAGGGGTTATATAAAAAGTGATTGACATTATTATATAGGGGGTGTATATTATAGATGAGGTAAGGAACTAGATACAAACTGAAAGAGAGGTAAACAATATGAGATATAAAGAGGATAATGATAACAGATACAGAGTAAACTTTATGAGAGCTACAGAGGAGCTCATGGATGCCGTCACAGTTGAGAGTTTTATCTCTTACTTAGAAGAAAATGCAGAGTTTGAGGGTTATACAGTAGAGTACATTGACGGAAAATGTGTTAAGTGTAGAGCCTATGATCTCACAGAGGAAAACAGCAAGCTCCATAAGGAGTTTTTAGTAACAGAGGATGGCAGAGTATTTTACTGGAGAACCTTATTAGATAAGATCGAGTTAGTAGACGATGAGATCCCAGAGGGAATGATAGAGGGATTACAGGAGGGAGATACATACAGAAATTTTAATGCTATCTGGGTTGTAGATAAGATTTATACGGTAGATGATCCTACACTTTGGTATAAGCTCAGAATTAAGAGCCATGTAATAAAGAAAAGCCCTATGTATAAAGGGATCGGTACTATGGATTGTGCATATAGCAGGGGAGCCTAAGGGCTCCTAGATAGGAGGGAAATATGTTTACAGTTTATCTTAAGAGTGCTGGAGGCACAAAGAAATACTTTACAGAGTTTGAAACAGAGGCGGAGGCTGAGAGCTTTTGTAGAGAGTATGGCTGGGAGTGGGTAGATGAGAATGAGTTTGTATGGGATATGGATTATGAGGAGGCGTAAAGATGGCTAAGATCGTTTATCTGAGAACCGATAAAAACGGTACTAAGTATTATGCTAATTACACTTGCCCTAGATGTGGAGGAACTGGAGGATCTGATAAATGGGCTTTTACAGGCTGGACTTGTTATGAGTGCGGAGGAACTGGAGAAAGCTCTACTCCAGTTATTGAAAAAGAATATACTCCAGAGTATAGAGCTAAGTTGGATGAGAGAGCTAGAAAGAGAGCAGAGGCTAAGAGGGCTAAGCAGGTAGAGGAGTTTAATAACAATCGTTTAGCAATAGCTGAGAAATACGGATTTAATCCAGAGGGTAAGATCTATGTAGTAACAGGTAACACCTATGAGATCCGTGAGGAGCTTAGGGAGGCAGGAGCAAAGTATAGAGGAGGGATTAACTGGTATTTCTTAGAGAAACAGGATAGATACCCTACAATAGAGCTTAGTTATGAGGAGTGCCTTAATATCTATCCAGAGTACGGTACAATGAGCTGGAAAGACCTTACAGAGGTACAGGCAGTACTTAACAGTAAGATCCCTACAGAGGGGGATCCTAGCCAGTATGTGGGGCAGGTAGGAGAGAGGTTAGATCTGGTAGTAACTTTTAAGAAAAGATCTACTTATGAGATCCCTAGCTATGCAGGATGGGGTACAGATACGGTAGGGATCAATGTATTTAGAGATGATGCTGGTAACTGTTTTATCTGGAAAAGCACCTCAGCATTTTTTAACATAGCGGAGGGATCGCAGGTAAGATTGAGAGGAACTGTAAAGGAGCATAGCGACTATAAAGGCACTAAGCAGACTATATTACAGAGATGTAAAGTGGATGCGGTAAAATTATAAAGACAAGGGAGGAGTTAATTAACTCCTACATAAGGAGGGCTAAGAGATGAGTGTACACGGAGTAAATGCTAGACAGCTCCAGATAATAAGTATCCTTAAGGAGGCTAAGTGTACAAACACAGCCGAGCTACAAGAGGAGTTAGGAGTATCTAGGAGAACGCTTAGAACGGATATAGCTTATCTTAAGAGAGTGTATCCAGATAAGTTAATAACTCACAGAGGCAGGTATACAGGTGGTTTAGAGTGGGTAGAGTAGGAGGTAGCGTATGGATCTAATAGAAAGAGTAGAAAGCTATAAGGTAATGTTTAAAGAGTGTAAAGCTCTGGAGCCTGTTAGTATGGCTCTAGCAAAGGGTTATAAATCCGCTACACCTCTCCAGAGATTGGAGATAATCAGAGAGTTAGATACAGAGCTGGCGGAGGTATACAGTGTAGAGATCCCTGTTATTACAGCGTGGGTAAGGGATGATAACTATGTACACTCTACAAAGGAGATTTTCTTAGGGGAGCCCTCCTTAGAGGGTTTTCTCCATCAATTTAGGCACCACTTACAAAATAAGGCAAGGGAGCCACAGTATAAGTATTTACTGGTAGAGAATGATCCTAAGGCGGATTACAGGATCCCTTATAAGGATTGTGTGTATAGGATGTATGGGGAGGATGATGCTAGAGCATGGGCTAGGATGGTTATTGAGTTAGCCTCATAAATGAGTTATAATATAACCACTATATAAAAAGGTAGGTGGTTACATGATAAAGAGATTGAGTGTAGTGATAGCTTTAGGCGTTGCGTTATCATTATCAGCCTGTGGAAATACAGATAAGGCGGTAAACGAGCCCACAGAGGCGGAGAAAGTAACAGAGGCTATAGAAAGTACTCCAGAGGTAACAGAGGAGCCAGAAACACCCACGGAGGAGGTTGAGGAGCTACCTGTAATTTATGCAGATGATAAGGAAATCAATTTATATCTGAATAGGTATAATGAGGCTAATGTGGGGCAGGAGATAACAGAGGATCAGTTTGAGCCATATAAGCATCATGGTAGCGTACATAAGAACCAGATAAAACTCAAAACAGAGGGAACTACTATATCAGCTACAGGAACTAAGGTAACAGTATACTTAGAATATAAGGATCTGGAGCAGTATAAGGAGGCGTTTCTGAGGTTTGTAAAGCCTTTTAGTGATACCGATATAGAGAAATGCTGGGAGCAGGTTTTAGAGGATGATACAAGAGTTATAGAGTTTGACGGATTTAGCACAGAAACCAGTAAATTTAATGGAAATATAGAGTATATGAGTATTTATGGATCCATAGAGTAGGAGGCGGATTATATGAAAATCGGAGTAAGAAAACCTAGCCTTAAAAAGGCTATCAAAGCAAGTACTACAGGTAAGGCTAAGAGAGCGGTAAAGAAAGCAGTTAATCCTCTGTATGGTAAAAAGGGTGTAGGGTTGGCAAAGAACCCTAAGAGAGCTGTAAAAAATGCTGTATATAAGAAAACCACAGTAGGAGTAAAAGATTTACTCAAATAGGAGGGCTTAATGGATGAGCGTATAAAAGAGCTGATAGATTATATAAAAATGTTACAGGTAGCCTTAGAGTGTAGCACAGATCCAGAGGATATAGAGGCGGATAATCTAATGGATGCTATCTGGGAGAGTAAGATGGAATTAAAAGAGCTGGGATATGCTGGATGGGAGGATTTATAGGAGGTATATATGGATAATGAAAAGCAGAAACAGGAGGTAATAGACTTTCTGGAGAACACTTACACAGGGGCTAAAATGATGGGAGATGAGGAGGTAATGCTAAGAGCCTCCAGAGCACTCTTAGCATTTAAGGCAGATGTGCATAAGGATATTTTCATAGAGGAGAATGTGCTGGAGTTTTAATACCAGAAAGAGAGAGGATCTTAGGATCCTCTTTTTTTTTTATTCTAAATTTACTTACCGATTGTGATTAAGTTAAGTATCACAACAAAGGAGGTAAACAGAGTGGCACAGAAAGTAACCAGTACAGATATAAAGCTGGCTCTTAAAGAGTTTCATAATGGAAAGCCCAGTTATTTTATAACAGAGTGTAAAACCTGTAGTACTTATTTTCCAGATCCACAGGGGCTACTTAAGTTTGATGGGTTGGCTATCACAAAGAGCTATACAAAGTCTAACATTATCGGCTATGAGATCAAAGTGAGTAGAAATGATTTTCTACAGGATAATAAATGGCATTTATACCTACAGTACTGTAATGAGTTTTATTTTGTAGTACCTAAGGGGCTGGTAAAGAAAGAGGAGCTCCCAGATCATGTAGGGCTTATCTATTTTAATCCAGATACTAAGGGCTTGAGAACTGTTAAAAAGGCATTGTACAGGCAGATAGAGGAGCCTGTAGGAGTGTATAAGTACATTATCTTTAGTCGGCTGGAGGAGGATAGGATCCCCTTTTACAATGACAGGGCGGAGTACTGTAAGGATTATCTGGAGGATAAGGTAGTAAAGAGTGCCATAGGGCAGAGATTAGGCACAAAGTTAGCAAAGGATTTAGAGGATGCAGAAAAGAGGTTAAAAAGCCTCCAGAGTGCAGAGAAAGAGCTACAGGCGTGGAAAAGCGTTAAGAAAGTCTTAGATAAGGCTGGTATTTTACCGTGGAGATGGTGGGATAACGATGATTGGGTAGATGATCTGGAGCAGAGGCTTAAGGGAAAAATGGATCCTATAGATCTGGAGTTAGTCATTAAGGATGCTAGTAGATTATTAACCAGATTACAGGCTATGCAGGTACAGGAGGAGCAGGATGATAAAAGCTAGATACATAGGGGTAGATAATGAACTTTTACAGAGCGGTAAAGTATATAAGATCAAAACAATTTCTGTAATGTGGAATGGTAAGCCCAGATTAAGAGTAGCTTTTGGAGAGCGTTTTAGATACTGGGTGCATTACGGTAGCCTAGAGGAATTTCTTAAGAGGTGGAAAGTAGAGGCAGTATATCATGGATGTAAGTAGGTTAATGATTTTGCTTAAGGAGGCGTGGAGCAGGGCAAGAGATGAGGGAGTAGGTGTAATGGGAGATTTTATAGGAAAGCCTTTTACAGCTACTACTATGAGTGAGTTGAATTATCTTGTAAACGCTCCTTTAGAGAGTATAAACAGAGAACTCCGAGAGGAGTTAGGTATAGAGCTTTATGTAAATACATTACCTCAGATAGAGGATAATTCAGTAAGTGGGATCTTAAGGGTAAAAAGGGTAGGAGAACCAGTAAGATTTATATGAGAGAGGAGTGTTAAGTGTGGGTAGAGCTGAGAGGCGTAGACTTGAAAAGCAAAAAGGAAAACAGGTAAAAACCTATAACCTAACCAGATCACAGCTCCATAATGCAGTAAGGCAGGTAACAGAGGAGGATCTTAAGAGGATCAAACAAGAGGCTATGGAGGATGCCATAAATACAGCTATGACATTACTCTTAGTACTCCCTATGGAGGTACTCATGGATCATTACTGGAAAAAGACCTATGCAAAGAAGATACCAGAGTTTACAGAGCTGGTATTACAGTACTATGAACGCTGGCAAAATGGAGAGCTAGATATGGATGAGATGAAAAAGGATCTCTGGGAGTATGGCGGAGTGAGATTAGAAGAAAGAGAGGCAGAATAGCATGAGTTTAAGAGTAAAAGCAGGTATTGATTTAGAGGAACTTAAAAAGTACGGATTTAAGACAGGTAAAGAGTGGGCGGATGCTGGAGAGCGTTGTTTAGATGGTATCGGCTATAAGTATCAGCATGAATGGTACCATAAGTTTTTAATGGATGCAGATGAGCCTAGCAAGATTGCTTATATTGCAGAGGATTATGATATTCCATGTGTACAGATCTCAGTAAGGACAGAGCACAGAGATTTGTATGTAGAGGTAGCAGTAGAGGGTACTTATCATGTAGGAGGATCGGAGCTGGATATTGTAACAGATACTATCTATGAGCTTACACAGGCTGGAATACTGGAGGTAGTACCAGAAGAAAGCGAGGGTAAATAAAATGGCTATCAGAAATGTGCTACACATGAGCCAGCTAAAGGCGTTTGAGGCTTTTCTGGAGAGTAAGGGGTATATGATTATCCCTACAGTAGGAGCGTATGAGGTACTTAGAGCCCAGAAACCTAAGAAAGCTAGAAAACCTAAGGAGAGCCCTGTAATTGTGTATAGAAAAGGCGGAGCTAAGGAGCATTTATCTATTATGGATAAAGATTTTTATTTAGTAAATGAGTTTTTGAGAACTAAGGAGGCTGAGTAATGTTTTGGTATGTAGTACTTGCAATTTTAATATTAGCAGGAGTAACTCTGGTAGAGAGTTTTTTAATAGTTTTTGTAGCTGGCTTGTTAGGGATTGGAGTTTCCTTTAAGGTTATTTTCTTTGTGATGTTTGTTATCAATTTCTTTATAAAAGGAGGCAGTAGTAAGTAAATGAAAAAGAAAATTAAGGACTGTACATTTAAGGAGTTTACAGGGTGGGCTAACGCTAGAGCCTGTGATGGTAGATGGAGTATGTTAGATGCTATGAATAGTATAAGTGTAATTAGTATGGTATATGAGGTAAAGCCTCTTTTCTTTAGAGGCAGGGTTAGAGAGGCTTTATGGAGAAAACTTAGGGATCAGTATTTAAACATGGAGGCAGAGATAGAGATTGAAAGATAGTACAAGAGCTAAGAGCTCAAAACAGGAAAAGCGTATAGCTAAGGCTATAGGGGGTAGGCAGGTAGTAGGATCTGGATCTACTCCATTCCTAAAAGGGGATGTAATAGCAGGAGATCTCTTTATAGAGGCAAAAACAAAGATGAACCCTAGCCAGAGTATCACAGTAAAAAAGAGCTGGATAGATAAGGCTAAGGAGCAGAGCTTAGCTATGAGAAAAGAGGATTATGCTATAGCAGTATCTTTCGGAGATCCTAAGGAGTATTACCTCATTGAGGATAACTTAATGGAGGATCTGTATAAGAGCAGGGAGGCACTCAGAGCGGTTATAGATGCTATTGGAGGAGTAGATCACGATCCATTAGGGTTAGAGAGTGCAGAGATTTACAGAATAAGAGAGCTGATAAAGGAGGCGTATTAGATATGTGTAAAATTAGTGAAATGAACTTAGAAACAGCTAAGTACTATGGATATGAGGCACAGAGTAACCAGTTAGTAGAGGAGTGTGCAGAGCTCATACAGGCGGTAAACAAGTACCGCAGAGTAGAAACAGGCTTAGGACAGCCTGTAGCGGAGGATAAAAAGGCTATTGCCAGAGATAACTTAGTAGAGGAGATTGCAGATGTAGAGTTAATGCTGGAGCAGGTAAAGTATCTCCTCCAGATCCCAGAGGATGAGATCACAGCGGTTAAGACTTTTAAGGTAAACCGTACTAAGGAAAGAATGGAAAGCAATAAATAAAATATTTTTCAAAAACTATCTAAATTTTCCTCATATTGAGGATTAAGTTATTTATCAATAAAAATAACACACATAGAAAAGGAGAAAAAATCTATGAAAGCATTTAAAGGATTTAACAAGGATCTTACCTGTAGAGGTTATCAGTATGAGGAGGGTAAGGAATTTCACACAGAAAGAGCGGAGTGCTGTGATACAGGTTTTCACGCTTGTGAGTATCCGTTAGATTGTTTCGGATATTATGATCCAGCACATAGCGTATTCCATGAGGTAGAGTTATCTGGAGAGATGGATAAGAGCGGAGATAATACTAAGGTATGTGCTACTGATATTAAGATCGGAGCTAGATTATCTATTGCAGGACTTGTAAAGATGGCTATTGATTTTACTATGAGTAAGGTAAACAAAGAGGCAGGATCAGACGAGCGACACGGTTTTGCATCTGCTACAGGGAATTGTGGAGCCTCATCTGCTACAGGGGATTATGGAGCCTCATCTGCTACAGGGGATTATGGAGCCTCATCTGCTACAGGGAATTGTGGAGCCTCATCTGCTACAGGGTATAAAGGAGCCTCATCTGCTACAGGGTATAAAGGAGCCTCATCTGCTACAGGGAATTGTGGAGCCTCATCTGCTACAGGGTATAAAGGAGCCTCATCTGCTACAGGGAATTATGGAGCCTCATCTGCTACAGGGTATAAAGGAGCCTCATCTGCTACAGGGAATTGTGGAGCCTCATCTGCTACAGGGGATTATGGAGCCTCATCTGCTACAGGGAATTGTGGAGCCTCATCTGCTACAGGGAATTGTGGAGCCTCATCTGCTACAGGGTATAAAGGAGCCTCATCTGCTACAGGGAATTATGGAGCCTCATCTGCTACAGGGTATAAAGGAGCCTCATCTGCTACAGGGTATAAAGGAGCCTCATCTGTTAGTGATCCTACTGGTGTAGCGGTTGCATGGGGGCATGAGGCGAGAGCCAAAGGTTGTAAGGGAGCTCATCTTATCCTCTCTGATTGGAGATTTATCGGAGAAAAGTACTGGGATGGAAGTTATAAGGATATGTACAATAAAGATAACTGGGAGCTTACAGGAGCTAAGATGGTAGTAGTAGATGGAGAGAAGATCAAAGAGGATACATACTACCGCTGTATCGAGGGAGAAATTGTAGAAGTAACAGAAGATGGAGAGATCGTAGAGGAATAATACAGAGAGTGGTACATTTTGCAAGAAAAGATGTACCACTTTTTTCTATTTTATCTAAAAATCCTCCTCAAAAGTGATTAGGTTATATATCAACTTAAAAAGGAGGTAAAAACCGTGTCAGAGGTAGGATGTGATATAGTTGAGTACCTTAAAGAGTTTCATACATCGGAGGGAAAAGCGGTAAAGGCTAGAGAGCTGTGTGTACTGTTTAATGTGCATGAGAAACAGCTAAGAAACATTGTAAGCGATCTGAGGCAGAATGGGGAGGCTATATGTAGCTCTACTTATGGTTACTGGTACTCCAGAGATCCAGATGATATATCCACTACCCTAAGCAGGTTAGTAGGGCAAGTGGATAATATGCAGAAAGTAATAGCAGGATTAAACAGGATCTTACAGGAGGTGCAGGATGAGAAAAAGGAGAATTAGAAGAAAGAGGAGAGCCAGAGTAAATATATTGCCTTTAATATTGGTAGGAGTGGTAATAGCAGGAGTAATTACTGTGATAACGAGTGTAAATCTAAAGGGAGCAGATAAAGAGCCTCCTACTGAGGAGATTTATATTACGGAAACTCCACAAGCTGAGAACATAGAGCCAGTAACGGAAACAGAGCAGGAGGCAAAGCTGGAGCATGATCTTAATTATACATATCCGTATAATACGATGAGTGCAGACTGGGGATCAGAGGTATACGAGGATGGATTTAGATATTATGAAATCCCGCAGGAGTATAAGGATGCTGGAGGATGTTTTCCAGAAATAGTACAGGTTTACCTCTGGTGTGAGTGTAAAGAGTACGGAGTAGATTATTATACGGTACTAGCCATCATAGAGAGGGAGAGCGGTTATCACTGGGATAAGGTAGGAGATAACGGAAACAGTAAGGGCTATATGCAGATATACGAGAAATGGCATACAGAGCGGATGGAGGCGGAGGGAGTAACAGATCTCTTTAATCCATATCAAAATGTCAGAGTAGGGCTTAACTGTTTAAGAGAGATACAGGATAAGTATTTAGCATCTAGCGGAGAAAATTGTGTACTCATGGTATATAACATGGGAGAGAGTACAGCTAAAAAGCTGTGGGCTAAAGATATTTATAGCTCAGCATATAGCAGAGAGGTAATAGCCAGAGCACAGGAATTAAGACAGGAACTAACACAGGAATAATACAGGATCAAGCAGGAGTATAGGAAAAAACTATACTCCTTTTTTCTTGTTAAAAGGGAGGTACACGATGTTTAAGGTAGGAGATGCCATTAAGTGGATGTGTCCTCTGGATAATGATTATACCTATGGAGAGATTACAGCTCTTAGAAAGAGTGTAGCTACAGTAAAAGGCACTGGGTTATACAGCGGTATTACAGCGGAGGTACACCTAAGATACATAGAAAAGCTAATGAGAGGAGGCGGTAGCGTTGGGAGCGATTGTAAGAAATGTAGTAAACGATCAATTACTAAGGCTGAGTTATAAGGATCCTAAGAACATAAAGAGATTTTTGAGAAACTGGGGAGGCTTAGAGGGCTTAAGTGAAAAAGGAGATACAGTAGCTACCTGTATCCTCACAGACCTTAAGACAGTAACAGCTATTGATCTGGATAAATACCATAAAAGCGATAGAGCAGAGTTTAATAAGGCATACAGAAAAGGAAAGCTAAGCCATTATCAGTACATGAGTATAGCGTATGTGCTGGTACTGGGATATACACAGGATGAGTTAGCGTTTGTAATGGGTGTGGATCAGAGTGTGATTAGTAAGAATATAAACAGCGGTATAAAGAGAATACAGAGAGAGCTTAGAGCTTATCTGGAGGAGGATTAGATGAGTTTAATAAAGTGTGGAACCGATGAAAACGGATCCTACATAGAATTGAAAAGACCGAGAGGAGAAACACCTCTATGCTTTATAGATGAGTGCGGAGTAGTACACGATACCATAAGGATTTATGAGTACAAGGCAGTAAGGAGTAAAGAGATCCCTACAGATAGCAGATGTGTAATGTGTGGGGAGATAATACCAGAGGGCTCTATGGTGTGCGATAGATGCAGAGAGGCGGTGGAGGGATTTGAGTAAGTTTAGGCGTGAGGAAGATGAGGCGGATAAATGGCTAAGAGAGCATGATCCTTACTATACATCCTCAGATAGGGATAAGAGAAAGAAAATGAGTAATCCCTATGAAACTCCAGAGCAGGAAAAGCGGAGGAGAGAAACAGAGATCCCTCTTAGTAACCTAAATAGCTACCAGAGAGTGCAATTTAAGCAGGTAGGAGGCTCTTATACAGAGCGTGGAGAGTTTGATCTGTAAAAGGGTGCATAAAAATTACAGATATGTACCCTAACTAATGAAACAAAACTACATAGCTTAGGAAATAAATAGAAAGAGAGGTACATGAGGCTATGAAAGATTTACAAGTAAAGTACACAGATCCGCTGGATCTTATCCCTTATGAGAATAACCCTAGAATTAACGATTATGCAGTAAAAAAGGTTATGGAGAGTATTAAGGAGTACGGATTTACTAATCCGATTATCGTAGATGCAGATATGGTTATCATTGCAGGGCATACGAGGAGAGAGGCTAGTATTTTAGCAGGGCTGGATAGAGTACCGTACATAGTAAGAGATGATCTCACTCCAGAGCAGGTAAAGGCTTATCGTATTGCAGATAACAAGCTGGCAGAGTTAAGTAACTGGGATGATGAGTTACTCAAAAAGGAGTTATTTGAGTTACAGGCGGTAGATTATTCCTTAGAGGTAATGGGCTTTACAGAGATAGACCTTAAAGAGATCTTTACAGAGAAAGAAGTACCTAAGGAGAAAAAGAAGAAAGAGGAGAAAACTACTTTACCTATGCTCCGTTTCGGATCCAACAGTGTAAGGATTACAGAGGATGAGCTGGTAATGCTTAGCAATAGATACAATGAGTATGTAGAGAGTACTCCAGATGAGGGCTTTATTACATGGCTACTAAAGAGAGGCTTATAGTAAAAACCTCCTACATGGATGTGTTGGAGAGGATGCTGAGAAAGAGAGGCGTAAAAGTGGTTATGAGCGGAGTAAGAGAAAGTACCTTAGCAGAAGAAATAAGAGATCTAAAAGATCTGGGAGTAGAGGATCGTGTTATAAAAAGAATGATGGATAAATATAACAGGATGCTTACAGATCATGGAGATACTTGTAACATGATCCGAGAGGAAGTATACCGAGAGGTAAGAGGCGTAAAGGCGGAGCTGGCGGAGAAAGAAACTATCATAAGAGTATTAACAACTCATATAAGAGAGAAAGAGCTACTGTAAGAGGTAGCTCTATTTAATTTCATTCTATGTACTGAAATCCCTATGAAATGAGTAAAAGGCGGAGAAAAGGGCAAAAGGGCGGAAAAGAGGCTTAAATACAGTAATAATACTAAATAAACAAATAAGAGTAGATATTACAGTAATAACAAAGAAATATAAAAACTAATTTCAGTACTATAAAAGAAAACATAGTAAGGAAGATAGATAGAAAGAAAAGGTAGGGAATTAACAGATAACAACAGGAATGTAAGTAAAACTGTAGAAAATCCCCCTCATTCACAAAGAGCAAGGAAAATAGCCTCATAAGAGAGGAGAAAGGAGGCGGAGTAATGCCTAATACATTGAGTAAAGAGAATGAGCTCCAGAGAAAAGCCTTTGAGCTGTATTATGGCTTAGGAGATAAGAGATCTCTTAGAGCGGTAGCAGAAACCATAGGAAGAACGGAGAGAACGGTAGCAGGCTGGAGCAGGGCTTTTAACTGGGTAGCCAGAGTAACACAGAGAAATATAGAGAACGCTCAGAACAGTAACGAGGCTAAGATCACAGCGGAGCTAACGGATGTACGGACTAAGTACCGTATCCTTATCAATAACCTTATGGCTGATTTTAGTAAGGATATTGCACAGGGCAAGGTAAAAGTAAAGAATATCAACGATTTTGAGAGGCTGGTTAAGCTGGATATGCTCCTTATGGGAGAGGCTACAGAGCGTGTAGAGCGTGGCGGTACCCAAGAGCTCTCACAGGATGCTAAGGATCGCTTAGATGAGATCGCTCAGCTTATGAAAAGTGCTAAGAAGTAGTGCAGATTGCACAATGGGTATAAGGTTTTTCTCTATGGAAAATACAGAGCCCTTTGTAAGAATTGCACAAAGGAAAAGAAAAAAGGTAAATAAATCTAACTTTTTAAGGTTTATGTGATTATGTTACTTATCAAACATAAGGAGGTAAGCATAATATGAGTAATGCTATTAAACCAGAACACTATAACAGATTGCACCCACAGCCTAAGGATGTAATCAGAGCGTGGGGATTAAATTTCAACTTAGGGAGTGCTGTAAAGTACATCTCCAGAGCAGGGCATAAGGATGATATTGTACAGGATCTTAAGAAAGCACAGGAGTTTATCCAGTTTGAGATTGATGCTATCGAGGGAGCCAGAGCGGAGAGAAAAGATAAGCCTAAGCATGAGGATTTTATGGATGCTATGTTAAGAGGTTTGTTTGGAGGCTCTGTAGGGCATATCGAGATCACAGGCAAGAGAAACGGTAAGACCGATGAGGAGATTGCTGAGATCGTAGATAAAACCATTAAAGATATTATCTCTGGTATGGCAGGAGTAGAGCTGGAGGAGATCAAAGAGGGAAACGGATACACAGAGGTACATATTACAGGTAATGCTAATCCGATTGAGGTAAGAGAGTACATTGAGCGAGAGCTTAAGGATCGTTTAGCTATGGTGCTGTAAAAAGTGTGTCATTTGTTCGCAAAAGTATAGAGTACACCTATGGCGGAAAAACGGAGGTAAATAATGAAAATCGTAGATGCAGGATATGAGATCTTAGATCCCCTCAATGGGGAGGAAATCTTAAGGAAGATCGAGAGAGTAGCCAGAGTATGCTATAAGAGTGAGGATAAGATCACAGAGGGATCCGCTGAGAAGATGGTAAGGGCTCTCATTAAGAGTAATCACATGGCGATGCTGGAGCACTACTCTTTTAGTGTAAAGTTTATCTGTGATAGAGGCGTATCCCATGAGATTGTACGCCACAGAGTAGCTAGCTATGCACAGGAGAGTACAAGGTATTGTAATTACAATAAGAGCGGAGATGTAGCTTTTATCCGCCCTGTATTCTTTGCAGAGGATACTCCAGAGATGGATAATTGGGTAGATAGCTGTATGAGAGCAGAGAAAACCTATAATTATCTGATTAGTGAGGGAAGAACTCCGCAGGAGGCAAGATCTGTATTACCTAACAGCCTCAAAACAGAGGTAGTAATGACAGCTAACCTTAGAGAGTGGAGGCACTTCTTAAGCCTTAGAGCTTGCGGATCTACAGGAAAGCCTCATCCGCAGATGTTAGAGGTAGCAGTACCGCTCTTAAAGGAGCTTAGAGAGAGAGTACCTGTGGTATTTGATGATCTGGAGCCTATGGAGTGGGAAACAGTTAAATAAAGGCAGAGGTTAGGGAGGGAGAGCTGTAAAAGGCTCTCCTTTTCAGTTAGGAGGATTATATGATTATTTTAGTAGGGATTGGATGCTTTATATTAGGAGGCATTGTAGGAGTAATAACTATGGGTTTATGTGTAGCAAGCTCTAACAGTAGGGTGGAGCTGGAGAATAGACAAAAGGAGGATAAAGAGTAATGCAGATAGTAAGCGGAGATATAACCAGAGATATTACTGGAGAGATTGTATATCTTAAGGCATATAAGCAGATGGTAGGAGAGGTAACGGAGTACAGCACCTCAAAGAATACAGCTACAGTAAAGCTCTGTGATACAGGGCTGGAAATAACAGTATCTTTAGATGATATTGAGAGTACAGGCAGTACACAGCCTCACAGAGCTTTTAATAGTGAGGTACATATCTTAGGAACCAGATACAGTATCCGTATTATAGATGAGGATGATTACAGATATGATAGAGAGGCGGATGGATGGTGTGATCCTAGTGTAAAGGAGATCCTTATTTTTAACTATAAGCAGAGTGCGGAGAGTGTAAAGGATCTGGTAGCATATCAGAAAAAGGTACTACGCCATGAGATAGTACACGCTTTTCTCTATGAGAGCGGTTTATGGCAAAATGCCTACGGTAGTAAGTGCTGGGCTAAAAATGAGGAGATGATAGATTGGATGGCTATACAGATCCCTAAGATCCAGAGAGCATATAAGGAGGCGTACTGTGATGAGTGATTTAGGAAGATGCAAACATACACTCTATATCCTTAAGCATAAGCCAGAATATACAAAAGGCTGGGGCTGGAGGTGTAGATACTGTGGTAGGACTTATAAAGACCTCAGAGAGGAGGCAGAGTATAGAGAGCGTGAGAGGAGGAGTAGAACATGGTAGCAGGATTATTAAAGCTGGTATTTATTCTCTGTACCATAGCGGTAGTAGGATTATCGGTAGTAGATACACTCTGGTTTAATGCTATGCCAGAGAGTAACCGTTATAAGAATGTACAGGCGTTTAATGTGGCTACGCTGTGGATCGTAGCTATAGTACTTATTATCAAACTGGTAACGATGTAGGGAGCTAACAGGCTCCCTTTTATTATGCGTAGAAAGGAGGTTAGGCGGATGTGTTAGATTATAAAGTAGTATCCCTAGTAGAGGATAAGCTAGGAGAGGTACAGGATCAGAGAGAAAGAGATGCTATGATAAAGTACCTCATACAGGAGGCAGATTTTGAGATAGCATATTATCTGGTATGTACCTACATTACTAAGAGAAATGTAATGGATCTCCATAAGAGCATTATCTCTAACATATCGAATAGTAAGAGCACGCTGGATCTAGCCCCTAGAGGTTTCGGTAAAAGTACTGTAGGCGATGTGGATTATTGTATTACAAGGATCCTCAGAGATCCTAATATCCGTATTATGATAGGATCCAAAACACAAACACAGGCGGAGGCGTTTCTTAAAGAGGTTCGTACTCACTTTGAGCAGAATGAGGATCTTATTAGGATTTTCGGAGATTGGAAAACCAGTAAGGATAATGTATGGAATGATAGAGAGTTTACTGTAAATAAGCGTAGCATTATTAAGAAAGAGGCTACTCTAACAGCACTAGGAGCCTCTGGAGCGGTTATTTCTAAGCACTTTGATGTAATTATAGGCGATGACTTAGTAGGGCTGGAAAATGCCAGAACAGAAAAGCAGAGGAGTAACCTTAAGGAGTGGTTTTATAGCTCTCTTTTTCCTACCCTAGAGCCAGATGGAGAGATCCATATACTGGGTACACGATATAACCCATTGGATCTGTATGAGGATCTGATAAAGAGTAAGGATTATGTGGTAAATACCCAGAGAGCTATAAGAGTGGTAAACGGTAAGAAAGTATCTCTCTGGGAGGAGAAATTTAGCTTAGAGCGATTAGAGGCTATTCTTAAGCAATCTGGTAAGATCATTTTTAATATGCAGTATCAAAATGATACAGAGCTGGCAAAGGGTAAGATTTTTAAGGCTCAATATTTCAGATATTACGAGGAGTATAAGATTGACTATGATTTTCAGACCGCTAAGGTACGAGTTAAAACAGAGGATGGTATAGATCAGTGGATCAAGGTAAGACTTTGTTTTGGCTGTGACTTAGCAATATCGGAGAAAGAGCAGGATAAAGGAGATTATTTTGTACTCATGGTAATAGGGGTAGATGCAGATCATAATGTGTATGTACTGGATTATGTGAAAGAGAGATTAACCTTTAATACCCAGCTTAATACCATTATTGACTATGGTAGAAATAAATTCCCTATGGTAGAGCGGATCGGAGTAGAAACAGTAGCTTACCAGAAATCCTTAGCACAGGAGCTTAGGAGATTATCTTTACTCCCTATTATCAATATCAATACCTCTAAGGACAAAGTAACAAGAGCTATGAGGAGATCGGCTAATTTTGAAAACCACAAGGTATATTTTAGAGAGGGTATGGATGATCTGGAGGAGTGCTTACTGTTATTCCCAGAGGTGGATCACGATGATTTATTTGATGCCCTAGATTTTGCTATGACTATGGCAGATGGCGGTAATGAGATCAGAGTACTTAAAAGAGAAGATTTTAGAATTTAGTGTAAAAGCCCTAATAAGTGAGGGCTTATTTTTATGCAGAAAAGGAGGATATAAACAATATGGCAGAGCTTAGCAGACCGATAGATAGAGAGTTTAATGTAGAAGTTGAGGGAGGTAGATTTAGTACAGAGCTTTTAAATGATCTGGTAGATACTCATGTAAATAAGATAGCTCCCAGATATATAAAGTTTCAAAAACTGTACGAGGGTAAGCATAAGATCCAGAATAGACCGAGAAAAGACAAAAACAAGCCTAATAACAAGCTGGTAAATGATTTTTTCGGACAGACGATTGATAACACAGTAGGTTATTTTCTGGGTAATCCTATTGTACTTAACTATACAGAGCCTAAAAAGGATAAGGCACCTGTAGAGGCAGATCCAGCGGATGTAGGAGTAGACCTTACAGAGCTGGAGGATACAGCGGTACAGGATGAGTTAGATAAGATCTGTAGCGATAACGATAAAGATGATCTTTTTATCGAGTGGGGTAAGGAGGCGATGATTAAGGGCTTATCCCATATCTTAGTATATCAAGATGAGGAGAGCCATACTAAGATGATGAGAGTATCCCCAGAGGATCTTATTGTTGTGTATAAGAATAGCTCCACAAAGGAGCCAGCCTATAAGATCCGCCTGTATGATATTGATACAGAGGATACAAAGAGAACTACTCATTATGCAGAGGTGTACAGCCCTACTAAGATAGAAACCTTTAAGTGTGTAGATGATGGCTCCTGTGGGGCTACAGGTAAGGGCAAGGCTAGACAGTTTGCAAGCTATGAGTTTGTAGAGGAAAAGTCTCATATTTTCGGCAGGATCCCTATTATCACGGTTTATAACAATGAGGAGCAGATGAGCGATCTTGAAAAGATAGAAACGCTGGTAAATGACTATGATAAGGTGCTCTCCGATGTATCTAATGAGTTTGAGGCATTTAGAAACGCTTATTTAATGCTTAAAAACATGGTAGCAGGTAATGATAGCATCCAAAAACTCAAAGATGAGGGAATTGTAGAGGTAATGGAAAATGGAGATATGAAATTCATTACAAAGGAGATCCAGACGGAGGCACTAGAAAACCATCTTAACAGGCTGGAGAAGAATATCCACAAGTTTTCCGCTGTGCCAGATCTCTCAGATGAGAACTTTGCAGGAAATCTTAGCGGTGTAGCTATCAGATTTAAGCTCTTTGGGCTGGAAACTAAGTGTATTATCAAAGAGAGAAAAATGGAGAAGGCTATAAAGGAGCTGGTAAGAGTGCTTAGTGTGCCTATTCATGTAAATACAGGGCGTGAGGTGGATGTACTTAACCTCAAAGTGGAGTTTAGTAGAAATGTACCTAACAATCTTACAGAAATTGTAGATACAGTAAGTAAGCTGGATGGAAAAGTGGATAAGGAAACGCTCCTCAGCTTACTCCCATTCATTGATAACCCTAAGGAAGTGCTGGAAAAGCTGGAGGCAGACAAGGAAAGAGATAGACAGAGTACAGATCCTTACTCTATGCAGAATATTACAGAGGATAGTAATAACTTATTCCCTAACCTTAATGCACAGAATAGCGCACAGGAGGCTTTAAATGCACAGGGGGCTACAATTCCTCAGCCAGAACAGTAAAAGGGCTATATGAGGCTGTAAGGAGGTGTAAAGAGTGGCTAATGTAGGCTATGTAAATAAAGAAGTAGCGAAAATGTACGGTATCCCATACTCAGAGCTTACTCCAGAGCAGAAAAAGATCCTCCATGAGGACAGTGTGAGGAGAGCTAAGCTCATTAAGGAGCGTGAGGAGGCAGTACTTAAAAATAATCTCAAAGCGTTTGAGGATGAGGCTAAGATGGAGAAAGTCTTAGCCTCTATTTATGCTAGTTGCCAAAAAGAGATCCTTGCCAGCGTAACAGAAACCATAGCAAAGGTACAAAAGGCTGGGGGAGAGTGGAGCTATGCTAATCAATCAGCACTCACACGGAGTAGAGGATTATTTGAGCAGATCGGAGAGCAGATAAAAGCCTTAGGACAGAAAGAGCAGATTACTTTTAGACAGGGGCTTAGTAATATCTATACGGATCAGTTTTTAAGACAGGTGTATGATCTGGGGCAGAGCATAACGGTAAAGGCTAATTTTAATAGGCTTAATCCAGCTCTGATACAGAAAACCTTAGATTATCCGTGGAGTGGTGCTATGTTCTCAGATAGGCTCTGGCAGGATAAGGAGAGGCTGGGTAGAAATCTCAGAGTAGGACTTACCCAGAGCATGATCTTAGGAGAGGGGATACCTCAGATCACAGATAGGATAAATAAAGGCATAGATACAGCCAGATATAACGCTGAGAGGGTAGCGAGGACAGAAACAAAGAGAGTTACCTACTGTGCTCACGATGATGTATATAAGGATACAGGCGTTGAGGAGCTTAAGTACAGATGTGCTAATGGCGGAGATAGTAGAACTTGCCAGTATTGTAGAGCTGATAATGGAAAAACCTTTAAGAGAGGGGAGGAGCCTACTCTCCCACGCCATCCTAACTGTAGATGTGTGTATATTCCTGTAGTAAGTGATACTTTTGAGGATAATGAGCTTAATGAGCTTACAGGATCCGTTAGAGGTGCTGAGAACTATGAGAAGTGGAGAGAGGCAGAGGCTAAAAAGCAGGAGGAGGCTAAAAAGGCTCAAACTATTCCTAAGAAAACTGATAATGTTAGTGTACAGAGTGTGGAAAAGGCTTATCAAGAGGCGTATAATAAATATCTAACAGATATTGAGCGTGTAAGAGGCTCTGGAGCAGTAAATAGGGTTACAAATGATTATCTTAACTCTATCAGTAGTAATATTAAAAGAGTGGATCTCTCTCTTATGGATCTGGATAGTGCAAAAGAAGTATCTAAGCACTTAGTAGCTCTGGATAAACAGTGGATCTCTACTCTACAGGAGGTAGATGTAGTAGATAGCCTAGGATTTAGCATAGCTGGAGTGTGTCAGCCTTATATTGATGTATGGGAGCGTACAAAAAATGATAAGGATCTGTATAGCAGGATTAAGTACGCTTGGAAAGAGATAAAACCTAAGGAGGCTCTTAAATATTGGGAGGAGGATACTAAAAGTGCTCCTTACAACTATAACAGCTTGGTAGATAAGAAAAATGCTATGTTGCAGACTATCTACCACGAGTACGGACACTCAATCTTAGGCGGTAAGGTTAGTGAGTATTATCATACTAACAGTGAGGTATATGAGGCTGTAAAGAAGATTGAGAGGAAGTATAAGAGAGAAACATCTAAATACAAAACTGTGATGCAAAATGCTAGGTTTGGCTGGGATAAGTATGAGGGTATGGATCAAGATGAGAGGAATAAGATAGCAAAAGAGGCAGAGGATAAACTTAAAGAGGTGTATGTGTCAAAATATGCTAATGATAGTACTGGAGAGTTTATAGCTGAGTGTTTTGCTAATGCGTGCCTCTGTAGTAATCCATCTCCATACTCTGTAGAGGTGTATGAGTTACTTAAAAAATATTTTGGAAAGTAAAGGAGGGCTAAGTATGTTTAGACCATCGGAGAGGCTGGAGCCTTATGTGGATTTTGATAATGGTACATTACTCATATCTGAGGATTTACCTAAGGATCTGGAGGATGAGGCTAAGGAATTTAGAAAGCAGTATGAGGAAAACCACAGGGCGGATAATTTGATAGAGTATTAAGATCTCTTAGGAGGCTAACAGGTGTAAAAACTTGTTAGCCTCTTTTTTTTTGCTCTGAAATAAAAATCTAAAGAAACTGAAAAAAGATTACATAGTAAATACATATTTTCTCCAGATATTTACCCTAACTTATGTAGAAACAGTAGGGATATTTTGCAGATAACTTACGAGGGATCAGCATTATATAACTCATTTTAAGGAGGATAACAACTATGGCAGATGTAAACACAAACACAGCTACACAGACACAGGAACAGGGTAACGGTACCCAGACTAATACCACAGCTAACGCTAACACTACTGGAGCAGGTGCAGATAGCACTCCTAAGGTAAAGACAGAGGAGGAGATCAGAGCAGAACTCCAGAAAGAGTATGAAAAGATGGCAGATAAGCGAGTAACGGATGCTATCAAGAAAAAGGAAAAAGAGTGGGCGGATAAGCAGGCTAAGGAAAAAATGACAGAGGATGAGCGTAGACAGGCAGAGGAACAGGAACGCTTACAGGCACAGGCTAAGAGAGATCTGGATCTCACTATTAAAGGCTTAAAGCTGGATGTAGTAGATGCGGTACAGGAGATGGGGCTGGATGCTGGTTTCCGTAACTTAATCGCTGTAGAGGACTTAGCAACTATCGCAGATGAGGATGAGCGTAAAGCTAAGCTCACTGAGAGAGTAAAGGGTATGAAAAAGCTCTTTGATGCAGAAGTAGCTAAGGAAGTTGCAAAGGCTAAAGCTGAGTTTCTCAAAGGATCCACTCCAGCTACAGGATCTACATCTAAGAAAGATGAAACTAAGTATGATGAGTACAAAAAGGCTGGAAATGTAAAGGGCATGATTAGTGAAAAACTCAATGCCTACAGAAACAGGGATGAGGAGTAAGCCAGCTCCTCAAAACAAAAATAACTCAACAGGAGGTAATAAGAAATGGCAGACATGATTAAAAGAAAAGATTTTCAAGAAAATGAGGTAGTAGACCTCACAGAGGAGATTAAGCAGACATCTCCTACAGATACTCCGCTTACTACTTTGCTTATGAAGAGAGGGCAGGTAGTACCAGCAAAGGATATTACAGTGACATGGAGAGAGAAAGAGCTCAACTCTGAGAGAGGCACTCTTAAGTTAGAGGGCTCTGAGGCAGGAGAGGTTATCACTTCTAGCAGAAAAACACTCTCTAATGTGTGTCAGATCATCGAAAAGGTAACACAGGTATCCGGTACAGCTAGATCCCTCAATCCTAAGGGTATCAACGATGTATTTAACTCTGAGGTGCAGGATCGCTTAGTAGAAACTAAGAGAGATATGGAGTGGTACTTCCTTAACGGTACTAAGGCTCTGGAGAGCGGAGCTACTCCTAGACAGATGAACGGACTTGTAAATCTGGTAAATGCTAACAATGTTGTAGAAACAAAGGGAGCACTTACGGAGGATCACTTCTTAGATGCACTCCAGAAGATGTGGGATCACGGAGCACAGGGAGAGTATTTCTCTTTTGTAAATGCAAATGTTAAGCGTATGATTAACAATCTTGCTAAGGCAGGTAACAATGTACGTTTCTTAGGCGATAACGGATCTATGCAGAATGTACTTGGTATCGGAGTACAGAAGATCGTAACAGACTTTGGAGAAATCTCTTTAGTACTGGATCGTTATGCTGATACTAAGACTATCCTTACAGTAGACTTAGGAGAGGTACAGATCGCAGAGCTTAGAGGTACTTTCTATGAGGATCTTCCTAAGGCTGGAGATTATTACAAAGGTCATGTACTTAACGAGAGTACAATTAAGCTCCTTAACAGCTTTGCAGGATCTAAGATCTCTATCACAGAGGCAAGTCTTTAATTTTAGGTAAGGAGGTAAAAGGATATGCCTAGAAAAGCACAGAGTACTCCAGAGCAGGAGGAAAAGAAAGAGGCGGTAAATGCTCCAGCCGATGAAAAACAGGAGCAGGAAAAGGGTACAGAGGCTCCTACAGAGGGTGCTGTATCCCCAGAGGTAACTCCAGAGCAGGAGGAAAAGAAAGAGGATAAGCCTAAAAAGGTGTATCACTTTACCTCTGAAAATCCTTACTTAACTGTATCCGCTGTAGGCGTGTATTTCAGTGATGGTAAGGCTAGTACAGACAATTTAGCAGTAGCTAAGTATCTGGCTGGATTAGAGGGCGTAGAGCTTGTAGAGGAATAAGGAGGGATCTCCTATGGATAGCTTAGAGCGTTGTAGGATCCTTTGTGGAATATCAGAGGATAACACAAAAAAGCTGGGGCTATTGAGTGTGCTCTTAGAGAAAGCAAGAGAGGATATAGAGGCATTTTGCAGAGATACCTTTATAGAGGCTCTTACTAACGATGAGGGCATTATTACAGGGTATGCGGATGTATTCCCTAAACAGCTTAAGAATGTGCAGGAGGATTTAGCTATCCAGCGATTTAGAAAGCTGGGGGCTGAGGGAGAGAGCTCTTACACTTTAGCGGATGAGAGTGTAACCTTTGATGATCCATTACCTGTATCAGTAGAAAAAAAGCTGTACCCATACCGCCAGTTATTCCCTAGATCCTATACGCTGGATGATCCAGTAGGCGGATATAAGGAGGGCTAAGGTATGCAATTTCTCTATGATAAGCAAGTGGTAGTAAAAAGATACTCCTCAACTTTAGGAGAGTTTAATCGCCCTAATAAAACTCTTGTAGAGGTTGGTACTTATGAGTGCCATACCGCAGAGAGTAGTACTACCACAGCACAGCTCCAGCCACAGAAAAAGAATACCACAGATCTTACACTCTACACAGATCCAGAGGCTCCTATCAAAATGGGAGATATTTTATATATCTATGAGCTGGATGAGTACGATAAGCCTATTATGAGTACGGAGTTTAAGGCTATTGCAGATAAGCCTTACAAAAAGCGTACTCAGCTCATTGTATCGCTCCTCAGTGAGGAGGAGGTATAGTGGAGGGCTTTACTATCGAGGGCTGGGATGATTTTGTAGAAAACTTTAGTAAGTTTGTGGATAAATGGGCGGATAAGAAAAAGATCCTCCTCCAGAGGATGGCTAATATCTATCATGGCGAGGTTATACCTCATGTGCCAGTAGATACCTCACGGTTAGTAGATAGTATTACCATTTTCGGAGAGGGGATACCTCACGATTTTGTAGAGGTGGGAACTAATGTAGAGTATGCCCTGTATGTAAATGATGGTCATGTACAGCATAAGAGATTTTTACCAGCGGATAAGCTGAGTGTAGGCGGAAAAGCTAAATACCTTAAGAACAGGAACCAAAAAGGGATCATGTTAAAAGAGAGCTATGTAAATGGCTCTTTTTTTATGGAAAAAGGTATGCAGGATGCTAAGTCCAGACTTAACAGGCTGGTAGAGAGCTTTTTACAGCAAATAGGCAGAGAGATAGAGGGAGGTAGCTTATGAGATTGCTTAACAGCGTATGCAGGGTTATAGCCTCCGCTTATTCTGGGGTGCCAGTGCATATAGAGGAGGTTCCTAATAGTTTTGAGCGTAACAGCTTTTATGTAACACTGGCTACAGGCAGTAGCGAGTTAAAAAATATCAATGTGTATGAGGATAATCCGATATTCCAGATCGTTTACTTTGCAAAAAGAAATGAGGCTAATCAAGTGGTAGCAGAAAAGCTCTATGAGGTAAAGGAGGAGCTTAAAAGGCTTTTCCTCCTTAAGAGGGTTGTACCTGTGATCCCTTTAGCTGGAGTAAAGGAAAAGCCTAGATATGCAAAGATAGAAAATTACTCCGATGATGTGAGGGTTAGTGAGGGAGCTTTATATGTAAAGATCACTCTTAACTTTACAGAGGATGTACCTGTAGAGGATAACTATGAGCTTATCGGAGATGTGGATATTGAAACAAAGACAGTAACAAACGGATAGGAGGTTAAACAGAATGGGATTACCAGATATTATTATTGAGTTTTCCAAAAAGGCAGTAACAGCCATCCAGAACGGATCTACAGGCATTGTAGGTATTATGCTTAAGGATGCCAAAAACAAGGGGGCTATGGTGCTCCGTAGTGTGGATGAGATCCCTACTGGAGATAGTGCTTTTAGTGCAGAGAATACCGCTTATATTGAGAGAGCGTTTATCGGCTCTCCATCTAAGGTAATTATCTACACGATGGATACAACAGCAGAGAGTTACGATGAGGCTACAAAGTATTTTGCTACACAGAAAGTAAATTACATTGTAGGAGCTCCAGATCTTACCACAGAGGAGGCTACTAAGCTGGCTACATGGGTTAAGGGTATCAGAAAGAACTCTGTACGCAGACCTGTAGCAGTACTCCCTAAGACCGCTGGAGATAGCAGGGGCGTTATTAACTTTGAGGTAGTAAACAGCTCCGCTACAAATAAGATCGAGGTAGGAGAAAAGCAGTATACAGAGGCGGAGTACTGTAGTAGAATTGCTGGCTTGTTAGCTGGTTTAGATCTCAGAGTATCCGCTACCTATAAGCCTCTTACGGAGGTAACAGCTATCCCTCTGGTAGATAGTGATGAGGAAGTAGATACCGCTATTGATGCTGGTAAGCTCACTCTCTATAACGATGGAGAGCGTGTTGTAATTGCAAGAGGTGTAAACTCCCTCACTACAGTTACAGAGGTAGAAACAGCGGATCTCCAGAAAATCAAGATCAATGCTATACAGGATCAGATTGAGGGAGATATTTACAGCACTATTAACAAGAGCTACATCGGTAACTACAGTAACTCTTATGATAATAAGTGCTTACTGATTACAGCTATCAAGGGCTACCTTAGAGGGTTGGAGGCTACAGAGGGTGGTAAGGGCTGGCTTAAGGCTGATAGCTCTACTATGGAGATCAATGTAGCTAAGCAGAAACAGTACTTAGAGAGTATCGGAGTAGATACCTCTGAGATGGATGAGCAGGCTATTAAGGAGGCTAATACAGGCTCTCATGTATTCCTTAAGGGTACTATCTCTATCTTAGATGCTATCGAGGATGTAGATATTTTCATCAATAAGGATTAAGGAGGTAATTACAGATGGCAGTAGAAACAAAGCGAATTTGTAACGGTACCTTTGGAGAGCTCTGGTTAGACGGAGATTATGTAGGAGAGTGTTATAAGGCACAGGCAAAGGTAGAGTTTACAAAAGAGGAGATTAAACAGTGCGGTACTTTCTTCACTGATAACAAAGTTGTCGGATGTAAGGGTACAGGATCTCTTACTATGCACAAGGTAAATTCCAGAATGGCTATTAAGGTAGCTAACATGGTTAGAAATAAGCAGGATGTACGCTTTACGCTTATCAGTAAGTTAGCGGATCCAGATGCTTACGGTGCAGAGCGTGTATCTATCACAGGAGTACAGATGGATGATCTTACTCTCTTTGATTGGGAGGCTCAGAAACCTCTTGAAACAGAGGCTCCGTTTACCTTTACAGGTTACGAGTACTTAGATCAGATTACTCCTCAGTAAGAGTTATAAGAGTGCAGGTTGGGGAGGGTAAAACCTCCCCTTATTTTTATTATATGAAAAATTAAGGAGGGCTATAACAATGGCTACAAAGAATGTAAATGTAGAGGCAGTACAGGCAGAGGAAACAGAAAAGAAAGAGGCGGTTAATATCTTAGATCTCCTCTTAGGATCTGATGTAGGAGAAATTAAGCTCCCTACTAAGGAGGTAGAGATTACCAGATTATCACAGGTATACGGTGCTCCGTTTATCCTCACTATTAAGGCAATTACTCCAGCTAAGTTTGAGGAGATACAGGATATGAGCATTGATGTAAAGGGCAAGGATGCAGATATTGATATTACCCAGCTCCAGCTCTTTACAGTAATCGAGGGCGTAGTAGATGCTACAGGTGCTCCGATGTTCAAAAATAAGGAGCTTATGAGTAAGTTTAAGGTATCTACTCCTAAGGATCTGGTAAGAGCGATCTTACTTTCTGGAGAGATCGCTAAGATTTACGGAGAGATCTCTGAGCTGGCAGGTTTCGGAGATAATGCGGTTAAAGAAGTAAAAAACTCATAAGTACAGATGGGCTTACCCAGATGATGTATTACTACTGGAAACACGGTAGAGTACTCCCATCTGTATTTTATAAATTGCCTAGAGGAGAGCTCTTAGTATTACAGGCTTTTTATGAGCAGGAGATAGATGATAATAACAAAGAGCTAGAGAGGGCAAATAAGAGTAATAGTGTTATGTACAATATCAATCTACTCACATAGAGGAGGTGGCATATATGGCGGTAGAGTTTGGTGCAAAACTTTATTTAAAAGATAATATGTATGCTACCCTTAAGAAAAATCTAGGTTTACAGCGTGAATTTTCGGAGCAGATAGATAAAACTAATGCGAGTATGCAACAGATGGGGCGTACAAGGGTTAATGCTACTATCAATGCTACGGATAACGCCTCTGGAGTAGTAGAGAGCGTTAGACAAACTGTAAATAGTGTAGGCAATACAACAGTATCCCCAGAGGTATCCTTACAGGATAACGCCTCTGGGGTTATTGGTGCTATACAGGATACCTTAGATACCGTCAATACTACCACAGCTACTCCAGAGGTGGAGGTAGAGGATAATGCCTCTCCTACTATCAGCGAGGTAGAGAGTAGAGTGCATAGGCTGGGGAATGTGAGAGCATTAACCAGAGCAGAGGTAGACGATCAAGCTACAGAAAAGGTAGAGAGAATAACCCAGAGGATCAAGGATCTTACTAAAAAGGTATTCTCTCCAGTGATTAAGCTAAAGGATCTCACGGTTAGTACAGTAGGCAAGATTAAGCAGAGGCTTAAAGAGATAGCCACTACTTTTACTCCTATTGTAAAAATCAGAGATCTAGCCTCACAGGGCTTAGCTAAAATCAAAAATACCTTAGGTGGGCTACGAGATAAAGTTACCTCTGTAGCGGTAGGGATCCACGATAGAGCTACATCTGGACTAAATAAAATAAGGGTAGGTGTACGAACAGTAGGAAAGCTGGTGGCTAAGCCTTTTATTTCTGTTAGGGATAAAGCCACAAGTGGGATCACAAAGGTTAGAAACTCCCTAAAATCCGTAGGGAAAACAGTAGCTAAGCCTTTTGTTACTTTGAGGGATAAAGCAAGTGCTCCTCTAGGTAAGGTAGGTGGTGTACTGAAATCCGTAGGAAAGACGGTAGCAAAACCTTTTATAGCAGTAAAAGACGGTGCGAGTAAGATCCTCCACGGTATAGGCAGTAGCTTAAAATCCATCGGTAATATGTCTGTAAAGGCTATGGTAGCTGTAAAGGATGGAGCTAGTGCTGTACTTGGTAAGATCGGTAGTACACTTAAGAGCCTTGCAAAAGGCGTAACAATCGCTGTAGGAATTGCAGGAGCAGGAGCTACAGCTCTTATGGGTAAATCCTTAGGAGAGGGAGCTAAACTACAGCAAAGTATAGGCGGTGTGGAAACACTGTACACAAAGACTAATAGCGATGGTAGTACAGATACCTCAGCGGTAGATAAGATGTTACAGTATGCTAATCAAGCATATAAAACTACAGGCTTATCCGCTAATGAGTATATGGAAAATGTTACCTCATTTAGTGCCTCTCTTTTGAGTGCGTGTGCAGGAGATACAAATAAATCCGCTGAGATTGCTAACAAAGCTATGATAGATATGGCGGATAACGCTAACAAGATGGGTACTGATATGGGATCCATCCAGAACGCTTATCAAGGCTTTGCAAAGCAAAATTACACGATGCTGGATAACCTTAAGCTGGGTTATGGTGGTACTAAGGAGGAGATGGATAGGCTCCTTAAGGATGCACAGGCTATCACTGGTACTAAGTACGATATAAACAACTTAGCGGATGTATATACAGCTATCGGAGTAATACAGGATAAATTAAATATCACAGGAACCACAGCAAGAGAGGCAGAGCAGACCTTTAGCGGATCTTTTGCGATGATGAAAGCCTCCGTTACTAACCTCTTAGGTAATTTATCTGTAGGGGATGGAGAGGCAGTAGCTAGAAGTATGGGAGAGCTGGTAGAGAGTGCAAGTACCTTTTTCTTTGGTAACTTTGTACCGATGCTCCAGACGATTTTTAGCAACTTGCCTACAGCAATAGGAACAGCGGTAGAAAAGGTAGCTCCTCAGATTAAGGAGAATGTATTACCATTTCTTACATCTATAAAGGATGCAATCTTTACAGGGCTTGGAAATATCGGTATTGATACTGGAGCATTACAAGCTATTTTCGATCAGCTTTTTAATGTAAAGGTAGATGGTGGCGGTATTGCTAGTATGTTCTCTGGGCTTAAGGATGGTGTAGTACAGGCGATCAATACGATCTTACCTATCATCCCTCCGATTATCTCAGCGGTACAACAGATAGCTCCTGTAGTAGGGCAGGTAATTAGTACGATTATGAGCGGTGTATCTCAGATCATCCCTTATATTGTGCCAGTGATCCAAACTATTACTAATATCATCGTAACAGCTATGCCAGTGATCCAACAGATCATTACAGTAGTGGTAAATGCGATTGTAGCTATAATGCCTACACTTAGCTCTATTTTCACTTTTGTAGGAAATGTGATCCAGCAAGTACTTACAGTAATCGGAAATCACATGGGATTATTCCAAACTATTGTATCTGTAGTAGTAACAGTAGTATCTACTGTGTGGCAGACTTTAGCCCCTATAATTAGTGCGGTAGTAGATGTGATCCTTACGGTGGTAGATGGGTTACTTACAGGAATTGAAACGGTATTCAATTTCTTAGCTCCATACATCTCTCAGATCTGGGGTAGTATCTGTGGATTTTTCGACAGTGCAAGCTCTACGATTACCACTATCGTAGAAACCATTAAGAGTGTATTTCAAGGCTTATTTGATGCGGTATCCACTATCTTCGGTGGTATCTCCAGTGCTGTATCTACAGCGATAGGAACCGTAACAAATGTAATAAGCGGAGCTATTGATGCTATCAGCGGTTTTGTAGATAAGATCGGTGGAGCTATTAACAAGGCTAAGGAGTTTGTAGGAGGTATCGGAGGAAAGGTTAAGAGTGCTTTAGGTTTTGCTTATGGTAAAGACAGAGTACCATACGATAATTACCCAGCTATCCTCCATCAAGGAGAGAAAGTCTTAACCAGAAATCAAGCAGATCAGTATGAGAGGCGGATGAGTACCAGAGGTGTACAGCTTAAGGATGTTACACCTATAGACAGGGATCCAGATGATCCACAGGATAATAACGGAGGTACAGGAGGTACAGGAAATCCACAGGATAGCGATCTACCTAAGAGTGGTGGTATCGGATCCGTAACGATTGAAAAATTGGCGGATACGGTAATCATTGAGAAAGAGGCAGATACAGATAAGGTTGTTTCTGATATGGTGGCAAAATTCAAAAAGTTGTTACCTAACATGACTTAAGAGAGGAGGGATCACTTTGGAGTTTTGGTTACAACAGAATAAGGATAAGTTTCAATTACCTGTAAAACCATCCGATTACACGGTATCCGTATCACACAAAAATACGGTAGTAAATGTAATACAGGTAGGAGATGTAAACCTTATCGGTAACACAGGCTTAAGAGAGATCTCTCTTAAGTCTTTTTTTCCAGCAAAAGATTATAACTTTAGCAATAATGCAGGGCGTAAACAGCCCTTAACTTATGTAGAGAAGATCGAGAGCTGGAGAAAGTCTGGTACTCCTATTAGGGTTATCATTACAGGCACTCTTAACATGGAGGCTACAGTAGAGAGCTTTGTGTGGGGAGAGCAGGATGCTACAGGAGATATTTATTATACCTGTAATATAAAGGAGTACAAAAAGATAAAGACAAAGAGAGCTACCGTTACTATAGCTACTGTAAAGCCTACAGTAAGGGCTACAAAGCCACAGGCTACTAATACAGCCAGAACCTACACGGTAAAGCGTGGAGATTGCCTCTGGAAAATAGCTAAACAGTTTTACGGTAGTGGAGCTCAGTACACTAAGATCTATAATGCTAACAGGGATAAGATAAAAAATCCTAATCTTATCTATCCTAATCAAGTATTAACGATCCCTTAGGAGGTGGTAAAGAGTGATAGTAGTGCATAAGAATACAGACATAACAGAGTATGTATCCTCTATGAGCTGGGGCGGTAGCAAAACAGAGGTAGCCAGAAAGTTAGAGCTACACATTGTAAACGCTCCCTTAGATAAAAATATTACTCCTCTTACCATCAACTTAGCGGATCCTGTTTATTTATTTGAGGATGATGGAAAAACAGAGCTCTTTAGAGGCTTTGTAGTAGAGAGGGAGGCAAGCAGTACCACAGGTACAGTTACTTATACCTGTTATGATCTTCTTTTCTATACCATCAAGAGTAACGCCACTTACAATTTTAGCTCTAAAACAGCGGAGGCGATAACTCAGATGGTGTGTGATGATATGGAGATCCCTGTAGGCTCCTTAGCTCAGACAGGGCTAACACAGAAACTCATAGTACAGAATGTATCTATCTATGAGATTATTATGAGAGCCTATACACAGGCATATCAACAGAACGGAGTAAGCTACAGGGTGGTAGCTAAAAAAGGCTACCTCAATGTAGAGGAAATGGGTAAGGTGGTATGCAGTATTGAGATTACAGAGGATAGCAATATTACCAGCTCCAACTATAAAGAGAGCATTACTAACATGGTTAATAAGGTTCGTATTTATGACGGAGAGGGTAAACCACAGGGAGTAGTACAAAATGATGCAGATGTGAAAAAGTACGGTATATTCCAGCAGACTTACACTAAAGAGGAGGGCAAGGATGCTACTACCACAGCTAAGAGTATGTTTAAGACGGTTGAGAAAACCTTTACTCTGGAGTGTGTAAACCTCAATGAGGCAGTAACAGGAGCAGGAGCGGTAGTGAGAGATAGCTCTACAGGGCTCAGCGGTGTAGTGTGGATAGATGCAGATACTCATACATGGCAAAATGGAGTAGCTACCATGAGCTTAACAGTAACTCTAAAACAAATGATGGATACTAAGGAGGGATAGCATGGCTGGTACTGGGGATAACATGAAAAACGATCATCAATATGCAGAAGTGCTAGAGATGATGCGATCACAGGGAGCTAAAGATAATCCTACCTTAGCCCAGCTAGGGATAATGCAAAGCTCTAACAGCGTAAAGATAGATGATCTGGTACTCAATGCTGAGGATCTGTATATAGCAGATTATTTAGTAGCAGGGTATACCAGACAAATAAAAGTACCTTATGTATCTGGAGTATCTGTGGATACTACACAGAGTAACGGTTTTGCCAGTAAGGATAACCCAGATCCAGATACTAGGGCATGGAAACAGAGCCAGATAACCTATACCGATGGGCTTAAGGCTGGGGACATGGTGCTGGTACAGAAACTTAATGATAATAACAAGTATGTAATCATAGCAAGGGTGGTGGAGGCGTAAATGAGTTTATTTCCTTTTGTAACAACGGAGGATCTTACTTTAGCGGATCAAGAGGTAACAGCCTCCTCTATCCGTGAGTATGAGATCGACTTTGAAAAAGGCACACTCACAGGGAGGATTGTAACTGGTGTAGATGCTATTTGTGTGTGGGCTTACTTAGCTCTTAAGGCTAAGAGATACCGCTGGATTATATATAGCTGGGGTTATGGGGATGAGGTTTATGATCTCATCGGATATAGCTACAGTGAGGAGTACCTTAACAGTGAGGTAAGGCGGTATATGGAGGAGTGCTTATTTGAGAATGAGCACATAACAGGAGTACAAGATCTGGAGGTATCCCAGATTAAAGATGTACTCCACATAAAATTTACTCTGGTAACAGATGTAGGTAGTAAGGAGGTGGAAATGGATGTATGAGGATCAGACATACGAAAATATATTAGATAGATCCCTAGCAAGGGTGGCAAGTGATGTAGATAAACGTGAGGGCTCCGTTATTATGAACGCTATAGCCCCTGTATCCGCAGAGCACGCAGATGTATATATCCAGCTAGGTAATATCGTAAATAATGGGTATGCAGATACCGCAGTAAGAGAGTTTCTAATCCTCCGATGTAAGGAAAGAGGTATTATCCCTTATGAGGCTACTAAGGCTACTCTAAAGGGTAAATTTAATATGGAGATCCCTATAGGATCCAGATTTAATCTGAATGAGCTTAACTATGTAGCCACAGCATTTATAGAGAGTGCCGATGGCTATTTTTATTACCAGATGGAGTGTGAAACAGAGGGTACTAATGGTAATAAGTTTTTTGGAGAGCTTAGCTCCATTGAGTACATTGATAAGGATCTTACTGGAGAGCTTACAGAGCTCCTTATCCCAGCGGAGGATGAGGAGGATACAGAGGCTCTAAGGACACGATACCTTAACTCCTTTGATAGTAACCCTTTTGGTGGTAATAAGCAGGATTATGTAGAGAAAACCGATGCTCTGGATGGTGTAGGTGGTACAGTGGTTATCCCTGTGTGGAATGGAGGAGGCACTGTTAAGTTAATCATTATCAATAGTGATTACGGAGTAGCATCTAGCACACTGGTAAAAGCGGTGCAGGAGGCTATAGATCCAGATCCACAGGGTACAGGTAGTGGCATAGCTCCTATAGGTCATACCGTAACAGTAGTATCCGCTGTGGGTAAGACAGTAAACATAAAATCCAGAATAACTCTAAATGATGGCTACCAGTGGTCACAGGTAAAACCTAAGGCGGAGGAAACTCTGGAGGCGTATTTTTTGGAAATGCGTAAGAACTGGGAGAAAGGTAACTTAGTAGTGCGTATCTCTCAGATAGAAAACAGGCTCCTTAATCTGGATGGGATCTTAGATGTGGCGGATACACAGCTAAACGATGTAGCCAGTAACTTAGCCTTAGCACAGGAGGAGATACCTCTGTTAGGAGGTGTTTATATTGGCTAGAGAGATTGATTTATTAGGCTATTGGATGCCTGTACTCCGACAGCTTAAAGAGTTTAAGGAGATAGCAAAGGCGGAAACGCCAGAGCTTAAGTACATCCTAGAACAGATTGAGCGTACTCTTAACAATATGTTTATTGAAACAGCGGATGAGTACGGTATTAAGCGTTTTGAGGATATGATGGGTATTTACCCAGAGGCAGGAGCCAGCCTAGAAACAAGGCGTTTTAATGTGCTGGTTAAGTGGAATGATAAAGTACCTTATACAGAGAAAGAGCTTTATAACAGGCTTATTAGTATCTGTGGAGATGATAATTTTAGCGTTAATCCAGATTATAAAAATTATTTTTTAGAGATTATAACTCATTTAGGGATAGAGGGGGCGTTTGATACGATCTCCTCTATTTTGCAGGATATGATCCCCTGTAATCTGGTGCTGGATCTTAAAAACACTCTGGAGGAGGGAAATACAACTCCTTTTAGTGTGGCGGTAGTATCCTGTGTGGCTATGAGGTATCAGATCACAAACGATATTAACCCTAAGGTAGCTACAGAGAGCCCTATGTACTATGGTGTAGGCTTAGGCAGAGCTGGTACTCACATTATCACTCACGATATAAAGAGTACTGTAAATAAGAGCTCAGATCTCAGTGTAGCACAGGCATTATCTACAGGAGGCTCCTCTGGAGCTATCACAATGGATATAGCTGTAAAGGATGAGGTAGAAAGCCCTCATTATGAGGGAGTAGGCGTTGGAATGGCGTTTACAAAAATCATTACCCACGATATTAACAGCAAAGCAACTAACAGCGGTAATACTACTGTAGCAAGCCCTGTAAACACAGCTACAGTTATTACAATAAATTAAAGAAAAGGAGTGTGATAAAATGGGTGCTTTTAAGAGTGCAGTAATCACAAAAAAAGGACAGGAACTCTTAGCAAAAGTGGTAGCAGGTACTACTAAGCTGGAGTTTACTAAAATCAAGGTATCCGATACTAAGCTATCTGGGGATCTGGCAAGTATGACAGGTATCGGTACTATCAAACAGGAGGAAAAGGTAGCCTCTGTAGTGAGAAAGAATGGATCTAATGTTACAGTATCCGCTAGTTTCTCTAATCAGACCTTAGGGCAGGGTTATTATGTAAGAAACTTAGGACTTTATGCAAACGATCCACAGGCTGGAGAGATCCTCTACAGTATCTCAGTGGCAGATGAGAGTACCGCTACAGCGGATTATATGCCTCCATTTAATGGTATCGGTGTAAGCTCCCTTATGGTGGATCTTGTAACAGCGGTATCTAATGCCTCTAGCGTAAAGGTAAACGTAGATCCTACCGCTGGAGCTACTGTAGCCCAGATCGTTAATTTACAGGAGCAGATTGACGATGTTAAGAGCTTTGTAGGCTATGAGAGCTCCGATGTATACGGTGTGGAGATTGATTTTCCTAATAGGCGGTTTACCAGAATTGCAGGAGCAGAAAATCTTACCGCTGGAGCTGATTTTGATAAGCTCAATCCGTGGGGCGGTAGAAAGAGATGTATCTTAGCTGATGATGGTACAGTACTTGCATACAGAGGAGAAACAGGATACACAGAGGCAGGAGCTACTACTGTAGAGCTTAAAAAGACAGTAGACGGAGCAGAAAAAACCTATGCTAGTGGTACTAAGGTACAGGTAATGGTAGAACAGCCTGTATTTTATGTTAAGGCTGTACCTGTAAGCTCTAAGAACGCTACCAGCGGTAAGGGTAAGCAGTACACTAAGGGTAGATTTTATATCAGCCCTACACCTAAGGCAGGATTTACAGCTCCTAGAGCCTTTTACGATAATCACGGTATCGTACAGGATAAGATCTATCTCTCAGCGTTTGAGGGCTGTATTTATGATACAGATGCTAAAAAGTATCTTACAGCGGATGAGCAGGTAGCGGATTTTGCTACAGATATGCTCTCATCTATCGCAGGTGCTAAGCCAGCCAGTGGACTTACACAGAACCTCACTAGAGCAAACGTAAGAAAGCTCTGTGCTAACAGAGGTGCAGGCTGGGAAAGTCATAGTATTTTTGCTATGGCGGTTACAGAGTGGCTCCTTATGATTGAGTATGCTAGTTTAGATGCTCAGCGTAAAGTAGGTAGAGGCGTTTGTGATTTTACCGATGATGGTAAAACTAATATGGCTGTAGTAACAGGTGCTACCTCTGGATTAGGTAATGGATCTGGTATTGATCCTAACGGTGGCGTAGATGGTAAGTGTTCAGTATCTTACAGAGGAGAGGAAAACCTCTGGGGAAATATCTGGACTTGGCTGGATAAGGTAAATATCTTAGCTAAAGGACAGAATGAGGTATTTGTGCATGAGATCGGAGCTACAGTAGCAGATGATACTACCACAGGCTATAAGAGCTTAGGCTATCACTGGAGCCATAGTAACGGTTATCAAAGTGCTTTTGGAATTGATCCAGAGCATCCAGAGTTACTTATCCCTACAGAGGCTAGTGGATCGGATGTATTTACAGGCAATTATGTATGGCAGAACTACACCTACAACGGTTTCTTGGTTGCTATTTTGGGCGGTAGGTGGGCTGATGGCTCTCATTGCGGTTTCGTTCTGGGTGGTAATACTGCCTCTGGTAGTCGCTATCGTCATGTCGGCGGTCGCTTGCTGTATGTGCCTCAAACAAAGGTTGCATAAATCTTTGAGGAAAAATAAATAAAATCAAAATGGGTAATAGGAGGAGCTGGAAAGCTCTTTTTTATTACCCATTTTGTCGGTAGCTGATAAGGTTTCTTAATTACTAAATTAGGCAGTAAATGGAATAATGGCTCTAATTGCAGTTTCAATCTGAATGGTAATAATACCTCTGGTAATCGCAATCGTAATATCAGCAGTCACTTACTATATGTGCATATAAAAATAAAAGAAAATCAGAGAAATACGTGTTCACTGTGACACTTATTTTACATTAAGTGAGTAACAGCTACCGTGGCTCTTGCCAAAACATAAAACTCCTCTATGAGGAGCGGTAAAAAATAGCTAAGAGGGTGCTTATGTGCGGAGAGATCCGTAAACCATGTTAGCCTAGCAAGCTAAGAACTGATTGTTATGTGAACGATAGCACAGGGGTACTACAACAGGTAGTTAGCTCCCTCTTATGCACATACAAAAATTTATGATAAGGTGGGTGCCAAAACACTATGAAAGATACTGGAGATTTATTTTCTAAGATATGCGATATGGATAATCTTAGAAAAGCCCACAAGAACGCAAGGAGAGGTAAAGGGTGGTATGCAGAGGTAAAGTTTATAGAGAAAGATCTGGATCATTACCTAAAGAGACTACAGGAAAATTTAATAGAACACAGGTATCATACCTCCGACTATGAAACTTTTGTAAGAAAAGAGGGAAATAAGGAGAGGGAGATTTATAAATTACCGTACTATCCAGACCGTATATGTCAATGGGCTATCTTACAGGTTATAGAGCCCTACTTACTTAATTCCATGACAAAGGATACCTATAGTGCAATCCCTAACAGAGGGATCCAGCCTATTATCAATCAATTACGGGGGTATAAGAAAAAGATTAAGAAAGATGGAAAAGTAGTGGCGGAGAAGTGGATACCCAGTATTTTAGTATCGGATCCAGAGGCTACAAAGTATTGTTTAAAGCTGGATGTAAGAAAATATTATCCCAGCATTGTACACGATGTATTAAAGGCTAAGTATAGAGAGCTCTTTAAGGATGAGGAGCTTATCTGGTTAATGGATGAGATCATAGATAGTATTAGTACTTGTCCAGCCACAGAGGAAAATATAGAGATCCTCCAGAGGCTAGGTGTGGCGGTAAATATTATCATAGACGATAACGGTAGAGAATTTGTGGATGGCGTAGGTATTCCTATTGGAAACTATGTTAGCCAGTATGACGGTAATTTTAATCTATCTGTAGTAGATCACTGGCTCAAAGAGGTTAAGGGCGTTAAGTACTACTTTAGATACATGGATGATATGGTTATTTTCGGTAGCAGTAAAGAGGAATTACACAAACTCAAAAGAGAGTTAGATGAGTTTATGGCGGTAAATCTTAAGCAGGTGCTTAAGCATAACTGGCAGGTATTTCCTACTAAGGTAAGAGGTGTAGATTTTGTAGGCTATAGATTTTTCGGAGAGTATACCTTACTCAGAAAATCGACTTGCAAAACATTTAAGCGTAGGATGCTTAGCATCTCCAGTAAAAGAGAAAACAATGTGAGCCCTACTTATAGTGAGTGGTGCTCATTTAATAGCTATGTGGGCTGGCTACAGCATTGTGATAGCTTTAGGCTATATCAGAAATATGTAGAGCCTAATGTAGAATATATGCACAATTATTACTTAAAGGAGGTAAAAGGTAATGCAGAAATTTGTAAACGTAAGAACTACAGCGGAGAGCGTAAAGCCTCTTGAGATTGATGATTACCATGTATATGTAAATACAGGTATCAAAGAGATCCATGAGGAGGCTAAGGAGGGAGATCTTAGCTCTGGGTTTGATGGGTTTGAAATTGAAACACAGGAGATCTATGAGAAAGATGAGTACATCCAGCTCATGGCAGAGAAAAACAGCTCCTTAGAGGAGCAGGCTACAGATTTACAGTTAGCCTTAGCAGATGTGTATGAGCAGATGTTAGGGTTATCAGCTAACTAAGAGGGAGGAGAAAGATTATGGCACAGGTTTACGCTACTTTGATCCGCAAAGGGTTAAGGACTATTGATAATATACCAAAGGATCTCAGAAAAGCCGTACAAAAAATCTTAGACGGAGATAATGAGTAGTATGTTACTCAATATTATCTTAAAAACAATACTCAGAAAGGAGGTAAAAGCTATGGCAGTAATTTACGCTACCCTTATTGTAAAGGGCAAAAAGACGATCAATGATGTACCGCCAGTAATCAGAGAGCAGGTTAAGCAGATCCTCATTGATCTTGATTTACCAGAGCTTGCAGAGTAAGCCACAGGGGGAGAGCTAAATGCTCTCCCTTTTATTATGGCGGAAAGGAGGATCTTATGGATATGGCTACAGATGCAGATATTAACATCGAGCACAGACTTACTGAGGTAGAACAGCGAGCAAAAAGTAACACTAATCGACTTAATGAGCATGATGAGATACTCAAAAGCAATAGTGAGATGATTGGAGCTATAAAGGAGCTGGCTACTGAGGTTAAGTATATGCGTGGGGATCTGAATGAAACCGTTGAAAGGCTTAACAAGCTGGAGGGTAAGGATGGGGATAAGTGGGATAAATTCAAGTGGCTTATTGTAACAGGGCTTGTAACACTTATCTTAGGATACTTAGCGGTTTCTGTAGGATTAAAGTAAGGAGGGGATCCAATTTATCTCTTTACCTCATTTTGAGGTATCGTAGTAACTATTAACAAACTCACAAGGAGGTACAGTATGAATTTAAAAGTTAGAGTAAAAAATCCTGTATTCTGGGTACAGATTGTACTTAGTATTTTAACTCCTGTGCTTGCGTATGCAGGACTTACAGCACAGGATCTTACCACATGGAGTAAGGTAGGGGAGCTCATTGTAGGAGCTATCTCTAATCCTTATGTACTCTCTTTAGTGGCGGTATCGGTTTGGAACACTCTGAACGATCCGACTACAAAGGGATTAGGCGATAGTGCCAGAGCAAAGAGCTATACAGCTCCACAGTAAATATATTTATCAGACAGACAGGGAGAGCCTTTACAGGGCTCTCCTTTTTAAGTGTTTAGATCGGAGGTATTATTATGACAGAGAAAGAAATCAGATCAAAGGTTGTTGAGATCGCTAGGGGTTGGTTAGGCTGTAAAGAGAGTGACGGATCCCATAAAAAGATTATTGATACTTATAACGCTTGTAAGCCACTCCCTAGAAGTTATGCTGTAAAATATACAGATGCGTGGTGTGCTACTTTTGCATCCGCTGTAGGTATTAAGGCAGGACTTACAGATATTATCCCTAGAGAGTGTAGCTGTAATCAGTTTATCCAGCTTGCTAAGAATATGGGTATCTGGGTAGAGAATGATGCTTACACTCCATCCGCTGGAGATATGATCCTCTATGATTGGGATGATAACGGAGTAGGAGATAATACAGGTAGTGCGGATCATATCGGTATTGTAGTATCTGTATCTGGAGGCGTTATTAAGGTTATCGAGGGTAACAAGAGTAACGCTGTAGGCTATAGAGAGCTTGCTGTAAACGGTAAGTATATCAGAGGCTTTGTTACTCCTAAGTACAGCTCTAAGGCTACTAAAGAGGAGGCTCCTAAGCCATCTGGTAACGGAGGAGGCTCCTACAATATTGGAGATATTGTAAACTTTACAGGATGCCTCCACTATACCAGCTCTACAGCTAGTGGCGTTGCATATGGCTGTAAGGCAGGACAGGCTAAGGTAACTAACAAGGCTGAGGGTGCGGTACATCCATATCACTTACAGGCTATCTCTGGTAAGGGCTCTACTGTATATGGCTGGGTAAATGCTGGAGATATTTCTGGTAAGACAGGCGGAGGATCCGCTAAGACCTACACAGTAGTTGAGAGGGATACTCTTAGCAAGATCGCTAAAAAGTACGGAACTACTGTAGATACTCTGGTTAAGCTCAATGGTATCAAAAATAAAAACCTTATTAACATCGGACAGGTAATCAAGTTACCTTAATCCTTTAGGCACTCCTTAATATTTTTTCATATAGAGGGCTACTGGCTATAAAATGCTGGTAGCCCTCATTTTTTAGTTGTATCTAGTATATAAGGGGTGTATAATAGATAGGAACTGAAAACAGCCTAATAAAGCCCTCTATTTTATCGAGGGTAAAGAAGTCTACACCTAATATATAAAAGTGGCTATATGAGGCACACAGGAGCTCACAGGACTATTACAGGAGGGTAAACAGGATGGCATATAGGAAAATAACGGATATAAGAGATACTATTGGTATGAGAGCGGTATTTTATGCCAGAGTATCTACAGCGGAGGAGGAACAACTAAACGCTATAGAACTCCAGATTGAGGAGAATAGAGGATGTATTAAGGATCATGGCTGGAAACTGGTAGGAGAGTATATTGATCGCAGTAAGAGTGGTACGACGGTAAAGGGCAGAGATGATTACCAGAGGCTCTATGAGGATCTGTATGAGGATCTATTTGATATTGTAGTAATCAAGGATCAAGAGAGGCTCCAGAGAAATACTCTGGATTGGTACCTCTTTATTAACAGGGTAGTACAGACAGGAAAACTCCTGTTTATGTACATGGATGGGAAATTTTACTCCCCAGATGATGCTCTTATCACTGGTGTACGAGCGATTATAGCGGAGGAGTTTAGTAGAAACCTTAGTAAGAAACTCCATAACTACCACGATCACAGAATAGAAAAAGCCAGACAAGGGCAGGAGATAGCCTTACAAGGTAGTGGTAATGTATATGGATGGGATAAAAAAGATGGTAAGTATTATATAAATCCAGAACAGGCTAAGGTAAGGAGGCTCATGTGTGAGGGCATTATGGCAAGAAAAGGCTCTACCCTCATAGCTAAGGAGCTTAATGATGCTGGATACCGTAACACGGTAGGGAAACCGTGGAAACCTATGGATATACCTAAATTTGTATATGATTGTAAAAATGTAGGTACCATGATTATAAACAAAGAAAGACACGATTTTGAGAGTAAGCAAACTATAAAACTCCCTAAGGAGGAGTGGGTATATGTAGAAAACGCTCTCCCTCAGATAGTCACACAGGAGGAGTGGGATCTAATCTGTAAGATCCATGAGGAGAGAGTAATAGCCACAGGATCCGACAGGAGAGGTAAGAAAACCAGCGGATACTCTTTTAGTGGTAAGCTGGTATGTGGTATCTGTGGGGCTCCTTACTGGAGGAAACAGAGAGTATCTAAGGATGAGTACTGGGTATGCAGTACAAAGCAGACTAAAGGCAGGAGAACCAGAAAAAGAGATAGCACGATGGGGAAAGCTGGAGAGATAAATCCTTTAGGCTGTGATAATGAAAATATCTCTTATAACTCCCTCATGGAGATAATGGGGGTAGTATCAGAACGATTACAGGCAAATACAGACACGATAAAGCAGGATATGATAAATTGGCTTACTAAACTCAGAAAACAGCTCCTAGAGGCAAATGGAGGGCATACAGAGGCAGATCTACAGCGTGAGCTCTCCAGAAAAAGTAAGCTACTGGATGCTTACTTAGATGGGATCCTAAATAAACAGGAATACCAGAAAAAAGCAGAGGAGTTAGATGAGAGGATCATCCAGCTCAAAGAAGAAACAGAAAAGAATAAGGCTAACTCTGGAGATATTGCAGAGATAGATAAGGTACTGGCTAACATAGATGAGGAGGTATCCAGATATGTAGATGGTAATGAGAAATTAAAAGTAGAATACCTCTTAGAGCACTTAGAGCAGGTGCAGATATTCCCAGATAAGGTTATAGTTATAGTACCGATATTGAGCGAGGGGATAGTAGTAGAGAAAACTCAGTATGTATCTAGGGAGAAATGAAACGAGAAATGTATTATGGCAAAAAGTATAAAACAAAAGAAGAATTAATGCTTGCCATAGAGAAATACATAGATTATTACACAAACAAAAGAGTTCAACGAAATCTTGGAGTGCTTACACCACTGGAATTCCATGAACAAAAACTAGAAAACGTTGCATAAACAACCCGGTACATAAACTGTACCGGGGAAGAAAAAATTTTCGTTATTTAATTTGTCTACTTGACGGGTAGCACACCATTTATGCGGGTTTCCGGCATTTGTTTTATCGAATGGCTCTAGTTGTGGGGAGAGTAATGAAGTTATCAGTTTTGAAAAGGTAAATAAAAAAGGAAGAAGGTACAAGCTATGTTGCCAACAAGAGAAGAAGCACTGAAGTTAATTCGTGATGGATTATTATTTAATCCGGGACCTTGGGGAAAACATTGTTTAACAGCAGCACACTGTGCAGAAAAAATAGCAAGTGCATGTGGTGATATGGATGTTGAGAAAGCATATATATTAGGTTTACTACATGATATAGGAAGAAAATTTGGTGTAAGACATCTTGGACATGTTTATGATGGATACGTATATATGAAATCATTGGGATATGATGAAGTAGCAAAGATATGTTTAACCCATTCTTTTAATAATCATACGATAGATGAATACATCGGAAAATTTGATGTTACAGATGAAGAATTGACAATTATAAAAACTGAATTAGCAAAGACCATATATGATGAATATGACCGGTTAATTCAATTGTGCGATTGTTTGGCAGGAGCGGAAGGAGTTCTTGATATAGAAAATAGGATGAATGACGTAAAGAAAAGGTATGGCTTTTATCCGCAGGACAAGTGGAATTCCAATATGAATTTGAAGCAATATTTTGAGGGGAAAATGAATAAAGACATTTACCTTATATGTGAGAAAGATACATTTGCACCAGGAGATTTATGATCTTATAAATATATTTTCATTACAAGTTTTATGAACAGGTTGGAGGTGGTTAAGTGGATATTTTATTTAAAAATGATGATTTTGTATTTTCATACAGAGTTGGCGGTATATTGAAACATAATGGTAAAATCTTGTTACAGCGTCCGAAGAATGATGATTATGCCATTATT
>ENA-OWRJ01000097-OWRJ01000097.1-human-gut-metagenome-genome-assembly--contig:-NODE-97-length-127962-cov-19.506258_pt1 | contig 127962 bp, 121 predicted proteins | sample MGYA00248269_ERZ651897 | MGnify/ENA primary metagenome ERZ651897 (study PRJEB26924, sample SAMEA4378252) | human gut metagenome | biome: human gut; feature: human-associated habitat; material...
TGGATATGGAATAAGTGGCAATAATTCAGCTATAAATATCAATAGTCAGTCAGGAAATAATAGTATAAAAGTAACTCAAGGAATAGCTATTGAAGCAAATAACGGAAGCAATATTTCTCTAAATGCCAATAAAGGGCAAAATAATATAAAAGCAAGTGATATAGCTATCTCTGTAAATAAAAATAATATTGATAAAGATATTGCAACTACAAGTACGAATACAGTAGTAAAAATTGCAGGAAAAGACAATATTATAAATGCTACTACAGCTATAGATAATATTGATGATGGCAATGTTGAAATAATAGCTAGTGAAAATAATTCTATTAATGGATTAGTACATGCAGAAAATAAAGCTAATACAAAAATCCAAGGCAAAATAAATTATCTAAAAAATGATAAAGATAATGCAGTAGAGTCTAATAATGCCAATATATTAGTACAAGGTAATGAAAATATAATAGAAGCTACAAAAGGTATTTCTAGTATAGATAAATCTGAAGTTAAATTACAGGCTACAGATAGTAATGTAATTAATGCTAAAAATTTTGGTATCTATACTAAAGAAGAGGGCGTAGTAAATTTAAATGCTACTAATGCAAATAATACTGTATATATAGATAATGGATATGGAATAAGTAGCAATAATTCATCTATAAATATCGATAGTCAATCAGGAAATAATAGTATAAAAGTAGCCCAAGGAATAGCTATTGAAGCGAATAATGGAAGTAATATTTCTCTAAATGCCAATAAAGGGCAAAATAATATAAAAGCAAGTGATATTGCTATTTCTGTAAATAAAAATAATATTGATAAAGATATTGCAACTACAAGTACGAATACAGTAGTAAAAATTGCAGGAAAAGACAATATTATAAATGCTACTACAGCTATAGATAATATTGATGATGGCAATGTTGAAATAATAGCTAGTGAAAATAATTCTATTAATGGATTAGTACATGCAGAAAATAAAGCTAATACAAAAATCCAAGGCAAAGTAAATTATCTAAAAAATGATAATGGTCAAAGTATTATTTGGGCAGATGCTGGCACTATTGATATTACAGGAACTAGTATTATACAAGCCAATTTTCAACAAGTAGCACTATTAGCAAATAACGATATGAATAATTTAAATCAGGGAATAATTACAGCATCATTTGGTCAAAATAGTGTGATTAAAGGAGATATTATAGCTAAAGATAATGGGCTAATAAAATTGAATGTATCAAATAGTAATGATGATGTTTCAGGATTAATTATCGAAGGTAATATTTTAGCTGAAAATCAAGGAAATATTTCTTTAGATATAGGAAATAATAGTTTAATTACAGGAAATATAAATGATTATAGTTATTTAGCGGATTTAAATAATCAAAATTTAAAACAAGAGAATTTGGCAGGTAATATAAGTGTAGATTTTAATAATAAATCTAGATGGAATGTAGTAGGACAAAGTTTTATTTCTAATATTAATACTAAAGAAAATAACATTATTGATATGGTGGGATATAATACAGAAAATAAACCACATAGTTTAATGGTTAAAGAATTTAATGGCGATAGTAATTTTGTGATGAATTTAAATGGTAATAGACAAAATACAGATATGGTTTATTTAAATTCAGGCACAGGAAATTATAATGTTATTTTAGCAAATGCTGTAACTAAAAATGATATAGGGCAAAATGGTTTACGTTTTGCTACAGTTGGTGATAAAAATAAGCAAGTTTTTGAAAATGCAGTAGCGTATAATGATGGATTTTTTAATATTAAATACCAAATCGCTTCAGAAGATTATGATGTGAATAATGGAGAAAATACATTATATAATAATGGTGATAATAGTGATTTGTTAACAGAAAATCGACCAGGTAATAATATAATTAATAATATCTTTGGCAATAATGAAGATGCTGTTAATTATAAATTGGTAAATATTGAAGAAAAAACTTTATCTAATGCAGGTAAAACTATATTAAATATGACTAAGGCTAATTATGATGTAGCGGTCTTCATGGGACGATTAGATAAACGCATGGGTGATGTGCATTATTTAAATAAAAATGATGATGGCATATGGTTTAGACTTCGTCATGATAGAATTGAAAAAGACTTAGGATATACTGTTGATGGGAATATGTATGAATTAGGATATGATAAACTTTTTCTTAGAGACAATGGTCAAGAACGTTTAGGATTAGCTTTTGATTATATGAAAGGGTCTACTTCTTATGATGATATAGCTGGCAAAGGAAATAATAGTAGAAAAGGTATCTGGCTTTATGATACATGGATTGGTGATGATGGTCATTATAGCGATTATATTTTGAAATGGGGTCATTTAGAAAATGATTTTGAAATAGCTGGTACCAAAAAATTGAATTTAATTAAAGGAAATTACGATAATGATGTATTTTCTGCTAGTGCAGAATATGGCTATATGAAAAATTTAAAAAATGATTGGTATATCACTCCTCAAGTTCAATTACAATTAGCTAAAGTAACAGGCGCAGATTACATTACAAATCAAAATACTAATGTGCATGTAGATGGTATTGATAGTATTATTGGTAGAGCAGGATTTAAATTAGGCAAAAATTTTGGTGATAATAAGAAAAATACTTTTTATTTAAAAGCAGATGTATTACGAGAATTTTTAGGCGAACAATTTGTATCAGTTAAAGATGTTACTTCTGATAATGAATATGTTGGTTTTAAATATGACCATAGTGGTTATTGGTATGATGTTGGTTTTGGTTTTAATATTGAAACTAAAAAAGATTCATATGCATTCTTAGATGTTGAACGCAGATTTGGCAATGGAAATAAAAATTCATATCAAATTAATGGTGGTTTTTACTGGGCTTTGTAATTGAGAATTTATAACTTGTAATCAAAGATATAGATATGCTATTATAGTACTAGCAGGTTTAAGTTTGTGGGGAGGATAAATATGTTATTGACTATTTTGATGATTATAGATGCATTAGTAGCAATTGGCTTGATTGCTTCTGTGCTTATGCAAGAAGGTAAAACTGCTGGTATGGGAAGTTTATCAGGACAAAATGAAACGGCTTTTAGTAGCAGTGCTCGCGGTATGGACGCATTAATGGCCCGTTTCACTGTGTTTTTTGCTGTACTGTTTATGATAATTACTTTAATCATAGCTAAAATGGTAGCATAAAAAACTATTCTCTATCTATTTGAATTAATTTAAAGTAGATAGAGATTTTTTTTTATCAAATAGTGTAATATTTTATTTAATAAGTCATTTATAATAATATTTTAAAATTTAGGAGGTATTTTTATGATTACTAGTGGTGCAGAGCCATTTTTGTTACCTGGAGGTTCAAAGGGTGTATTATTGATACATGGATTTACAGGCTCGCCTTCTGAAATGATATTATTAGGAAATTATTTATACAGACAAGGTTATACTGTATTAGGTGTGCGCTTAGCTGGTCATGGTACGACTGTAGAAGAAATGGCTAATACTAATTGGCATGAATGGTATCATAGTGCATGTGATGGATATCATTTATTGCGTGGCATTTGCAGTGAAATATCTGTAATTGGTCTATCTATGGGCGGTTTATTAGCTATGCGAATTGGCAGGGATTTTCCTGTGAAAAAAATAATTTCAATGTCTGCTCCTGTATATATAGCTAATGAACGCAATTTAAGGTTTTTACCACCACTTGAAAAATCAGTGGGACGATATCAGCGAAAAAATAGACGAGAATTACCTGAACTAGCTAAAAGATACAATGTATCTTATAATAAAATGCCACTTGTCTGCGTTCATCAATTGTTGGAGATAATAGCCAAAACAAAAGAAATTCTACCAGAAATTTCAAAACCAATTTTGATTGTTCAAAGTAAAAATGACCATACAGTAAAAGAAGAAAGTGGTCAATATATTTATGACCATATTGGTAGCAAGGATAAACAATTATTTAAATTGAATTTTTCAGGTCATTTAGTTACTTTAGATATTGAACATGATAAATTATTTAATAAAATAGAGAATTTTTTGAAATAAATTATTTAGAGATTAGATAGAGGATAAATTTATGAGTTTACAAGAAAAAATAATGGAATATATGCAAACTAAAGCTAAAAGACCGATGAGTCAGGAAGATTTATTATATGCTTTGGCTTTAGAAGCAGATGAAATAAAACAATTACCCTCTGTGATGGAAGAATTAGAGCGAAAAAATCTATTAATTCAAAATCGAAGCGGTTTATTTGGTTTACCAAAACATATGAATTTAGTCATAGGGAAAATGAGCATTACAGCTAAAGGATTTGGTTTTGTTATTCCAGATAATGGGCTAGAAGAAGGTAAAGCTAAAGTAGATGATATTTTCATTCCTGCTGGTATGTTAAATTCAGCAATGAATAATGATAAGGTTTTAGTGCGTATCACTACTGAAAGAAGTAGTTTTACTAAGCGTGAAGGCGAAGTTATTCGTATATTAGAACGTGCTAATAATAAAGTTGTAGGTACATTTGAAAGCAGTAGAACTTTTGGTTTTGTAGTTCCAGATGATAGCCGTTTAAATCAAGATATTTTTATTGAAGGTCGCAATTTTAATGGGGCAAAAGTAGGCATGAAAGTAGTTGCTGAAATCACTAAATGGCCGACAAAAAATCATAGTCCAGAAGGGAAAATTATAGAAGTTCTTGGGAAAATAGGTGCACCTGGCGTAGATATTTTATCAGTAATGCGTCAATATGATTTATCAGAGCAATTTCCTGTAGATGTACAAGAAGAAGCTAAACAGATTGAGCAAGTACCTAGTAAGTCAGAATGCAATAAACGCAAGGATAGACGCCATTTACAAATTGTAACTATTGATGGTGAAGATGCCAAAGATTTAGATGATGGTGTTTATGCAGAAAAATTGCCAAATGGAAATTTTTTCTTAGGTGTATATATTGCTGATGTCAGTCATTATGTAAAAGCATTTTCACCTTTAGATAAAGAGGCATATAATCGCGGTACAAGTGTATATTTAGCAGATAGAGTTATTCCTATGTTGCCTGTAGAATTATCCAATGGTATCTGTAGTTTAAATGCTGGCGAAGATAGACTTTCCATGTGTGCGGAAATGGAAATTGACGCAAATGGCTCTGTTATCAAATACGATATTTTCCCTACAGTTATTCATGTATATCGTCGATTAACGTATAAATTAGTAAATCGCATCTTAGTGGAAAAAGATACGCAAATGATTGAGGACAATCAAGATATTTTGCCATTATTGCATAATTTAGAAGCTGTATATAAAGTTTTAAATAAACGACGTCAAATGCGTGGGGCTATAGATTTTGATATCCCTGAAGTTAAGGTGAAATTGAATGCCAAAGGTCAAGCTGTAGGTCTTGTAAAACGTGAACATGGCTTAGGTGAATCTATTATTGAAGAATGTATGTTAGTGGCTAATGAAACTGTAGCCGAACATATGGCTAGAAAAGAATTGCCTTTTATTTACCGTGTGCATGAAGAACCTGTAGAAGATAAAATGTTTGCCTTAAATGAATTATTGGCTAATTTTAATTTGCATTTAAATCGCAACACTGAAGGTGAAGTTGAACCTAGAGCTGTTCAAGAGGTATTAAATTCTATAAAAGGAAAGCCAGAAGAAAAAATTATTTCTGCTGTAGCTTTGCGCAGTATGCAACAAGCTAAATATAAAGCAGAAAATTTAGGGCATTTTGGCTTAGCTGCTAAATACTATACGCATTTTACTTCACCAATTAGACGTTATCCAGATTTAATCGTTCATCGTTTATTAAAAGAACAATTAAATGGAAAAATGACAGCAGAACGTCAAGAAAAATTAAAATCAAGATTACCTGAAGTGGCTACACATACATCTAAACAAGAGCGTGTGGCTACAGAAGCAGAACGTGAAACGACTTTAATTAAAGAAATTGAATATATGGCTCGTTTTTTGGGTGATGAATTCCATGGTATTATCAGTGGTGTTACTGCTTTTGGTATTTTTGTAGAATTAGATAATGGCGTAGAAGGTTTAGTTCATGTTTCTACCATGGTAAATGATTATTATGAATATGTAGAGAAAGAATACGCACTCGTTGGTGAAATGACTAATTTCAGATATCGTTTAGGTGATGAAGTAACTGTTATTTTGACAAGAGCAAGTATCAAAGAACGTTCTATTGATTTTATTTTAAAAGACAATGGTAAGATGCCACTTGTTTTTGAAGATGATATAATCGCTAAACCATTTTTTACAGAAATCAATAATAATGTGAAAAAAGATTTAAAGATTAAGGAAAATTTTTCTAAAGAAAATAAAGCAAGCAAAAAGCAAGCGGATAAATATAAACGCAAAAAACGTAAAGATAAAGAGCATAAAAAAATAGAGGAAAAAAGAAAGAAATCTATTGCAAAAATAGAAGGTAAGAAAAAAGATAACAAGAAAAGTGCTTTTTATGATAAAATTTATACGAAGAAAACTCGTAAAAAAAGTGGCACCAAAGAACGTGTGCGTGATAGAGTTTCAAAAGGCAAACGCCGTAAAAAATAAATATTTTAGACAATAAGTAAGGTTGATTTTATGGGAAAGAAAAATGCAAGTGTAAAAATTGTTTGTGAAAATAGAAAGGCTCGTCATGATTATTTTATTCATGAAACATATGAAGCTGGGATTGTTTTAGTAGGTACAGAAGTTAAATCTCTTCGTGCTGGCAAAGCTAATTTAAAAGATAGCTTTGCTAAAATCAAAAACAATGAAATCTTTTTGGATAATATGCATATCAGTCCTTATGAACAGGGCAATATTTTCAATCATGATCCACTTCGTGCTAGAAAATTACTGATGCATAAAATAGAAATAGTGAAATTATCCAGTAAAATCAAAGAAAAAGGTTTTACATTAGTACCATTAAAAGTTTATTTTAGCAAAGGTAGAGCTAAAGTGGCTTTAGGTCTTGCTACTGGTAAGAAAAATTATGATAAACGTCAAGCTTTGGCAGAAAAAGCTGCAAAACGTGATGTTGAACGTGCATTGAAGGAACGTCAAAAATATTAAATATAGCTAAGTGAGATGGTGATTAATTATTTATGTGGGAAAAGATAAAATCTATATTAACTACTACTAAATATCAAGTTAGAATTGGCTTGGCTGTAGTATTAATATTTTTAGGCGGATACAATTTATTTTTCATCGGCGATGATGAAGGACATGGCGATAATATTTCTATAAAAATAGAGAGTGGTATGTCTACAGAAGAAATTGCTCAAAATTTGCAAGAACATGCTATAATAAACAATGGTCTTGGTTTTCGCATTTTAGCTCGTTTGGAAGGTAAGGATACTCAATTTAAAGAAGGTATTTATTATTTTCGTGTGGGTATGAATATAAATTCTGTTCTTGATAGATTGGTTCAAGGGCCAGAAAATCAAGTAGTCAGAATAACTATTCCAGAAGGTTTCACTGTAGAAGATATTGCTAATTTATTAGAAAAAGAAAATTTGACTACAAAAGAGGAATTTTGCAAAGTAGCAAAAGATTATACTCCATATGATTATATGAAGGAAGCTACAGAAAATAAGGATATCAAATATGCTGTAGAAGGATTTTTATTTCCTGATACTTACGATATTGATAGGTCTTATGGTGCAAAACAAATCATGCAAATCATGGTAGATAATTTTGACCATAGGTTAAATAGTGAAATGCGTGAACGTGCTAAAGAGGAAAATTTATCTATTTTTGAATTGGTAACTATGGCATCTTTGGTGGAAAAAGAAGCTAAATTTGCAGAAGATAGACCAATTATCGCTGATGTATTTTTCAAACGACTAGAAAATCATATGATGTTACAATCTGATGCGACTATTCAATATGCTTTAGATGAACATAAGGAAGAGTTTAGCATTGAAGATACAAAACTAGATTCTCCATATAATACGTATCAACATGAAGGATTGACTCCAGGACCAATTGGAAATCCAGGTCTTGCTTCTATTGAGGCTGTGTTATATCCAGCAACTACAGATTATTTGTATTTTGTGGCAGATAGTGAAGGTCATAATCATTATAGTGTAACATATGATGAACATTTAAAAGTTATTGAAGAAATATATGGTGAATAAATAATAAGTAAGAGGAATTAAAACGTGGAAGCTTTATTTAAGCAAATGGAAGATTTTGCAAAAGAAAATAAAGTACCAATCATCAATGAAAACGGCAGAAAAGTTTTTATTGATATAATAAAAAAATATAAGCCACAAAGAGTTTTAGAAATTGGTACTGCGATAGGATATTCTGCACTATTAACTACTTATTATGGTGCAGAAAATACAAAGATTATTTCTTTGGAATTAGATGAAGAACGCGCAAAACAGGCTCAAGATTTTATAAATCAATCTGCATATAAAGATCAGATTGAAATTATTTTAGGTGATGCCGCTGAAAATATAGAAAAACTAGATAAAAATTATAAATTTGATATGGTTTTTATCGATGCAGCGAAAGGACAATATCCTGATTATTTGCAGAAAGTATTACCGTTATTAGCTGATGATGGCATTATTTTAGCTGATAATGTATTATTTCGCGGTTATGTAATGAGTGAAGAAAAGCCACCTCGCCGATATAAGACTATTGTAAAAAGATTGCGTGAATATATTGCTATGGTAAGTGATAGAGATAAATTTACAACAGAGATTTTTGAAAATGGCGATGGTTTGGCTTTAACTAAAAGATTGAAAACTAATTAATTATTTGGAGGAACAATGCAAAATACAATAAAAAAACCTGAATTATTAGCACCAGCAGGAAATTTAGAAAAATTAAAAATGGCTATTTTATATGGAGCAGATGCTGTATATCTTGGCGGAAAACGCTTTGGTCTTCGTGCTTATGGCGGTAATTTTTCTAAAGAAGAAATGATTGAAGGCGTCAAATTTGCTCATGAACGTGGTAGAAAAGTTTATGTAACAGCAAATATTTTTCCGCATAATAATGATATAAATGAGATTTTACCATATCTACAAGAATTGGTAGAGGTTGGTGTTGATGCTGTTTTAGTATCTGATATTGGTTTATTCATGCTCATTAAAAATGAAGTGCCAAATCTTGAAGTTCATATCAGTACACAGGCTAATAATACTAACTGGAGAGCTGTTAAAGCATGGCAAGATTTAGGAGCAGAACGCGTTGTATTAGCTCGTGAACTTTCTTTTGCTGAAATAAAAGAAATTCGTGAAAAAACTGATGTGGAATTAGAAATGTTTGTACATGGTGCAATGTGTATTTCTTATTCTGGTCGTTGCTTAATCAGCAATTATTTAACAGGTAGAGATTCTAATCGTGGAGCATGTACTCAACCTTGCCGTTGGAAATATAATTTAACTGAAGAAAAACGTCCTGGTCAATTTTTCCCTGTAACTGAAGATGAAAATGGAACATATTTCTTTAATTCTAAAGATATGTGTTTACTTCCTTATCTAAAAGATATCATCGAATGTGGTGTAGATAGCTTAAAAATTGAAGGTCGCATGAAATCTATTCATTATGTAGCTAGCGTAGTAAGTGCATACCGTCATGCTATCGATAGTTATTTTGAAAATCCAGAAGAATTCACGATTAAACAAGAATGGATAGATGAATTAAATAAAGTTTCTCATCGTGAATATACAAGTGGTTTCTCTTATCATAAAACTTCTTGTGATGATCAAATTTACAACACAACATCTTATGAACATACATCTGATTTTGTAGGCTTAGTACTTGATTATGATGAAGAAACTAAAATTGCTACTATACAGCAACGTAATCATTTAACAGTTGGACAAGAAATAGAATTCTTCCAGCCTGATGCACCTTTATTTAAACAAACTATTACAGAAATGTTTAATGATGAAGGTATTTCCATAGAAGTAGCACCACATCCACAACAGATTATTACTATGAAAATGGATAAACCTGTTGTGCCATATACAATTTTAAGACGTGATGTAGTTACTGAAGAAAATTAAATAAAAAAAGCGTTATAATCATTTATTTACAGATTATAACGCTTTTTTTATTGAGATAGTTTCATTTGATAAGCTTCGCCCCAAGTTTTCATTGCTTCTAGAATAGGTTTTAAACTAATACCTGTTTCGGTTAAAGTGTATTCAACACGCGGAGGAACTTCAGCATATACTGTTCGATAAATAAGACCGTTTTTTTCCATATCTCTTAATTGAGTTGTTAACACTTTTTGAGAAATATTTCCTAGAGATTTTTTTAATTCACCAAATCTTTTTGTTCCCGAAGCCAAATCACGTAAAATTAATACTTTCCATTTATCACCTATTAACATAAGTGTTGTTTCTACAGGACATTGGGGTAAATTTTTTGTTTTTAGCATAATATGTTCACCATTTCTAGATAAATTATTATTTATTATATAAATGAAAATTAAGAAAGTCAATTTATGAATTATATTTAAAAATTTTTATCTATAAAAAATCCTATAGTTTATATAATTGTTACTTAGAGGTAACTAAATAACAAAAAAGTGCTTACTTTACAGCTATATATCGCAAGTATAAAATAGGTTTTGTAAAAATAAGAAATGAAAATTTTCTAGGAGGTCTTTATAATGAAAAAAGTAATTGAATTTTTACAACAAAATCCTGTACAATATCTTGCCACAGTTGGTAGAGACGGCAAAGCAAAATGTAGACCATTTATGTTTGTTTTGGCAAAAGATAATAAACTTTGGTTTAGTACAAATAATACTAAAGATGTTTATAAAGATATGCAACAAAATCCATATATTGAAATATCTATTTCTTCTCCTCAATATGCATGGCTTCGTTTAAATGGAAAAGTTGTTTTTGAAGAAAATAAGGAAATAAAAGAAGCTTGTATGAATAATCCTATTATTAAAAGTCAATATAAAACAGCAGATAATCCTATTTTTAAAGTATTTTATCTAGAAAATCCTCATGGCACAATAGCTGATTTTTCTGGTAGAGAACCATATGTTTTTTGAGTAAAAAAGCAAGATACTAAGTAATGTATCTTGCTTTTCTATTAATATAATTTTTATTCAAAATATAGATATACACCTAGTATACCTTGTTTTTGGGATATCCAGATGGTATTTTCTTTATTATTTACTTCATTACTTACAGCATAAGGTAAGTTATTATTGAGCATAACTTGGTCAAGTGGCCAATATACGCCATTGATGCTAACACCACTACAAGTGCCACCTAAAGGAAGTAATGAGATTGCTTTTGGTGTTTGTTTGAGATTTAGGGTTAGATGTTCTTCATTATGTAAAAAGAATAAAATTTCTTTTTCATCAGCAATACAACCACAAAAATTTTTATTTAACATGCCATTAAAACTAAATATAGTGCTAAAAGCATGATCAAAACGTCCGCCCCATGCACCTGTTAAAATGACAGTTGAAGCGGGATATTTATCATCAATTATTTGAAGTGCTAATTGTGTATCAGTAACATCTTTTTTTGTAGGAACTTTTGTTATAGTAACATCATTATCTACAGCCCACTGCCACGCTTCAGAAGTAGCACTATCGCCATCACCAATTAATTGAAGTGGTTTGATATCGGCTTCTTTACATATATCTATACCATGGTCGGCACAAAAAATATTTTTATTTTCACAGATGGATTTTAACCACTGTACATCAGGTGGATTACCTCCACTTATTAGCACTGTTTGATTTTTAGGTAATTCATAACTAAATTTTGCTATTAGTTGAGGAAGTTCTAAGATATTATTCATATTGTTTAGCCTCTTTATATATGTCAGTTTTTTCATTAAGAGCTTTTTTGAATTCTCTTGGTGTTTGTTTAAAAATTTGTTTAAAGGTTCTTGAAAAAGTAGAATAGTCTTTAAAGCCACAGTCAAAGCATATTTGAGTTAAAGCTATTCCTGATTTAATCTTTTCTTTAGCCACTATTAATCGTTTATTTAATATATATTGATGAATACTATAACCTGTTTTTAATTTAAATTTTCGCATTAAGTAATATTTACTTACAAAAAAATGATTAGCTAGATAATCAATATTTAATTCTGTAAATAAATGTTCATTTATATAATCAATAACAGAATTAATAGTCTTATCATAGGAAACTTTATGATGAATAGTCAAATTTTTATTACCATTGATAATGGCTCTATTTATTAAAATCATAAATTCTAAGAATTTTAGATTACTGTATAACTCATGTGCAAAACCTTTATCACTAAAAGAGTTTTCTAAAATTTGGATTTGTTTTAAGATATCATTTTCATTGATATTGTCTAAATTCATAACATATGAATTATGTTCTTGAGTATAATTAAAACAAAAGTCTAATTTATCTGTAGTATCTATTTTATTTTTTAGATAATTAGGGTCAATATAAAGGACAATACGTTCATATGTTGCTGTATCGCTAATAGTAGGATAATGAATACAATTATGAGGTACAAAAACAATATCATAGGGAAATAATTGATAAGTTTGTCCTTCAATATTATATTTAACTTTACCACTTAAGAATAAAATTATTTTATCAAATTCGTGATAATGTGCTTTGATTTCTATTTTTTGGACATCTTTGAGATGAAATAATTTAAAATAAGATGTTAAATAGCCTTTTTTTTGATATTCCATAGCTATCCCTCTTTTCATAAATTATACTATACTTTATCTTACGCTTTTTGGCAAAAATTTTTTTATCAACAAGAAAATTTTAGAGCATTTTTTGCAATGTTTTTTGCATTTATCATATAGTATTTGTTATATCTATAATATATAATATAGTCAATTTGAAAATATGAAACAAAGATATTGATTATAGATAATTACTGTTTAAGGAGTTGGGCATAATGTCATTAGTAATGAAAAAATATAGATATAACCATAAAGATTATTTAGTATATGAAAGAAATCTTTTAGCTAGAGAATTTGATGCAAATGAATGGCAAACAATTTGTAATAATGATTTAGGTGTTGGAGCTGATTTCATTATTGAAATTGTTAATACACAGATTTTTGTTTATAATATGTATGGTCAGAAAATAGATTTAAATCAAGATTTACAATTGGTTATAGATTATCATGAAAGTATTTTAAAAGATAATAATATTTTAGCTCAATTTACTCGTGATATTGAAGTTCGTTTTACTAATTATTATATTAATAAATTGGCTAATTTAGTTATTAAAAAAGCTTATAGCGCATGAAAAAATAGATAAAATATACAAGCATAGTGTTATACTATGCTTTTTTATTGCAAAAACTATTAAATAATGAATTTTTATTTTATAATATAAGTAAAATAAAATTCAAGGAGATAAAAATAAAATGAAAAATGCATCTCTAGAAGAACGATTTTTATCTACAAAAGGTCGCATAAATCGTAAAATATTTATCTTATATGCAGTATGTTTTATCTTATTTTGTCTATTTTTGATAATACCAACGTTTTTAGTGATTATCAGTACAACAGATGGGACAGTAGTTGATATTAGTATAAGTATAGTATCTACATTGATTGAATTAGCATTATTACCTAGTTTATTTTTAGGAATTAAACGTTTGCATGATTTAGATAAATCGGCTGTATGGATAATTTTATGTGTAATTCCATTGATAAATATGCTATTTTTTGCTTATTTATGTTTAATAAAAGGGACTGATGGTGATAATAAATATGGAAAAGACCCTTTAAGTTTGGATTTATAAGGAGTTTTTTATGAATTTAGAAGAAAAATATTTTTCTACAGAAGGTAGATTAAATCGAAAGCCATTTATTCATTATATAATCTTTTTGATTGTCATATCATTGGCTTTTATAGGAATTATTACTTTATTAGGTTTAGCTAGTGCATTATCTATTGCTATTTTAGGTGAAAATGTAAATGATTTAAATGTTTTATCACAAATAGAAGTAATTCCTATTTTACTTATTTTAGTAGCTTCTTTAATTTTAATAATATTATTTTTACCACTTAATTTTTTGATGATACGACGTTTGCACGATTTAAATTTTAGCGGTTGGTGGATAATATTTCCTATTATTTTTCCTTTTGGTTATTTCATTTTTATTTTGTATTTGATTTTGGCTAAAGGAACAAATGGTCCAAATAAATATGGTGAAAATCCTTTAGAATTAACTAAAAGCAGTAATGTTTAAATACATTACTGCTTTTATCATTAGTAGAAACTTTTTATCAAAAAAATAGAGTAGAGAAGACTCTCTACTCTAAAAAATATATAAATTTGTTTGAGTTTGCATTATTCAACTAAATCAAGATTTACTTCTGGATTTACATCAGCATCATAATCTACATTATCAAAACCAAAGCCAAAGAGATTGTAGAAGTCATTCCAATAACCATCTACATCAGCATATTGAGTTAAGTTCTCAGTAGTTACTTTATCCCAGTATTCAAAAATAGTATTTTGTACATCGTCTCTCATTTCTAAATCATCAATGCGAATACGGTGTTCATCATCTACTTTTGGTTGTGGTTGAGAGAGGTATTCATGCCATAAACGATACATTTGTTCAATAGTACCTTCATGAACATTTTTATCTTTCATTACACGATACATTACCGCCACATATAAAGGAACAATAGGAATAGCAGAGCTAGACTGTGTAACTAAAGCTTTATTTACAGAGATAATAGCATTAAAGCCTTCTTGACGTAAAGTTTCAGCTGTTTTATAAAGATGTTGTTTAGCAGCACCGATAGTACCTTCATAATATATTGGGTATGTAATCTTAGAACCAATATAAGAATATGCTACAGTGCAAGCATTTTCAGTTAAAACATCAGCAGCTTTTAAAGCATGCATCCAATCTGCCCAATCTTCGCCACCCATAACTTTAATAGTAGCTTCTACTTCTTCAGGAGTAGCAGGAGGTAAAGTAGCTTCAGTTAATTCATTTGTTTTTAAATTTAAAGTTTTAGCAGTAAAAGGTTTATCAACAGTTTTTAATACAGAAGAATACATAGTTCCATCAGCTGTTGTACGACGAGGAGCAGCTAAGGAATAAACAACCATATCAATTTTGCCTAAATCTTTTTTTATAAGTTCAATAGTTTTTTCTTTAATAGCTTGAGAAAAAGCATCACCATTTATTGTTTTAGCATAATAGCCATCATTTTTTGCAAATTCTTCAAAAGCAGCTGTATTATACCAACCAGCAGTTGCAGTTCTTTTACCATGTGCTGGTTTATCAAAAATAACTCCAATTGTAGAAGCACCGCTCGCGTATGTTGCACAGATACGAGATGCTAAGCCATAACCTGTAGAAGCACCTAATACTAATACGCGTTTACCAAGTTCAACCTTTGGCTGACTTTTTACATATTCGATTTGACGGCGTACATTTTCCTTACAGCCTTCAGGGTGAGAAGTTAAACAGATAAAATCTTTTACTCTTGGCTTGATAATCATAAAATATTCTCCTTTACTTAGTTATCGCTAAGTTTTATATTATATTATTTTAATTAATATATAGGATTATTAATTTGAATAATATTAATATAAATATATATATTATTTATATTATACAACTTAGACTCAATAATAACAAATGATATTTAGATTAAAAATAAATTAAGAAATAATATTTTATTATAATTAATAAATAAAATATTATTTTCGAGGGGAGAAATAAAAAAAATAGACGCTTATAAGCGTCTATTTTCATGAATTTTTATCAAAAAAATCATCTATTAACAATCTTTAATTACTTTCAGTATTATCAACAATGATATCGTTATCAGAAGATTCGATTTCATCATTGATTTTTAAATAAATAGGTGAAAATATACTTGTCTGATATACTGTTATTCTCTTTATTTTAATTAATTCTAACATAGCTAAAAAAGTAGTGATTAACTCAGATTTAGAAATCTTATGCTCACTATATTGAAATACAGTATTAAAACAAATATTTCCGCCATGTTGTTTAAGTAGAGCTAATAAAGAGATGATTTTGTCTTCAATAGTATATTTTTCTCGAGCAACATTGGCTACAAGAGGTTCGTTTTCAATTTGGCTTTCTAGCACATTTTGAAAAGCTTGCCACAAAAGTTTTACATCAAGCCCTTTAGGTGGCAAATGTTTTGTTGGTAGATTAGAAGCTTCACGAAAAAATCTTTTGCCAGCTTCATCTGCCATTTCACCTAAAATACTGCTGACTTCTTTATAACGACGATATTCTAATAATCGTTCGACTAATTCTTTTCGTGGGTCAACTTCATCAGTATCATCTTCATTTATTTCTTCTACCTTGGTATCAGGTAATAAAATTTTGGATTTGATTTGTAATAATGTAGCTGCCATGACTAAAAACTCACTAGCTACTTCAATATTAAACTCTTTAAATTTAGCAAGATAATCCATATATTGTTCCGTCAATAGAGCAATAGGAATATCATAAATATCAATACGATTTTTTTCAATTAAATGCAATAATAAATCTAATGGCCCTTCAAAGGATTCTAAATGTACCTTATATTGTTCTTGTTGCATAAAGAACTCATTAAATAATAATAGAGATAATAAGATTTAAAATGCTTATAATAAAGTTACTGATAGGGTGAATGATAAAACCCAATATTCCAGTAAAAACAAGAGCAATTAGAATAAAAAAGCTATAACGACTGACTACAGAAGATTGATATTTATAAGCTAATCTACCTGGTAATAGAGAAGATAAGATTTTAGAACCATCAAGTGGTGGAATAGGTACTAAATTAAAAATAGCGAAATTTACATTATAAATAATGATTAATTGTAATACCATAACAAGCCAATGAGGTGCAAAACTATATTTAAAACAAAGAGCAAAAAATATTGAAGCTACAAAAGCTGTGATTAAATTAGCTAATGGTCCTGCTAAGGAAACCTGCATTTCACCTTTACGCCAATCATCAAAATTATTTAAATTAATTGGTACAGGCTTTGCCCAACCTATTTGAGCAAAAAATAACATGATCAATCCAATAGGATCAATATGAGCTACAGGATTTAAAGTTAATCTTCCATTCATACGAGGAGTGAAATCTCCTAAATTATCAGCAACCTTAGCATGAGCATATTCATGAACAGTCAATGCAATCAACAAACCTGGGATTGCATATATCATATCTGGACCAAAACCAAACATTAAATACCTCCTAAATTTTTAAATAACAAATATAAATAAATTATTGTTTACACAATTTTTCTGCCATTAAAATAGCAACAACAGATTTAGCATCAAAGATTTCACCTTTATTAACTAAATCGACAGCTTCGCTTAGTGGCATTTCTACTAAATTTATAAATTCATCATCATCAGTATGTTGTTTACCTTTTACTAAATCTTGTGCTAAATAAATATAAATCCATTCATTAGAGAAACCAACAGTAGTAGCTAATTTATGAATTTGTGTGTATTTATTAGCAGTATAACCTGTTTCTTCAGATAATTCACGTTTAGCACAAATTAATGGGTCTTCATCCACACTATCTAATTTACCAGCAGGAATTTCTAAAGTTACTTTGCCGATAGGATAACGATATTGACGCACTAAAATAATATTACCATTTGGCAATACAGGAATAACAGCAGAAGCACCTTGATGTTTTATCCATTCACGAACAGCTTTATTACCATTTGGTAATTTTACATAATCGCGCTTTACATGAAGTAATACCCCATCAAAAATATCTTCGGAAGAAACTTTTTCTTCAATTAAATCTTCATACATGAAAATCCCTCTCTTTATATTATAATATTGATAACAATTATAAATTTTATATTCATAATTATATCATCTATAAAAACAATAAGCTATGAGAAAAATAATATACAAAAGTCTATTATAAATAGATTTTTTATGGCTATAATTTTTAATTATTTTTATAAACCCGCCAATAAATTAACAACTTTACAAAATAAAAGTATTATAGTTTTATAATTATATGTAAATAACTTATCTATTTAAAATTTGCATAAATTTATTTGAGATTTATTAAAATAAAAAATGCCTTCATCACTTGGAAATTAAGAAACTTTATAATTGACAAACTTATTTGTTGATGATAACATAAAAGCATAGTTGAATACTGAAAGAATAGGTGTCTATATAGACTTAATAGGGAATTCGGTATAAGCCGGAGCGGTCCCGCCACTGTAAAGACGAGCGATTTCACAATTATGTCACTGAGAATAAATCATTTTCTTGGGAAGGCGTGAATAGCTATGACTCTGAGCCAGGAGAACTGCCTATTTAATAATCACCGTTATTACCTGCGAGCGATGGGAAGGCGATTTATACAGATATAAATATTGTATAATACTGCCTAATTCTATAAGAATTAGGCTTTTTTTCATATTTATAATTGTATGTTTCTCTTAAAAGTCTGCTAGCAAAGGCAGACTTTTTTTGTTTGCCTTAACGGAAGAAAGGAGAGGAGTTTTTTAATCTATAATAATGAAAAAAATAAGGAGGTTGTTTTAATTTGAAACGATTAATAAATCGTTTAATTCAATTAGTAATTACATTAATTGGTGTTAGTTTTTTAACATTTTGTTTAACTTATTTATCACCTGGTGATCCAGCAGCCATGGTTTTAGAGGCTTCAGATACTATTGTTTCTCAAGAAATAATAGAGCAAACTCGTGAAGAAATGGGACTTAATGATCCATTTCTTGTACAATATGGCAATTGGCTTTTAGGTGTAGTGCAAGGCGATATGGGAATTTCTTATTCAGGAAAAAAACCTGTTATGGAGAAATTAATGGAAGGCTTTGCAGGGACTGTTTTATTAGCATTAACTACAATTATTTTAATTATGGTCATTTCCATTCCTTTGGGAATTTTTTCTGCTACGCATCGCAATAAAATTCCTGATTTTTTAGTGAGAATCTTTTCTTTTATTGGTGTATCTATGCCAAGTTTTTGGGTAGGATTGATTTTATTATATATTTTTGGCTTAAAATTGGGATTATTTCCTATAGCTACTGCTAGTGTAACACCAAGTGGATTAGTGTTACCAGCACTTACTTTAGCTATCTATCAATCGGCAAAATATACTAGGCAAGTGCGTACTGTGATTTTAGATGAATTACATCAAGATTATGTAATAGGTGCTAGAGCTAGAGGATTGTCTGAAAAAGCTATTTTATGGAAACATATTTTGCCTAATGCAATTTTACCTTTAATAACTTTGTTAGGTATGTCCATCGGTTGGTTATTAGGTGGTGTTGCTGTTATTGAAACAGTTTTTGCTTGGCCAGGTATGGGGAGAATGGCAGTGTATGCTATTACTATGCGTGATTATCCATTAATCGAAGGATTTGTTTTATGGATTTCTATTGTGTATACAGTAATTAATTTTTTAGTAGATTTATCGTATACATATCTTGATCCTAGGCTGAAAAAAGGAGATTCAAGATGATTAAATTTATAAAGAATAATAAATTATTTTCTGTATATACATTTTTGGTTTTTTTAGTAATTTTAATTGCTATATTAGCACCCATTATTGCTACACATGACCCTTATGAATCAAATATGACCAATGTATTGCAGATGCCAAGCAGTGAACATATTTTAGGTACTGATAAATTAGGTAGAGATACCTTTTCCAGAATAATTTATGGTACACAAACTTCATTATTTATGACTATTTGTTTAGTTATATTAACGGCGACTATTGGTTCTTTAGTTGGTATTTTATCAGGTTATTTTGGTGGTAAAGTAGAAATTGTATTGATGCGTTTAGCAGATATTATGTTGTCTTTCCCAGGTGTAATTTTAGCAATTGCTATTGCTGGCATCATGGGTGGAAGTATTATAAATACAATTTTTGCTTTAGTAATAGTAAGTTGGGCAAAATATGCTCGTCTAGTCCGTAGTTTAGTTATAAAATTACGTAATAATGATTTTATCATAGCTGCTAAAGTAAATGGTACAACAACTATTAATATTTTATGGCGCCACATATTACCAAATATATTGCCAATGATTGTAATAACAGGTGCAATGGATATTGGGACTATGATGATGGAAATAGCAGGTCTATCTTTTTTAGGTTTTGGTGCTCAACCACCTACACCAGAATGGGGATTAATGCTTAATGAAGGTCGACAATATATTCAAACTGCCCCATGGCTGATGATTTATCCAGGGTTAGCTATTTTTATAGTAGTAGCTATATTTAATCTTTGGGGAGATAGTTTACGTGATATTTTAGACCCTAGACAGGATTGATAGATTTTATTGATAAGAAAAGAGGTTGAATATGAAAAGTTTTAGAATGAAAAAATTATGGAAGGCTATTAGTTTAAGTCTATGTGGTATATTGACCGCAGGTATAATAGCTGGTTGTGGCTCTGAAAATACAGTAGATAAAACTACTTTAAAATTTGGAGTTACAAATTTTGCAGATACTTTAGAGCCAACACAAAATTATTTTGGCTGGGTTGTGATGCGTTATGCTATTGGTGAATGTTTGGCAAAATTTGATGAAAAAATGAATGTTCAGCCATGGCTTGCGGAAAGTTGGTCTATTAGTGATGACCATTTAACATGGACTTTTAAAATCCGTGATAATGTAAAATTTTCTAATGGCAATTTAGTAACAGCTGAAGCTGTAAAAAAATCTATTGAACGTGCTTTTGCTAAAAATACTCGAGCAAAAACTTTCTTTGAATACACAGAAATGAAGGCTGATGGTCAAAATTTAATAATCACAACAAGCAAACCTCAACCTAATATGCCTGGATTTTTGGCTGACCCATTATTTATTATTGTAGATGTTACAGCAGAGGAGCAAGGCAGAGATTTTGCCAAAGAAGGTCCAATTTGTACTGGTCCATATAAAGTAGAATCTTTTGTAAAAGAAAAGGCTGTAATGGTGAAAAATGAATATTATTGGGACGGCGAAGTTCCTTTTGAACGTGTAGAAATACCATCTATTGATGACCCTAATACTCGTGCTATGGCACTTCAATCTGGTGAAGTTAATTTTGCTGTAAATATCGCAGCTGGAGATATAGATTTATTTAGAAATAATGATAAATTCTATATCGATGAAATTTCTTCATTACGTACAGTACTTGCTCGTATTAATCAAAATGGTATTTTAGGCGATGATAAAGTTCGTGCTGCCTTGATTTCTGCTTGTGATCGAGAAAATTATAATAAAATATTACTAAAAGATACTTTTATCACAGGTAAAGCACCAATACCGCCATCTATGGATTATGGCTTTGATGAGTTGACAGATCCAAATGCATATAATCCAGAAAGAGCTAAACAATTACTAGCTGAAGCTGGTTGGAAAGACACTGATGGAGATGGTATTTTAGATAAAGATGGCAAGGACTTAAGTCTTGATTTTGTCGTGTATAATAGCCGTGCAGAGCTTCCTTTATACGCTGAAGCTGTACAAGCTGATGCTAAAAAAGTAGGAATTAATATAAATATAAAAAGTGTAGATTATAACCTTATTGATAAAATGGGTATTGATGGCGATTATGATTTACTTATTTCTAATATTACAACTGCTAATACTGGAGACCCAGAAATTTATTTAAGTTGGTATTGGAAAACTAATGTAAATGGAGATAATCCACAAAATGGTTCTGGATATAGTAATCGTGAATATGATGAGATTTTAAATCAATTATCTGTCGAATTTGATAAAGAAAAACGTCGTCAATTAATTATTGAAGCGCAACAAATTTTGTTAGATGACGGTGCTGCATTATTCTTAGGTTATCCACAGACTAATATTATCAGCACCAAAGGCTTAGAGGGTGTAGTTATGTATCCATCGGATTATTATTGGCTTACTAATAAAATAAAACCAGCTAAAGCATAAAAGGGGTAAATTAATGTTACTTGATGTATCTAATTTAACTATTCAATATAGCAAAAATATAGAAGCTACAGTTAAAAATATTAATTTTTCTTTGGATAGAGGAGAAATTTTGACCATAGTTGGTGAGTCTGGCTGTGGTAAAACTACAGTGATTAGAGCCATATTAGGTTGTTTACCTAATAGCGGAAAGATTATAAATGGAAAAATTCTTTTTGAAAATCAAGATTTATTGAAATACAACCATAAAGATTGGTTATCTTTAAGAGGAAAACATATTGCTATGATTTTCCAAGATAGTGGTAATATGTTAAATCCTATCCAAACTATTGGTAAACAATTTATAGAATATCTACAAGTTCATGATAATGTTACAGATGAAGAAGCATATTCTTTTGCTGTAGAAATACTTACTCGTATGAATTTGCCTAATCCTGAAAATATCATGGAATCATATCCATTTGAATTATCTGGTGGTATGCGTCAGCGTGTTGGTATTGCTATGGCTATTATTTTTAGACCAGAGTTATTGCTTGCTGATGAACCTACTTCAGCTTTAGATGTTACCACTCAAGCACAAATAGTCAAAGAATTAATGGAGATTCCTCGCACTTGTGGTACAGCCATGATTGTAGTAACTCATAATATCGGTGTGGCAGCTTATATGTCAGATAAGATTATGGTAATGAAGCAAGGTGAAATCATTGAATATGGCAAAGCTAAGGATATAATTAATTCGCCTCAAGAAGAATATACAAAAACCTTATTAGCTTCAGTTCCACAAATAGGAGGACAGCGCTATGTCTGAGTTAATTATGCAGGTAAAAAATATAACTAAAAAATTTCCAGCTAGTAATAATAGATTTTTAACAGCTTGTGATGATGTTAGTCTTAATATTAATGCTGGAGAAACAGTAGGCATTGTTGGCGAATCTGGTTGTGGTAAATCTACACTGGTAAAAACTATTATGAATATGCACGCACCAACTTCTGGTGAAGTTATTTTTCATAATCAAGATATTACTAAATTAACAGGAGAAAAACGTCGTCAAAATTGTCGTCATATTCAAATGGTTTTTCAAGACCCTACAGCAGCGTTTAATCCTAAAATGAAAATTGGTAATATCATTTGTGAACCGCTATTAAATTTTAATTTAATAAAAAAATCACAAATAAAAGAGAAAGCTCAAGAATTATTGCGATTAGTAGAACTGCCAGATGATTTTGTATATAAATATCCGAATAATATGAGTGGCGGTCAACGTCAACGTGTAGCTATTGCCAGAGCTTTAGCCCTAGAGCCTGAAATCATTGTCTGTGATGAAGCAACATCTGCTCTTGATGTATCTGTTCAGGCTAAAATTATTGAATTATTAGTAAAACTTCAACGAGAAAAAAACATCACCTATATTTTTATTTGTCATGATTTGGCTTTAGTTAGTTTATTTAGTCATCGTATAGCCGTGATGTATCTAGGCAATATAGTTGAAAAAATTGACGGAAATAAACTTACAGAAGCAAAACACCCATATACTAAAGCATTATTGAAGGCAGTTTTTTCTCTAGATAATAAACAAAATAAAAATATAGAAACTCTTTCTGGTGATATCCCAAGTCCTTTAGATTTGCCAAAAGGTTGTCCATTTCAAAATCGCTGTAAATACTGCAAAGATATTTGTAAACAGGAAAAGCCAAAATTAAAAGAGATATCAGTTAATCATCATGTTGCTTGCCACCTAGTTTAATTTTCTAGGATAATATATCCCTCCTAAAACACCTATAAGAAAAATATTTTTTATAGGTGTTTTTTCTTGAAAATTTATTGATTTTGATTATAATTATTAAGGAGTTTTCAACAATTATGCAAAAAAAGTTAATAACTAAATTATTAGTTGCTACTATTTTATCTATGACAATATCTACAGGAATTGCCTATGCAAAAACAGATACGAAAAATATAGATGAAACAAATAATAAAATTGTAGAAGAGCAACAAAAAAGTATTATTAATAAAGAGAAACAAGATATAATTACTATTAAAGGATTAAGTCGTTATGATATCCGCCATGATAATCGACCAGGTAAAAAAGGTGAAACGCGTAAATCTTTATGGCGTACACGTTTAGAACCAACTATAAATATTGATAATGGCTGGAAAATAAAAAATCGTATAGACTATGAACAAAATTATAAAGCTAAGGGAGCTGATAAATCCCATTTTTATAATCGTATGCTTTATCTACAAGGACCAGCGTTTGGCGGAACAATTTCTTTAGGTAAAGTAGATTATGCCGATTTTGCTAATATGGATATTGCCTATGGTATGATTTTTGATGATTATATTAAAGGTATAAAATACGCTTATACAGATAAAGATACTAAAAATATTTATACAGCAATGATAGGTAATTTCGATTCACCATATAACGACAATGTTAATGGGAAAATGCATTATAATGGTAAACAAGCTTATCCAGAAAGTGATGCTATGCATTATGTAGGATTACAAGCAGAAATGCCTATTTCAAATAAATTAATGACAGGACTTGCTTATCATAATATAAGAAGTGGAGAACTTGAAGATATACAGCAAATTCTTGAAGTTGCAGGAGAATATAAATTGGATAATAACTTTAAATTAGGTGGTGTATATGCTTTATCTAATTTAGATGCTAATAAATATGACTTAGGCAATAGTGATCAAGAACAAGCTTATATTTTTCAATTAAATTATAAAGGTGCAAAACGTACTATACCAAATACGTATGGATTATGGGTTGCATATAAAAATATTGGAGAACTAGCTACATTTTTACCAACATATACTAATAGCTTCACAGGCGAACAAGGTTATGAATTAGGGGCTAGATATATATTTGCTAAAAATTTAATGGGTGAAGTTTCATATTTTAATGGTAATGATATTGAAAATGATAAAACAAAAACACGTTGGTTTGGTCGTTTAGAATATCGTTTTTAAATAAAATATAATTAGGAGATTTTATGCTATCACAATTAACTTATAAAGAATATCTAAAAGTAACTATTCCCTTTATGTTATCCACAGCTACACAGCCTCTATTAGGAGCTGTAAATACTGCTGTTATGGGGCATATGTCAGAAGCTTTTTATATAGCTGCTGTTTCTTTGGGAGTAATTTTATTTAACAATATATATTGGCTATTTGGATTTTTGAGAGTATCTACTACAAGTTTTTCCGCTCAAGCTTTAGGCAGTGAATCCGCCAAAGATAAATTTTTAGCTTTAGCTAGACCACTACTTATAGCTATAGTAATAAGTTTGATATTTTTAATCATTTATCCATGGATTTTCAAATATTATGCATTGCTCATGAAGCCTGAAAGCCAAGTTGTTGAATTGATGAAAAATTATTGTGATATCATTATATGGGGAGCTCCATTTGTTTTAATCAATTATGTAATGCTAGGCTGGCTCATGGGGCAGATGATAATTCGCTATACTATGTTTATGCAAATATCTATGAATGTATTGAATATCGTCTTATCTATCGTATTTGTATTTATCATGGATATGAATATTCAAGGTGTAGCCTATGCTTATTTGATTGCTCAAATATATGGTTGTATTGTAGGGTTTATCGCTATTTATAAACGAGGAAATTTAACTATTCGCAATGAATACATTCAAAGTTTAAAAACTTTACAGCCATTTTTAGCCATGATGAAGGTAAATGTGGATTTAATGTTTCGCACTGTTTGTTTATTGACGATAAATAATTTATTTGCCATAGCTGGGGCAAGCATGGGAACTGTTACACTAGCAAGTAATGCTATTATCTTAGAAATTATTTTTATCGTGGTCTACTTTATTGATGGTATGGCAAATGGTGTGAGTGTATTTTCAGGAAAAGCAAAGGGATATAAGGATATAAATTTATTAAATTCAGTATTAAAGATAAGCTTAAGATGCTTAGCTGTATTTATAATTTTTATTTCAGTGATTATGTATATCACTAAATCATATTTTATAAATATGATGACTGATTTGGCAGTTGTGGCTAATTATGCTAACGATTATAGTATCTATCTGATTTTGCATCCAATATGTGCCTGTGTGGGACTGCTTTTATACGGTATGTATACAGGTATTGGCAATACAGCTTCTATCAGAAATATGATGTTTGTCGCTGTGATATTTTTCTATATCTGCCAAAAAATATTGATGTCTTATCTAGGTAATGATGGTATATGGCTGACATATAATTTAACGTATTTATTAGAGTCAATTATTCTCATTTTGTATTTACCGTCGTTAAAGAATTATTTTAATTAAAGAAAACCTACTATAGATTACTTTTAAATAAGTTAATTTATAGTAGGTTTATTTTTATAATACGTTATATTGTTTTAAAGCATAAGCTACGCCATCATTATCTACATCTAAAGTGATAAAATCTGCTATCTGTTTTAAATTATCATTAGCATTTCCCATAGCTATGCCATATTTTACAGCTTCAAGCATTTCCACATCGTTTCCGCCATCACCAAAAGCCATAGCTTCATTGATATCTATGCCGTAGTAAGCTAAAACCTTTTTGATGCCTGTGCCTTTACCGCCATCTTTAGGAATGATATCTGTAAAATAAGGACACCAACGAACAGCTTTGCAATTTGGCAAATATGGTAAGACTTCTTGTTCTTCATCTTCATTTAGGAAAATATTCAATTGATATGTTTTATGATTGGATACACGACTTACATCATCAAATGCTCTATCAGGTGCAGTATCTCCTAAAGTTTCTTTTAATTTTGCTAAGCGGTCATTATAGAGATTAAAATAAAAATAATCTATTTCCATAAAACCACAAGCGATATCTTTATCTTTGATGTAATTTGTAAATTGGATTAAATCTTCACGATTTAAATATTCTTCGTGTAAGATTTTCCCTGTACTATCATAACAATATTGACCATTAAAAGTAATATAACCAGTGAATAAATCGCCAAATTCATCAATTAAAAATTTCAAGTCATATGGCGGACGACCAGTTGCGATAAATAATTTTATTCCTTTTGCTTTTAAAGTATGTAAAGCTTGTATTGTAGATTCAGGAATTTTATGTGTTTTAAAGCTAACTAATGTACCATCAATATCAAAGAAAATAGCTTTTATCATCATATCACCGTACTTTCATTAAAATCATAAAATATAAATCAATTATAACAAATTTTAAGCTAGTACGTATATTGTTTTTATGCTATATTATAAACAATAATTATTGACTAGATAAATATAGAAAGAGATGTGAATGATTTTCATGAATGCAACTTTAAAAAATATTACAGCTATGCTTATTTTTGGTAGTATTGGGTTATTTGTGCGCAATATCGAACTTGCAAGTTCGCAAATAGCTCTAGTGCGTGGTTTTGTAGGTGCTTTTATTTTATTTATCGCTATGGTATGTTTGCACAAAAAAATAAATCGAAATGTTTTAATAAAAAATTTACGCTATTTATTAATATCTGGTGTAGCTATAGGTTTTAACTGGATTTTTTTATTTCAAGCATATAATTATACAACGATAGCTACAGCGACACTTACATATTATTTAGCACCTACTTTTGTAGTATTATTATCTCCATTTATATTGAAAGAAAGTTTATCGCTATTTAAAATCATCTGTGTAATTTTATCTTTATTAGGTATGGCATTAGTCGCTGGCATATTCAATGACAATCAATCTGGTGTGAATGATTTTATCGGTGTATTGTATGGCATATCTGCTGCACTATTTTATGCGATTGTAGTCTTAGCAAATAAATTTTTCAAAGATATTTCTGCCATTGATAGCAGTATTGCTCAATTATTATTAGCTTCAATAATTTTATTGCCTTATGTAATCTATCAGGGAAATTCATGGAGCATGAGTGGTTTTTCATTATTATCTTTGGCTATATTAGGTATTATACATACAGGTATAGCATATCTATTATATTTTTCTTCATTACAAGAATTACCAGCACAAAAAGTTGCTATTTTTAGCTATTTAGACCCAGTAACTGCGATTATTTTATCCACAGTTCTTTTAGCTGAGCCGATGAGTATTTTTCAATGGATTGGAGCGATTTTGATATTAGGTTCTTTACTTGTCAGTGAGTTGTTCAAGAAAAATAATTAAACTTATTGACAAATGATAATTTATAAATTATATTGTATATATAAATTAATAACAGGGAGCTAGTAAACTGGCTGAGAGGAAGTTGTGAACTTCGACCTATAACCTGATTTGGATAATGCCAACGTAGGATAATAATTATGATGTATTTGCAATTAGAAGAGATGGCATTTTGTCATCTCTTTTTTATTTTAACACACATCTATATATTAATTTTTAAAATCACATAGAGTTGACCATGTGATTGAACAGGAGTTCATGAAGGGGTGCACCACCGCGGGTGTATCTTTTTGTGGACTCCTTTTTTAATAAAATTTTTAAAAGATAAAAAATAAGGAGGTCTTATTTTGATAATAGTTAATGGACAAAATCAAGAAATATCTTTGCCTATGGATTTAGTTACTTATTTGCAAGAAAATAATTATCCTTTAGATAAGATAGCTATAGAGTTAAATGGTCAAATAGTCCCTAAAGCAAAATATGCGCAAACTATTTTAAATCCTAATGATAAATTAGAAATCGTAACTTTTGTTGGTGGTGGCTGATAATGGCAGATATTTTGGCAAAAGAATTAATTTATCAAACTTTAAACGACCGCCATGGCATAGTCAATCAAGAAAAATTGAACAATGCTAAAGTTGCTATAGCCGGTCTTGGTGGTTTAGGCTCTAATATCGCTGTGGCACTAGCTAGAATAGGTGTAGGTCATTTACATTTAATTGATTTTGACAAAGTAGATATCAGCAATCTCAATAGACAACATTATTTCATCTCACATCTAAATAAATATAAAACGCAAGCTCTAGCCGAACAATTACAAATGATAAATCCTTATTTAAATATCGTTACTGATTGTATAAAGGTAACAGAAGATAATATTTTTTCATTGTTTAAAGATGAAGATATCATCTGTGAAGCTTTTGACGTTCCTGAAAATAAGGCGATGTTAGTAAATAAGGTATTAGAACTTTTCCCCGAAAAATATATCATTTCTGGAAGTGGTATGGCGGGTTTTGGTCATAGCAATGAAATTCATACTCGCAAAGTGATGGGCAAATTTTATATCTGTGGTGATGAAAAAACTGCATTATCCAATGAAAATAGTTTAATGGCTCCTAGAGTAGCTATTTGTGCTGGTCATCAAGCAAATTTAATCATTCAATTGATTTTAGAAAATAATTTGTAAAGAAGGTATCTTATTATGTGGCAATTAGGAAAACATCAATTCAATTCAAGATTTATTTTAGGTTCTGGTAAATATTCTTTAGAATTAATTCAAGCAGCAATCAATGAAGCAAAAGCTGAAATTGTAACTTTAGCACTTCGCCGTGTAAATAATGGTGGTATGGCTAATATTTTAGATTACATTCCTAAAGATATAGCACTTCTTCCTAATACTTCTGGAGCTAGAAATGCTGATGAAGCAATTCGCATAGCTCGTTTATCTAAAGAACTTTGTGGCAGTGACTTAGTAAAAATTGAAATTATGCGTGATAGTAAATATCTTTTACCTGATAATTATGAAACTATCAAAGCTACTGAAGTTTTAGCTAAAGAAGGCTTCACTGTTATGCCTTATATGTATCCAGATTTAAATGTAGCTAGAGATTTAGTAAATGCTGGTGCTAGTTGTGTAATGCCTCTTGGGGCTCCCATCGGCTCTAATAAAGGTTTATGTACAAAAGAATTTATTCAAATTCTCATAGATGAAATCGACTTACCAATTATCGTAGATGCTGGTATCGGTAGACCTTCTCAAGCTTGTGAAGCTATGGAAATGGGTGCTACTGCTATTATGGCTAATACTGCTATAGCAACAGCAGGTGATGTTGTTCGCATGGCAAAAGCTTTTAATTATGCTATTGAAGCAGGACGCCTTGCTTATGAAGCAAAATTAGGTCGTGTAAAAGCACAAGGAGCAAGTGCATCTTCTCCATTGACAGGATTTTTACAAGATTAATTATTAATTTAATCAGTAATAATTGTGAGGTAAGATGAATGAATAAAGATAATCATATTAATGAAAGTATTATTAATGATGAAGTAAGAGCTGAATTAAAAAAAGAACGTATTGACCATATGGCATATTTACCAGATATGGAAGTTATACCTAGCGATATTTTAGATAAGGTTATAGCTGATATGGATAATTATGACTATGATAAATATACAGCTCAAGATGTACAAACTGCACTTAGTCATGATCATATTACACCAGAAGATTTTAGAGCCTTATTATCTCCAGCAGCACTTCCTTTTCTTGAACAGATAGCACAAAAAGCTCAAAAAACTACTAAGAGATTTTTTGGTAATTCTATCTATATGTTCACACCAATATATATTGCTAATTACTGTGAAAATTATTGTATCTATTGTGGTTTTAATTGCCATAACAAAATTAAACGTGCTAAATTGAATTATGATGAAATCGATAAAGAAATGCAGGAAATTGCTAAATCTGGATTGCAGGAAATCTTGATTTTAACAGGTGAAAGTCGCAAACAATCCAGTATAGAATATATAGGTGAAGCTTGTAAAATAGCTAAAAAATATTTCCGTGTTATTGGACTTGAAATCTATCCATTGAATACAGATGAATATGCTTACCTACAAAAATGCGGTGCGGATTATGTAACTGTATTCCAAGAAACATATAATAGCGATAAATATGAAACTCTCCATTTAGCTGGACATAAACGTATTTTCCCTTATCGTTTCTATGCTCAAGAAAGAGCAATTCGTGGCGGTATGAGAGGTGTTGGTTTTGCTGCACTTTTAGGCTTAGATGATTTTAGAAAAGACGCTTTGGCTACAGGTATGCATGCATATTATTTACAACAAAAATATCCACATGCAGAAATAGCATTTTCTTGTCCACGCCTTCGTCCAATTATCAATAATGATAAAATCAATCCTAAAGATGTACATGAAGCCCAGCTTTTACAAGTTGTATGTGCTTATCGTTTATTTATGCCATCTGCTAGTATCACTATATCTACTAGAGAATGTGCTAGAGTTCGTGATAATCTTGTAAATATCGCTACTACAAAAATTTCCGCTGGTGTAAGTACCGCCATCGGTGAACATAGCCAAGAAAGCGAAGATAAAGGCGATGCTCAATTTGAAATTGCCGACACTCGTTCTGTAGACGAAGTATATCATGATTTAATTCATAACGGCTTACAGCCAGTTATGGCAGATTATTTATACGTATAATTTACTTCTTATATATTATTCTTTTTATTGATATATTGTACTAAATATTGTACAATAATCATAGAAAGAGGTGTTAAATATGTTAGCTGTAAACTATTCTACAATTAGAAATAAACTTAAAAATTATTGTGATGAAGCAACAGATAATAATCAAACTATTATTGTTACTCGTAAAGCTGAAAGAAATGTAGTAATTTTGAGTCTTGAAAAATATAATCGCCTCATGAAAATAGTTCAAAATGCTGAATATTTATCTATGCTAGATAGAGGAATAAAACAACTAGAAGCTGGAAAAGGTCAAAAACACGACTTAATAGAGGCGGATATTGATGAATAAACTTTGGTCTGATAGGGCTTGGGATGATTATTTGTATTGGCAATTTCAAGATAAAAAAATTTTAAAGAAAATAAATGAGCTCGTAAAAGATATAGAACGAAATGGATTATCTGAAGGAATAGGAAAGCCAGAGCCTTTAAAATATAAAAATGTTTGGAGTAGACGTATCGATAAGGAAAATCGTTTGGTCTATAATATTGTTGATGGGGAACTATGGATTATAGCTTGTAGAGGTCATTATATTTCTTTATAAATTATGCAGTAATATGTTAAAAAGTCTAACCAAAAGGTTAGACTTTTTCTTTTTAAAATATAATATATAGATTATTTGTTAATAAAAGCCAACAAATCTTTTGTAGTCCAAAGATTTATATTAAATCCATTTTTATTTAAAGCTCTTGCTGTTTCGAGTGCATTTTCATTATATGTAGATGTAGTAATAAATATAGCATTTGTTAATATTTTCTATATCTTCTTTTCTATATTTTTGCAGATTATTCTTTTGTAATTCGATAATCTTTTTATGAGCTATCTCTAATTCATTTTCAAGTAATATTAATTTTGCATGTTCTTTATCATAAGTACGTCTAAGATAAATAACCTCATCATGAGTTTGTATATATTTTTTATTTAGTTCTTCATATTTATTTTTCCATGTATTAGAATTATCCTCATTTAAAGATTTAATAGAATAGTCTATATTATTTTTCGTAGAATATTTTAGTGAAGTAATTACTTCATTTAATTCAATTATTTTTTGTTTATAATCTTTTATAGTTTGTTCTTTCTTAATTATTATTTGCTTATTTTTTTCTATTAAATGTATCTTGTTCTTTTTTATATAAAACATTTAAGTTATTTATTTTATTTTTTAAATTGGATATTTTATTATCTTTACGAGCATAATCTATAAAAAATATTAATATTATTAAAATAAGAAAAAAGAGCTCATACATAAAATCACTTCTTTATAAATAATGATAAACTAAAATATTTTAATTTATCATTTATTATGGCAGATTATTTATACGTATAGAATATTTTATGAATTAGACACTAGACAAAACTATATTTCTAAAGTACACTTTAATCAAAGTAAATATTTCTCTTTAAGAAAATTTAGGAGGATTTGATTCGTATGCTAATATTAAAAAAGCTATCTTTGCTAGTACTTTTAATATGTTGTTTATGTTTAGTGCCAACTCCTGCTAAAGCAGCGCCTACAGATACTAGTAATTTGGCAATCAGTACGATTACTGGCTTTTTAAATCCCGAAAATGCTGCTATAAGGGATGATTTACTAGAATTATTGAAGGATTCACAGCATAGGCAAGAGTTGATTGATTATATTGAAGCTACTAGACCTGTAATTGAAAAATATAAAGGCTATTTTGATATAGCTTCTAATGTAGCTATATGGTCAGAAGAAAATATACCTATTATCGGTCATTTAATAGGTAATGTAGCTATCAGTGTTACTAATTATTTTTATCAACAGGAATTGCAAGAATTAGCGACTACAGAGGTAGCACAAAAATTTGCGGAGCTTCGTCAATCAGGTATAAATATCGAGATAGATATTTTTCAGAGAGCATTATCTAATTATGTTTTAAATGATGGTATAGATTTATCTTTGATTATGAATTTACAAGAAATTATCAATGAAAGATTAGAAGTTCATAATTTTTTAAAGTCTATAATTGAAAGTTCAGATTTAGAATATAATATCATTGATGATGGTAATATCATTCCTAAATTAGATACTAGAATTAATTTTAATAAATAAAAAAATCCTATCTTTAAGTGATTTCTTAGAGATAGGATTTTTTTGTTAAATCAATTTTTCAAAACGATATTTTGGGGAAACATCAGGGTATTTTTGGCGGTCAACTTCACTCATAAACATATCTAAAGGTCTAATATAATCTTTAAAATCACCATATAAAGCTTTATAAACTACGAATTGTTCATGAGTTTCTGTATGTGTAGCTACGGTAATAATCAAATATTTTTTATCTTCACCTTTGAAGTGAACCCATATTTCCCCTGATTTAGGTAAAGCTCTCATTATATTGTGTTCTCCTTTAAATTTTAATTATCAAATGAAATTACTAGCCATATGGCGGAGATGATATAAATCTGCATATAGATTTTCACCAGGACAAGCAGTGGCATTAAAATCACGATGACCAAATACTGTATTTTCATTTGGACTTAAACTATACATTTGACATAATAAACCAATCAATTTACTTGCAGAAGCAATTTGCATATCTGTAGGCATTTCATCATTAAAATTACCAGATAAACAAATACCAATACTACTATTATTATGTTGATAAGTATGTGCGCCAATATCTTCTAATGGTCTGCCTGTTTCAATTAAACCACTTTTGCGAATAAACATATGATAACCTATACCAGACCAACCATTTTGCAGGTGAATGCGATGGATATCTGCAGCTGTGATATCGTCATTTCCGCCAATAGCAGAATGATGAACTATGATTTGTGAAGTTCTAGGTCTAGTAGATAAAGAAGTAAAATTGAAATAATTTTCAACAATTGGTAAATCAGAAGCATATAATGTATAATCAGCTGCTTTAGCTACATTATTATTAATATTTGCTATAGAATTTAAAAAAGTGGAAATATTTGCTCCTGCAAGTAATGCTCCACCTAATTTTAATCCTTTAATTATAAAATCACGTCTATTCATATAATTTGTCCTTCCCTAAGTAGTGTATCTATAGTATAGCATCTTGAGTTAACTATAAGTCTAGTAGAAAATTTCTCCAATATAATATATTAATTGTATTGAAATGTATTTTCAAGTCTTTTAGAGAATATTTCTCAATTAATTGTAAAAAATAAAACTAAAAAGTATCTTATTTACTACACTTTGAAATTTGTAGTTGCTTATGATACAATAAAAATTAGTTTTTATAAAGCCTTGAAATATAAGGATTTATTTCTAATTTGGACTCATTTATAATTGATTATTTTTATGTTAAATTTTTAGGAGGAATTTTTTAATGGCACACCGTAAGACTAAACAACATACTGTAAATGTTGTAAAAGCTCAATTTTGTGCACCAGAAAACATATCATATTTGGATTTATTTGAAGGATTTAATGAATTATATACTATAAATATAGCTACTAATATAGATTTCTTAGCTAATCTTTTAGAATTATTCACTAAAGTAGAGATTATTTTTGGCAACCTTGCACTTGTACCATCTACTTTAGAAAATACATTCGCTATGCAAAGAAATACTTTGCAAGAATTATATAAAACAGAACATTATACTAATTTTAAAGAAAAATATGCTCAAGGTAATTTAAATATATATTTGGCAGATGCGCCATTATATCCTGAAAAATTATTTTGCTTAAAAAATACGCAAACAGGAGCAACTAGAGTAATTTTAGGCAGTAATAATCTTGACCAATTACCAGCTAATAGTGATCGCAATCAAGCTTTAGTTTATTTTGATGATGAAAATGCTTTCAATTATTATATGAACATATATAATGATTTCAAACAAAATAATAGCGAAATAGTAAATGAAAATGCATGGGAAATAACATATGAAGATACTCAAATGCTCGAAAATTTACCTATTTTGCATAAAGCTAAACAAGATAGCGAACATATCTATCCAGCAGTTAGCAAGACAACTATTGTAAAAACAGCAGAATATATCTCAGATATCGAGCGTTTAGCGAAGGATTTTGTAGATATTCCTAAGGCAGACCGCAAAGGACAGGCTAAAATCACAAACGATAAGATAGATACTATTAAACGTAAAACATTAGAAAATATTCAAGTTCGCCGTGCTAAATTTGAAAAATTTATGCCACAATTAGTTATTGAACCAGAACGCAATCGTGCTTTTTATAATGAACGTGAATTTAATTTCCGCCCTTATCGTGGTGATGTAAAACGTGATGCTGAAACTTATTTACAATATATGGAAGGATTTAACACAGCAGTACCAGCTAAAAATATTGAACCATTAAAATTTGAGTATTTTAAATTGATGTCATGGTGCTTTTTATCTCCATTTTTAGCACGTGTGCGTACTACAATTAGAGAAGCTACTGTAACTGATGAAGTATTTACATATCCGATAGTAGCTTTATTATGTGGTCAGTCAAATGCAGGAAAAACAATCTATGCTTCTTTATTAATGAAAATGATGACTGATTCTGCTTTGTATAAAGCTTTTGGTCAAAATAACTTCACGAAAACACGCATTGATTCACTTCTTTGTGATATAAAAGGTTTACCTATATTAATTGATGATATCACTCAAACTCAATTTACTAATAACAGTGGAAATATCATTAAACAAGAAGAACGCATCATTCGCGAAACTAAGCCAGAAAATTTAAATTATTATTCAGCTATTTTACTCACAGCTAATAAAGATTTAAATAGCTTAAAAAATGAGCTTACTAAACGTATGGTCGTTTTCCATGTAAACGCTAGCTGGAACAACGAATTTACACGTCAACAAAAGAGCCCATGCTCTGAATTAATTCAAAAAATGAGAAATAATTTCTATAGCGAATATCTAGCAAAAATCATTCCTCATATTAATTTGTATTTAAGTCAAATTAATGATTTAGGTTCTAGTAGCATAGATTTATATAATATAAGCTCTGAAGTAATAATATCTATCTTTAAAGAATGTGGCTTAGATATTCCAAGCTATATGAGAACTCTAACCATGAAAGATTATTTTGATAGTAGAGCTGTAAATGAAATCATGATTAAATTCTTCCAAAGACAATATCGTTTAAATCGTGATTTCTTTGAAGTTAACAAGAAAAATAATCAGTTGATCTTTGAAGATAAAAGCTTATCTTCTGTAGGTAAGATGACCCCTATGCGCATTGCTGAATCACTTCCACCTGAATTGGAAGCAGATGTAGTCGGCGATAAAGTGATCATGCGATTGGATAGTGCAACTAAATTCTTTAGCACAGAATTCAAAGAACAAGGTCTTTTAAATAAATTGTTTGGCAGATAAATTAATAACAAATTAATAAAAATGAAAAAGCACACATTTATTTGTGTGCCTTTTTTTTATCTTCATTTACATTTTCATTTAAATTAATGCCAGTAGTATAACGTTTATCCATTTTATTATAAATATGAGCATACTTACTAGTTATATTAACATTGCTATGACGCAAAACTTGCTTTACTATTTGTAAATCTTTTGTATCTTTATAAAGTAGAGTGCCACATGTATGGCGGAGCATATGACAGCTTATACCTTCTTTTTTTAATCCTGCTTTAGTCAGCCATTTATCTACATTATAACGAATACCTCGTCTATCCATTCTTTTTCCTTTTACTTGATTAGTCAAAGTTGTAAATACTGGCTCTCCAAATTCATCAATAAAGGCAAAATCAAATGGTCGTATTTTTAAATATGCTTGTAATAAAATTAAAACATCATCACGAGGATAAATAAAATCATTATGCCCTTTACCATGAATATATATTGTCTTCATCTCCCAATTTATATCATTGACAGACATGCGATGAACTTCCACTGTTCTTAATCCTTCTAATGCCATAAGCATAATGATGATTTTATCTCTTAAATATTCAATATGTTTTTCATCGTAATCAGGTATAATATTTAATAAATCTCGTAGTTGTTCTAATGTAAGAAATTTCATAGGAGAGATTTCACTTGCTTCATGTATTTTCACACCTACATCTTTAGCAGGACTATTTTCTATTAATTTTAATTTTACAGCAATATTATAGAATTGTTTTATCGCATTTAGCTTTACCTTAATACTACCTTTTTTCATATTCATTTTTATTAAAAAATCTCGATAATACATAAATTGATATTCTGTTATCTTTAATGGATGCACTTTATTTGTTAAACACCATTTTATATAACTATCAATAGCAGAACAATAACTTCTTAAAGTGTCTTCTGATGGTTCACCTTGAGAAAGATATCTTTTCAATAAAGTTTTATAATTCAATAATAAAGTATTTTCATTTATCTCTTCTTGTCGTAAATAATCTTTTACTAAAAAATCATTATCATCTATTTTTATTAAATTTGCCAAAAATCTCACTCCTATTTAAATATAATATAAAATTATTTATTATATACAAATTTACCTATTTAATATAAATAATAATAAATATTGATTTAAATTTATTTTTATTAAATATAAATTATTATTTTTATATAGCTATCTATTTTATATTTATAATTTATTAATTTTAAGTATTCATAAAAATTATTTATTATAATTATAGCTGTTTTAAGCGTTTTATTTTTCGTTTTAATATAAATGTATGTAAAAGAAAATAAAACCTCTTAAAATCGATTTTAAATAAAATTTTTATATATGATGAATTTATTTTTTCAAAAATAAGCTTTCCCTTTAAATTAACTTCCTATTTTTTATGAAATAGGAAGTTAATTTAATTATATCATCAATTTATATGATTAGTAAATAATAACAAATAAAATCCATCAACAATATATTTAATTTTCTGTATATTTCACTTTTAGTTTATTAATAATAATTATTCAATTAATATATTTATCTAAAACATAAAAATAATGTTTAAATAACAGTTATTAAAATTTAATTATTATTGATTTTGAATATATAATAAATTTATGTATTATATAGGATATACCTATATAAAAATAGAGGTAATATTTTATATAATAAACAAATATGATAAAATATTTACGAGGTGATTATTATGGCAAAACGCCCTAAAATAAAAATAACATTAATTGATAGAAAAGGACCTTGCGGTTGTCATCGCGGTCATAAAATAGGTGATAGCTTTGATTTTGATACACAACGTGGTGAATTATGCCCTATGGCGATGCATGTAGCATTTCCTTATATTGATATCTTAAGATATGGTGGTTCTATACCTAATCAACCAGAAGGCACAACTGTATTTTGTTGCCCAGATGTAGATACCATAAACGTCTTTAAAATAGAGAAGGAAGATATTTAATATATATATATTTTATTGAAATAAATATAATTACACTAAAAAATTCATAGTATATCAAGGAGATTTATTCATTTGGAAAGCATCGATAAAAATACTGTTATTATAAAAAAACAAGGTCGTAATAAAAAATCATCAAAAATAGTATCAAAAATAACAAAAATTAATTTAAATAAATTTCGTCAATTTGAAAATAAAGAATTTAATATTGCACCTTATTTAACTATATTAAGTGGTTTTAATGGAACAGGAAAATCAACATTATTGGCTATTTTAGCTAACAGTTGTGAATTAAAAAATTTTAAAACATTAAAAAACTCAACATTTAGAGCTGATATTTCAGATATATTAAAAGGCTCTATGGAATATGATCAAAGTGCTTCAAATGTATTTTCGATAGATTTTTTAGATGAACAAAACAGACCATTTACTGTTCCATTTAGAATATCCTGGCAAGATAATAAAACACGTTTTAGATTAATTCCCAAGCAACCTACACCTGACAAAAGTGAAAGTAAAGTTATATTTCCTGTTATCTATTTAGGCCTTAGTAGACTATATCCATTAGGAGAATGTACCTACAAAGAAAAAATTTCGTCTGAAAATCATATTGAAAAATATTTTAAAAATAATATTAAAGAAAGAAATTGGTTTTTTAATAAATATAAATATATTTTATCTATTGAAGATATTACAAATATTTCAGCATACAAACATCCTGATTTAAAGCAAAAATGTTATATAGGTATAAATGGAACTTCTTACGATGCTAAAACTAATTCAGCAGGATTAGATAATTTAGGACAAATATTATTACATTTAGCTTCTTTTAGACTATTAAGAAATGAATTTTTAAAAGAACAAAAAACTTGGTATGGAGGACTTTTTTTAATTGATGAATTAGATGCAACAATGCATCCAGCAGCACAGATCCGATTATTAAATGTATTATACGAAGAAGCTAAGTTATTAAATCTACAGATTGTATTTACAACTCATAGTTTATCTTTAATAAAAGAATTTTATAATAACAGAAAATATAAAAATAATAATGATAATATATTATATTACTTAACAAACAGAAATATTGATTTGGAAATTTTACAAAGTCCTAATTATGAACTAATTGAAAATGATATGTTAGTTACTGATCCAGCTACAATAAAAAATAAATCAATAGATGTATTAACCGAGGATGATGAAGCATTTTGGTTTGCTAAACAAATTATTCCTGATAGATTATTAGAAAAAATAAATTTAAAATCTGCTAATTTAGGTTGTGAATCATTAGTAAAATTAAATGAAGACACATATCCTGCTTTAAAAAAAATTTTATTACTTTTAGATGGAGATTATACTATAGATAATAAATATAAAAAAAGATTAAATTTATTATGTTTACCAGGTGGTAAATCACCTGAAGGTGTTTTATACGAATTTTTAAGAAAATTACCATCAGATCACTATATATTAAATAATGAAACAAATTTAAGTCAACGAACATTAAGTAGTTTTGGACCTTTTTCAGAGAAATATAATGATCAAAAAAAAGATCGTGAAAAATACAAAAAATGGTTTAAAGACAATAAGTCGGTTCTTGTTAGATTAGATATTATAAAATATTGGAAAAACGATAACTCTCTTTTATTAGAAAAATTTATTCAAGAACTTGAATATAAGATAAATATTTTAAGTAAAATAGATAATAAATAATTCTGGCCAAATAAAAAAATCTATGTTATTCTATGTAAAAGGAGGTGCATATATTATGCCTATAACTAAATCACCATTACGATATCCTGGTGGTAAAACACAAATGTCAAAGTTTGTAGAACACACAATTGAAATAAATAAATTAAATAATGTTATTTATTGTGAGCCATTTTCTGGTGGAGCTGGTGTGGCCATGGAATTGTTACTTACAAATAAAGTTAATTCTATAATATTAAATGATTTAGATATTGCTATTTACTCTTTTTGGTATGCACTCCTTAATGAAACAAAAAAGTTTATAAAAATCATACAAGAATTACCAATAAATCTAAATACATGGTATGAGCAAAAAAATATTTATAATAATTTAAAAGATAGTCATCAATATAAATTTGAATTGGCCATAGCAACTTTTTTTCTAAATAGAACAAATCGTTCTGGAATAATCACAGGCGGTCCAATTGGTGGATATGAACAAAATGGAAAATATAAAATAGATTGTAGATTTAATAAAACAAAGCTTATAAAAAAATTTGAAGAAATATCTAAACATGCTAATCATATTCAATTATATAATTTAGATGCCATAAGTTTGATTAATGACATTTTATTAAAAGAACTGTATAGCAATCTATTTATTTTTTTAGATCCACCATATTATAAACAAGGAAGAAATTTATATAAAAATTCTTTTAATCATGATAAACATATTGAGTTATCTAATACTATAAAAAAGCTAAATGAATATCATTGGATAACTACTTATGATAATAATAAAAATATTGAAGAAATATATAATGATATTCATATATTAAAATATACTTTACAGTATTCTGCTAATAAAAAAAGAAAAGAACAAGAAATCTTTTTCCATAATCCTAAAACAAAAGTAGAATCTTTTGATAAAGTTTTCTTTAATGATTAATAAAAAACCTTCTCTATTAATTAGAGAAGGTTTTTTTATTAATCTATTAGCTATTTTTTTTATTTGTTAATTCTTCATATTTTTTTATAAATGCTTTGTTATAAGCTCTTGCTTGAGTTAGTAAATCATCATAACTTTTTATACTAATTTCTCCAGTTTGACTCAATAAATTATATGCATATTGAACAGAAGTATCCATCTCTACTATATTAGATATTAATATAGCATGAACTTCTTTAGCTTCTTTAAAATGTTCTTTTACAAAAGATAAATATTCTGTTATTTGAAATAATTCTTTTTTAGAAATCTTTATTTTAGGACGTTTTAATTCAATAATATGAACTATTCCTGAATTATTAGAACATAAAAAATCTATTCTTTTATTAGATTCAGGTAAATCTTTTTCTGGAAACTTTTCTTTTAATATTTTACTATATGTTACTTCTCTTTCAAAACCAGTCATTTTAGGATCTAAAATCCATGGAAATTCTCCAAGGAACCTTTGCATAACTTTTGTTTCTGATACATTTTGATTAATATATTTTTCAAATTGATTAATAGTTTCTATTCTACCTTCAGCTACTTTTGCCATTTCTTTAGCTTCTATATATTGCCAATCAGTAAGTACTTTTATTGCCTTTTCATCTTCTAATGCATTTAAATCATCTAATTTAGCTGTAAAATCTTTAAAACTTTCAAAACTAAACATATCTCTTATATGTCCAAAATAAGTTTTTGTATCTTCTTCAGAAATACTATCGTTATTTAATATAGCATCTCCTAATTTTTTAGCTAAAGGTCTTTCTTGTGCTGTTAATTCTTTTAGCCATTCTTGATAACTAAAATTTATACTATTAACTATAAAGTTTTCTTTATCTGTTCTTCTAGCTTGACGCCATTTTTTTTGTGTTTCTCTAACTATTACATTTAAAAATCTTTTTATTGTTACTAAATCTTGATTATTATCTGAGTCCCAAGCAATACTTTTTCTATCTGTTGAAATTACATCTATTTCATCATCTTCATCAATAAAATCTACATTAAAATAACCTGACATATACTGGAAAAAATTATCATTTGCTCGTTCATCAAAACTACTATTTTCTTGGACTAATTTTCCTCTTGAAAAAAGAACGATTCCTCTTTTTTCTGATATTAAAGGTGTTTTACTAGTGTATATTTTCCCTTTAATATTTTTATTTGTGGCAAATACGAATAACTCATTATTCATTTTTTCCTTAAAGTCTTCAGGAAAACTCCATGAAAACTGTGCATTTTCTTCAAGATACTCTTCATTAGTTACGTTTATTGGAGATTCATTGTTTCTCTGAACACTTACATTAAAATCATTGCTGAATATAGTAAATCTTTTAGACAAATTATCTACTATATTCTTAGCATCAAAAGCACTACTTCTACGAATATTTTCTAATTTTATTTGTGTGCCACTTGCTTCATTTGTTTTCTCATCACAACATATAATTTGAGGTTTGTATCTTCCTTTTGTTTTTTTCATTTCATTATATTCCATACAAAACTCATTCTTTAAGTTATTTTTTATTGTTGTAATAGTAACTTTATTACCTATTCCAAAAACAGATAATTTGCCTAAACCTTTTTTCCCTAAAACATTACGACCCTTTTTTGTTGTTGATATATGAGTATCTTTTCGTCTATTTCTTCCAATTTTTAAAAAGTTATTATTTAACTCATTAAATGTCATTCCTAGACCATTATCTTTTACTATAATACTTTTAATATCTTCATCTTTTAAAATTATTTCTACATTAGTAGCATCTGCATCCCAAGCATTAGCCACTAGTTCTGCTATCATTGGTGGTATTGTAGAATATAATTTTACTCCTAAGTGATCGATAGTATTTAAATCAAATGATATTTCTAAAACTTTATTATCTAACATTAGAATTGCCTTCTTTCTAATATTTCTTTAATATTATTTGCTATAAACTCAGCTAATATAGGCGGAACAGCATTACCAATTTGTGTAAATGCTGCTGTTCTAGAATTTTCAAAATAATAGTTATCCGGAAAAGATTGTATTCTTGCAGCTTCTCTCACAGATATAGATCTATTTTGCTTTAAATCAGGATGAATATAATAATGTCCATCTTTTGCAATATGAGCAACCATAGTATGAGCTATTCCTTCATAATCTAAAACATTAAATCTATCTAAATATGTTTTACAATTTTTATGTGTTCGCAATTCTAAAGGTAATTCATTATATTTTAGTTTTTTTCTTTTATCATTCCAAGTTTGAACACATATTTTATATATTTTTAAATCTTGCTCATTATTCGGTCTACTATTGTGCCAAGTTAAAATATCCCAACCAAATTCTCTTAAATGTAAACTTTTTATACATTTATTTGGCTTTTTTATATATACTTTACCATTTTTACTTTCGCCAGCATTCAATGATGGCAAATCTTCCCATAAATCTTTTAATACAAAATTCTTTCTCTTACTTTGAAAATTTAATTCTATCATATTTAAATTTAAATCTTTTCTAATACCTCTAATAATTACTCTTTTTCTTTTTTGTAGAACACCTATATCACTTGCATCAACAATTGAGACATCCATCGTATATCCTAATCTATCTATTCTATAATTAATATCTTCTAAAATTTTTCCATTTTGTGCTGAAAAAATTCCCAATACATTTTCAAAAATAAACATCTTAGGACGATATTTTTCTAAGAATTTTATGTATTGTATATAAAGATAATTTCTAGCATCATTTTTCATTTTATCTGGTAAACGACCTCTTCCTGCTGTTGAATATGCTTGGCAAGGCGGTCCACCAATTATTAAATCTACTTGATTATTATCTGCATTTTTTAATAAATTATTAATCTTATTAAATATATCTTCTATTGTATTATCACTAATACATTCACAAATTACTTTATCTAAAATTTTATTAGGAATAAAACTATATAAAGTTTCTCTATCTATTTCTCCTAGTAAATATTTTTTATATTTATATAATTGATGATGTTCTCTCAAATAATAATATGCTTCTCTTGTTTTTAATGTTAAAGCAGCAGATGGATTCATCTCTACATGAGCAAGAATATTAAATCCAGCTCGTTTAAATCCTTCAGACAATCCTCCTGCTCCAGCAAACAAATCTATACACTGCATTAAATCACCTTCTTTTATATATTTTATAAAATTTATTCATTTTATATATTTTTTTATTATAGCATACCAGGTATTTTTTATAATTTCAACATTAATAATTGACATGATAAAATTTTTCTTACATACTAAAAATGTGTGTAATATAAGCATAGTTAAGGAGTTTAACTATGGCTAGAATTTATAAACAAAAAACCAAGACAAAAGGTTTTTCTTATTATTTCATTATAGAACTAGGAAAAGATAATACAGGTAAACGCAATCGTATAAAACGTGGAGGTTTTACTAGACGCAAAGATGCAGAAAAAGCTGCTTTAGAACTAGAAACTGCTGCTCTATCTGGCAAAGTAATCAAACAAAATACAAGCATAACACTACATTATTTTATGTGGAATGTTTGGTTAGAATATCATCGTGGTTTTGTAAAACAATCTACGGCATGGCATATAGAATCTATACTTCGTAGAATAGATTGCTTCTTTAGCAGTGATGTTAAGTTAGTAGATGTTACACCTCAAAAATGTCATTTATTTATAAAGCATATGTTTATTAAACAAAAATTAAGTAGACGAGTTGTTATAGAAACTTTTAATATTTTAAAAGCGGTGTTTACACATGCAATAAAAGTAGAAAAGATATTATCTGCTAATCCATGTGAAAATCTTAGTATCCCTAGATATTCTGCAAAAAAAAAGGAAGCTCAAATTTTAGTTGATGCTAATAAAATTCTTTATATCGAAAAAGATGATTTAGAAAAGTTTTTCATTCAAGCTAAATCTGATAAATACGCTTTCCCTTATTATACAATCAGCTTAATTATGCTCTATACAGGTATGCGTATAGGTGAAGTATTAGGACTTCAATGGGAAGATATTGATTTTGAAAATAATATTATTCATATCCGCCATGATTTATTCTGTCCTGGTGCATTAGATTGGGTATTACAAACACCTAAATCAAAATCTAGTATTAGAGATGTACTAATTTCAGATAAACTAGCTTTGATACTAAAATCGTATCGAAAACAATTCTTAGAATTTAAACTTCAATCACCAACATGGGATCAGCTACAATACAACTTTATCTTTTCATCTTTCAAGTATCCTGGTCAGCCGTTGGCTAGACAAAATGTTTACTGGTGGGTTACAAGAATTGCTAAAAAAATAAACGCTTTATACATTCATCCACATTTGTTCCGCCATACACATGTATCTTTGTTGGCTGAAGCTGGTGTACCTCTACCAGTAATCACTGAAAGACTAGGTCATGCAAGCACTAAAATAACAGAAGAAATTTATCTTCATATAACTAAAACAACTAAAGAAAACTATCTTCATAAATTCAATAGAATAGTAGAAAACTTATAATGGCACCAAAATGGCACTAAAATAAAAAAAGACATTGGCAATATTTACCAAAAAGCCTAATATATAGCCACTTTCAAGCTTTTATACAATAAATATTGTCAATGTCTTTAAATTTTATTTTTTCATCAGCTAACAAAGAACGGATTGCTTCTTTTCTTTGTAAAATTGCTTCTAATCGTTTATTCATTGTATTTTCCTTTCTGAATATCTTAAAAATGGGTACAAAAAAGCACCTTCTTAGGTGCTTAACTAATAAATTTATGTTATACTATTTTCGTTACTCAACTCCAATCTGGTAACAGAGAGGAGGTGCATATAATGAACTTCACTGATATTGTTGTGCTTATTATGGTAAATGTAATCTCTTACTTCATTTACAAATGGATAGATAAGCACTTTTTTGAGTAACTATCCTAACGCTCTAGCATTAGCGCAATAATGTAAAAACCCTTAGGAACTACCACTTCCTAAGGGTTTTGTGCATTATAATGAACTTCACTGTTTCTATAATTAGTATAGCATATCTTGTGATTTTTGCAATATAAAACACAAAACCCTTTTATAAATACGTCATAAGCAATAATCTTTTTCTAGGTCTATAAAATACTCTTTACTTCGTGCCTGCATAGATATTCCGTCATATGCTGAAAAATCTACAACCGCCACATCATAAATTTTATCAAAAACAATTATTGTACGTGTATAAATCTTATTTTCTTTGTCAACTTCAGTTCGTTCACTTTTTACAGTAAAAGCAAAACTCATCTTGTTTACATCACCACGTTTAATAAGTTTATATACATCTGTACCATTGTTAGTACCAATAATATCAGCACTAATTCTAAGACCTTTATCATTAGTATTCATAGTTAATGTAATTATTACTTGCCTTAACAAGTATCATTGCTACATCGCCATGATTATACTTAAATACAATATCGCTCATATCTACACCATTAAAAGCATTGCGGTCTATTACTTCCATATATTTCCAACCGCTTCACTCACTTTCCCATATTAATGCCCTTTAATTAAAAACTGCTGCATATCCTTCTACAAGTTGCTTATTTTTATCATTATTATTAGCTGACTCTAGTAGTGCCATTCTTAATTTGCATGTTACAAAGAAGTAGAAAAATTAAATATAAAAGTATATTTTGCAGATTCTTATGCAGCATGGCAAAGAGGTAGCAACGAAAATTCAAGATGATTTAATAGAAAAATTAATATTATTAAATAGTAGACCAAAAAGAATTGTCGCACTTGGATTGACAATTCATTATTAATAAAAAGTATAGTCATCTAACTTAATTATATATTGACAAAATAATATTTATCCCTATATAATTAAACTAGATAAATATAAAAATATAATAGTAACAAACTACATTAATCCCTAAAATACTTGCTTCTACTGACCACTTTTGTAGAAGCTTTATTTTTTATCTAAATAAAAAAAGATAGACAGAAAATCTTCTGTCTATCTTTTCTCTTTATTGAGGGATTTATTTTTTATTGATATATTCAATAATTACATCTGCAATATCTTCAAGGGATTTATGGCTAGTATTAACACTTAAATCATAATTTTTAGGATTTCCCCATTCTTTGCCTGTATAATAAGCATAATACTCAGCTCTTTTAGCATCTTCTTGATTTAATTCAATAACAGATTTTCCATCATATACTGTTCTACCGCGTTCTTCACGATATTCATCATTTGCACAAACAAATACAGAACATACATTTTCATTGCCTTGTAAAACAGCATCTGCACATCTACCAAGAATAATGCAATTACCATCTTTAGCTAAACGGCGGATAATTTCAGATTCTTGTTCAAACATTTTATGGTTCATTGGTTTAGCACCGCTCATACCAAAAATGTAAAATGGCATGAATTTAAGAGAAAGTGGTGGCACATTATCTTCAAATTCTTTTAATTGACTTTCACTCATGCCACTAATACCTAATTGAGCAGCAGCCATATGCACGATTTGTCTATCATATAATTTATAACCTAATTTTTCAGCTAAAATATTTGCGAGTTCACGACCGCCACTACCATATTGACGACTAATTGCTATAACTGTATTTTTCAAAATAAAAACCCCTTTTCCGTTAATTTTAATTTTTCTACTGCTATTTTTTATTAATCTTTTACATTTCTAAATGCTAATGAATAAATAAGCACGATAACAAAACATGCTATTGGAAAATAATATGCTGTTCTAATAGATGCTTCTTCTATTGAAAAACCACTAATTAAGAATGTTAATGCTCCCGTATCAACAAGCCAACCCATAACGGGTGGCACTACAGCTCCACCTAAGATTGCCATGATAAGACCAGCTGCACCAAATTTTACTTCAGGACCTAAATTACGTAACGCAATACCATAAATAGTTGGAAACATCAAGCTCATACAACCAGAAATTGCAATCAAACACCATATAGAGGCAGATGCTGGTAAATAAATTGTACCAAAACAACATAATATGCCAGCAATTGCAAATACTGCCATCATTTTAGCTGGTACAAAATACTTCATCAAGTACACACAAACATAACGAAAAATGATAAATAATACCATTGAAATAATAAAATAATCTACCACTTCATGTTCTACAATATGTTCTGTAGTCATAATGTATTTAATAGTCCAAGTCCAAACAGCAACTTGTACTCCTACATAGAAAAATTGAGTAATTACACCACAATAATAACGAGGTTTGCTAAATAACTTTTTAAAAGCTTCTGGTACTGTCATCGCTGTACGAGCATCTTTTTCATTAAGTTTACTTTTAAAGAAAATTAACCACAAAATTATTGCTACAAAAATCAAACCAATATATGGCACACAAATCCAAAACAATTCTGTATGTCTAATAGCTGCAAGTTCATCAGCTGGCATAGCCATTCTTGCTTCTAAATCAGCTGGATTTAAATTAGCTAAAATTAAATATTTGGCTAAAAACAATCCAGCAATAGAACCTACTGGGTTAAATGCTTGAGCAAAGTTTAAACGACGTACACTTGTTTCTTGTGCTCCTAATGAAAGTACAAATGGATTACATGTTGTTTCTAAAACAGATAAACCACATGCTAGAACGAAAATAGAAACAAGGAATAAATTATAATTCTGTAAAAGTGCTGCCGGTACATATCCAAAAGCACCTATCATATAAAAACCTAATCCTACTAATACCCCTACACGGTACGAATATTTTTTGATGATAAACGCTGCTGGCATAGCTAAAACAGCATATGCACCATAAAATGCCACTTGTACCAAAGAAGAATCTACTGCTTTAATCATAAAAATTTTAGCAAAAGCCGGTACTAACGTATCATTCATGTTATTAAGCAGTCCCCAAAGAGCAAAACAAAATACTAAAAGAAAAAAATACAATTTATATTCTTTTGCAACAATCGGTATATTATTATTCACTTTATTATCCATAGCAAAAATCCTCTCAAATAAAAATCATATGTTTCAATCTATAACAACACCTTTTTGCAACATAACATTTGCATAAAGAGCAGATTCACTTGTAGCTATAATTGCATAAGCTTTTTTAGCTTCTTCGTAGAAAGCAAATCTTTCAATATTGCCGATAGCATTTGCTCCACGTTCATCATGTTTAGCTACGATTTCTTTATAAGTATCCCAAATAGGAGTTTCTACTGTATCACCAGGCATTACTTCCATAAGATTAACAGGTTTATCAACATAAATATCTAATGGGAAAACTTTTAAAATTGCATCTAATAATTCAGGAACACCATGTCCATCACATCTGATTACTATTGCATTTTTACCCATGGACTCTGCTGGGAAATTTCCATCAGCGATAACAATTCTATCGCTATGACCCATTTCACAAAGTACTTTTAATAATTCAGGTGATAATATTTTAGGAATATTTTTTAACATAATAGACTCTCCTTAACATTTTTATATATTTCGTTCCAATTTTCATCTTTTTGAGGTTCATAAACAGTAACATTTTCAGAATTAGCAATTATCTTGCGTGCTTCTTTAATATCTTTTATTTCACCTAACGCCATTAACTGTAGCGCAATATTTCCCATTACTGTAGCTTCTACAGGGCCTGCCACTACTTTTCTACCACAAACATCAGCTGTTAATTGACATAATAATTTACTTTGAATACCGCCACCAATGATGTTTAATGTATCATATTTTTTGCCAGTAGCTATTTCAATCTGTTCTAAAGCAAATCTGTATTTAACAGCTAAACTCTGATCGATACAACGAACAATTTCTGCTTCATTTTGAGGAACATATTGACCTGTGCGTTTGCAATATTCTTGAATTCGTTTTGGAATATTACCTGCTGGAATAAATTCTTCACTATCTGTATCAATAAAGGAATTTATCATGCCTACTTTACTAGCCATCTGTTCGAGTTCACCGAAGCCATATTCCTTACCTTCTCTAATCCATTGACGACGACTTTCTTGAATGAGCCATAATCCGATGATATTTTTTAAGAAGGAAGTTTTATTATCTGCTCCGCCTTCATTAGTAATATTCAAACTTGCGGAAGTTTCGTTGATTATAGGTGTTTTTAATTCTGTTCCTAATAAGGACCATGTACCACAAGATAAGAATATGAAGTCATCTTCTTGAGTTGGTACTGCTACCATAGCTGATTGAGTATCATGTCCTGCTACAGCAATTACATCTATTTCATTTATTCCTAATTCTTCACTGATTTGTTTGCTCAACTTACCAATTTTTGTTCCTGGTTGAACAATTTTAGTGAATATATTTTTCGGTAAATCCAAATTTTCAATAATTTCTGAAGACCAAGTTTTGTTTTTAGCATCTAATAATTGAGTTGTGGATGCTATTGTATATTCCGTACATTTTTCATTAGATAAGAAATAATTTAATAAATCCGGCATTAATAATAAAGTTTCAGCTTTTTGCAATAATTCAGGTTGATTTTCTTTCAATGCCATCAATTGGAAAAGAGTATTTAATTCCATAAACTGGTTGCCTGTAATGCTATAAACAGTATCTTTATCCAATTTAGCAAAAACTTTTTCCATCATACCTTTTGTTCTAGCATCTCTATAATGAACAGGATTTTCTAAAAGTTTGCCATCTTTATTTAAAAGACCAAAATCCACGCCCCATGTATCTATACCTAGGCTTTTTATTTCACCTTCTTGTTTTGCTTTAATCAAACCAATCTTTATATCATGAAATAATCTTAATACGTCCCAGTACATAGTATCTAATAAAATCACAGGATCATTTGTGAAGCGATGAATTTCTTTCAAAGAAATTTTTTCACCATCAAAACTACCAATGATAGCTCTACCACTAGAAGCTCCAAAATCTAAGGCTAAAACCTTAACATCTTTTTTCATGTTTTCACTCCTCACTGTTAACTTTTAACCTTATTATATCAACACCTAAGTATTAAATCTTGTTATATTATCACTAAAAATAGAACAATATTCACTTTTAATAAATAATTTGAAAATTTTATATAAAATCATAAAACAAAATAAACTAACAAAATCATAAATATAAACAACAAATATATATATCTTTAGTTTTAATTTAAATAAAAAAACAGCCCAATAATATATTGGGCTGTTCGTAAATAATTAGTCTTCTTTATAATGTTTATAACCTGGGTGTCTGCCTTTTACGCCATAGTAGCTGCGTAAGTTGATGAGTTTATCAATATTTTCACGAGAAATTTCTTTTGGTCCACCTAAAAGATAAGCATTTAAGTTGATTTTAGCAAATAATTCTAATGTTTCCATTTTGTAATAAGCTTCCACCAAATTAGAACCAACAGTCAATGCACCGTGATTTTCTAATAATACAGCATCATGTTCTTGAATGTAAGGTGCAATAGCTTCAGGTACCTCGTAAGTAGAAGGTGTTCCATAAGGGGTGATAGGAATAGAACCTAATGCTACTACTGTTTCGATCATATCATATCTATCTAAAGGTACATGAGCTACAGCAAAGCCAGTAGCTGTTGGGGGATGTGCATGAAGCACTGCACCTACATCTTCACGGTCAGCATAGCAACGTAAATGCATTTTGATTTCAGAAGATGGTCTATATCCTTCATTTGCTTCTAAAATTTCGCCTTCTGCATTAATACGTACTAATTTTTCAGGAGTGATGAAACTTTTGCTAATTCCTGTTGGTGTAGCAAGGAAAGTACCATCATCTAATTTTACTGTTATATTACCATCATTAGCAGCAACCCAACCTAATTGCCACATTTTATGACAAATATCGCATATCTGTTCTTTTATTTCTTCGTAAGCCATAATAATAAGCTCCTCCAATTAATCTATATTATATTCTAATTATTTATATAAAGGACCATAGTTTTTGCAAGCTCTATAGTCTTGACCTTCTTTATCCATACCAAAAGCATTCCAAGCAGCAGGACGGAAGATTTTATCTTCAGGAACGTTATGCATGCATACAGGAATTCTGAGCATAGAGCATAATGTAATGAGGTCTGCACCGATATGACCATAGCTGATAGCACCGTGATTTGCACCCCAGTTATTCATTACATCATAAGCAGATTTGAATGCACCTTCACCCGTTAAACGTGGAGCAAACCAAGTGCAAGGCCAAGTGTAGTCAGTACGTTTCCAGAGTTTATCAGATACTTCATCTGGTAATTTTACAGTCCAACCTTCTGCAATCTGTAATACAGGGCCTAAGCCTTTTACAAGATTTAGACGAACCATAGTTACAGGCATTTCGCTATTTGTTAAGAAACGGGAGCTAAATCCGCCACCTCTGAAGTAACCATTATCAGCAGGGCACCATTCAGTTGCATCGAGGCAAGCTTTTTGGTCTTTTTCAGTCATTTCCCAGAATGGTTTAATTACGCCATTACCATTTTCATCTTTTGCTTCACCACAAGCATCGATACAAGCAGCACCGGAGTTGATTAAGTGAATAAATCCTTTGGATTCTTTAGCAACGCCTTCTAATTCATAACCAGTAGCCTGTTTAACTGCTTCAGGGCTCCAGTATGTTCTAACGTCAGCGAAGATTTGTGCAGTATTTGTTAATAATTTACCAAAGAGCATACCTACGCCGTTTAATGTATCATTTTCTGTAGCAAGTACATATGGTTCTCTTGCACCATTCCAGTCGAAGGAAGAGTTCATCATTGCTTCTGGGAAGTCGCAGTTTGGATAGAAGTCTGTCCATTGTCTTTGACCTTGGAAACCACCAGCGATTGCATTATGACCTAATTGTTCTTCTTCGCAACCTTCTGGTAAGTTTTTGTTACCATTGTAAAGGTCTTTAATGATACACATCATTTTTACAACAAATTCCCAAGCTTCTTCTTTTTCAGCGTCAGTTTTACGACAGAAATCTGGGTTTTTATCGAAACCTTGTTTGCAGTTTTCTTTAGTCCATTTTAAAGCTTTTTCAAATTCTGCATGGTCATAAATACCTTCTGTCATACGACGGATAATTTCAACTTCGTCTACAGATTCAACTCTCATGCCGAGGTATTCTTCAAAGAATTCTGGGCTGATGATGGAGCCTGCAATACCCATTGTAATGGAACCAATCTGTAAGTAGGATTTACCTCTCATTGTAGCAACAGCTACAGCTGCACGACCAAATCTTAAAAGTTTTTCTTGAACATCTTCTGGGATATCTGTAGCATCTGCATTTTGAACATCATGTCCATAAATACCGAAAGCTGGAAGACCTTTTTGTGCATGGCTTGCAAGTACGGAAGCAAGATATACAGCGCCAGGACGTTCAGTACCATTGAAGCCCCAAACACCTTTGATTGTTTTTGGATCCATATCCATTGTTTCAGAACCATAGCACCAGCAAGGAGTTACTGTTAAAGTAATATCTACGCCTTCTTTTTTGAATTTTTCTGCACAAGCAGCAGCTTCAGGTACACGACCGATTGTTGTATCAGCGATAACTACTTTTACAGGTTCACCGTTAGAATATTTGAGGTTTTCTGTAAATAATTTAGCAGCAGCTTTTGCCATGCCCATAGTTTGTTCTTCTAAAGATTCTCTAACTTTTAAAACGCCTCTACGTCCGTCAATTGTAGGGCGGATACCAATTACAGGATAATCTCCAATTAATCTGTTTGTTGCCATTGTAAAATTCCTCCTAAGAAATCTTTTTTATTTTGTATATGTCTTTTTGTTTGTTATTCACTTGATGATTAAATTATAGCAACTAAATATTAATAATGCTTGTTATATTATCACTAAAAATATAATAATATTCACTTTTTAAAAATTATATGAAACTTTACATTTTTAGAAATATAAGTATAATAGTAATATAAAATCTTATTTATTAGGAGAATAGTTATGAAACATGATAGTTATAATGAACAAAGAGAACGTGGTAATTTTTCATTTCCTGTAGAATATCATTATGTAACTAATCATCATCCACGCTATAACATGCCATATCATTGGCATATTCAATATGAGATTATTCGTGTATTAGAAGGAAAAATTGTAATTTCTATAGATGAAAATGAATATACAGCTAGTGCCGGAGATATAATTTTTATCACAGATGGTTGTGTTCATGGAGGAAAAGCTTTTTTAGAAAATACTATATATGAATGTATGGTATTTGATAAGAAATTATTTGAAACAAACGTAGGCGATAAAAATATTCTTCAAAAATTTTTTGAACATCATTTAATTATCAATAGTTATTTTAATAATGAATATACCGATATTCACCGCACCATATGGACTATATTTGATGCATTGAAGACAAAATCCAGTGGATATGAATTTATCGTACTTGGCTGTTTATTTAATTTCTTTGGTTTAGTTTTAAAACACAATCTCTATACGAAATCTTTTACAAATTTTATAAGTAGTAATCAGAAAAACATTCATAAATTGAAAAAGGCATTTCATCTTATTGAAACTTCATATAGTCAACCATTAACTTTAGAAGATTTAGCTAATACTTCTGGATTATCACCGAAGTATTTTTGCCGATTTTTCCAAAGTATGACTAATAAAACACCTATTGCCTATTTAAATTATTATCGAATTGAATGTGCTTGCAGTAAATTAATCAGTGATAAAGACCAATCCATCACTGATATAGCTTATAGTTGTGGATTTAATGATTTATCTTACTTTATAAAAACATTCCGTAAATACAAAAATACAACACCAAATAAATACATCAAATCTTATTTTGAATTAACCAATAAATAGAAAAAGCTCTTATTAACCTTATAATCAAAGTTAATAAGAGCTTTTTTATTTAATAAAATCATTATTATTCGCTAACAGTTTCTGTTCTTTTATTATCTTGAAAAGAATTTTTCAATGGCTGTAAAGGGCTAATAGTAGAAATAGCATGTTTATAAACCATCATCTGTTTTCCAGCAGAATCCAAAATAACTGTGAAATTATCAAAACCTTTTACATTTCCACGTAATTGGAAGCCATTTGTTAAATGGATAATAACTCCTACATTTTCTTTTCTCACTTGATTTAAAAAAACATCTTGTAAATTTATTGTTTTGTTTGGCATCTTAAGGGTCCTCCAATTAAAATATAATTCTTTTCTTAACTAATTTAATTAGTTTATTTATAGTGCTTTTATTATCTCAATAATAAAATTATATGTCAATTATTATAAGATATTAAAATGTGCCTTACAGTCATTCAATACAGTAGCTAACAATTCATCTTCGCTCAAATGTTCTACATCATACCAAGAAATATATGGCATTTTCTTATACCATGTAAACTGTCGTTTAGCAAAATGACGAGTAGCTTTTTTCATTTCATAAACAGCAGTATCTAAATCAATATCTCCATTTAAATAACTAGCGATTTCTCGATAACCAATTCCTTTCATGGATTGCCAATCAATTTTAGCTCCATTTTGTAGTAGAGAATTTACTTCATCTACAAATCCACAGTCTATCATTATATCAACGCGTTGATTAATTCTATCATATAAATTTTGACGACTGCGGTTCAAACCTACAATATAGGCATCATAAATTAATTCACCAGTCAATTCATAATGATTTTTTTGTGAAATCTGCTCTTTACCTAAATGATATACCTCTAAAGCACGAATAATGCGATTGAAATTATTAACATGCAATCTTTGAGCCGTCTGTGGGTCTACTTCTTGTAACATTTTATAAACATATTCTTTGCCATGTTCGCTTGCTAGTTTTTCTAAATGCTTCCTATATTCAACGTCGCCAGAAGTTTCGTTAAAAATATAGCCTTCAAGCAAGGATTTTACATATAAGCCTGTACCGCCAGCTAAAATAGGAATTTTTCCTTCATTATTTATCTGTTCAATTAAAGGTTTAACCTTATCATGAAAATCACTTACATTAAAATTTTCCCAAGGCTCTAAAATATCAATGATATGATGTTTTATTCCCTTCATTTCTTCTAATGTAGGTTTAGCTGTACCTATATCAAAACCCTTATATACTAACATACTATCGCCAGAGATTATTTCTGTGGATAACTTTTGAGCTAAAGCTATGCTAAGATTTGTTTTACCTACAGCAGTTGGCCCTAAAATAACGATTAATTTTAATTTTTCCATCTTATTTTACTAAATCCAAAGATGAACCAACAGGCACGATATCTACGCTAGCATGTGAAATACTTTCTGCATATGATTTAAAAGCTTCAGGATTTTCAGCAATAACTGGCCATGTATTATAGTGAACAGGAATAGCATGTTTTGCATTCAATAATTGAACAGCTTTAGCTGCATCTTTAGCGTCCATAGTATAATTACTGCCAATTGGTAAAATAGCATAATCAATTTGTTGTTTTTTGCCGATAAGAGCCATATCGCTAAATAAAGCTGTATCACCAGCAAAATAAACTACAGTATCATCATTGAATTTAATTACAAAACCGCAAGGTATTCCACCTTCTACGCCTGCACTGTGCAATGCAGGCACCATAGTTACTATACCAAATGGGAAAGTAAAAGAACCACCTAAATTCATACCATGAACATTTGCATAATCACTTGGTAATTTTGTCAAAACTTCTGGAGTAGAAATAACTTTTGCACCTGTTTTTTGTGCAATCTGTGTAGCATCTCCATAATGATCTCCATGAGCATGAGTCAATAAAATATAATCACATTCTACTTCATCAGCAGAAATACTTGCTACTGGGTTTCCTGTCAAAAATGGATCAAATAATAATTTTTCATTATCTGTTTCAAGCAAGAAACAAGCATGTCCATAATATTTAAATTTAATCATTTAAAATCACCTTCCCTGAATTTATTCATCAAAATGTAATAATTCTTTTCGTTTTCTAGCATTAGTCAACATTTCTTCAGCATTTTCAAGCGAAGCTTGTGTTAAATCTATGCCTGATGACATTCTAGCAATTTCAGCAAGTTTAGCATCATAATTAATTTCATCAATAGTAGTAAAGGTTTTATTATTTTTAGTCTCTTTACTGATATAAAAATGAGCATCTGCCATCGCTGCAATCTGTGGTAAATGGGTGATACATATAACTTGTCTATATAGGGCAATGCGAGCAATTTTTTCAGCCATCATTTGAGCTGTTTTTCCGCCAACACCTGTATCCACCTCATCAAATACCATCAAATCAATATCATCTTTTTTTGCGGTAATAGTTTTTAAAGCTAAAGCAATACGAGACAATTCCCCACCTGAAACAATTTTAGCTAAGGATTTTAAATCTTCGCCTAAATTAGCAGAAAATAAAATTTCCACATCATCTGCTCCATTTTCAGTGAAATCATCATTCAAGGTTAAATTTATGACGAGTTTCGCATCAGCCATAGATAAAGAAGCTAATTCTTTCATGATTGCCATTTCTAAAGCTTTGGCACTTTTTTGACGTAATTCATGCAAAATTAAGGCTTCTTGGGATACATCTTTTGCTAATAAAGATAATTCCTGTTCTAGTTTGGCAAGATTATCATCATAATTTTCAATATAGGTCAATTCCTCTTTTGCTTTAGCTAAATAATTCAATATTTCCTCAATAGTATTGCCATATTTTCTTTTCAGCTTGTCGATATCATTCAATCGAGATTGCATCATATCTAACTTTTGAGGATTATAATCTATACTTTCACCATAATTGCGGATTTCATCTGCACTATCTTGTATTTGGAAATAAGCTTCATCTAATATTTGATGAACTTTAGCCATATTTTCATCATATTGAGCTAAGTTTTCTAAATCCTTGCGCACTTGACTCAATGAACTTAAAATAGCAAATTTACCATTTTCACCTTCATAAAGCAATTTATATGCATCTTGTGTCAATAATGATATCTTCTCTGCATTAGCTAAGACTTTTATTTCAGACTCTAATTTTTCATCTTCACCTAAAGTCAATTTAGCATTTTCAATCTCGTTGATTTGCCATTTCAGCATATCTAATCGTTGAGCCATTTCTTGTGTATTTATTTTACTATCAGCTAATTTTTGTTTTATTTGTAACCACTGATAATATTTTTCTAAATACGCTTCTTTTTGCTTTTGAATAGCATCGCCATCATACATATCAATAAGTGATAATTGCTTTATAGGTTTTAGTAATGCCTGATTAGCATGTTGACCATGTATATCTACTAATAACTCACCTAGTTGGCGTAAAATAGCCATTGTCGTATGACAATTATTAATCTGTACGCTATTTTTACCATTTATATTTATCTGTCTAGTTATGATTAAATCATCATCTTCAACTAAGATATTATATTTAGTTAAAAAATCTTTAACTAAATTATTATCCAAAGTAAAAACAGCTTCTACTCGCATAAATTCACAACCACTGCGAATAGCATCAATATTTGTTCTTCGTCCAATAACCATACCTAAGGCGCCTAATAAAATAGATTTACCAGCACCTGTTTCACCAGTAAGTATATTAAGACCTTTATCAAAATCTATTTGTACATGCTCAATCAAAGCAAAATTCCAAATTGATAGTGTTTTTAACATGAATATCCCCCGAATTAATTAAGCATATCCTGTAATCTTTTCATTATATCTTCTACAGCAGATATAGGTTTTACTACTATAAAAATATTATCATCACCTGCTACTGTACCTATGATTTCAGGCCATTTAGCATAATCTAAAGTAGAAGCTACTGCATTAGCTGCACCAGGAAGAGTTTTTACTACAATGATATTTTCACTGAAGTTCAAACCAACTACAGAATCTCTAAATAAATTTAATAAACGATTTTTAGAATACATCAATTCCTTATCTGTAGGATAAGCATAACGATATCTTCCATCACCTGTAGGAACTTTTATTAGCATTAACTCTTTAATATCACGAGAAACAGTAGCTTGTGTTACTACTATATGTTGTTCTCTTAGAGCATTTGCTAATTCTTCTTGTGTTTCAATAACGGAGTGTTCAATAATTTCCTTAATTCTTGCATGGCGTGTAGCTTTCATGCATATTCACCAACTTTCTCAATCCAACATAATGCTGGAGCATTAAAATTATGATTTATCATTTTATACCAACCTACTGTAAAAGATTTTTTAGGTAAATCCTTTACAAATAGTTTTATAGACTGATACTCTTTTAAACCTTCTTCATGACCTGGATACATAACAATTGCAACATAACCATTTATATTTAAATTGTTTAATATTTTATCTATGGTCTTTAATGTTGTATCGTCTTTTGTCGTGAATTTATGATCTCCACCTGGTAAATATCCCAGATTAAAGATAGCTATATCTACTTTTGTCTGTATATAGTTATCAATATTTTCATGTGAATCATGAATAAATGATATATTTTCTAGTGGTAAATTTATATTATCTTTATTTTTTATCAATAAAGCTTTTGTATTTTCTATAGCTTCTTTTTGGATATCGAATGCATATATCTGAGCATTATTTAAGGCATTTTGAGCTAGAAACAGTGTATCATTGCCATTTCCAGCTGTAGCATCAACTATTATTTTTGCTTCATTTAATCTATCTTTTAATAAGCAATGTGCTAACTGAATTGAGTTACTGAGCTTTTGCATGGAAAATTCCTCTTTTATTATAATTTAAAATAAAAATCTATCTATTATAAACAGAGTTTATTCATAAATGTTTGATAGAAATTTTTATCTTCAAATCTAACTATCTGTGCTGGAAAATTCGCTTTTTCAATTATAATTTCATCATCTGGCTCAATATCAACGCCTTCTTGCCCATCTAATGTTAAATTTACGCTTCTCTTTGTCATGCTAATGATATTGATGATATTCAAAGCGACTTTTTCACTTTCATCAATAACCATAGGGCGAATGAAGCAAGAATGTGGGCATATTGGTGTCAATATAATTCCTTTTACTTTAGGATTTACAATTGGCCCGCCAGCAGATAAAGAATATGCTGTTGAACCTGTAGGAGTCGATATTATCAATCCATCAGCTTTATAATTTGTTACCATATAATCATTGATAGCTACACCAAAATGTAGCATACGTGATACACCGCATTTACTTACAACTACATCATTTACAGCACTGCCAATATAGTTTATTTTTCCTTGTCTTTTTATATATGCAGACAACATTAATCGCTCTTCTATTTTATATTGTCTATTGATGATTTTTGTCAGTTTGGCTTCAATTTCTCCTGGTTCAATATCTGCTAAAAATCCTAAATGTCCAATATTAATACCACATACAGGTATACCATTTTTAGCCAGTCTTCTACAAAGACCTAATAAAGTACCATCTCCACCGATGCTAATCGCCATATCAATATATTCTTTTTCAATGTTTTGATTGATTAATTCTTCATGATAGAAAAATTTACCTTCTTTTGGCGGTAATAATAATTCAATATTATATTGATTAGCAAATTTTATTACTCTTTCTAAAATCTCCCCAGCTCCTGATTTAGTTACATTAGGATAAATAGCTATTCTCATTAAATATTGTCCCCCTATTTATCTAATTGTGCATGTGCTTTTTGTACAATATCTTTTATCAAATTGTCATCAATATTACTTTGATGTTGTTTATCTAAATCTAATAAAATTAAATATTCAATATTTCCTTCTGGCCCTTTTACTGGAGAATATGTCAATTCTCTAGGTACAAATTCTAATTGTGTACTTAAATCTACGATTTTTTTGATTACTTCTTCATGTACACTAGCTTCACGAACTACGCCTTTTTTACCTACTTTATCTTTTCCTGCTTCAAATTGAGGTTTTATCAAAGCAACTATTTTACCATCATCGCTAAGTAAAGTTTTAGCTACAGGTAAAACTTTATCTAAAGAGATAAAAGCTACGTCAATAGAAGCAAAGTTTATAGGTTCACCTATATCTTCTGGTGTAACATAGCGAATGTTTGTTCTTTCCATATTCACTACACGTTCATCTGTACGCAATGACCATGCTAATTGTCCATAGCCTACATCTATAGCAAAAACTTTTTTTGCTCCATTTTGTAAAGAACAATCTGTAAAACCACCAGTTGAAGCACCAATATCTGCTACAACTAAATCTGTTAAATCTAATTTAAATTCTTTGATGGCTTTCGCTAATTTTAAACCTCCACGGCTTACATATCCTATGCTATCACCTAAAACACGGATAACAGCATCTTCTTTTACCATAGTTCCTGGTTTATCTATTTTTTGACCATTAACTAATACTAAGCCTGCCATTATAGTTGTTTTTGCACGTTCTCGACTAGATACTAAATTTTGTTCTGTTAACATCACATCTAAACGTTTTTTTGCCATTAACTTCACACCTATTTCTATTCTTCAAAATCTTTTATTGTTTGTATTATATCTTCACTTGTTAATTTACATTCTTTCAATAATTCATTGCGTGTACCTTGCTCTATAAATTCATCTGGTATACCCATGCGAATTACTGGTTTATATATTTTATTTTGATTTAATAATTCTAAAATAGCACTGCCAAAACCGCCAGCTAAAATACCTTCTTCAATCGTTACTACGTATTTTACTTTTTTAGCTATATTTAAAATTAATTCTTCATCTAATGGTTTTATAAAGCGAGCATTAATAACGCTACAATTTATATTTTCTAATGATAATTTTTCACTAGCTACCATAGCTTCTTTTACCATTGAACCAACAGCGATTATTGCTACTGTAGCATTTTCCTTATCTTGTAAAATTTCGCCTTTGCCTAAAGGTAAAATCTCTACATCTTCTTCAATTGGAACACCACAAGCGTTTCCTCGCGGATAACGTATGCTACATGGACAATTATATTCCACTGCACTAAATACCATTTGACGAAGTTCATTTTCATCTTTTGGTGCCATAACTACCATATTTGGTATTTGACGCATATATGCTATATCGAATACACCATGATGAGTTGGGCCATCTTCACCAACAAGCCCTGCTCTATCTAAACAAAATACTACTGGTAATTTTTGTAAACATATATCATGGATAACCTGATCATAAGCACGTTGAGCAAAAGTTGAATATAATGCTACAAATGGTCGTTTACCGATACAAGCTTGACCGCCAGCAAATGTTACAGCATGTTCTTCTGCGATACCTACATCAAAAAATCTCTTAGGGTAAACATCAGCAAATTTTTGTAAACCCGTGCCTGATGGCATAGCTGCTGTAATCGCTGTTATATTTTTATTTTTGGCGGCTAAATCTATCAATGCTCTACTAAAAACAGCAGTATACGTAGGTACAATGCTATTAGAAGCTATAGGCAGTCCTGTCAATACATCAAATTTACCAATACCATGGAATTTAGATGGATTATTTTCTGCTGGTAAATATCCATGACCTTTTTTAGTCTGTACATGAATGAGTACTGGGCCATCAATATTTGCTTTAACTTTTTCAAAAACATTTATCAAATCAGTTAAACTATGACCATTTAATGCTCCAATATAATTAAAGCCTAAAGCTTCAAAAATACCACCAGGAACAATGGCATTTTTTACACCATCTTTTACATAATTAGCTGTTTTTAAAACAGAACCACCTATTTTCGGTATATTACCCAAAATACGCTGAATATCTTTTTTGGCACGTTTATACTTTTCATCAATGCGAATAAGTGATAAATACTCTGATAACGCACCTACATTTTGTGAAATAGACATCTCATTATCATTTAAAATGACTATTAGTTTACGCTTAGACATTCCTGCATTATTCAAGCCCTCAAAAGCTTCGCCACCAGTCAAAGCGCCATCACCAATAATAGCAATTACATTATAATCTTCATTGTCTAAATCACGAGCAACTGCCATACCTAATGCCGCTGAAATTGATGTACTCGCATGACCCACACCAAATGCATCATATTCACTTTCAAAGCGATTTGGAAAACCTGTTATGCCATCTTTTTGTCGCAATGTGGAAAATTTTTCTAATCTGCCAGTTAAAATTTTATGTGCATATGCTTGATGACCAACATCCCAAACAAATTTATCTCGTGGACAAGAAAAGACTTTATGCAAAGCTAAAGTAAGTTCTACTGTTCCTAAACAAGGAGCTAAATGACCGCCATTTTGAGCTACTGTTTTTATAATTAATTCTCTAATTTGCGTGGCTACAATTTCTAACTGAGTTTCAGATAAATATTTTAGCTCTGCCGGAGAATGTATTTGCTCTAAAATATTCATATATAACACTCTTTCTTTAGTTTATTTATTTCTAGTAATTAAATAATCTACTAAAGCTCTTAAAAATTCAGCATTCTCGCCAAAATCTACTAAAGACGCTTTTGCTTTATCCACAGCTTCTTGCGCTAAAGCTTTTGCACTTTCTAATGAACCCAAAGTAACATATGTGGATTTATGATTTTTTTCATCACTACCTACAGGTTTCCCTATGGTTTTTTCATCACCAACAACATCTAAAATATCATCAGTAATTTGAAAAGCCAATCCAAATTGACGAGCATATTCTGTCAAATTAGCTAATTGTTTTTCATCAGCACCAGCCAAAATAGCACCAGAACGAATAGCAGCACAAAATAATGCACCTGTTTTGGCAGCATGCATTTGTTTTAAAGTCTGTATATCTATTTTTTTATTTTCTGATTGCATATCTATTACTTGACCGCCGACCATACCTTCTGCACCAGCAGCCTTGCTCATTTCAGTGATAATTTTTACTTTAGTTTCTGCATCTACATTTTTATCAGTGGCAATTATTTCAAATGCCATAGTGAGAAGCGCATCACCTGCTAAAATAGCTAAAGCTTCACCAAAAACTTTATGATTAGTGAGTTTTCCTCTGCGATAATCATCATTATCCATTGCTGGCAAATCATCATGTATTAAAGAATACGTATGAATAAACTCTATTGATGTCGATAATCTCAAGAATTTTTCACCATCAACGCCTAAAGCATCAGCAGCAGCCATTATTAAAATAGGACGAAGTCTTTTTCCACCAGCCATTAAACTGTAATTCATAGCTTTAGCTAAATCTTTATTGAGTGCCATATTTTCTGTATAAATTTCATTTAATTGCTGATTTATTAAATCCATTTTTCTTTGCATGTAGGATTTCATCATTTAATAATCACCTTCTATATCTAATTTCTTTTCAATTATTTTATTATCTTTTACATCAACTTCTGCATATATAGCATCTTTCGCTCTATTTAATTCATCTAAACAGAAAGCTGATAATTTCATACCTTCATTATATTTATCTATTAATTCATTTAATGGAATATCTCCAGCTTCTAATTGATTTACAATTTCTTCTAAAGTTTCCATAGCATTTTCAAAAGTTAATTTTTTTCTAGCCATGAGAAAAACCTCATTTTTCTTTTATTTGTACAATTTTAGTTTCAACAGTACCATCACTAAGCTCGATATTTAGTGATTTATCCATATCTATATCTTTTATATTTTTTATATATTTATCATCTTGTTTTACGATACTAAAACCTCTTTGCAATACATTTAGAGGATTTAATACTTTTAATTTTTCGGCAATAACTTCCATTTGATGAAATTTATTCACGTATTTATCAGTTACTACTTTATTTAAACGCTCATTTAAAAAATCTAATTCTTGTTGTCTACTTTGCAATAAACGTTCTTTATCGCTAAAAATACTATGTTTCCATAATAAATTAAATTTATTTTCTTTGATTGAAAAAAGATTATATGCTTTATATCTACAATCTCTTTTTAAACTTTCAATATAATTTACTAATGCATCTTTTTCTACAACAGCTAATTCTGCTGCTTGAGAAGGTGTTGCTGCTCTTACATCACTTGCTAAATCAGATAAAGTATAATCTGTTTCATGACCTACTGCTGAAATTATAGGAATTTTTGAAGCAAATATCGCACGAATTACATTTTCTTCATTAAATGCCCATAAATCCTCAAGTGAGCCACCACCTCGTCCAATGATAATCACATCAACTGGACATTTTTTATTAAAAAATTCTATTCCTTGAACAATTTCCTTACTTGCATTTTCGCCTTGTACCAAAACAGAATATAAAAGGATTTTTACCAAAGGATTTCTCCTTTTAGCTACATGACAAATATCTTTAATAACTGCTCCCGTTCTTGATGTTACAACACCTATGCGCTTAGGATAGAAAGGTAATTGTTTTTTATATTTACTATCAAATAAACCTTCATCATTTAATTTATTTTTTAATTGTTCAAAAGCTAATGCAAGTTCGCCTATACCTTCAGGAGCTAAACTTTGCACATATAACTGATATAAGCCATCTTTTTCATAAATTGAAATATATCCACTTGCAATTACCTTCATTCCATTTTGCGGAGCAAAACGAAACTTCATAGCATTAAAACGAAATGCTACACATTTTATACTAGCTAAATTATCTTTTAAAGTAAAATAACAATGTCCAGAAGAATGGACTTTAAAATTAGATATTTCTCCCTTTAACATGATATTTTGCAAAATAATATCATCATCAAATTGTTGTCGTAAATATTTATTTAATTGACTTACTGTGTAAATTTTTCCTGCCATTATATCCTCATATAAATAAAAATGCCAGGCTGTAACTAGCCTGGCAAATAAACATTGTTATTTAATCATTGAGCCCAAAATACCATTAACAAAACGGGCAGAATCATCTGTACCGAATTTTTTGGCTAATTCGACAGCTTCATTGATTGCTATATTAGGCACCAGTTTATCTGAACTGAATTTCATTTCAAATATAGCTAGACGAACGATATTTCTGTCAATACCTGACATACGTTCGATTTTCCAGTCTTTAGACTTTTCCGCTATCATTTTATCAATAGACTCTAAATTTTCTCTAGTACCACTAACTAATATTCTTACAAAATCACAATCAGCTTCATGAAGTTTTTTATGTGATAATACATTTTCAATAGCACTATCTACTTCACATTCATTAAAATCTAATTGAAATAATGACTGTAATGCGATTTCTCTCGCTTGTCTGCGACTCATATAAAAAACTAGCTCCTTTTACCAACGACGTGAATAAGGTGGTAAGATTTTTTGGATTTTATATAAGATATTATCTGAAAACTCATCATCTTTATCTATTAAATTACCTACATAAAGACCTATTCCCATACAAATTATTACAAATAAAGTAGTGAATAAACCAAATATAAGTATAGCTAAAGAAATTATAAATCCTAAAATAACACCAATACTTCTACCACAATGTTCATGTAATTGATATTTGATAAAATTTAAAATATATTCTTTCATTGTGCACCTCAGCTAAAACTTCATACAACGCGCTTTTTGTTGTTAGTAGAATTATTAGATATGCTTTCTACATTGATATCAATTTTAGCCTTTTCAATACCGATATATTTATTTAAATATATATCGAGTTGTTGTTTTATTTCATCACTAATTGATACAATATTGCTTTCTTCACCAACAATTAATTTTAGCTTGAAATTAGGTATTAAAGTTTTATCTTTGGTTGGTGCCTTAGTCATTTTCAATCTTACTTTAACATCACGGACTCCTGTAATAGAACGGGCAATCTTATCAGCCATATCTTTTAGTGCTGTTAAGGAGATGTTAACCTCTCCCATCTTCCCTTGCACAATTACAGCCTCATTTGTTGATACATCATTACTATGTGTAGATAAACTCTGTATTAATAAATATAGACTACAAATAAAAATGACTACTGCAACCACTACAGTTTCCATGCGACTACATAAATACAAGAACTCATTCCAAATTTGAGCATCGGGAATAAATCTAGCGAATAATACCATAGTCAAAATAGAAACTGCACCAAATGCCAAAGCGTAAAAGAACAGGATGATACGATTTATAACGCTCATACTACTCCTCTTTCTTATACTTAGCGAACGCGTACTTCTTCAGTTTTTACATCTTCTGGGAAACCAACGCCTTGAACATGTACATTAACTTCAACAGTGCTAAGACCTGTCATATTTTCAATAGCTGCTTTTACAGCTTCTTGTACATTCAATGCGATATCTGGAATACGTACGCCGTATTTTACAATGATATAAAGATCAATAGCTGCTTCTTTTTCACCAACTTCAACTTTTACACCTTTAGAGAAATTTTTGCGACCTAAAATTTCTGCGATACCACCTGCGATACCACCACTCATGCCTGCTACGCCTTCAACTTCTGTAGCAGCAAGACCTGCTATAATACTTACTACTTCATCTGCAATGCGGATAGTACCTAATTCATTATTGATTCCTTTTTTTTCGTCCATGTTAAATCCTCCTTTGAAACTAAAGCAGTCTATATTGTTTTAGTTTTTATTATTAAATCAATTATAACAAAAAATTCATAAATATACAACTAACAGCTTCATTAAGAAGTTCTTAAAAAATAACTAGTATCTTTTAAAATTATAAGTCAAAATAAAAAAATAAAAATTGCACCTTTCTTAAATCAGAAAGATGCAATTTTTATTTTTAATTTAATTAAGCACGTTCGATATAGTTACCAGTACGAGTATCAATTCTTAATACGTCGCCTTCGTTAACGAAAAGTGGTACACGAACTTCATAACCAGTTTCAACTTTTGCCATTTTAGTAGCACCAGTTGCAGTATCACCTTTAACGCTTGGTTCACATTCAACAACTTCAAGATTTACAGAGTTTGGTAAAGTAATACCAATGATATTGCCTTTGAAAGACTGTAAGCTAATATCCATGTTTTCTTTTAAGAAGTTTAATGCACTACCTAATTGATCTTTTGTAAGTTCAATCTGATCATAAGTTTCATTATCCATGAAAGTGTACATACCATCTGCTTCATATAAATACTGCATAGCTCTAGTTTCTACATGAGCTGCTGGTAATTTTTCATTAGGGTTAAAAGTACGTTCTACAACTGCACCAGTCTGTACGTTTTTAATTTTTGTACGAACGAAAGCTGCACCTTTACCTGGTTTTACATGTTGGAAATCAACAATCTGCCATACACCATTATCAATTTCAAGTGTAAGACCTGTACGGAAATCACTGCTGGAAATCATTAAAACATTCCTCCAAAATATATTATCTAATTTTATTTATATAATGTGAAATACCCGACTCTCAATTATTGCGGTCACATTATTTCAACAAGCCGTTTATCACTTTGTGTAAGTGCTTGGCATCCATTTGCAGTAACTAAAACAGTGTCTTCAATACGAACACCGCCAAAGTCAGGCACATAAATCCCCGGCTCATTAGTAACTATCATATTTTCTTTAAGCTTATCTGTTGGACTAAGTGGTGATAAACGAGGTAACTCATGAATTTCAAGACCAACACCATGCCCTAAGCCATGCCCAAAGAAATCACCATAACCTGCATTTTTTATATATTCTCTTACAGGAAAATCAACTTCCCTGCCACTTTTATTAGGTGCAATTTCTTTTAGCCCTAATAATTGTGCTTGCAAAACAATATCATAAATCTCTTTTTGTCTATCACTTGCTTTTCCTACACAAAAAGTACGCGTAATATCTGAATGATATCCCTTGTAAACAGCACCAAAGTCTATTGTAACAAATTCACCATTATTTATCAACTTATCTGTAGCAACTCCATGAGGTAATGCCCCTCTAACACCAGAAGCCACTATAGTAGTAAATGCAGGTCGTTCACTACCTAATTTGCGCATAAAATATTCTAATTCAGTCGCTACTTCCTGTTCACTCATACCTGCTTTTACAAATTTCAATATATGCGAATACGCTTCATCACTGATATTAATAGCTTTTTTTATCAATTCTATCTCATTTTCATCTTTTATAATGCGAAGTTCAGTTAAATCTAAAGATGTAGAAAAATCAACTTCAATATCAATTAAATTTTTAGCTAAATAATTATATTGATTAAAAATCAAAGCATTGCCTTCAAATGCTAAACTATTAATATTTAATTTCTTTATAAGCTCTACAGTTTTGCTAAGTAAACCAGTTTTTTGTTCAATAATAGTAAATGAAGTCTGTTCACTAGCTTGTTTTGTATAACGTGAATCAGTAATCAAAAAACAATCATTTAAAGTAATTACTAAAAATGTATCGTCACCTGTAAAACCACTAAAATAATGTAAATTTTCTTCTTTACTTATAAGCATTGCATCACAATAATTTGCCTGCAATACTTTTCTAAGTTTTTCTATACGATTATTTTGACACATAATTTAATCCTCTTTTTGTAGTCTACTAATAGCAATAAATAACGCAGATTTATAACTTTCTAAGCCAAAACCGCAAATCTGCCCTTCAACTACAGGTGCAATTACAGAATGATGTCTAAATTCTTCTCTTTTGTGGATATTAGATAGATGTACTTCTATTACAGGTATATCAATAGCAGCTAAAGCATCACGTATAGCAATACTATAATGTGTAAATGCACCAGCATTTAAAATAATATAGCCATATTGACCACGAGCATTATGTAAAGTATCAATAATAGCTCCTTCATGATTACTTTGAAAAAAATCTATTTCGATATTATGTTCCTTAGCCTGTTTTGCTAAATCTTCATTAATATCTTGCATAGTCATACTACCATAAATTTCTGGCTCACGAGTGCCAAGTAAATTTAAATTTGGTCCATGTATAACTAATACTTTATTTATTTTCATAAAAATCACTATCCTTAAGCAAGTTCTAACATCTATATTTTACATATCAATTATAACGAAAATCCTATTAATACGTCAATACTGACAACGATTTCTCATAATTTATTATAAATTTTATGCATCATTTTAGTTTTTAAAGCTCATTTTTATCTATCAATATATTATCAAATTCACTAAAATTTTTATGTATAAATCTTATTCTTGGAAAATAAAAAAATGTCGATAATCTCCATCCCAAAGTTTATCGACATTGCTCTCTCATAATTCCTTATATAACGCATCTTTAATTTTCATATCATTTATCATTAGTATTTAATGATAAATGATGTTTCTTCAACACAGTCAATTTCTGTGCAATCAATATTATCAACTTTAATAATAAAGTTACCTTTTTTTATAGTAGCAAATAACTGATCTAATTTATCTGGATTGCCTTGTGCTTCCATTTCTACAGTTCCATCTGCCATATTTCTTATCCAGCCAGTAATACCAAGTTTGCTTGCATTGTCCACAACAAAAACACGAAGACCTACGCCCTGTACATTGCCTGTGATTACTGCTTTGTAACGTTTAATCTGTTCCATAAAAAAACACTCCTTATTTTTTTATATCAATGAATATATACTTAAGATATAAATATATATCACTGGCTTAAATTTAGTATAGTTTATTTTTTTTTCAAATACAAGTACATCTATTATTAATTTTTCTTATATATTTTTTTGATTTAATAAAATTTAACATATCGTTTATATAAAAAATTTTTATATAAACGATATGACTCTTACTTGTTTATTTATAATTTATACTATATAATCAGTATATTAATGGCTTGTGCCAATTAAATACAATTTATTCTAAGTATTTAAATATAAAATTAAGGAAGTGTTTATTTTATGCTAACTGGTTATATTGGTACTTACAATACTGCATCAACAAAAGGAATATATCAATTCTCTTATGAAGAAAATTCTGGCAAAATTTCTGATATCCAATCCTTTTTGAGTATTAATGATGCAAAATGTGTTGACAGATATGAAAATATGCTTATCATCACCACTAGCAAAAATAATAAAAGTGGTATTGCTCTAATTGATATTTCTACCAAAACTATACTAGATGAAATTCTTTTAGAAAATAGTTCTCCATGTTTTGTAAAACATCATGATGATTTCATTTACACTGCAAATTATCATGATGGCGTAGTTATGGTCTATCAAATAGTCAACAATAAATTAAAATTAATCAAGCAAATATCTATTCAAAACAAAGCTGGTTGTCATCAAGTAGTATTATATAAAAACTATCTTATAGTTCCTTGCTTACTACTTGACCAAGTGCGTATTTTTGATATAAATAATGATTATGATTTAGTAAAAACTTTAACATTCCCTGCAAAAACAGGCCCTCGTCATGGTGTATTTAATCATGATTATTCTCATTTTTATTTAGTAAGTGAATTAAGCAGTGAATTTTTTGATTTTAGCGTAGATAATCTAGAATTTACTTTGAATACAAAATTAAATCTACTACCTAAAGATAAACTTGATAACACTTCTAGTGCTGCTATTCGTATCACAAAAGATAATCGTTTCATATATATCTCCACTCGTGGAGCAGATTTACTCACTGTTATTAGCCTTGAAAATGAACCTAAAATCATTCAACAAATAAACAGTGGTGGTATGCACCCTAGAGATTTTATCTTAAGTGAAGATGAACAATATCTTTTAGTCGTAAATAAAGATACTGATGATATGAGTAGCTTCCAATTAGATAAAACAAATGGAAAAATTGTTAAATTAATCAATACAGATAAAGTACCTCATGCTATAGGTATAATTTTATAATATATATTTATTTTTATTTATGAATTATTTATGAAAGAGAGAGTTAACATGTCTTTAAATAAAGCTTTTACAATTTTTGGTGGTACTGGTGATTTGACTTTTAGAAAACTTATGCCTGCACAGTACAATATGACTGCAGCAAATGCCGAAGAAGCTCAATCCAGAATTATCATCATTGGTAGACGCGATTATACTACAGAACAGTATTGTGAATTAGTTCGTGATTGGGTAAAAAAATTCGCTCGTTTACCATATGAAGAAAAAACTTTTGAAGTTTTTGCTAAACGTATCTCTTATTTTAAAATGGATATCTCCGATTTAAACGAATATACTCGTTTATCCGAATATTATACTGCTGAAAACATTGATGACCATGTATTTTATCTTGCAGTAGCTCCAAAATTTTTCGGTGTAATTGCAAGTGGATTAAAAGCAGTAAAAGAAGCTTCTTTAGGTAAAGTTATTTTAGAAAAACCTTTTGGTGAAGATTTAGAATCAGCTAAAGAGCTTAACAAACAATTAGAAACTTTCTTCCCAGCAGAAAATATATATCGCATTGACCATTATCTCGGTAAAGAAATGGTACGCAATATCCAAACTATTCGTTTCACTAACCCTATATTTGCTAACCTTTGGAATTCACAATATATCGAATCTGTACAGATTTCCGCTTTTGAAGATTTAGGTATTGGCACACGTGGTGGCTATTATGATACTAGCGGAGCTTTAAAAGATATGGTTCAAAACCATTTATTCCAAATCTTATCCATAGTAGCTATGGAATGGCCAGAACAATTCTCTACTACAGCTATGCATGATGCTCAATTACGTGTACTTCGTGCACTTCGTCCTGTAGAAGATGTTCGCGATAGTTTAGTTTTAGGTCAATATAAAGGCTATCGTCAAGAAAAATCCGTTCCTACAGATTCTACAACAGAAACTTATGCTGCACTTCGTTTATTTATTGACAATGAACGTTGGTGGAATACTCCGTTTTATATCCGCACAGGTAAAAAACTTCGCTGTCGTGAAATGCAAATAGCAATCGTTTTCCGTCAAACATTTATTTCTGCTCCACGTAATATCTTAATTATAAAAATCCAACCAAATGAAGGTGTACATCTTCAATTTAATGTAAAAACTCCAGGGGATACAGATGAAATTACACAAGCAAAAATGGACTTTAGCCAGAGTAGTTCCATTTCTAGCAGAATAAACACTCCTGAAGCATATGAACGCTTAATTACAGCTTGTATCAAAGGTGAACGTTCTTGGTTCTCTCAATGGGATCAGATAGAAACAAGTTGGGACTTTGTTGAACACTTAAAAGATTTATATCGTTGGGATAAACTTCCTGTATTCACATATGAACAAGGTTCTTATGGCCCTGCAGAAGCAGATAATTTATTAAAACGCTTCGGCGATGAATGGGTATTTTAATTAAAAAACTTATAAAAATAGTCCCTAGTAACATAAATTACTAGGGACTTATTTTTTTATTTATATATTTTTATTTTACCTGAGACATAACATCATCAAGATTATTCAATAAATCATTGATATTTTCTTCACTGATAACAAGTGGTGGTTGGAAAGCAAGAACATTTCTAGCTATACCATTTTTACCGATGAGGAAACCTCTATCTTTCATTGTTTCTACAACAAATTCCAATTTATCTGGAGCTGGAGATTTATCTGGATTGATAAGTTCTGCACCTACCATTAAACCTAAACCACGAACATCACCGATAAATGGATATTTTTCTTGAAGAGCAATCAATCCATCTTTTAATTGTTTTCCGCGAACACGAGCTTTTTCGACAAGATTATGTTCTTCGATATAATCAAGTACAGCAATACCAGCTGTAGAAGAAACAGGATTTCCACCTAATGTAGAAGCACCAGGACGAGTATATTTATCTGCGATTTCACTGCGAGAAATAAAACAGCTAATAGGAGCACCATTGCCTAAAGCTTTAGCCATTGTCATGATATCTGGTTCAACATCATAATTTTCAATAGCAAACATTTTTCCAGTACGTGCAAAACCTGTCTGCACTTCGTCAATGATTAATAAAATATTGTGTTTTTCTAAGATTTCTTTTAAACGTTTAAAATATCCTTTTGGAGGTACTACGATACCTGCATTACCTTGGATAGTTTCACAAATCATAGCAGAAACATTTCCAGAAGTTGCATAGCTGATAATATCTTCTACAGCATTTGCACAAGCATAATCACATTCTGGGAATTTTTTACCCATTGGGCAACGGTAACAATAAGGGTTTGGTGCAAAATGAATACCGCCTACAGGATTTGGGTCAGTTCTCCACATGCCGATACCAGTCAAATTCATAGTGAGTTTTGTTCTACCATGTAAACCATTGCGAAGAGCTAATAATTCACTTTTTCCATTATAAATATTAGCTAAAAGTAAAGCACCTTCATTTGCTTCTGTTCCTGTAGAACAAAAGAAAGATTTTTGTAATCTGCCTGGTGTTACTTGAGCTAATTTTTCAGCTAAATTATAAATATCTTCTGTTAAATAGATATTGCAAACATGTTGTAGAGTCTGTACTTGTTTTGCTACTTTTTGCGTAATTTCAGGATTGCAATGACCGCAGTTTATAACAGATACACCAGCAAAACAATCTAAATATTTTTTGCCTTCATGGTCATAAAGATATTGCATTTCACCTTTTACAAATTGAGGAGGATTAGCAAAGAAATGACCTAAACAAGGCATGATATATTTCTTTTTCTTTTCAAGACATTTTTCAGGACCTAAATACTGAGACATAATATACTTCCTTTCATTATTTTTATATTTTCTAATGTTATGTATAAATAATATTGATAATAAACATTAGAAAGAATTGTCATTAATATAATAAGCCATAAAGCTTAAAATAAAAATGACAATTCTAAAATGACTATGAATAATTAATAAGATTTTTTATGACGATAAACACCAATACCAACTGGACGAGGGCTTACTTCTTTAATTTTTTCGATCATATCGTTATTTTTGCCATTATCAATAGCGTCGCGATAAATTTTAGTCAACATACCAGTAACTTCTGGTGTATAATCTTGAGCTTCGATACGAAGAGTATCTGCTCCCATTAATTTGTCAATATAAGGAAGAAGACATAAATCATTAGTAAATAAAATATGAATTCTACCAAATTGGTCTACACGCATAGAATGTTTTCCGCCAACTGTATCCAATAAAGCAAAATGTTTATCATTGAATTCTGGATTAGTAAGTGGGTCATATTTTAAATTCAATGCAGGAATATTTGTATCAGAAATCATAGCTTCTACATTACCATGAACAGTGATTGTCATTGGTAATTTACTACTTTCAACTAAAGTTTTCACTTGAGCATAAGGCAATTCATAAGAAGCTGTTGCATTTACAATGCCATTTTCTTGTAAAAATTCTGTAGCTACATGATTAAATACATTGAAACTATGGTCAGCATAAATAGGTAAATCTGTAAGTTCACGTACAATAGTAGCTGCACCTAAATTTCCTACCATGATACCATCTGGTTTTATTTCATTTAAATCATGACATAATTGTTCTAATTCACTACATTGATCTTTTAAAGTTGTTCTAGGAGTATTAACTATTACTTTTGCCCCAACATTATGAGCTTCTTGTAAAATAGTTTTTATATCTCCTAAAGTCCATGGAGTATGTGGACGATAAACTTCGCCTGCTACATAAAGAATATTAGCACCATTAGCTAAAGCTTCACGAGCATGTGCTAAAGTTGCAGCTTTAACAGCAAGTTTTGGTTTATTATCAGCAGTTTTAATAGCCTCTAAATCATTGAGCCATTCACAATCTAAATCTGCTTCTTTAGCTGCATAGCTGAAAAATCTTGGTTCGCGTTTTCCAGTATAGCCAATAGCTCTACTATCAGGTTTATCCATAGCAAAACAAGTGGAATAATCACGTACACGATTTTCAAAAAGATTTTTCCAATCTTCTTCATTTACATGATAACCAGCAGGGTCAGCTACATAACTATCAATAGCACGGCGATAAATACTTACAATATTTGCCACGAAATCAGCACTACGCATACGACCTTCAATTTTAAAAGAATATACACCAGCTTGAATTAAATCTGGAATATTTCTATACATACACATATCTTTCAATGCTAAACGATAATCGCCATCTGTTGTAGTTTCTTGTTCTTGACCTGTTTGTTCATCAATGATTTTATATGGCCAACGACAAGCTTTCATGCAACGACCACGATTACTACTATTAGCAAATAAAACGCCAGAATGAATACATTGTCCACTTTCAGAAATACACATATCACCATGAACAAAATATTCAAGTTCAAAATCGCTATCCACAGCTTTTAATTCACTGAGTTCTTTTAAAGACATTTCACGGCTAACAACGACACGACGAATGCCATATTCTTTTAATTTTTTTATAGCAGCATTATTATGAGAATTCATCATGATAGATGCATGCATAGTTATATTCAATCCAAGTTTTTTCACAATTTGAGCTACAGCTAAATCTTGAATTAAAATAGCATCTGGCTGTATTTCATTTAAATAAGTCAAATATTCTTCAAGCTCTGGAATTTCTTCATCACTGATTAAATTATTAATAGTAATATAAAGCATTACTCCATGAGCATGAGCATATTCTACAGCTTTTTTTAACATTTCATTATCAAAATTAGCGTCTGATTTGAGCATACGCATATTAAAATGTTTTCCACCCAAATAAATAGCATCAGCCCCAGCATCAATGGCAGCTACTAATGTTTCCCAATTGCCAGCTGGAGCTAAAAGTTCTACAGACTTTTTATTTAATAACATTAAACAATCCTCCAAATAAATAAACTACTATAAGTATAACATAAAATTTTATGCTTTTAAATTAATAACATTTATTATTAAATAGGCTTAATCCCATTCACGTTCTGCTAATGCTTCTTCTAAATTAATTGGTAAATGAAACCATTGAATAATATATTCTAAATTGCGAATAAGACATTCTCTAGCTATATTATCATATTCGCTGTCATTATCGAGAAATTCATATTGCAAACTATTGGCATTTTGAATTAAATCATAAATTTTATCACCAACATCTGCCATATTTTTTGGTTTTTGTTCCACAAAATTAATAAAATCTTCTAATAAATATTTGATTTTATCAATCAAAAAATCTGGATAAAAACTATCCTCGTATAATTCCTCTAATAAAATATACTGGTCATCAAAACTGTCCATTTAATAAAAAATATCCCTCCAATAAATAATTATATTTGATATTATACAATATATTCTAAATTAAAGCTAATTTTCTTAAAAATAATCCCGTTTATTTTGTTCGGAAATCTGAACATTTTGCTTGATTATTTAGGAATAGATAGAGTATAATTTATATATATTTCTAGATAAGATTTAAAAAGCAGGTGATTTATTCCCATGGATAAAATGGATAAAGTACAAGCACTAGAAAGTGCTTTAAAACAAATTGAACGTGATTTTGGTAAAGGCTCCATCATGAAATTAGGTGATGTTTCTGCTAATATGAATATCGAAGTAATTCATACTGGCTGTTTACCACTTGATGCAGCTCTTGGTGTTGGTGGTGTTCCTCGCGGACGTATAGTAGAAATCTTCGGCCCTGAATCTTCTGGTAAAACAACTGTAGCACTTCATATTGTTGCTGAAGCACAAAAAATAGGTGGTGTGGCTGCATTTATCGATGCTGAACATGCTCTTGACCCAGTTTATGCCAAAAAATTAGGTGTAGATATCGACAATTTATTGATTTCTCAGCCAGATAATGGTGAACAAGCTTTAGAAATCGCCGATGCACTAGTTCGCAGTGGCGCTATTGATGTAGTAGTTGTTGACTCAGTAGCGGCACTTGTTCCAAAAGCGGAAATCGAAGGTGATATGGGCGATTCCCATGTTGGTCTACAAGCTCGTTTAATGTCTCAAGCTATGAGAAAATTAACAGGTATTATCAGCAAATCTCGTACAACAGCAATCTTCATCAACCAAATTCGTGAAAAAGTTGGCGTTATGTTTGGTAATCCAGAAACTACAACTGGTGGTAGAGCTTTAAAATTCTATGCTTCCATTCGTTTAGATGTACGTAAAATCGATACAATTAAACAAGGCAATGATCCTGTAGGTAGCAGAACACGAATTAAAGTTGTAAAAAACAAAGTAGCTCCTCCATTTAAACAAGCTGAATTTGATATCATGTATGGTGAAGGTATTTCTCGTGAAGGTAGCTTAATTGATATGGGTACAGCTTTTGAAATCTTAGATAAGAGTGGTACATGGTATTCTTATCAAGGCACTCGCTTAGGTCAAGGTAAAGAAAACGTAAAAGCATATTTAAAAGAACATGCTGACACAGCATTAGAAATTGAAAATAAAATTCGTGAAAAATTATTTGTTCAAGAAGAACAAACTGAAGAAAAAGTTGAAGAACCAACTAAAAAATCTAAAGTAACAGCTGATAATGAAACAGCAAAATAATACAAAAACAGCACTTATTTATGCTGTTGATTTATTAGCTACAAGACCTTATAGTACCCAACAATTAATTACAAAATTAAAACGCAAAGAATACGCACCAGAAGAAATTCAAGAAGCCATTAATCGCCTAACTGCTCGACATTATTTAGACGATACAGATTTATGCCAACGTCAATATCAAGCATATATCAATGAAAAACATCGCAGTATAAAAGCTATTAAATATAAGTTAATGGAAAAAGGATTTTCTCAAAGTGATATTCAAAATGCTCAAGAAGAAACAGATATTGATGAAATAGATTATGAATATACTGTTTGTTTGCGATTATTAAATAGCCGTTATACTCCTAGCAAAGCTGACAAATTAAAATGTCAAGGCTATCTTTATCGCAAAGGATTTAATTATTCAGCTATCCGCTTAGCAATTGAAGATTTCTTTTATAACCCTTAATATAAATTTATCCCCCAAAATACTCATCTATTTTGGGGGATTTTTAATTGAAAATTATCTTTGTTTAATTGAGTTTTTGCCTAAAAGATTTTTTAGATTGTTGACTACAGTTTCACTGCCATCAATCCAAAATTCTCGATTACCTTTAATCATTTTTTTACTGCTCATAAAATACATATAAACAGGGCAAGGGCCAGCATTTTCTTGCAATGTTTCTGTTATTTTACTAAAGAAAGCATTATCTTCTTGCTCTGGTTTTACGATAATACAAAATTCTGGTGTATAATCTTCTAAACCAATCACTTTATCAGCAATGATTTTATTAGTATCATCACTTTTATCTAATTTTCCTCTGACTACAACAGGAATATCTGGCACTAAATAATTGATATTATCATAAAATGCCTTTGGAAATACAATGACTTCTACTACACCTAAAAAGTCCTCGATTTCTAAAAAGCACATCATATCGCCTTTTTTTGTAGTTACTCTTTTGGCTTTGCGGATAATTCCTGCTACAGATACATATTTTCCATCTTTTTGTTTTTCCAGACTTTCAATAGTAGTCAAATACTGTATTTTTTCTCTATATTCTTCTAGTGGATGCCCTGTGATATAAAAGCCTGTAATTTCTTTTTCCATATTTAATAATTCTATTTTAGGAAATTCCAGCATTTTGGGCATTTCCAATTTATCAATACTTTCTTCTTCCTCCATAAAATCACCAAATAAATCCATCTGTCCACTAGCTAAATCTTTTTGACGTCTAGAGCCTAAATCCATAGCTTGATCTAAAACAGCCATATATTGAGCGCGATTATAACCTAAAGAATCAAATGCACCACATTTTATAAGATTTTCTAAAGCTCTTTTATTGATACATCTACTGCTAACTCGTGAACAAAAATCTTCTAAAGATTTAAATAGACCATCTTTCTCGCGGATATCTACAATCGTTTTTAAGGCATTTTCACCTACATTTTTTACAGCAGCTAAACCAAAACGAATACTATTTTTATCTACAGTAAATGTATCACGACTAGCATTTATATCTGGTGGCAAAATATCAATTCCCATATGTTTACATTGTTCAATATATTCGCCAATTTTATTACTTGTCATCAAGCTAGTCAAAATAGCCGCCATAAATTCCTGCGGATAATGAGCTTTTAAATATGCTGTTCGCCATGACACAAGTGCATAAGCAGCACTATGAGATTTATTAAAACCATAATCGGCAAAATGTAATAATAAATCAAAAATAGTTTCTGCGAGTTTATCATCTACGCCATTATCTTTAGCACCTTTTAAGAAATTTTCTTTTTGTGACATCAAGACATCATGCTTTTTCTTACCCATTGCACGACGTAAAATATCAGCTTGTCCCAAAGTGAAACCAGCTAATACTTGAACAATCTGCATAACCTGTTCTTGATACAAAATCACGCCAAAAGTTTCTTTTAAAATTGGCTCTAAATCTGGATGAATATATGTTACTTTTTTTCTGCCATGTTTACCATTGATAAAATCCGTTACCATGCCACTGCCCAAAGGTCCTGGTCGATACAATGCCATAACAGGAATTAAATCAGCAAATCCCGTTGGTTGCAAATCTTTTACCAAAGTAGTCATGCCGGCAGACTCTAACTGAAATACTGCTCCTGTTTCTCCTCGACAAAGCATTTGCGAAGTCTTTTCATCTTCAAGTGGAATTTCATCTAAATTTATCTCTATACCGCGATTATTTTTTATATTTGTCAAAGCATCAGCGATAACTGTAAGCGTACGCAATCCTAAAAAGTCCATTTTCAATAGACCTAATTCTTCAACACAATCTTTATCATATTGAGTTACAAATGTACCTTCAGATATCTGAATAGGAACATAATCTGTAACAGGATCTTTAGAAATAACTACACCTGCAGCATGAGTTGAAGAATGACGTGGCATACCTTCTACATCTTTGGCAAAATCAATTAATTTACGAACTTCAAGGTCTTCTTGATATAAAGTCAACAACTCTGATGAATCTTTTAATGCTTTATCCAAAGTCATACCCAACTCTTGCGGAATTAACTTTGCTATCTTATCTACTTCGTTATAAGGCATATTCATGACGCGACCGACATCTCGCACTGCACCTTTTGCCGCCATCGTACCAAAAGTAATTATCTGTGCTACATGGTCATCGCCATATCTTCTTTTTACATATTCAATAACTTCATCTCTACGAATATAACAAAAGTCAATATCTATATCCGGCATAGTTACACGTTCAGGATTTAAAAAACGCTCAAAGAGTAAACTATATTTCAATGGGTCAATATCTGTAATTCCTAAAATATACGCTACAATACTACCAGCTGCCGAACCACGACCAGGCCCTACTGCTATATTTTGACTACGAGCAAAATTTATAAAATCCCATACAATCAAAAAATAACTATCATAGCCCATGCGATTAATAATAGATAATTCATAATCTAACCTTTGTTGTATTTCCTCTGTAACTTCAGCATATCTATTATGAATTTTTTCCTTACACAATTTATGCAAATACTGTTCATCAGTCATACCTTCTGGCAAAGGAAAGTTTGGTAAATGTAAATGACCAAATTCAAAACTTACATTACAACGATTTGCAATTTCCAAAGTATTTGTAATAGCTTCTGGTGTATCTTTAAATAAAGAAAGCATTTCAGCACCAGATTTTAAATAGAAGTCATCATTATAAAATTTCATTCTATCTTTATCATCTAAAGTTCTGCCTGTTTGTATACACAAAAGCACATCATGAAAATCGTTATCTTCTTTTTTTATATAATGTATATCATTTGTAGCCACTAATTTTAAATCATATTTTTGCGCTAAACTGATTAATCCTTTGTTTGCCTTAGCTTCTTCAGGAATTTGATGATTTTGAATTTCTAAAAAGAAATTATCTTTGCCAAAAATATCTACATATTCCTGCACTAATTTTTCCGCACGTTCCATATTATCACGAATAATTGCTTGAGGAATTTCGCCCGCTATACAACTGCTCAAACAAATAATACCTTCGTGATACTGACGCAATAAATCTTTATCCACACGAGGTTTATAATACATACCTTCAATATTTGCTAGAGAAACCAATTTAATGAGGTTCTGATATCCCTTATTATTTTCTGCTAACAAAATTAAATGATAATAACGAGTGCCTTCCACTTCAAAATTATCAAAACGAGATTTTGGTGCTACATAAACTTCACAACCAATAATAGGCTTTATTCCTTGTTTTAAAGCTTCTTTATAAAAAGCAATCGTTCCATACATAGTACCATGGTCAGTAATCGCTATAGATTTCATGCCCAACTCTTTTGCATGTGCAATTAATTTTTTTACTCTACTAGCACCATCTAATAAACTATATTCTGTATGCACATGCAAATGAGTAAAATCTATATGATTTTCAACTACAGTATTTACATCAGATTTTTCTAAATTCATTATGACCTCTCTTTCTAAAATAATAAAATATCTTCAAAAATAAAATTAAAACTAATATATTAAGTAAAATAATTTTAACATATGATTATTATAAAGAAAATAAATCCATACTAAATATAAAAGCCTCATATAAAAGTCTCTTTTCTTCATTAAAATAACAATATAAAAAAGAAGATAATTTGACCAATTCATCAATTATCTTCCAATATAAAAATTCGTGATTTATTTTCATTTTATTTTTAACTTTATATATAAATCATTAAAAATATATCTTTATCTACTATCAAATATATACATTCTATTTGTGTAATTTTCCATTACACAAACACTTCTTTTCAATATATTTTGTCTTTATTTTATCACAAGTATTATGTAACATAAATCTATTATTACTAATAAAATATATTTCTACCCAAAATATTGTAAATATGTTATTATATACATATTAATTTATAAAGAAGGTGTTTAAATGGAGTTATTGAATTCATTAGTCGGTCAAATTAATGATATCTTATGGAGTTATGTTTTAATTATTTTACTTATTGGTGCTGGCATTATTTTTACTATTCGTACAAAATTTGTACAAATAAGATTTATCAAAGAAATGATACGTCTTATTGCTGGCGATGTAGGCAATAAAATGGAAGGACAACAAATTTCTTCCTTCCAAGCCTTTTGTGTAAGTACAGCCTCTCGTGTAGGTGTTGGGAATATTGCTGGTATCGCAATTGCAGTAGTTCTCGGTGGTCCTGGTGCTATCTTCTGGATGTGGATTATTGCTATCTTAGGTTCTGCAACTGGTTTTGTGGAAAGTACTTTAGCACAGATTTACAAAGTACCTCGTACTGATAGCAATGGCTATCTTGGTGGCCCTGCTTATTACATTAATAATGCACTTCATAGCCCTAAAACAGCTGTATTCTTTGCTATCTTAATCAGCGTTACTTATGGACTTATCTTCAATTCTGTACAGTCCAATACAATTTCCTTATCTTTACAAACTGCATTCAATTTTGATGCTACTATGATTGGTATTGTTATTGCTGTATTCTCTGGAATTGTAGTATTTGGTGGTTTACATCGCATTGCTAAAGTTACTGAATACATGGTGCCTATCATGGCTGGTATTTATTTACTTATCGCTTTTGCTATCACTATATATAATATTTCAGAATTACCAACTGTTTTATCTGTCATCTTCAAAGATGCTTGGGGTATTGAATCTGTTGCTGGTGGTAGCTTCGGTGCTGCTATCATGACAGGTATTAAACGTGGATTATTCTCCAATGAAGCTGGTATGGGTTCTGTTCCAAATGCCGCAGCTACTGCTGAAGTAAGTCACCCTGTAAAACAAGGTCTTATCCAAGCTTTTGGTGTATTCGTAGATACATTATTTATTTGTACTGCTTCTGCTTTCATCGTATTATTCAGCAGTGATTATCAAGCAACAGGTTTAACTGGTATTCAGCTCATTCAATACGATTTAAGCTTATATTTTGGTGATATCGCTACAACTGGTATAGCTATTATCGTTTTATTATTTGCATTCACTTCTATCGTAGGTAACTACTATTATGGAGAAATCAATATAAAACACTTGTCTGATAACCCATTATATTTAAATATTTTCCGTATTCTTGTTGTAATTATGGTATTCTTCGGCTCTGTTGCTGAATTAAGCTTAGTTTGGAATTTAGCAGACTTATTCATGGCTTTAATGGCAATCACAAATATCATTGCTATTTTACTCTTAGGCAAATATGCTTTTATTGCTTTAGATGATTATACTCAACAGAAAAAACAAGGTATTAAAGATCCTGTATTTAAAGCTAGTATCTTACCAAAACAAGATGGTATTTATTGGTGGAAAGACGACAATAAATAATTATTAAACATAAAAAGACTTGATTTTAAAATTTATAAATCAAGTCTTTTTTTATATCACAAATAAATACACTTTTACAATTTATTACGCAAATAATAAAAAAGTTATAACATTACAATAATAAAAAATAAAAATAGAGAAAAATGTTTTAAAATCATGCATAAAATTAAAATATTATAGACAATATAAATATTTACCTGTATAATTTATGATAACACATCAAAAGATGGCATTAAGGAGGCTTTCTTTATGGAGAAAGATGTAATATTTAAAGGTGCAGGCGTAGCTATTGCTACTCCATTTTATGAAAACGGAAACGGTATCAATTATGATGAATTAGCTCGTTTAATTGATTTCAACTTAAACAATGGTACAGACGCTATCATAATTGCTGGTACAAGTGGCGAATCTGCTACAATGACAGATGAAGAACATGAAGAAATCATTAAATTTACTGTTGACTATGTAAATAAACGTGTTCCTGTTATTGCAGGTACTGGTTCTAATGATACTAGATATGCTATTAATTTATCTCAACATGCAGATAAAGCAGGTGCTGATGCTTTATTAGTAGTTACTCCATATTATAATAAATGTACACAAAAAGGACTTATCAAACATTTCACATCTATCGCTGATAATGTAAATGTACCTATCATTCTTTATGATGTACCATCTCGTACAGGTGTAGGTATTACACCAGAAACTTACGCTGTTTTAGCAGAACATCCACGCATTGCAGCAGTTAAAGAAGCTAGTGGCAATATCAGTCAAGTTGCTGAAACAATGTCTCTTTGCGGTAATAAACTCACTTTCTATTCTGGTAATGATGACCAAATCGTTCCATTATTATCTTTAGGTGCAAAAGGTGTTATCTCCGTACTTTCCAACGTTATGCCACAAGAAACACATGATATGTGTCAATTATTCTTTGATGGCAAAGTTGAAGAAGCAGCAAAAAAACAAATTGAATACTTCCCATTAATCAAAGCATTATTCTGTGAAGTAAATCCAATTCCTGTAAAAGTTGCACTTCGTTTAATGGGCTTTGACATGGGTCCTTTACGCATGCCACTTTGCGAAATGGAAGATGCTCATCTTGAACAATTAAAAACAGCAATGCGTAAATTTAACTTAATCAAATAATTTTATACTTAACTAAAAAACACTTTCTAACTTAGAAAATATCTAAAATTAGAAAGTGTTTTTTTTAATTTCTATCGCCAGCGGCATATTTACCAGTATCAATATCTAAAACAGGACGAAGTGGTTCAATTAAAGAATCTTCATATCTACAAATCCATTGAACTTCTGGTGTCATTTTGCCCTCATCATTCATGCCATCAATGGTATCGCCATCTTTAATCATGATATCATCATTATTCAAAATATAACGAGCTAAGCTATATGCAAGATTAGCTACTTTATTAGGGTTCATACCTTTGAAATGGAATTGTACATCACTTAAACCAATATTAGCCAATCCTACACTATCTACAATAAATTCATTTGTATTAGGCACATTGAAGAAACGAATATTGACCATACTATATAAATATTTAACTATACCAGTTTCTTTTAAATTCTTAATGGATTGTGCTAATTGTAATTTACCTGCTGATTTTATCCAAATAGCTTGACATTTAGGATATAATTTTAAAGCTACATTAAGCCAATCAACTAACATAATAGCACGTTCTTTAGGAATTTGTCTTTGAGCATTTACATCCCATATTTTTACAGCATATTTATATTTACTCAATAATTCTTCACTGTTAGCTACATTCCAAATCTGTGTGCGTTCAAATTCACTTACAGCTACTTTATCATCAAAATCTGTTATATTTCCCATAGCAAGTACTACTGGAGAAGTTGTATTATCTTCATTATATGCTACAAATTTATCTACGCTAAATTCAATATCATTTTCATCTCTATTGATGATATTTATATCACCAAATATTTTTCTAGCTTCACGAAAAATAGCATTTGCAGTAGGTCTTGTTGGCATTTCTTCAAAAAGCAATTCAATAGCTACTGATTTACTAATATTTTCTACTAAATTTTCCATAAATCTACCTCAAATAAAAATTTATATTCACAAAAAAGAAGATACCATTTTTCTATGGTACCTTCTTTGATACGTATTAAACTTTAAACAATTTCAGATGATTATTCTTCTGCTTCAAGTTTATCCATTAATTCTTCATAAGCTTGTTGAGCAATTTCAAATTCTTCATCTGTTGGTTCAATATATTCAACTTCACCATTTTCATCTTTAACAATTTTTGCTAAGATTACATCTACTTCTTCTTCGCAACCGCATTCTTCATCATGTTCATGGCATTCGCATTCTTCATCGCCATCAATGCTAACTAAAATAGCATATTTATCGCTACCTGCATCGAAAACCATTTCTTCTACATAATTGTATTCATTACCTTCTTCATCAGTAATAACAACTACAGTACCTTCAGTATCTTCTTCAACAACGGAATTGTTTTTTAATTCTTCCATTATATAATCCTCCTAAGATTTAACTTTACTCTAATCATAACATATTTCTTTCTTCTTGCCAAAATATTTATCGTAAAAAGCAGATAAAATTTTCATTAAAAATCTTAGCTAATACCAAAATCCTTGAATAAGCGTTTAACATATCGCCAACCTTTTTGAATTGTATTCATAGCTGCTGGCATAAGTTCTGGATTTTTAACCACAAGATTAATAATTCTACGACGTAATTGTCTATAATCTGCATCAACATCAACAAAGAAGTCTTCCATATCTTTTTCCACAGATACTTGAGGTATATTAGCAGCTTTGATTTCACAAGTATTCTTTGTCATAATAGCTCTATCTGCATAAAATGGAATATATGCATTCCAGCCGAATTCTTCTTCAATCATTTCTTTTACAGCTTTACTAGCAGTAGCTTCACCATGCACTACAAATACCTGTTTAGCATTATACATAGTTAAATGTTGTAACCATTCTTCCATCTGTGAGTAATCAGCATGAGCAGAAAATCCGTCCATATTTACAATTCTAGCTTTTACACTGATTTCTTCACCTAAGACTTTTACTTTTTTAGCGCCTTCTAATAATCTTCTACCTAAACTTCCTTCTGCTTGATAACCTACAAATAAAATTGTAGATTCTGGACGCCAAAGATTATGTTTTAAATGATGAAGTACACGTCCAGCGTCCGCCATACCACTAGCCGATAAAATAATATGTGAACTTTCTTCTGTGTTTAAGGCTTTAGATTCATTTGCACTTTCGCAAAGACGCAACTGTGGCATTTGAGGCAATTTACCATGTTTTCTAATATATTCAGTTGCTTCATCATCAAAATATTTTGTATTCTTGGCAAAAATTCTTGTAGCTTCAACAGCAAGTGGGCTATCCACTACAACTGAATAATCCTCTATGCGATTGGCTTTCCATAATTTGAATAGATAATATAACATTGTTTGTGTACGACCAACTGCAAATGATGGAATAATTAAATTTCCGCCTCTATCCATAGTATCATTTATAATTTCTGCTAATGGAGTTTCTTTATCATAAATTTGATGTTTACGATCACCATAAGTAGACTCAATTACTAAATAATCTGCTTCTTTTATATGTGTAGGGTCTTTTATAATAGGCTGGTCAGGTTGCCCCAAATCGCCTGTAAATACAATTTTAGTTTCTTCGCCATTTTCCGTTACATAAACTTCAATAATTGCTGACCCCATGATATGACCCGCATCTTTATAAATAGCTCGTATGCCATTTACTGGATTGATTTCTTGATCATAATCAATTGGCACAAATTGCTTTAATGAAGCCATAGCATCATCAATAGTATATAAAGGAGCTATTGGTGTTTTTCCCATACGTTGCCCTTTACGATTTGTTATTTGCGCATCAGACTCTTGGATATGTGCACTATCTGGGAGCATGATATTTACTAAATCGCAAGTTGCTTTTGTCGCATATATATCGCCCTTAAATCCTTGTTTGCATAACTTAGGAATAAGACCGCAATGATCAACATGAGCATGAGTTAAAAGTACGCAATCTATATCTGATGGTACAAAACGAAAATCATTATAGTTTAAATCACGTAAATTTCTCGCACCTTGAAACATACCACAATCAATCAAAACTTTATGGTCATTTGCTTCTAATAAATAACAAGAACCTGTAACTGTATGAGCCGCACCTAAAAATTGTAAATTCATAAAAACCCCTCCTTCATTAAGGATTTCGATTGTTTTTTTTACTGTATATATTCTAAAAATATAAATTAAAACCCTTTAAAACTTTCATTAAAAAATGATTAAATAAATCTATTTGTGCAAAATTAACTTTCACTCTATTTTAGCAAAATTATTTCTAAGCAAAACTCCCAATAATTGATATTTAAATTCAACTATTGGGAGTCTTTATTATTTAAACTAACAATATAAATTTATAAATTATAAAATAGTAGTTACTGTTTTAAATACATCTTTAGCTTCGTTTACTTTATTGCTTCCACCTAAAACGCAGATAGCATTTTCCTTCATGCAAGCATCTACTAAATCAGCTAAAGCTCTAATATCTTCTTGAGTTGTAGCTAAAATTTCATCACGTTGTTGCTGACGCATTTCGTCTGTCATTTCAGCAATATACGCAGAAGAAGCTAATTCACCTTTTAATGCAGGAGTAAGTGGCATGTCAATATTACTAATTGTGCCGATAATATATTTTGTCATTTCTCTATCACTAACATTAAAATTACGTAAAAACTCTGCTGTTTTATCATATACATTTAAAGTTTCTACTAAATTAGGATCACGATAAGAACCAAAATACATATTGCCATCACGACGGAATTTTACAAATGCACCATAAGCTCCGCCAAGAACACGAATATTAGTCCACAAATATTCATAACGCATAATAGTTTCTAATACCTTCATAGCTCCTGTATATTTATATCCTAAGCGTATGAAATTAGCACCTTTGGCAACATATTGTACCTGAGAAGATGTGATAAAACCTTCATTTTTCTTTTCTACTGCAAATGGTATTTCTTGTTTTAGATAAGTTTCATTTGGCAATACTTCTAATAAAGGTTTAATTGCAGATATTACTTTTTCATAATCATTTTTAGATACAGTAATACTTGTCAATAAATTAGCCTTATTAAATATCATTGGTAAAATTTTAGCAAAAGCTGTTTGCATTTTATTAAATTCATTATCAAAATCATTTAAGAAATTCTTAATAAATGCATAAAATTTTAAGTCACCAAAATTATCATAGCGTTCTTTTGGTGTAAAGTATGCCATCAATTCATCAAGAACTAACTGATGACCCGAACGCAATATTGACATTTCAAAATCACTGCGACATTGCATTGCTAAATCTTTAATACGTTCTTTAGAAGTAAAGGAACTATTAAAAATTATTTCTTGTAGTAATTTTATCAGTTCTGGCATCTTATCTACCAAGACTTTAGCTTTAAATACAAATTTTGGCATATAAGAGTCAACATCGCCCTCTTTATCATACGTAGCCACAGCAAATCTCATGCCACCAGTATGCAAGTTTACAGCATTAGCCAATGCTTCATATGTGTAATTTTTTGTAGCAGTTCTACCAATGAATTCTTCCAATAAGAATAGATAATTTATATCTTCATAAGCTATATTGCTTATATCAAATAACATTCTTAAATAGCAAATTCCATTTGTATCAATATCATGTCTTAAAACTTTTGTATCTGCTATTTCATCTTCAGCAATAATTAATTTATCACATTGTTTAGTGATATCTTCAATTTTCAATAATGGAATTTTTTCTAAATCCTCTGGTTTATCCACAGAACGTTGACGCTCTTTTAATTTTTGAGTATCCGCAATAATTTTTTCAATATCTTCTTTACTCATAGAAGCTTTTTTCTGTGCTAATTTATCAGCTAAATCTTTTTCTTGTTTAGCAATTACATTTTCATCTGGTTCTAAAATTAAAATATGACTATGAGTATTATCCAATAAATATTCTTGAATTAATCCTTCAAACTTACCTTCTTTTGCCCACTGTTTTACAGTTTTCAAAGCTTCTTCATAATGGAGATACATAGTAGCATCACCATCATATAACCAGCTATTCATAAGATTAATATTATAAATCAATCCTTTTGGATATTGACCAAAATCAGCCTCACGAAGCTTAAATTCCATACTATTAATAGAAGCTTGCAGCAATTCATCATCAATGCCATTTTTTACAATATCATTTAAAGTATCAGTTACAACTTTTGTAAATTCATCAACTTTATTAGCCTCAGAACCATTGACGATAATGCTAAACATTGGCTGTAAAATACCATTATCAAATGAAGAAATTACATCACTACCAAGACCAGCTTTAATTAAAGCATTGCGAAGTGGTGCAGCTTCACTTTTTAATAAAGCATGTTCCAATATAGTAAATGCTAGCATTTTTTCTTTTTCTAAAGAAGTTGCAATAGAATAATTCATGCTTAAAAATGTTTTATTTTCTTTTGCTTCACCTGGAGCTATAGGATAAATATCTTTAATCAATTTACGAGCTGTAAATGGTTTTTGTACATCAATATGGGAGTCGATTTCAATTTTATTAAAATTGCTAAGATATTCTTCATCTAAGAAAGATAAAGTTGACATCATATCCATATCCCCATAAAGATAGATATAACTATTAGCAGGGTGATAATATCGACTATGGAAGTCAATAAACATTTCCTGTGTTAAATCTGGAATAGCTACAGGGTCTCCACCAGATTCATATTGATATGTTGTATCAGGATAAAGATTATTTAAAATCTTTCTTTCCAATAATCCATCTGGAGATGATAATGCACCTTTCATTTCATTATAAACTACACCACTATAAGCTAATGGAGCATCTACATTATCAATTTCATAATGCCAACCTTCTTGCATTAAGATTTCAGGTGTTGTACGCATATTTGGATAAAATACTGCATCAAGATAAACGTCCATAAGATTGCGGAAATCCTTTTCATTTCTGCTAGCTATAGGATACATAGTTTTATCTGGAAATGTCATTGCATTTAAAAAAGTATTTAAAGAACCTTTTACTAATTCCACAAATGGTTCTTTAGTAGGAAATTTACGAGAACCACAAAGTGTGGAATGTTCTACAATATGAGCTACACCAGTATCATCAGTAGGAGTAGTGCGGAAAGTTATAGAAAATACTTTATTATCATCATTATTTTCTATAAATAATAATTTTGCGCCACTTTTTTCATGATAAAATTCATATGCATTAGATGAAATTTCAGATATATGGGATATTTTATTTAATCTGAAACCACAATAAATATTTTTCTCTTGTAAATTCAAAATAATATCTCCTTTATTCAAAATAAAATTAATATATTATATTTGCAGATTTTGCTTAATTAATTTATATAAAATTCATAATCCCGATAGAAGAAATGGGATATTTTTTTAAAAATCATACATATACAATTAAAAGCATATCTATATTATACCTTTAAAATAGCAAACCTTCAATAAACTTAATTAATCCTTAAAAATATCTATTGTAACTTAAAAAAAATATGCTATTATAATAATTGAACCTCAACCACTTATGTATTTCTTGCAATTATTTTTCCATAATATAAAAAAGTACCTATAATAAAAATTATAGGTACATAAAAATGTCATTACATTTTTTTCCAGTCAATTATTTCTTTTAAAATACTTGTGATTTTATCCAATTCTTCATTGGACAAATCTTTTAAGAGATAGTTTATATGCTGAATACTTGCTTGTCTAACTTCGATTTCACTATCATTGTTAGGCACATCTAAAAACAATTCAGACATAGTAATTCCTAGAGCTCTTGTTATTTTCTCTAATGTTGTAATTGTTGGACTCTTTAAATTACGTTCCAAATGACCCAAGAAGACTGGATTAATTTCAGCTCCTAAAGCTAATTGCTCTTGAGTTAATTTTTTTTGTTGACGAAAAGATCTAATTTTTTCTCCAACGGTCTTCTTCATAACCATTGCCACCACCTATATATTAACATATAGACTTATCATAAGTGTACAAATGCATTGAACACAATATACAATAGATAATAATTGGCTATTTATTAGTACTATATGTTATTTTTCTAATTAACAAAATATTTAAAGTTATCATTATTAAACTAATAACTTTACAGATATTTTACTATTTAATTATTTTTTGTAATGCTATTCATTGTCAAATGTATCTATGTTCTCATCAATAAAATCATATAAGTAGTAAAAAAATAATCTAATCTCAATAAAAATAAATCAATAATTAATTAAAAATAAAGGAATAATATCAACCTATTATTCCTTTATTTTTTTATATATACTATTTTAATTATTTACGGTTGAAAGCTCTATGTGCGATATCTTTTCTATAATATACATCTTTAAAATCAATAAGTTTTATATCTGTATAAACTTTATCTACAGCAGTTTTTATATCATCACCTAAAGCTACTACACCTAATACACGTCCACCATTTGTGACAATTTTTCCATCTTTTTTAGCTGTACCAGCATGGAAAACTAAGACATTTTCATTTTCTGCCTTATCTAAACCTAGAATTTCATTGCCTTTTTCATATTTAGCAGGATATCCACCGGCACTCATAACTACACAAACAGCAGCTTTTTTACTCCATTTTATATCACAATCTGCAAGTGTACCATTTGCACAAGCTAACATGATTTCAGCTAAATCACTTTCTAACAATGGCAATACAACTTGTGTTTCTGGGTCACCAAAACGAGCATTAAATTCTACAACTTTTGGACCTTCTGTTGTTATCATTAAACCAGCATACAAGCAACCCTTGTATTCATAGCCTTCTTGTTTCATAGCTTTTATAGTTGGCTCTAAAATTTTTGTTTGTACCTGCTTCATTAAATCTTCTGTGATTACTGGAGCTGGTGCATATGTTCCCATACCGCCTGTATTAGGCCCCTTATCGCCGTCATACGCTCTTTTATGGTCTTGAGATGGTATCATAGGGATAATAGTTTCACCATCAGTGAAAGCCAATACAGAAGCTTCTTCGCCAGCCATAAATTCTTCGATAACTACGCTATTACCAGCACTACCAAAAGTTTTATCGCACATAATTTCATCAATTGCTTCTAAAGCTTGCTCTTTTGTTTCTGCAACAATAACACCTTTACCAGCAGCAAGTCCATCTGCTTTAATTACTATTGGTGCTCCTTCTTTTTCTATATAATTTTTAGCTTCCACTGCATCTGTGAAAACTTCATATTTTGCAGTAGGAATGCCATATTTTTTCATAATATTTTTAGAAAAAGATTTAGAACCTTCTAATTGAGCAGCAGCTTTTTGTGGACCAAAAGAAGCAATTCCTACTTTAGCCATATCATCAACAATTCCATTTGTCAATGGAACTTCTGGCCCTACCACCACTAAATCGACTTTTTTCTCTTGAGCTACTTTTACTAAAAATTCATTATCCTCTACTGAACCTGGTATACATTGTGCTATTTTTTCCATGCCTGGATTTCCTGGCACAGCATAAATTTTATCCACAAGTTTACTTTGAGCTAATTTCCATGTAAGTGTATGTTCACGTCCACCACTACCAATAACTAAAATATCCAAAATATAACCCCCTTATTAAACTTATTAAAAGAAAACGCACTTAAATAGTGCCAATTGTTAGCATATCAATAAGTGCGCTAAAATATATTATTTGCTTAACTGAGCTGTAAGATATTCTTGAATGCAATCATCATAATGAGATGTATGACAGAAAGCTTCTTGAGCTAATTGCATACGGAATTTTCCTGTAGTGCAACCATCTTTAGCTATCATTTCAGCAACTTCATCATAATGTTTAGGATTTACTACAACTGTAACAAATTTGAAATTTTTTGCAGCAGCACGAATCATTGCAGGACCACCGATATCGATATTTTCTACTGCTTCAGCAAGAGTTACATTTGGTTTTTCTATAGTTTCACGGAATGGATATAAATTTACAACAACTAAATCAATAGGTTGAATATTAAATTTTTGCATTTGTGCTACATGACTTTGATTATCACGAACAGCTAAAATACCACCATGAATATATGGATTTAAAGTTTTTACACGACCATCCATAATTTCAGGGAATTTAGTTACATCACTAACATAAGTAACAGGTATACCAGCATCGTCAATTGCTTTCATTGTTCCACCAGTAGAAATAATTTCTACACCAGCTTCATGAAGTTTACGTGCAAATTCTACAATACCAGTTTTGTCAGAAACACTTAATAACGCTCTTTTAATAGGCATAATAATAAAAGCCTCCTCTTAATGTGATTATATAAAATCAATCATCAATCGTCACATGACGACCATTGACATGTATTTTTCCTGCTAAATACAATTCAATAACTTTTGGATATATTATATGTTCTTGTTCAAGCACTCTAGCAGATAAAGTTTCTTCTGTATCATCATCTAAAACAGGTACTGCTTTTTGCATGATAATAGGGCCACTGTCCATACCTTCATCTACAAAATGCACAGTACAACCAGATACTTTCACGCCATATGCTAAAACATCACGATGAGCATGAGCTCCACCAAAAGAAGGTAATAATGATGGGTGTATATTTAAAATACAATTTTTAAATTCATTGACAAAATAAGGGCTTAAAATACGCATAAATCCAGCTAAAACAACTAGACCTACATTGTATTTTTTTAATTGTTCTACAAGTTTTTGTTCAAATTCTTCTTTTGTAGAACATTTTTTTCGATCAACGCAAACAGCAGGAATACCTGCTTTTCTAGCGCGTTCTAATGCCATTGCTTCTGGTTTATCAGTTAGTACAACACCTATTTTAGTTTTAATCTGACCATTTTCAATTGCATCAATGATAGATTGTAAATCACTACCACGACCAGAAGCCAATACACCTAAAATTATTTGGTTATTCATTGAAAACTCCGCCTTTTACTTCTACAGTTTGGTTGCCTTCAACAACTTTACCAATAATATAGGATTTTTCGCCTTTTGCTTTGAGGTCTTCTTGAATTTTAGCTGCTGCTTCTTCAGATACAAGTAAAATCATACCGATACCCATATTGAATACACGGTACATTTCGTGCCAATCTACATTACCCCAAGCTTGTAAGAGTTTGAAGATTGCTGGCATTTCCCATGTACTAGCATCTACTTCAACGCCAGTACCTTCTGGTAAAATACGGGAAATATTTTCATAGAAACCGCCACCAGTTACATGTACCATACCATGAATATCATATTTTTCAATTAATGGTAAGCAAACAGCTGGATAAAGACGTGTAGGTGTTAAAAGTTCTTCGCCTAATGTTTTACCATTTAATTCTGGGAATTTTTCTTCACCTGTAAAACCTTTTACATCAAAGCAGATTTTACGAACTAAAGAATAACCATTAGAATGTACACCACTAGAAGGAATACCTAATAAAACATCGCCAGCTTTGATTTTTTCACCAGTGATGATATTAGCTTTATCCACTACACCAACAGCAAAACCAGCAATATCATATTCGCCATCAGCATAAAAACCAGCCATTTCAGCAGTTTCACCACCGATTAAAGCACAGCCAGATTCTTTACAAGCACCAGCTACACCTTTTACTACAGTAGCTACTTTTTCTGGATCTAATTTTCCTACAGCAAGATAATCTAAGAAATAAAGTGGTTCTGCACCTTGCACTAAGATATCATTTACGCACATAGCTACAGCATCTTGACCAATAGTATCATGTTTATCAAGCATAAATGCAAGACGTAATTTTGTACCAACACCATCAGTACCAGATACTAATACAGGTTCTTTATATTTTCCACTATTTAAAGCAAAAAGACCACCAAAACCGCCTAAATCACCTAAAACTTCTGGACGATATGTTGCTTTTACGCTATCTTTTATAAGTTTTACAGAATAATTTCCAGCATCAATATCAACACCAGAATCACGATACGTAAGATTTGTCTGTTTATTATCAGTCATGTTAACCTCCAAAAAGTGCAAATTATTTTGCTCTTTGTTCAAATACGTATTTATCAGCACCAGTTACTGTTTCTTTTGACATTTCAATTGGATAAGCATTGTTAAAGCAAGCATAACACATATCTTCAGGATTAGCTGTTGTCATAGAAGCTTTAAGACCTTCCAAAGAAAGGAAATGTAAAGAATCTGCACCTATAAATTGACGAATTTCTTCAACTGATTTAGTTGCAGCGATTAATTCTTTACGTACAGAAGTATCAATACCATAGTAGCAAGGATAGCCAATTGGTGGAGAACTAATGCACATATGAACTTCTTTTGCACCTGCTTTGCGAAGCATTTTTACGATTTTACCACTAGTAGTACCACGAACGATAGAATCATCTACCATAATAACAGATTTACCACGAACAGCTTCAGATATTGCATTCAATTTCAAGCGAACAGCTGTATCACGTTTTTTCTGTGTTGGTTGAATAAATGTACGTCCAATATAACGATTTTTGATTAAACCTTCGCAAAATGGAATGCCTGATTCATAAGCAAAACCTGTAGCAGCTGTATTACCAGAGTCTGGTACAGATATAACAATATCACCTTTGAATTTACTTTCACGAGCAAGCATGCGACCCATCATAAAACGAGCAGCATGAACACTTTGTCCATCAATTACACTATCTGGACGAGCAAAATATATATATTCGAAAACACATGCAGCTTTTTTCTGTGGAGTTGTGTATTTATAGGATTTTAAACCATCATCACCCATGACAACCATTTCGCCTGGTTCAACATCTCTAATAAATTCTGCACCTACAACATCAAGACCACAAGATTCAGAAGAAATTATCCAAGAACCTTCTTCTGTTTTACCGATGCAAAGAGGTCTAAATCCTTGTGGATCACGTACAGCTATTAATTTATTTTCAGTCATAATAGCCAAGCAAAAAGCACCTTTTACTTGTTGTACACTTTCAATGATTTTTTCCTCAATACTTGATTTACGAGAACGTGCGATAAGATTAACGATTACTTCTGTATCTATAGAAGTTTGAAAAATTGTACCTTGTTCTTCTAAGTAACGACGAAGTTCAGCTGCATTTGTTAAATTACCATTATGGGCTAAACTAATTTTTCCGCCGGAATAATTAGCAATTAAAGGTTGTGTATTTGATAATAAGCTAGAACCAGTTGTTGAATAACGTACATGACCAATAGCAATATATTGATTTTCCATATGAGGTAATTGATGACGAAATACTTCATTTACAAGCCCCATATCACGAGTAACGTCCATCCAAGCGCCATCAGTAACAGCTATACCAGCACTTTCTTGACCACGATGTTGAAGTGCATACAACCCAAGATATGTTAACATAGAAACATCTTCAGTACGAGAAAATACACCAAAGACGCCACATTCTTCTTTCCACTTATTTGACGTAATGTCAACCATTAGTTACATTCTCCTATACATATATTTTAATCATAAACCTACTCAATACATACAATATAAATGAAGAATACTAAGCATAAATATTTTATAATTTATGCTTAGTATTTTATTTAATTATAAAGTTTCGCCTGTTAAACGATGAAGAACTTCTTTATAAGCATCTTCAACATTACCTAAATCACGACGGAATCTATCTTTATCAAGTTTTTCATGTGTCTGACTATCCCAGAAACGGCAGTTATCTGGAGATAATTCGTCGCCTAAAAGAATTTCACCATGATATTTACCAAATTCTAATTTAAAGTCAATGAGGTCAATATTTTTTGTAGCAAGATATTTTGTCATAACATCATTGATTTTAAGAGACATAGCTTCAATCTGATCAAGTTCTTCAGCTGTTGCCCAACCCATAGCTGTGATATGATAACGGTTAACCATAGGGTCACCTAAATCATCACATTTATAGCAATATTCAATTACAGGTTTAGACATTTTTACGCCTTCTTCAAGACCAAGACGTTTTGCTAAGCTACCAGCAGCTACATTACGGATAATAACTTCAAGAGGAACGATATCTAATTTTTTTACAAGGATTTCACGGTCATTAAGAACTTTAATGAGGTGATGTTTAATGCCTTCTTTTTCTAATAAACCAAAGAAGAAATTAGTAATTTTATTATTTAAAATGCCTTTGTCTGCAATAGTACCTTTTTTTGCACCATTACCAGCAGTTGCATCATCTTTGTAATAAACTAATAATTCATCAGGATTTTCTGTTGAAAAGATTTTTTTTGCTTTGCCTTCATATAATAATTTGTTTTCCATTATTAATTGACCTCCCAAGTCATTAACTAAAATCTAAATAAAAATGAGTTATACGATTTTATATTAATTTTAGATGAATTTTTTCGTTAATTATGCTTGAAGTTGTTGTGCAACTTTTGCAGCTTTAGCTTCAACTTCTTCAACCATTTTTTCACGATATTCTTTAAGTTGTTTTCTTAAATTCATATCGCTTACAGCAAAGATTTCTATAGCAAAAATAGCAGCATTTTTAGCACCATTAATTGCCATAGTTGCAACTGGAATTCCAGATGGCATTTGTACAGTACTTAATAAAGCATCCATACCATTTAATGGAGTTGCATTAATTGGTACTCCAATAACAGGTAAAGTAGTATAAGATGCGATAACTCCACCTAAATGTGCAGCAGCACCAGCGGCAGAGATGAATGCGCCAACACCTCTTTCTTCCGCAGAAGAAACTAGGCCACGGACTTTGCCAGGGGTACGGTGTGCAGAAGCTACAATTACTTCTGTTTCTACATTAAACTGATGTAATAAATCAACAGCCGGTTTTAAAATGGGAAAATCAGAATCACTGCCCATTACTACAGCTACTTTCATTTAAATCATCAACCTCCTGAGTAGTTTTATTTAATTAGTACAATAATTACTATAACAGAATAAACTTAAAACTTCAATGTATATAGCTTATAAAAATTTTACATATTTTTTATAAAAAGGATAGAAATTTTCACTCTAAGATAATTTTAAATTTTGCAAAAATGTAACCTTGAAAACTTCTAGATAAAAATTGCTAAATATAAAGAAATAAAATTTTTTTATATTCTTATTGTATCTTTTTTAATTTAACAAATCACTTATTTACGCTATTTTCACCAAAAATTTTCTTCTTATTTCCTATTATAATAAATAAGAAATTTTCATTTAACAAAATTAAATAGAAGTATTTTTATAAAATCAAATAATTATATAGATTATAATTATAATTATGATAGACACAATAAACATAAACTGCTATAATAAAAGCATTATATATGGTTTGCATTGTATAATAAATGTAAAAGGCAAACTTAATTTATACACTATGTAAATACATAAATACTTTAGGAGGGTAACAATGGCACTAATTGTAAAAAAATTTGGTGGCAGCTCTGTTGGAAATATTGATAAAATCAAAGCTGTTGCAAAACGTATTTTAGATGAAAAACAGCCAGATGATAAAATTGTAGTAGTTGTTTCCGCTATGGGGGATACAACTGATGACTTAATTCAATTGGCAAAAGGGATTACTAAAGATCCATATCAATATACTCGTGAAATGGATATGTTACTTACTACTGGTGAACAAGTTTCAATTTCTTTATTAACTATGGCATTTAAAGCTTTAGGACAAAAAGCTATTTCTCTTACTGGAGCATTAGCTGGTGTAAAAACTAATTCTGTTCACACAAAAGGTAAAATCAAAGATATCCAACCTAAACGTATTTTTGAAGAATTAGATAAAGGCAATATTGTTATTGTAGCTGGCTTCCAGGGTTGTGATGATTTAGGCGATCCTGTTACTTTAGGTCGTGGTGGTTCTGATACTTCTGCAGTTGCTCTAGCTGGTGCTATGAAAGCTGATGTTTGTGAAATTTACACTGATGTTGATGGCGTATATTCTGCTGACCCACGTATTGCTAAAGGCGCTCGTAGAATGAAAGAAATCACATATTATGAAATGTTAGAAATGGCTCGTTTAGGTGCTGGTGTTATGCAACCACGTTCCGTAGAAACTGGTCGTTTATACAATATTCCAATTCATGTAAGATCTACATTCACTAACAAACCAGGCACAATTATTAGGGAGGAATATACAATGGAAGAGAAAGAGTTTATTATTAGAGGGGTAGCTCATGATACTAATGTAGCTAAATTTGCTGTATTAGGTATTCCAAATACTCCAGGTATTGCACATGCAATTTTCTCCAAACTTGCTGAAAACAATGTTGATGTTGATATGATAGTACAAAGCATTCGCAATATGGAAAAAAATGTTACTGATATGGTATTTACTGTTACTGCTGATGACCTCGGTCAAGCAAAACAAATTGTAGATAAAGTTGCTGATGAATTAAATGCTGTTGCAGTATTAATCGAACAAGACGTAGCTAAAGTTTCTATCGTTGGTGCAGGTATGCTCGGTAACCCTGGTATTGCTGCTAGAATGTTCAAAGCTTTATCTGATGCTAATATCAATATTGATGTAATCAGTACATCTGAAATCAGTATCTCTTGTTTAATTAAAGCTGATAAAATCAAAGAAGCTGTAAATGCTATTCATGATGAATTCTTTAAAGACTAATCATTAAATCGAATATAAATAGATATTTATAAATTAAGGGGGCATTCTATGAATTATATAAGTACACGTGGTCATAATTGTGCTGTTACTTCTGCACGTGCCATCATAAAAGGATTAGCAGAAGATGGTGGATTGTTTGTTCCTGAAAATATACCTATTATTGATGAAAAATTTTTAACTTCACTTCTTGATTTATCTTATCAAGAACGTGCAAAAAAAATTCTTTCTTTATATTTAACAGATTTTACTGCTGAAGAAATCAATCAATGTGTTGATAACGCTTATACTACAGAAAAATTTGACACTGATAAAATTGTCCCTACAGTAGAAGTCGAAAAAAATAATTATCTTTTAGAACTTTGGCATGGTCCAACAAGTGCTTTTAAAGATATGGCATTACAATTATTGCCACAATTCATCTCTACTTCATTAAAAAAATTAGGTGATAAAGATGAATTAGTTATTTTAGTAGCTACTTCTGGTGATACAGGTAAAGCAGCCTTAGATGGCTTTAAAAACGTTGACCAAACAAAAATTCTTGTCTTTTATCCACAAGAAGGCGTAAGTAAAATTCAGCGTTTACAAATGCTCACACAACAAGGTGATAATGTATCTGTATTCGCTGTTAAAGGTAATTTTGACGACGCTCAAAGTGGTGTTAAACAAATCTTTAGTGATAGTAAATACAATGAATATCTAAATGAAAAAGGTTTTAAACTCTCTTCTGCAAACTCCATAAATTGGGGTCGTTTATTGCCACAGATAGTTTATTACTTCAGTGCATATGCCGATTTAGTTAATGATAAAAAAATCACTATGGGTAATAAAGTCAACTTTACTGTACCAACTGGTAATTTTGGCGATATCTTAGCTGGTTTCTACGCAAAATGCATGGGTCTTCCTGTCAATCGTTTAATTTGTGCTTCTAACTCTAATAATGTATTGACAGATTTCTTGAAAACTGGCACTTATGACCGCAATCGTGAATTTTTCAAAACTATATCTCCATCAATGGATATTCTAATTTCCAGTAATTTAGAACGTTTACTTTATCATATTACAAATGATGCAACCAAAGTAAAATCCTATATGGAAAAACTTCAATCAACAGGTTGCTATCAAGTTGATGAAGCAACATTAAAAGCTATTCAAGAAACTTTCTCTGCTGGATATTTAGATGATAGCGCTACTAAAAAATGTATTCATGATATTTATCAACAAGATAATTATGTAGCAGACACACATACTGCTGTTGCATGGCAAGTAGCTCAAGATTATCAAAAATCTACACAAGATAAAACACCTATGATTATATTATCCACTGCTAGCCCATATAAATTTAGTGATAGCGTTTTATCTGCTCTTGGTGAAGATATCTCCAATAAAGATGAATTTGCTTTATTAGATAAATTATCCACATTGAATAAAGATAAAATTCCTCAAGGCTTAGCTCAATTACAATCTTTACCTATTTTGCATAATAATTTATGTGCAAAAGAAGATATGATTAAAGCTGTAAATACATTTTTAAATATCTAATATCTTAATGAATATTTCATAAAAATTTTACAAATAGGCGATAAATTTTACATTTTACTAGTAAATTTATCGCCTATTTTTTTCTAATATGGTATAATTATTTACAGATTTATGGAAAACGTATGATTTAATTTCAGATGTAAAGAAAAAGTAAAATTATATTTATCCATATTTTACATTTTCTTTACTTTAAAATTAAAATATATGTATCTCCATAATAATAATCGCATTCACTTTAAATATAAGTGAAGTATATATTTGATGAATAACAAGGAAAGGATAAGAGTTACTGGTATTACTATTTAGTAATATTGTACCGGAAATCGCCGGGATGTTAAGCCTTGGGAGTATTGCATCAAACATTAATAATTTTAGTGGATACTATGAACAAGGAATATTCTCTAGCTTGATTTTAGTCTAGAGATTTACAGTAACAAATGGGCATGTTCAGCTTTTTTACAAAAAAGGATACGGAATTTTATGATTTATTTTTAGCTAGTGCAAAATACTTTAACAGTAGTGCAAAATTAATCAATGATGTTATGTCTGGCAACAATAAAGCAGAAGCTAAAATATCAGATATCATTAATATCGAACATGAAGCTGATGCTGTTAACGACAAAATCATTGATAAACTAAACAAAACATTCATCACTCCTATTGACCGTGAAGACATTTATGCATTAGCTAATGGTCTTGATGATGGGGTTGACTTTCTCCAAGGAACACTCCAAAGAGCTGTTATGTATCATTTAGTAGATACAAGCAAAGCAGCTATCGCTTTATCTGAATTATTAGTATCAGCAACAGATGAAATCTTAAAAGCGTTTTCTATGCTTCATGAAGTTACAAAACATGAACACGAAATTTTAGAATGTACTTATAAAATTAGCAAGCTTGAAAGCGAAGGCGACCGTATTTATCGTGAAGAGGTTGCTTACTTATTTGAACATATCACTGACCCAATTGAGCTTATCAAATGGAAAGATATTTTGACTTATATGGAAGATACTTTAGACCATTGCGAAAAATTATCTGATTTGGTGAGAGGCGTGGTAATGAAATATGCATGAGTTACAATTTCTTATCATAGCAGTTATTATCCTAGCTTTAGTATTCGATTTTATTAATGGGTTTCACGATACAGCTAATGCTATTGCTACATCTGTATCAACAAGAGCTTTAAAACCTAGAACAGCTATCATAATGGCAGCTTTCTTAAATTTCTTTGGTGCTATGTATAGTACAGGTGTTGCTAAAACAATTGGTGGCGATATTGTAAAATCAGCAGAACATATTGATGAACATATCATTGTTGCTGCTTTAATTGGTGCTATTGTTTGGAATTTATTCACTTGGTGGATAGCAATGCCAAGTAGTTCCTCCCACGCTTTAGTTGGTGGTATCATTGGTGCTGTACTCGTTTCCACAGGTGCTATTGGCTTGAATTTCTGGGGCATTGGTAAAATTGTATTATCCTTGATTTTATCACCTATTATTGCTATCGTTGTCGGCTTTATCATTATGAATATATTTTATTTATTATTTGGTAAATTTAGGCCCTCGTCGCTCAATAATAAATTCAAACGCATGCAGATTATAACAGCTGCTACTATGGCTTTTTCTCATGGCTCAAATGATGCTCAAAAATCTATGGGTATTATCACACTTGCTCTTTTAAGTGGTGGTTATATCGATGTTTTTGAAGTTCCTTATTATGTAAAAATCTTGGCTGCAACAGCTATGGCTTGTGGTACTGCTATTGGTGGTTGGAAAATCATCAAAACTGTAGGTGGTCGTATTTTTAAACTCCAGCCAATATCTGGTTTTGCTGCCGATTTAAACTCTTCTGTCATAATTTTCTCTGCTACAGTACTTTCTTTACCAGTAAGTACTACACATGTCGTTTCTGGTTCTATAATGGGTATAGGTAGTGCAAAACGCATTGGAGCAGTTCGTTGGGGTACAGCTCAACAAATGCTTATGGCATGGGTTTTAACAATTCCTTGTACAGCCATTGTTGGTGCATTAGTTTATTCCTTAATGTGCTATGTATTTGGCTTATAATGACCAATTGAAAATCAAAAAAACAACTGCACCCTGAAAGTTGGATAAAAACCAACTTTTGGAGGTGCGTTTTTTGTTTATAAAAGTATAAAATCATTGCCTTATTTTTTAAAATAATATTATCGTTTCTATAATGTTTTTGTTATAATATATTTAAGAAAAATTAGGAGGTGTTCTTTATGGATTGCCAAATAAAATACTCATTATTAGATACTGTCTTAAAAGAACAGAAAAATCACAAAAATTTGATAACAGCAGTAAAAATAAATAATGTCCTACGTGATGTACAAACGCAAGTTACACCAGAAGACAAAGTAGAATTCATTGATATGACCACTGAAGATGGTGTCCAAGCTTATCAACGAAGTATTTTATTTATCATGATGGCTGCTGTAAATATGCTCTATCCTGATAAAGAGGTAGTAGTAGAACATTCCGTAAATAATGGTATTTATTGTGAATTATTGCCTAAAGGTGATTTAACGCTTAAAATGGTAGGCAAAATTCAAGAAAAAATGTTTGAATTTGTTTCTAAAGCAAAAGATATAAAAAAATGCATTTTACCTCGTGAAGATGCTGTTGCTTTATTTAGAGAATCTCAACAAATCGCTAAATCAAAACTTCTTGAATCTTTAAAACAAGACTATGTAAGCCTTTATTACTGTGCAGGTTATTATGATTATCTTTATGGTCCAATGCTTTATAACACTTCATTATTAGATAAATTCGCTATAGACTTTTATGAGCCAGGATTGATTGTTAGAACACCTTTAATCAGCAATCCTAATGTAATTCCGCCAAAGATGAAACAAAAGAAACTATCTATGATATTAAGTGAAGCCGATAGATGGTCTTATATTTTAAAATGTAATTACGTGACCAATTTGAATGAATATATTCACTCAAATAAAATTAGTGAATTAATTCGTATTTCCGAAGCATTACACGAAAAGAAAATCGCTCAAATTGCCGATCATATAGTTGAATCTATAGAAGACCTTCGTTTAATTTTAATAGCTGGTCCATCATCTTCTGGAAAAACAACATTTGCTCAAAGATTGCGCATACAATTGCTTGTCAATGGTATAAATCCTCTATCCATATCTTTAGATGATTATTTCTTAGATAGAGATAAAACTCCTAAAACACCTGAAGGTCAATATGATTTTGAATCTATAAACGCTTTGGATTTACCATTATTCAATAAACATATGATGGCATTATTAAAAGGAGAAAGCGTTGAATTACCTGTTTATAATTTCACCACAGGCTATCGTGAATGGAAAAATCATGTTGTAAAATTAGAACCTAATCAACCCATCATCATTGAAGGTATTCATGGTTTAAATGATGAATTAACAAGAGATATTCCTTCTCATGTAAAATATAAAATTTATGTCAGCGCCTTAACTCAATTAGCTATAGATGCACACAACCGCATTCCTACTACAGCTGCTCGTATTATCCGCCGTATTGTTCGCGATAATCAATTCAGAGGTGCTCACGCTTTAAAAACGATTAAACAATGGCCTGATGTGCGCAAAGGTGAAGATAAAAATATTTTCCCATTCCAAGAAAATGCAGATGTCATGTTTAATTCTGCTCTAATTTATGAATTAGGTATTTTAAAGAAATACGCTAAACCCTTATTAGAAAAAATTACGCCTGATTTACCAGAATATAATATATCTAAACGCTTGATTGATTTTCTTGATTACTTTGAAGATATTTCAAATGATGATGATGTACCAAATAATTCTATACTAAGAGAATTTATTGGAAAATCATGTTTCTTCTAATAAAATAAATTACTCCATAAAAAATAAGCACTATATCAATTAGTGCTTATTTTTATTTATGCTATTTAATTTTAAAATCTCATTTCTCCAGGTCTTTTTGGGCCTTTAATCATGCCTAAATCCAATGTTTCCATTTTTTGATGTATTTCATCTAATTCTTCTTGAGTAATACCCAAATCATCTGCCACCACTTCCCAATTAGATGTTGGTGGATTATGCATTTCTATAATATCAGCTGGAGATTTATCTACATACATAGAATAAAGTATTCCATGAATAACTTCATCTACTTCATAATTTTGTTTAACTAAAAAAGTTACAATACTTTTATTTATATCTAATTTATTAGCTATCTGTGTTGATATAATATCATCTTGTGTTGCTTTTAAATCATTTGGTGTAAGCCCAATTAAATATTCTACACGACCCCAAAAATTATTCTCTCTTAAATTCATAACATCATCAAAAGATTTATGTGAAGCATATGCTAAGAAAGCACCTCTACGAAGCTCCGGCATTTCCCAACCATTATTATAATACGTTACTAATGTTTGCTTATCTACCCCAAAATATTCACTTATATTTTGCATTTCATTATTAATACGCATTTGTGGTGATATTCTTTCAGCTCTAGGTAATGGTCTTGCCTGTGCTGTATTATCCATAGGTAATTGATAACTTGCACCCGTTAAAATTAAACCCATAGCACTAAGAGCTAAAACTTTTTTCCATCTTTTCATATTTATCGCCTCACTTTGAATAATTATTAGTTATATTATATCATATTTTTATATAAATTTATTTGTTTTCAATAGCATCAATAGCGTCAATGACTGCACTTCTAAAGCCTTTACGTTCTAAAGTTGCTACACCCACAATAGTAGTACCAGCTGGAGAACATACTGCATCTTTCATTGCACCTGGATGATTATTTGTAGCTAATTGCAATTTACCAGTTCCCACTATCATTTGACTTGCTAATTTATAAGCTACAGGGCGAGCAAGACCATGCATTACACCAGCATCAGCTAAAGCTTCGATAAACATACTAGCAAAAGCAGGGCCACAACCTGCTACAGTTCCGCCAATAGATAATTGTTTAGTTTCTACAAATTGAACTATAGAAATTGTAGAGAATAATTTTGTAAATAAATCTAATTCTTCATCACTCAAAGAATGTGTATTTTCACAAATAAAAATACCTTCACCTATGGCTACTGGCGTATTTGGTATTGTACTTAAATGATGTGTATTTGGTAAAAGAATTTGTTCATATTTAGCAAAAGGAAAATTTGCTGCAATAGAAATAACAATTTTTTCTTGTAATTCTTTTTTTATTGGAGTAATAACTTCTTCTATCATATATGGTTTCACAGCTATGATGACCATATCTACATTATCAACAACTTCTTTTGCACTTTTACAAGGATTGATTTGTTTTTCCTGTGTATTTTTACAAAGTTTATCCCAATTCTTAGCACAAGCAAAAATTTGATTGCCCTGTATAGCTCCTTGATTGATTAAACCTGTAGCTATAGCTTGTCCCATATTGCCAAAACCAATAAAACCTAATTTTAAATTATCAAACATATAAATACCTTCTTTATTTATTTTTTTACATCATTTAACTTATATTTTATCATAATAACTAATTATAAAAAACTCCTACTAGCTTCAAAAACTAATAGGAGTTTTTATTTATCATTTATTCATTTTTTCTTCAATTGTATCTAAAATCAATTTAGCAAGTTCTGCCTTTTGCATAAGTGGAGCTTGTTTTATTTCTCCATCACGAGTGATGATTTTAGCTATATTAGTATCTACATTAAATCCAGCACCAGCTTGGCTTACATCATTTGCTACAATCATATCAAGATTTTTGCGCTGTAATTTGCCTTTAGCATATTCTTCAACATTCTGTGTTTCAGCAGCAAAGCCAACTAAATACTGTTTATCTGATTTTTTCTCGCCTAAACCTTTCAAAATATCTGGGTTTTTTACAAGCTCAATAGTCATGACTTCATCAGATTTTTTTATTTTTTGACTAGCTACTTCTTTTACACGATAATCTGAAACAGCTGCTGACATTATTGTAATATCACAATCTGCAAAATGTTCTTCAATATGTTTTTGCATTTCACGTGCAGACTCTACTTTTATTAATTTTACATTTTCAGGTGCTTTAATATTTGTAATACCTGAAACTAAAACTACTTCAGCACCTCTACTAGCAGCTTCTGTAGCAATAGCATATCCCATTTTTCCACTAGAACGATTACTGATGTAGCGAACAGGGTCAATAGGTTCTCTTGTACCTGCTGCACTTACAATCACTTTTTTGCCTTTTAAAGACTGATTATTTTGTTTTTCAACATAATCTTTTATAGTCTCTACTAAAGTAATAGGTTCAGGAAGTCTACCTATACCATTTACACCACAAGCTAAATGACCACTTGCTGGCTCAATAATATGATAATTATATTCACGAAGAGTATTTATATTTTTTTGTGTTATTGGGTTTTGATACATATTACTATTCATTGCAGGAGCGACAAAAACAGGTGCTTTAGTCGCCATAATCACAGTGGATAACATATCATCAGCAATACCATTTGCTATTTTACCAATAATATTTGCTGTTGCAGGTGCAATCAAAACTAAATCCGCCAAATTAGCAAGAGCAATATGTTCTACATTCCAATTTGTAACTTTATCCCACATAGAAACATTTACAGGATTTCCACTGATTTCTTGAAATGTAAGTGGTGTAACAAAATTTGTAGCTTCTTTAGTCATTACTACATGTACATTAGCGCCTAATTTTCTTAATCTGCTAGCTACATCTACAACTTTATAAACCGCAATACCACCACAAACTGCTAATAAGATATTTTTGCCTTTTAACATAATAAACCTCTTATATAAAATAAATTAATATTTACCGTCTTAATTAGCAAAAAAGGCAAGTATTAGCTTGCCTTTCATTTTAAATTAAATGCTTTTTTTCACACGTGCAAAAGTAATTTTATCTTCTGCAACTTCTTCTAAAGCATTTGTAACATCTTTATGAGATTGAAGTACGGATTTTACAGGAGAACCTGCTAAAATTTGTCTAGCTCTTTTAGCTGCTAAAACTACTAAAGTATATTTGCTATCAACTTTTGGTAAAAGTTGGTCCATAGAAGGATGTACTATATCCATTATAAATCGCTCCTTTGCAATATTTTAATTTAAACTTTTTCATTTTCAAGTTGAACAAGTTTATCTAAATTATTATACACTGCACAGCGTTCAGCTTCAATAATATGCAAAATTTTATTTACAACATCACTGACAACTTCATTAGTGATGATATAATCATAATTATTTCCGCGTGGAATTTCTTCAATAGCAGCGCTGAGGCGACGTTTTATTGCTTCTTCAGTTTCAGTGCCACGTCCGCGAATGCGTTTTTCAAGTTCTGCAAGAGAAGGAGGTAATAAAAAGATGAATGTACCTTCTTTTAAAAACATTTTCTGTACATTTAAAGCACCTTGAGTATCGATTTCAAGTAATACATCTTTACCACTTTCCAATACTTCGCGTACTTTATCTGCTGGAGTTCCATAATAATTTCCATAAACTTCAGCCCATTCTAACAAACGATTTTCTGCTATCATTTGCTGAAATTCTTCTTTAGATAAGAACCAATAATCCTTACCATTCACTTCGCCTGGTCTAGGTTTACGTGTTGTTGCTGATATGGAAAATACAATTTCTGGCTGTGCTTTTAATAATTCTTTGCAAACAGTCCCTTTTCCTGTACCAGATGGTCCAGAAATAACGATTAAATTACCCTTATTCTTCATTTACTCTACCCTTTTCTTTTATAATATCCATATTTACTCTATTTGTTATTGTTTCTGGCTGTACAGCCGATAAAACAACAGTCGAATTATCCATGATAATCACTGAACGTGTACGACGTCCATAAGTGGCATCGATTAAATTCTTTAACTCTTTTGCCTCTTGGACTATACGCTTTATTGGTGCTGATTCTGGAGCGACAACTGCGATAATTCTATCTACAGCTATAATTGTACCATAACCAATATTAACTAATCTTGCCTGCATAACTTCTTTACCTATTTTTACCTATTCAATATTTTGAATTTGTTCACGAATTTTTTCTAATTCGCCTTTAATCTCTACTACTAAATTAGCAATTTCAGCATTATTAGCTTTAGAAGCCATTGTATTTGTTTCACGGTTCATTTCTTGAACAATAAAATCTAATTTACGACCAATATTGCCTTCCATTTCCAAACTAGCCTTAAACTGCTGTAAATGACTTCCCATGCGTACAATTTCTTCTGTAATATCCATCTTATCTGCCATTATCGCACATTCTTGGATTATTCTATTCTCATCAATATTTTGCTCACTCAATAAAGATTTAAGTGTTTCTATCAATTGAGTTCGATAATTTACTAAGCGTTCAGGAGCTATTACTTTTATTTTTTCTGTATGCTTAGCAATGATATCTAAACGGCGAAGTAAATCTTTTTTTAGATTTTCACCTTCAATACATTTCATTTTGACAAATTCTTCTGTAGCTTCTTCTACAGTAGCCACTAATAATGGTTTTATCGCTTCTAAATCTAAACTATCATCAGCTAAATTTATCACGCCTTGAAAATTTGCCAAATCTATTAAAGATATATTTTTTAATTTTGCTTTTTTATCTACACTTTTAATAGTTGTATTGATTTCCTGTAAGCTTTTATAATAAGCAATCAATAAATCTTTGTCAATGGCTAACTTTTTATTTTCTTCATTGTTATTTACAAAATTAATGTAAATATCTATTTTTCCACGAAGAGCATATTTATTTAAAGCCTCAACTATACTTGCTTCTAAAGCACGTAGTCCACTTGGCATACGAATGGAAATGTCGCGATATCTATTGTTTACCGCTTTCATTTCTACGCCGATTTTATATATTCCATTATCAAAAGTTGCTGAGCCAAAGCCCGTCATACTTCTTATCAAAAAAATACCTCCCCAAACCTAATTAAGATTATTAATCAGCCCATGTTGCTGTGAAAACTTTTGTAGCAGGGCCAGTCATATAAATTCGATTATTATCAGCCCACTGTATTGTTAAAATACCGCCATCTAATTCAATTTGAGCTGTTCTCTGTGTACGTTTATTTAATACACAAGCTACTAATGTAGCGCAAGAACCAGTACCACAAGCCCAAGTAATACCTGCACCACGTTCCCAAACACGCATACGAACATATTTATCATTTTTTACTTCTACAAATTCTGTATTTGTTTTCTTAGGAAATACTGGATTAGTTTCAAATTTTGGACCAATTTTTTCAAGTTCTACACTATTAATATCATCAACAAAAACGATACAATGAGGATTTCCCATAGATACGCAAGTCATTTTATAAGTTTGACCATCTACGGTGATATCTTCATTTACTACTTGATTATTGCCAAAGCCAGATACTGGAATTTTATCGCCTTCTAAAATAGGTTCACCCATATCTACATGAACAGTGCCATCTTCCATAATTTCAGGAACGATTATACCAGCACCAGTTTCTACAGTGAATTTATTTTTATCTGTAAGATTAGCTTCTTTTACACATTTGGCAAAGCAACGTATACCATTGCCACACATTTCAGCTTCACTGCCATCACTATTGATGATTTGCATACGAAAATCTGCTATTTTAGATGGCAAAATAAATATAACACCATCGGCACCTACACCAAAATGACGATCACAAATTTTTTCTGCATTTGCGATTATTTCACTGATATCTTCATTATTGAAAGCATTTACTAATACAAAATCATTTCCACAAGCTTGCCATTTAGAAAAATTAAATTCCATGATAAAATCCTCCTTAAACACATTATTAAAACAATGTATTTATTTTTACAAATTTAAAATCTATTCAGGCTCATTATAGATAATAACTAAATTATTATATTATAACTATAACTAATATTAATTCGCTATTAAATATCAACAATCCTGCTCATATTATTATAATTATTCATCTTTTTAAAGAAAATACTAATTAATGACAAAAAACTTAGCAAAAACTGCTCAATTAATAATTTATCAAATAAAAATACCTATGATATAATATTTTAGATATTAATTTCTTAAACTAAGAAATTAACGAAAGGAATGAATTAAACTATGAGCTTAGATGGATTTTCATTAAATCCTTTAATAAATGAACTAAACGACAAATTAGCAGGTGGTAGAATAGATAAAATCTGCCAACCAAACAAGCAAGATATTTATTTATATATTCGCCAACCTGGACAGACATATATTTTATATCTTTCTATAAATCCTCAAAATCCTATGGCAAATATAACTGAATTTCAACCAGATAATCCACCTGAACCACCAGTTTTCTGCATGGTTTTACGTAAACAATTAGAAGGTGGTCGCATCGCCTCTATTTCTCAATATGGTTTAGACCGCATGATTTTAATAGATATTGATACCTTAGGGCCAAAAAGTCTTATCATTACAAAAACTTTAATAGCTGAACTTATGGGAAAATATAGCAATCTTATTTTAATGCAAGACGGAACTATTATTGAAGCCTTTCGCCGTGTAGGTGAAAATAGCAACCGCGTGCGTACTGTCTTACCTGGTCAAAATTATGAAGTCCCACCTATTCAAGACAAAATAAATATTTTAACTACCGATACAAATTCATTTATTGAACGCTTAAAAACATATCAAGAAGCGACATTATATCAAGCAATCATCGCTAGTGGATTGGGCTTTGGGCCAATAACAGCAAAAGAAATCATCTTTTTAGCTGGCTTTAGTAACGATTTATTGATAAAAGATATGGACGAAATGGATTTTTCTTCTATAACTAATATCATTGATGAATTAAAAATCATGTATCAAGAAAAAAACTTTTCGCCAACATTAGTCTTAGATAAAAAACGTAAAATTAAAGCCATGGCACCATTTGCTTTGCATATTTTTAACGAAAAAGATTTCACCCTTAAAACATATACAGATATTAATGCTCTATTAGAAGATTCCAAAAACTATACTAACAGCTATTATAATTTACCAGAAAAAGATTTCTATCGTAAAACAATCCATAATGAAATTAATCGTTTAACTAAAAAAGAAAAAATTCTTACAGAAGAATTAGCTAAAGCGCAAAAAGCTGAAAAATATAAAATAAAAGCTGATAACTTAATGACTTATCAATACCAATTTAAAGACCATCAAGACAAAGAAATTTCTGTAGCTAATATTTATGATGAAAATTATGCACCTATAACTATTGCATTGGATACGAAATTAACTCTAATTCAAAATATGCAAGCTTATTATAAAAAATACGATAAGTTAAAACGTTCTACACAAATGTTAGAAATCCAAATAAAACGTTGCCAAAAAGATAGAGAATATGCCCTAACCATAGAAACTGCTATAGATGCTTGTACTACTATAGCCGATATTGAAGATATCAAAGCTGAAATGATTAAAGCTGGATTTTTACCACCTGAAAATAAGAAAAAAGCTTCTATTGCTCCATCTAAACCATTTAAATTTGCTCTACCTAATGGAATGTTCTTATTCGTTGGCAAAAACAATTATCAAAATGATAAACTCACTTTTAAAACAGCACATAGCGATGATATTTGGTTGCATACAAAAGATATCCCTGGCTCTCATGTCATCATTGATACTAAAGGCGATGAAGTAGATGAGGATACTCTATTTTTAGCTGCCCAAATCGCAGGATATTTCAGCAAAGCACGTGGCTCTTCAAAAATTCCTGTTGATTATGTAGAATGTAGATATCTAAAAAAACCATCAGGAGCTAAACCTGGTTTTGTTATCTTTACAAATAATAAAACTTTATATGTAACACCTGATGAAGATGAAATCATGCCAATCATCAATAAAGATTTAAATAAAAAATAAGTAAAAAAAGACTACCATATTTATTTTTGGTAGTCTTTTCTCATTAATTAAGTTATCGCCATTAAATTTATTTATTGCCTAAAAACTTTAAAATCATATTTATAATTTTTCTACAAAAACCAATTTCTTCTCAGTCTTCAAGTCTTGGTCCAGCATTTAAAATTTCTTCTGGCATTTCACCAGCGAAACGTTTAACATTTTCAGCGAACAATCTTACTAATTTTTCAGCTTGATTTTTATATGCTTTTTTATCCATCCATGTATTTTCTGGATTTAATACTTCACTTGGTACACCTGGGCAGCTATCTGGAATATTTAATTGGAAATATTCATGTTTAGTCCAAGTAACATCATCTAATTTACCATCTAAAGCAGCAGAAATCATAGCTCTAGTGTATTTTAATTCCATACGTTTACCAACACCATATGGACCGCCAGTCCAACCAGTATTAACAAGATATACACTAGTATTATATTGATTAATTTTTTCACCTAATAATCTAGCATATTGTAATGGTGGTAATGGGAAGAATGGTTCACCAAAACCAATAGAGAATGTTGCTTGTGGTTCTGTAATACCACGTTCAGTACCAGCAACTTTACTTGTATAACCGGATAAGAAGTGATACATAGCTTGTTCTTTAGTGAGTTTTGCAATAGGAGGTAATACACCAAAAGCATCTGCAGTCAAAAAGATAATTGCATTTGGATGACCTGCCATACTTGGTACGATGGCATTTGGAATATTTTCTATTGGATAAGCTGTACGCGCATTTTGTGTAAATCTAGCATCAAAGAAATCTGGTTCACGAGTATATGGATTGATATAAACATTTTCCAAAACAGTTCCATATTGAATTGCATTATAAATTTCTGGTTCACTTTCAGGTGTGATTTTTATAGTTTTTGCATAGCAACCACCTTCAACATTGAAGATACCATGTTCACTCCAACCATGTTCATCATCACCAATTAAGGAACGATTAGGGTCAGCAGATAAAGTTGTTTTACCTGTACCACTCAAACCAAAGAATAATGCAGAATTTCCATCTTTACCTACATTTGCAGAGCAGTGCATGGATAAAACACCACGTTGAGGAAGAATGAAGTTCATAACAGAGAAAATAGCTTTTTTCATTTCACCTGCATAAGCACCGCCACCGATTAATACCATTTTTTTGCTGAAATTAACAATAATAAAAGTTTCAGAATGTGTACCATCTTCAATTGGATTAGCTTTTACACTAGGCATACAAATAAGTGTAAATTCAGCAGGTGTAGTAAGTTTAGTTTTTGGTCTAATGAATAATTGTTTTAAGAATAAATGATGCCAAGCATGCTCATTAATGCATTTTATTTGTAATTTGTATGCAGGGTCTGCACCAACTAAAGCATCAGTTACAAATAATTGATGGTCTTTAGCATAATCTTTCATTTTTTCATAAAGACGATTAAATGTATTTTCCGAACATGGTTGATTTGTATTTGACCAATGTATTAAATCATGAATATCTGGAGTATCAACAATAAATCTATCTTTAGGTGAACGACCTGTATGTTTACCAGTAGTTACACAAATCGCACCTTTGTCAGATAAACGTCCTTCATGATTTCTAACCGCTTCTTCAAGTAACTCTGGAATTGTTGCATCATAAGTAATTCTTCTTGCAACTGATAAAAAGTCCTGGCTAGAATAGTTGTTCATCATTGTAATCAACCTCACTTTTATTTATGTTTATTTGTCATAAAATTTATTACCTAAAATTACTATATGAATATATATTTCTCCAAAAAATTCACTATTCCTCCCAAAATTTTTAAAAAATTTTTTATATTTTAACATAAAAGCAATATAATAGATAAAACTTATGGCAAAAAACATTTATAATAAATAAAATATTGGATATATGCTATTTTTATGCTATAATATCTATGTGTTAATTAATAAAATTTATTATACATAAGATATTTTCAATAGGAGGATTATATGGAACTTAAACAACTAGAATACTTTCAAATGACTAGCCGTTTGAAAAATATTACTAGAGCAGCCAAACGGCTTTCTGTTTCTCAACCAAATATTACAGTTGCTATAAAAAAATTAGAAGCAGAACTTGGCATACAACTTTTTGAACGTAGCCAAAAACAATTATCACTCACACCAGAAGGAGCTGTATTTTTAAATCGCATTGAACTTGCTTTGCGTAATATTCAAGATGCCGTTTTAGAAGTTAATGACTATAAACAACTTCAAAAAGGCACTATCAAAATTGGTATTCCTTCTATGATCGGAGCATATCTTTTCCCAAAAATTTTCTCTGGTTTCCAGAAAAAATTCGCTCATTTAGATATTTATCTTTATGAAAAAGGCTCTATGTCTATTCGTGAATCCTTAGAACGTGATGAATTAGATTTTGGTATTGTCATCATCTCCAATGCTTCTCCTAGTTTACAGTTATTACCAATGTCTACTAACCAAGTAGTAGCTTGTGTTCCTGAAGATAGCCCACTTGCTCAAAAAGATTCTTTATCTTGGAGCGATGTAAGTAATATTGATTTAATTATGTTAAAAGAAGGTTCTTTTATCCGTAATTTAATTCAACAAAAACTCAAAGAACACAATATTCAACCAAATATTATTTTAGAATCAAACCAAATCGAAACGATAAAAGGTCTTATCTCCAGTAATGTTGGTATGGCATTTCTCTTAGACTTCGTAGTTCAAGATACACCACATATTAAAACATTGCCAATAGAAGACCCTATATTTGTAGATGTTGGACTTGCATGGAAAAAAGATAGATACATCTCCAAAGCTGCTCAATCTTTTATCAATTTCTGTCAAGATACATTAAATAAATAATTTATAAAATTAAAGCCATCAGTTTATTCAAATTTGCTGATGGTTTTTTATTTTCATTAATAATAAAAAGGATAATCCACTTATTTTAGGATTATCCTTTTATATTTTTTATAGCTTATTTAATGATATTTCAACGATGCGCCAATAAAGTTTGTTTTAATTTATCTTCAATTTGTACAAGTTCAGCTTCTGCTAATTTACGACGTTCACGTCCATCTTTTTGAATTTTAATAGTTTCTTCAATAGTAGAAATCAAATCTTCATTTACTTTTTTTACAGTTTCGATATCTACAATTCCACGTTCAGTTTCACGTGCTGTCTCTATTGTATTTTGTTTCAACATTTCAGCATTGCGTCGCAATAATTCATTTGTAGTATCTGTTACTTCACGTTGCATCTGTAAAACTTTTTGCTGTCTAGATAAACCAAGTGCAATTACAATCTGACTTTTCCATAATGGAATAGTATTATAAATAGCACTTTGTACTTTATCAACTAAAACTTTATCATTATTTTGAATAAGACGTATCTGTGGTGCTGTCTGTATAGCTATTGTTTTACTCAATTTCAAATCATGAACTTTTTTCTCAAAACGGCTGACAGCATTTTCAAAATCACTGACTACTTGCACTGCCATTTGATTTTGAGAATTTACAGCTTCCATACGTAATTTAGGAATAGTATGCTGTTGCAATTCTAAGATTTTTTCTTCGCCAGCTTTAATATATAACTGCAATTCTTTAAAATACTCTAAATTTCGTTGATACATAGTATCAAACATTACAATATCTTTCATCATGCTCATGCGGGCTTTATCTAATTCGCCTTGTATCTTATCAATCTGTACAGATAATTTATCATATTCTGCCATCATACTTTTAGCACTACCAACTAATGAGCCTAAAATAGGAATTTTCTTTATAAATCCGCCACTATTTTTACTGTCTACATCAAAACCTTTTACTTTTACTACTAAATTACTTAATAAATCGCCAACATGTCCACTATCTTTACTGCGAATATTATTCAAAATACTATCTGAAAACTCCGCTATATTTCGTTGTGCATTTATGCCATATTGTACAGAAGTCTGCGAATTCGTCAAATCTATACTTTCTTTTATTTCATCAATACGTTTTCTATCTTCTGGTGAAATCAATTCTGTTTGCTTTGTAACCTGCTCAATCTCTTCTTTTTTTGTCATTACTTGCCAATTTTGAGCATCAGCATTATTGTCCATTGTTTGTGTTTTTGCTTTGATTAAATCATCTAAACTAATATCTGCCATAAGTTTCACCCTCTATTCATATTATCAAAAAATTTGCGATAAAAATCATCTTTATCCATAAATAAATAGCGTATACCTTCTATAAATCCCGCAATAAAAGGTATGCCTGTCCATGAAAATAATAAATAAAAAATGCCCATAAAAGTTTTGCCTAAATAAAATTTATGTGCGCCAAAACCGCCAAATAAAATTCCTAGACCTCCAGCAATTAATTTTTTACGCAAAACTTCATCACTATCAAAAAATTTTTCTGGTAAATGCTTTAATTGCCAACGCATTCTCTGCATAGGTTTATCATGCATACAATTTTTACGTCTATAGCTAAAGCCAGATTTTATCTCTTGAGTGCGGTCTTGCTTTTTCACATCAAAACCATCTGCTTTTATTGTATTTTCCATGACCTTTAATTCCGCGTCCATATCTAATAATTGGTCATTTATCAATTTTTCAAATTGCTCTGTATAAGCATTACTCAATCCATATAAAGTATTTTTTGTTCTTTCCTTTATATCATTTACACTATCTGTATTTAACTGCGTATTTTCTATTTCTACATATTTTTCAATTAAACCAGCCACAGTATCCTGATAATAATCGATAAATCTTCTAGCTAAAGTAATTTTTTCTGGATGTTTTTGTAGATATTGTAAAATATTCAAAGATACCTTTTGCATATCTTGCACATGCATTTTTAATTCACTATCTCTGATATATTTCAATGAGCCTTTTATATAATTATAATCCTCTAACGCTTTTTGATAACTTTCCTGCAATAATTTACTATTTTCACTATCATCTAAATCTAAACTAATCTGCTTTTTCTTATTTGGTTTAAATGTCAAAAAGACGCCTACACCTAAAGCCACCGCTCCTATCAAATTCACAATATCACTAAAATGTGTTATCATATCAAACCCAATAAAAGCCAAAATAGTCGTTATAACTGCTAAAAACATAATAAAACTAAACATAATTTTTATTCTCCTATATTTTATTATACTTATTAAATTCTAATAAACCCTTTTAAAATCCTGCACTACAAAAATAATTATACAAAATTTATACTGATTATGCTTGTATATCATATTAAAATTGTATTAAAATAAAATTAAAATTTTTCCTTAGTTTCTATTTCCTGAAACAAAACTATACTTAGGAGGCTTTTATTATGACAAATATAAATAATGTATTACTAGAAATGATTAATTATTATCAAGGCGACCCTAAACGCATTCAACATTTTCTTAAAGTACATAGCTTTGCAAAATTCATAGCTGAACAAGAAAACTTACCTTCAGATAAATTGTATATTTTAGAAATCGCTGGTTTAATGCATGATATCGGCATAAAAATTGCTGAACAAAAATACAATAGTAGCAATGGAAAATATCAAGAATTAGAAGGCCCTGCACCTGCTAAAGAAATACTTGGAAAACTTCAAGTAGATACTGCTGTAATAGATAGAGTATGTTTCTTGATTGCCCATCATCATACTTACAATAATATTGACGATTTAGATTACCAAATCCTAATAGAAGCAGATTTCTTAGTAAATCTTTATGAAGATAATTGTTCAAAACAAACTATAGAAAATGCATTAAATAGAATTTTTAAAACTAAAACAGGCATTAATTTATGTAAAACTATTTATGGTATTTAATCATATTCAACTAATAGAAAGGAATTTTTTATGTCCCCAAACCTTGATATTGAATTAAAACCAGTAATTCCCAAAGAATATCCTACATTTATCAAAAATTTACAAGAGGCTTTTTCTCCTGCAATTATTGAAAAATTTGGCACAAATGAATATCTTCCATCTAAAAACGATATATTATTCTCACTTACTGCTAAAAATGCAGAAATTTTCCACATTATTTATAATAATCAATGTGCCGGCGGTGTTGTTCTCATGATAGACAAAAATACTCATCATAATTCTTTAGATTTATTCTTCATATCACCAAAATATCATGGAGACGGCTTGGGTCTTGCAACATGGAAAACCATTGAGAAAAAATATCCCGATACAATCACATGGAGAACAATTACGCCATATTTTGAACAAAGAAATATACATTTTTATATAAATAAATGCGGATTTCATATAATAGAATTTTTCAATAAATATCACAAAGAAAAAAATATGCCCAATCATATAAATGATAAACCCAATCCATGTATAGATAATTATTTTCTCTTTGAAAAAAAGATGAAATAATCCAAAGAAATGCTACTTGCCAAAGATATTTTATCTCTAATTTTACCAGCTAAATTCTTAAAAAAGCTTTTCATTACCTGAAAATAAGGCTTTTTATAAAATCTTTAAAATTACCATTATCGCTGGTAAAAAATATCAATATCCTTGTATATCAATACTTTTAATAGTATAATGAAAATCACAAATACTGATTTTTCTAGCATTTAACTTTAACAAGAGTTGTATTTGAATTTGGCTTATCAATTTTTGGGGACCATTCACGCTGGAAATTTAACTTTAACAAGAGTTGTATTTGAATACGAAATTGATTTAAGCGAAATACCGACAGAATTAACATTTAACTTTAACAAGAGTTGTATTTGAATGCGAGCATATCAAAGTTTAAGCGATAAAGGTATCCCAATTTAACTTTAACAAGAGTTGTATTTGAATAAACAAGGAGATTGAGCTTGTAGTAAATGATTATACAATTTAACTTTAACAAGAGTTGTATTTGAATTACTTAAACACAGAAAGCAAGCAAAAGAATATATAGATTTAACTTTAACAAGAGTTGTATTTGAATTATGGGGAAGTCAAGAAATGGTATCCTGACCTAGATAATTTAACTTTAACAAGAGTTGTATTTGAATGCGATTACTGATGAAAAGATATATACTTCTGTATTATTTAACTTTAACAATTGTATATTTCTAAAATAACTTTTCCACTATTTGATAAATATGTAGATAATTATAAAAATAAAAACTCATGGATTAAAATACCCATGAGTTTTTATTTTGCTTTATTCTTTATTAGCTATACCTAATTTACCAAAAACATAAAACGATAAGCTGAGAATCATGCCACAGACAACAGCAAGGCCCATACCTTTTAATTGTACAGGACCAATATTTACAGCAGCTCCACTAAGACCACTTATCATAGTTACGGCAGTAAGTATCATATTTCGCGTACTAGTATAATCAACTTTTTTCTCTATAAGCATACGTATACCAGAACAAGCAATAACACCAAATAACAATACAGAAATACCGCCCATTACTGGTACTGGAATAGCATGAATAATCGCAGCAATTTTACCAATAAAAGAGAAAAGAATAGCAAAAACAGCAGCTCCACCAATTACCCATACACTATAAACACGAGTAATAGCCATAACGCCCATATTTTCGCCATAAGTAGTATTAGGAGTTGAGCCTACAAAACCAGATAAAACATTAGAAACACCATCAGCAAATAAAGAACGATTAAGTCCTGGATTTTTAATTAAATCTCTATCAACAATACTACTTGTAACAACAACATGTCCAATATGTTCAGCAAAAACTACAAACAATGCAGGCATGATAATCATGATAGCGTGAATATTAAAAGTTGGTTCATAGAAAGTTGGTACTTGTACCCAACTAGCAGCTTCTACACCAGACCAATCTACAATACCTAAACAAAAAGCCATGATATATCCTGCAATTACACCAATTAATACAGGAATTACACTTAAAAATCCTCTACCAATTACAGAAGCCAAAATTGCCACAGCTAATGTAAATACAGAAGTAATCATTGCAAGCTCATTTGGAATGCCTTGAGATTGCATTGTATCACTGATAAAACCAGACATATCCAAAGCAAGTGGTGCAAGCTCAAGACCAATTACTGCTACTACCGCACCCATTGCAGCTGGTGGCAAAATAATATCAATCCAAGCTGTACCTAATTTACCCACAACAAAAGATAAAATAATAAAAGATAAACCAAATGCTATAAATCCACCTTGAGCATCGCCATAACTAAGTCCACTAGTAGCAAGTACTGCTAAAACTGGAGAAATAAATGCAAAACTAGAACCTAAATAAGCAGGTAATTTCCCTTTACAAATGATTAAATACAAAATTGTACCTATACCATTCATAAATAAAGCTGTTGCTGGATTTACATGAAGTAAAAAAGGAACTAACACTGTAGAACCAAACATAGCAAACAAATGTTGTAAACTAAGTGGAATTCCTTGCAACAAAGGCACTTTTTCTTCTACGTCATAAAACTTTTTCATTTTGTCCTCGCTTTCATAAATAAATAAAAAAATTCCTTAGTTATTTTATCATAAGAAATCATATCTATCTATTTAAAAATAAAAATATCTATTAAAAACCAAAAGATTATTGCATATTTACTGCTTTTAATTTATATTTATATAGGCAAAAAATAAAAACATTATTTTTTCCTATATATTTTATTATGAATAGGAGATTTTTTATGACTAAAGAAGAATTTATGCTTATTGCAACTCAAGAAGCTGATAGTAATTTAACAACTAATGAAGGTGGTCCTTTCGGTGCAGTTATTGTAAAAGATGGCAAAATCGTAGGTCGCGGTCATAATCGTGTACTTATAAAACATGATCCAACTTGTCATGCTGAAGTTGAAGCTATTCGTGATGCTTGTCAAAATTTAGGTACTCATGATTTAACAGGTTGTGAACTCTATACATCTTGCTATCCATGTCCAATGTGCCTTTCTGCTACTATTTGGGCAAACATTAAAAAAGTTTATTATGGAAACACAGCTAAAGATGCTGATAAAATTGGTTTTAGAGATGATTTCATCTACAACTATATTGAAGGAAAATGCCAAGATATCTCCGTTTTAGATTTAGAACAATTTGGTAGAGATATCACTATAAAATCCTTTGATAACTTTGCACAAAAAACAGACAAAACAATCTACTAAAAACAAAGAGGATAAGTTTTATACTTATCCTCTTTTTATTATTTTTATTATCATCAAATAAACAATTATTTAATTATATTATTCTTCTACTTTTTGGTTAAACAAAGCCGCTACAAAGTCATTAGCTACAAATGGTCGTAAATCGTCCATACCTTCACCTACGCCAATCCATTTTACTGGCATACTAAGTTCAGATTTTAAGCCAATTACTACACCGCCCTTAGCAGTACCATCTAATTTAGTCAATACCAATCCAGAAATAGGAGCTGATTTTGTGAACAATTCAGCTTGGCTAATTGCATTTTGTCCTGTTGTAGCATCTAATACTAATAATGTTTCATGTGGAGCTTCTGCTATTTCACGTTTAATAACTCTTTGAATTTTATTTAATTCTGTCATTAAATTAGCTTTATTATGCAAACGTCCTGCTGTATCAATGATGAGTATATCCACTTTTCTTGCGATAGCAGCTTTCACAGCATCAAATACTACTGCTGCTGGATCGGAACCTTCTTCATGTTTAATCACAGGAACATTTACTCTTTGACCCCAAATTTCTAATTGGTCAATAGCCGCTGCACGGAAAGTATCTGCTGCTGCAAACATGACATTTTTGCCTTGTTCTTTATAATATCTACCTAATTTACCAATAGTTGTAGTTTTACCTACACCATTTACACCGATTACTAAAATTACTGTAGGCCCAGATTTAGCAATGTTTGTTTCATCAGAACCTTCATTTAACATTTCTGTAATACGTTTAATCAAGAATGGTTTTAAATCTTCTGGAGAGTTAATCTGTTTTTTCTTAATACCAGCACGAACATCGTCCATTAATTGTAAAGAAGTTTTTACCCCTACATCAGCTTGAATTAAAGCATCTTCTAATTCATCTAATAAATCATCATCAATATCAGCATAACCAATAATTACTTTTTCAATTTTCTCTGTTAGAGATTTACGTGTTTTTGTAAGACCTTCTTTTAATTTACTAAAAAATCCCATCTTTTAACCTCTTTCCTCAAAATCTTCTAAACGAACAGATATCAACTTAGATACACCAGCATCTTCAATAGTTACACCATACATAACATCAGCAGACTCCATTGTTCCCTTACGATGTGTTACTAAAATAAATTGAGTGCGTTTGGCATAATCTTTTAAAAACTTCGCGAAACGTTTGACATTTGCTTCATCTAATGGAGCATCAATTTCATCTAATACGCTAAATGGTGCAGGATTATAAGTGAAAAATGCAAACAGTAATGCTATAACTGTAAGCGTTCTTTCCCCACCTGATAATACAGCTAGACTCTGTGGTTTTTTATCTGGTGGTTCTACTTCAATTTCAATACCTGAACTTAAGATATCTTCTTTATTTGTTAAAATTAATTTTGCATTGCCACCGCCAAATAAGCGTTTAAAAATATCATTAAAATATACTTTTATTTTATCAAAAGCTAAACCGAATTGTGTAGACATTGTTTTATCTATCTGCTCAATGATTTTTGTTAAATCTTCTTTAGCTTTGACTAAGTCCTCAATTTGTTTACTCATAAAGCTATAACGTTCATTTAATGTTTCATATTCGTTGATAGCATTTGGATTTACAGGACCAATTTCTTTTAATTCTTTATCTAATTTCTTTAATTTAGATTTCAGCTCATTTTCATCAAGTTCTAAACGATGATTTAAAGCTTCTTGTGGAGTCAATTCATATTCTTCTTGCATACTTTGTAAGCACTGCTTAATTTCAGTTTCTAATTTAGCTACACTTACTTCACATTTATGAATTTTATCCTTGATAACGCCTACATTACTTGCAATTTTAGCACGTTCTTCGTCCATATCAGACAATTCACTTCGCATACCTAATTGTCTTTTATATAAAGTATCGTATTCTTCTTTACCATCAGTTTTTAACTTTTCTAAATTAGCTACAGATTCTTCTAATTGTTTTAATTCAGCTAAACTATCATCAATGACTTTTTGTAATCCAGCCATTTCTTTATCACTATCAGCTAAAAATGCCTTAAATCTTTCTGCCTGTCCTGTCAGCAAATTCAATTTATCATTATAGCGAATGACTTCTTGTCTTGCTTCTGTACAGCTAATCTGTTTTTGCATTACCTTTTGTTGACGAATTTTTAAATCATGTTTCAATACTTCAATTTCATTGTAAATATCTTCATAAAGATTTTGTTTTTCATCAATTTGAGCTTCCATTTGAGCAATTTTAGCTGTTTGTTTTTCAATATCTGCCTCAATAGCCGTTTTTTTCACGATTAAAGCAGATATACGATTATCTATAGCTTTTAAGATATCTTCTTGATTTACAAACCAATTTTCTAATTGTTTAAATTCTACTTTTTTCTGTGCTAATAATAAAGATAACTCTTGCCAATCTTTTTGCAAACGATTGATATTTTCTGCCAAAGCCACGCGTTTTGCTTCATCATCTTCATATTTATTTTTCGCATCACGCAATACTTTACGCTCACTAGCTAGATAATCTTTTAATTCTAATAATTCACCTTTACGGTGTAAATAACCTGCTTCCTTGCTTTGGCTACTACCACCAGCAATAGCACCACCAGGTTGCAACAATTCACCTTCTAAAGTTACGATACGCAAACGATAATCATATAACTTAGCCAACTTCAAAGCATTATCTACATCATCAACTACTAAAATTCTACCTAATAAAGATTGAGTTATCACTTTATATTCTTCATCAATATTTACAAGTTCATCTGCATAAGCGATAAAACCATGTTTACCCGGTTCAATTTCAGTGCGTTTATTTTTATGTGGCTGAACAGTAGTCAGTGGCATAAAAGTTACACGACCAAATTTATTTTCTTTCAAATAATTAATTGCCGATTTTGCAGTATCTGTATCTTTAGTAACTACATTTTGCATAGCAGAGCCAAGAGCTACTTCAATAGCTGTAATAAAAGGATCTTCTACCTTTATCAATTCAGCTACAGCACCACAAATACCTTTTTGCCATGATTTATCTGCTTTTAAAACTCTTTTTACAGCCTTGCCAAAACCTTCATATGATGCTTGCATTTCTTGGAAAAATTTTACTTTTTCCTCTGCCATACGCACATTTTGGCGAGTTTCATTGATAAATTCTGTAGCCTCTTTGCAAACTTTTATAAGTTCATCTAAATTACTTTGCTGAGAATTAATACTTTCTTGTTTAGCCTGTACCTTTTTATTGATATTATCAATCTCTACCTGTAATAATTCCTTAGCTGTATTTTTCTCTATTTTTTCATTAATTGCATTTTTATGCGCACTATGCTGATTTTCAATATTTACATCTATATCAGACATATCTCGCTTTAACAATAGTAATACCTTATTTTGTTCTTCTATCTGCTTGCGCTTTTCATTATCTTGCTCTTGCTTTAATTTGATTTCTTCTTCTTTCGCTTTAATATCATTTTCTACTTTTTGTACACTTGAATTTTCTTCTTGCAGGGCAAGTTCCAATTTATCTGCAGTATTATTAGCAATTTGAGCTTTTCTTTTCAGTTCTTCTCCATCAGCTAAAGATATTTTTAATTCTTCTTTTGTCTGATTTTGTCTTTCCTCTAAACGCTGTTGAGACTGACAACTCTGTCGTATACGCTCTTGTAATAAAGTGGCTTGATTTCGACTGCGTTCTATTTCTTCATGGATTTTTTGATTATTTTCACCAAGCAATTTTATTTTCTGTTCTAATTTATTTATCTCACTTTTTTTAGCGATTTTTTCACTTTCAGAAACAGAAACTGTAGCCTCTAATGAAGCTCTTTCTTGTTCATAACCTTTTATCTCTAAATCCAGTTTATTATTTTCAGCTGAAAGATTTTCATATTTATACAAAATCTGCGTGAGTCTACAATCTTTATATTCTTTATCAATGACATTATATCGTCTAGTTTTATCAGCTTGTTCTTTTAAAGGTTCTAACTGTTTTTCAATCTCACTTACAATATCATTTAAACGTACAACATTTGCCTGTGTATTATCTAATTTACGCACAGCTTCTCGTTTTCGTTCACGATATTTAGTAATTCCCGCACATTCTTCAAAGAAATATCTTCGCTCTTCTGGCTTTGTATTTAAAACTTCATCTACTTTATTCTGACTAATAACACTTATAGAGTTTTTACCCAATCCTGTGTCGGCAAATAAATTATAAATATCCTTTAAACGACATTTTGTCTTATTGATTAAAAATTCACTTTCACCGGAACGAAATATACGTCTTGTAATCATTACTTCCTGAAAATCTATAGGCAATTTACCATCACTATTATCAAAAGTAACGGAAACTTCCGCTGCACCAAGAGGTCTTCTTGTGGAACTACCTGTGAAAATAATATCTTCTGCCTTATTTCCACGCAAATTGCGCACATTTTGTTCCCCTAAAACCCAACGAATGGCATCTGTAATATTACTCTTACCACTCCCATTAGGCCCTACAATTGCTGTTATTCCCTCCTGAACCTCCCACGACTAAAGTCGCGGGGTTCTCGGTCAAGTATTCTAACGAATACAGTATCTCCGAGC